>Ga0182030_10001011_pt1 | contig 56495 bp, 50 predicted proteins | sample 812S3MmetaG_FD_121299 | JGI IMG/M metagenome (GOLD analysis project Ga0182030, IMG submission 121299) | Permafrost microbial communities from Stordalen Mire, Sweden - 812S3M metaG (Illumina Assembly) | ecosystem: Environmental > Terrestrial > Soil > Wetlands > Permafrost | place: Sweden... | reverse complement strand
TCTTCATCGGGATTTTCCTCGCGTATGAGTGGTTCATTGTATCCACCGCTAGGCGGCTTCTGAGGCCTTGGCTTTCTGTTCATGACGAGAATCTAAGGTTCGAGTCCTCGAACGCCCACCAACGTTTCGTAATTAAAACCTGCGAACTCCAGGGGTCGTCGAGGCTTCCTCAAATGTCTCGCCTTCAATTCAGAGCTATTGATCCCCTCAGGCTCTGATTCGCCTACACGCGCGGAGAGAGCCTGGTTGACCTTCTCTCGCAGATCGTCCGAGGCTCGCTGGGCGGCGGCGTGATGCAACTCATCGCTGAGGAGTACGTCGAACGGTGCGGCGAGTTCGCCATCTACGTTGTAGTCGCTGTCGATGAGAAGACGCTTGAAGAACGCCTGATTGAATTGACGTCGCACCTTGTCCGACGCGTTCCGATAGGCGGCCTCGCAGTCTTGAACGAGAGAGAGCGCCCGATCGAGGTTTCGTTCGGCCGAGGAGTAATTACCCTCGACCAACGACAGTCGTTCTTGGGCGTTGGCGATCTCTTTCGATATTCTCGTCTGTTCGGTTTTGAGCAAACTCAGAGGCACGGCATCGGCGTAGTGGGCGTCGAGGAGTTTCTTGCTCTCGCCTTCGAGTCGACGCAGGCGACTGTCTTGAAGTTTCTTCTCGCGGGCGTGCAGCCGACGCATCGTTGTGAGCTCTTCTCGGACGTAATTGCGTACCTGTTCAGCGTGCTCCGCGCTGAGTCGAATCGTGCCGTAGAACGTGGCGACGGCCTCCTCGGCGGCGTCGATGCGAATCGCGCGTTGAGTGCAGGAAGTTCGATCGTGCTGGCGTCCCACGCAGATGAAATAGGGGTAGACGGTTCCCGTGTGGCTCTTGGCGTGGCACACGATGAGTCGACTGCCACAGGTGCCGCAGTAGATCGAGCCCTTGAGATAGTGGGGGTGTTCGCGCTGCCTCTCACCCGCGAGGTTGTTGGTCGCGAGCAGCGTCTGAACTCGATCCCAGACCTCTTGCGACACCAGGGGCTCGTGTCGGCCCTCGTAGAGCACACCACGGTAACGGACGATGCCGACGTAGTACGGGTGACGGAGAAGGCCGTGGAAGTGGGACAGTCCGAGGGGCTTCGAGGGCGTCTTTGGTCCAGCCACGGAGATGAGCCCGCGATCGGTCACTTCGGCTAAGAGCCTGCGCAGGGTCCACTCGCCCGTGGCGTACGCTTCGAACGCCCAGCGCATGAGGGGACCACGCTCGGGGTCAATCTCGACCGTCCGAGACTCAAGGCCGTTGTCGATGTGGCGAACGTTGAGGTAGCCCAGCGGTGCGCGGGAGGGCGTGCCGCCGGACTTGGCCTTCTGCACGCTGCCCTTAATGACCTCGTTGGCGAGATTGCGACTGTAGAACTCGGCGATCGAACTCATGATGCCGTGCAGCAAGATGCCTGACGGCGTCTCGTCGATGTTCTCGGTGACCGACACCAACTGCACGCCCGCGGTTTTGAATTCGAGATTGATGGCGACGTCGTCCACTCGGTTTCGCGCTAATCGGTCGATCTTGTGGACGACGACGTAGGTCGGTGGACTCTCGCGCACGAACTTGAGCAATCGTTGCAACTCCGCGCGATCGGCCGTTTTGGCCGATTCACCACGGTCCACGAACTCGTCGACGATGACAGCGCCGAGGGATGACGCCTTGCGCTGGCACGCCTCGCGCTGGGCGGGAATGGAGTATCCCTCGGGGTCGCCGTCGCGCTCGGCTTGCTCTTTAGTGCTGACGCGAAGATAGAGGACGGCGGACGGCGCAGTGTCTCGGCCCGTCTCGTCGTCGCTTGGTGGCTGCGCGGCGAGTGGTCGTCGGGTTGGGTTCATGCCGAGGATCCTCCGGGTTGAGTGGATGCTACGGCAGGCCGTGCGTTATCGAATGTGGTAGCGGCCGTAGAAGCTGCGCCCTCGATATTGGGAACGACCGAACCGTGACGCATCATCAGGTCATCAAAGAGTCGGGCGAGTTCGCCCGCGGCGCCCTCTGGGAGTTCGCGATATCTAGCGGCGAGGTACTCACGAAAGCTGGGTAGTTCTTTGGGCACCACGTAGCCCGCTCTCGCGAAGACGTCCGCCAGGCTCAGGCGGAGGGCTTCGGCGATGCGGGCCAACTTGTCGGGCCGAGGGGCGGCGAAGGCACCCTGCTCGATGCGCATGATAGTGGAGTTGCGCGTGCCCACCAGCTTCCCGAGATCGTGCGTCGACAGGCCGAGTTCCACTCGCCGCCGTTTGAGCACGTGCCCGAAGCGTCGAGCCTCGTCCTTATCCATAGTGTTCCTCCCTCTTCTATACCCTAGTTTACCAGGAATAATGCGTAGAAACATCACTTCGTTGTTCATTCGACAATGTTGTGGGCTACTCATGCCCGTTGAAGAGATAGACCCCTCCGTCGCCTTCGCTAACGGCGACGTCGCCGGAGATTTCCAGATCGTGCGCGAACAGTCCCACGTCGAAGCTGACGTAGGGACGGAAGCTCTCCGGGATCGATCGGTCGATGACGTCGAAGTAACCGAGGTCGTCCACGACGGAGGCGGCGTACTCCTCCAGGGAGTCGAAGTGGCCGAAGTAGGCGTCCTCGAAGCGATCCAATCGCTCGAGGTCGTCGGTACCCACGAGACTGGCGTAGTACGCGAAACCCGGTCCGTGCTCGGTGATCCCGAGGGCGACCTTTGACACCGTCGCCAGACTCTCGTGCTCTCCGAGTCGAAGGGGGCCGAAGTTCTCGAAGTCGTGGATGGCGTACTCCTCCGCGCCGGGTGTCGCGGAGTCGGAGAGCATCGCCGTGACGACGCTCTCGAGCGTGTCGACGTCCTGGGCCGCGTCGAGCCACACGCCGTGCAGGCGGCCTTCGTTGTAGTCACTGAGACTGGCGACGTAGATTCGCGGGACTTGTTCACGATGTCCCTGTTCGGATCGCTGCTCGAATCGTTCGTTGTCGGGATTGATCTTTGGTTGGTATTCCATATTCACCTCCTTTCGGTGAGTGTTGGTCGTGTCGGTGAAGGGTTTCACGCGGCGCGATCAATGTGGTTAGTTCGTTGGTTCTGGCGGGCATTCTTGATGCGGGTGCGGGCCAGTTGTGCGTAGATGGGATTGAGCTCGATGCCGAGCCAGTCGCGACCGTGCTGTTCGGCGACCAGTCCCACCGTTCCGGCCCCGAAGAAGCAGTCGAGGACGAGTCCCGGCGTCGTTCCCGCGTCGCAGGTGCACGTGGGGGCGATGTCGCCGCGCACCGCGAGTCGCCCAAGCTGCGCTGGTGGGCTTCGCACCCACGCGTTGCCGCAGCGCGCACAGACCTTCTCCGGGCAGGTCGCCAGCAGTGGCCGCTCCACCAAGCTCGTGGGGAACGTGGCGAAGTGTTCACCGCGGTAGTTCGACGTGGCGTGGTTCCACACGTCGCCGGGGTTCTTACCGAGGGAATGGCCCGCGAGTCCCTGAGCTTTCAACCGCGCCAGTCCCGAGTTGCTCCCGGCCAGTGGCCCGGCCCACTTCGGCGGCGTCGTTGTCACGCGGCGCAGATCTCGCGCGACCCGATCGTGACCGCGCACGTGTGAAGGTGATCGGTGGGGCACGCGAATGCCGTCGAGGTCGAACGTGTAACGAGGCGAACGCACGAGGAAGTACATGACCTCCCAGGTGCACGCCAGTCGGTCCTGAGTGCTCGTGGGCATGGCGTTGGGCTTCGCCCAGACCACCTTGTTGCGGATCAGCCATCCGTCCTTCGCCAGCGCCAGCGCGAGTCGTTCGGGGGCGAGCAGGAGACCCTTGGGCGGCGCGCCCAGTCGCGCATGGCGGCTGTAGCTGTCGCCGAGATTGAGCCACCAGGAACCGGTGGGCTTCAAGACGCGGGCTAGTTCGATTCCGACCTCGCAGAGCGCCTCGACCCAGGCGTCGACGTGACCCTCGAGGCCGATCTGGCCCGCCACGTCATAGTTGCGTAGTTGCACATAGGGCGGACTGGTGATGACCGTGTCAACGGACCCCGCCGGAAGCGTTCGTAGTTGCTGGCGCACGTCGCCGACGAGCACGACGTTGCGAGGAACGCGCTGGTGGCTCACGATGGCGCCCCCTGCACGATGTCGATCGCGGCGCTCCGTTGCGCGACGACGAAGAGTTGAGGCGTCAAACGATCGTCTGCGTCGATCGCTCGACGCAACGCTCGCTTCCGGCGTTCATCGCGCACGAGCCAACAGACACGGGGAAACACACCGTGAGCCGCTTGTTCCTTGCCCGACTGGTAGTACGCCTCGTATTGTCGACACTTCGTGACAATGGCGGGCAGGTGTTCGGTGCCGTTGTCCCACTCACAGAACCAGCGTTGTTCGAATTCGCCGACGCCGAGAGCCACGTAGAGATCGGGGCGCAGCGTGGCGGGCGTACCCAGCCACGAGAATCGGCGCCAGCAGTCGGGCTCACTTTGATAGTCGAGGACGTCGAATACCCCAGCTCGCTCGGCTAGGGATAGGTCTACGAAGAGTTGCGCAACGCCGAGGGTGTGATCGATGAACGTGGTGCTGGGTTCTCGGTAGCGAGGACGCGGGCCATCGAGCGCGAGCAGGCGGTGGCCCACGGGTCCCAGCACGTAGATGAACGATCCCGACCCCGCGCGAGCACCGCCCACTCGACGCTGCAAGCGCAGGAGCACTCGCTCGCGAACGAGTAGCGCCAATGTTCGTCGAGCGGCCCGTGCGGCACTGGCCGCGTTGTTGTGATGAGACGGTGGAAAGTGAAGTTGCTCGATCTGATGACCGGTCATGAATCGAAACTGTGCGACGTGTCGAACGATGGAGAAGGAGTTCCCCGACAGCTGTTCTCGAAGGATGCTGAGTCCTTCCGGTCGGAGTTGTGGCGTCGTCATGACGGCATCCCGCTTGGTGAACAGAGGGCCGGACGGGACGAGCGAGTCAGATGAAGTGACACAAAGAATGGAGTATGAGTCCGCGCCCGGTCGGACGGTGAGTCACCGAAGTTCCAGACCCCTGGCGTCCATGATCTCGACGTGACCGGACGGTCGAGCGGACACAGCGTCACGACCTTCACGAGGCACCCCCCGGTCGTCGTAATGGTGCGATGTCGTGGTTGGATTCTTGGGGCGTCCGTCCGGTGAGGCCGCGAATTTCGGCGTCGACCTCGACGCGAGACCGTCCGTAGTTCCGGCGCGACGCAGCCTTCACCTCATCCGGGTTTCGAACCAGTGGAGAGGGCGGCAGTGACTTGCCGCTGCACCAGGGCATGATGGCGCTTCGGGCCACCAGACGCGCGTAGAACTCGTAGGCACCGAGGTTGGCGAAGTCCTCAGGTTCGAGGCCGCTGCGGGGACTAGCCATGACACGAGCGTCTTCCTCGGCGAGGTTGTAGCAGATTCGATTCTGGGCGTTAGCTAGCACCGACGAACGCATGGCCGGGTCCAGTTGGTGCAAAAACTGGTGTGCGAGAGTGAAGCCGACCGCGAGACCTCGAGCTTGCGCCAGAGCGTCGCCAAGATCGGTTCCCAGCCGTAAGTAATCTTGAAATTCGTCTAACACCACGGACACCGGGTGGCGACGATCGGGCGTAATGGCCGTGCGCTCAAGCGTGGCGCTCCACAGTTGCGAGACGACGAGACTGCCGAGCAGCGCCGATGTTTCGGGACCGAGTTCGCCCTTCGAGCAGTCCACGAGCAGAATCCGACGTTTGGTGAAGACGTCTCGAATGTCAAAGCGCGGTTGTGCTTGACCGAGTACGGCCCGAAGTTGAGGGCGTAGGAGAAGCGGGCGGACCTTATTGAGCAACGGCGCGATGGCCTCGGTGCGAGCCGCCTCACTCCACGCTTCGAACCCGGCCCAAAAAGGTTCGAGGGCAATGGGGTCGTTAACGTAGGCAAGACACCGTCGCCGATACCCGGCGTCGCTCAGGAGTAACGGTAATCCGGCCAGGCTCGCCCCGGGGACGCGAGCCAGAGTGTGCAGACTTGAGCTCAAAATGTCAGTCGTACGCGGTCCGAGCATCGATCCGTAGAGGCTCTTGAAGACCGCCAGGATCTGATCGGCCACGACTTCGGGACGCTGATTGGCGCTGGCAAGCGGGTTGAGACCGACGGTTGATAGGACGTCCTTCGGGTCAAGGAGGACGACGTCATTCACCCGATGATCGGGCACCCGAGCAAGGACCGAATTGATGAGGTCTGCCTTCGGCTCGATCACGGCGATGGCGTGCCCAGCGTTCATGTCGTGCTCAATGAGGTGACTGAGTAGCGTGGATTTTCCCACGCCCGATCTTCCGAGCACATGAGTATGACGGAGCGAGTCGTTCGCGCTGATTGCCAAAGGACGTTCAGATCCGGGGAACGTGTTCACGCCGATGACGCGGCCCTTCTGCGGAACTTCAGGGCGGCCCGCAATGAGCCGGGTGCGCTGTGCCAGCACCGGGAGATCACTCATCTCACCGACGGGCCACGAGGAGAGTGACGCGAGTTCGTCGACGTTGAGGCGTAGCGGGAAGCGCCAGGGCACGCGCGCCGCCCTGACACGTTCGGGATTGATTGAACGCACCCAGAAGGCGACGCCCGGCGCCTCCGTGGTTCGAAGGGCGGCGAGCACCTGCCTGATGAGTTGGCGTTGGCGGGCTCGTCCCACGGCGTGCACGCCCAAGAAGCCCGCCACTCTCCAACCGGGGAGGGCCATCTTGTCGCGCAGTGCGTTGCGCGCGTCGGTATCGATCGGTCGAGGCGGGGCAAAGGGTGCGCGGGCTAGGTCCTTGAGCCACGAGTCGCTCGGCGGCGTAGTCAAGTGATTGGGGACGGCGAAGGGTCGAAGTGGCCTTCCAAGTGTCCAAAGAAGACTGAGTCGCTCGTTGCCGTCCACGTTCGCCAGTGCGGTCAGAATTGCGCGATTAACGAACGCGGCGTCCGAAGCGGCCAGCGGACGGTGGCGCGTAGACAGACGTATCTCGATGGCGCGATCGAGCTCTGGTGGCGCTGACGTGGTTTGGGGCTCCACTCGCAGACCTGGAGTGATAGCGGACAGTTGACGAGTGACGTGCTCTGCGTGTCCTTCGGGTACGGCGAGCCGGTGCGAAACGAGACCCGGCGACCCGACCGCGGACAGCTGTTTCGGATGGTCGCCCAGGGTCGCGAGCAGTGCGAGAGCGCCTAGTTGCTGCTCGATCGTCGTCTCGCGCGGCCAGTGAAGATCGAACCAGATCAATGAGGTTCGTCTCATGGCGATTCATCCTCCGAGCGATCTACCGGGGGACGAAGGGCAGAGTCAGTTGCGACTTCGGGTAGTACGTCGGATTGACCCGAGTGGTGTGATTGTTCGGCGGCGGCTTCCGCCTCTGCTTGAGCTTGGGCGAGATCGATCAGCGCGCGAGCCAGCCGGCGAAGGTCCGGCGGACTATTGCGAATGGCGCGAACGCGAATGCGACGCTCGCCGTGGTGAAATGTTCTCGTCATGGTCGTACCTCCTTTCGGTTAGTTGGCTGGGACTTTGTGCGCGGTCGGGCGACGGCCGAAACGGGGTATGGCCTTAGTAACGACCCGATCGGTCTCGTTGTCGCCGGACAATGCTCACGGCTGACTCGGTGATAATGCGTGAACGCATCAGAACGAAACTTGCTTACAATACGATGTTTGTGCGTTTTCGTCAAGGCCCGTTGTGCATTCCACAACGAACGCTCCGTCACGAAATCTGGTGCCTGCGGTGAGACATGGGAGCGTGGTCGCGTTGGGTGTAGCGAGTTCACCATCGCGACCGCTTCGCGCGAACCGCCACCACGACGCCCGCCACGATCAATCCGATGACGACGAGGATGATGAGGACACCCGCCACCGACTCGAGAAGGTGCGCGGCGAAGTAGAGAGCGAGGGCGACGACGAACACCGTCGCGGCCACGCGGCGCGCGCTCGACTGCCAACCGCCCTGACCGTCACTCACGAGTCGGCCCCGCGGGGCAGCGTAACGCTGACGTCGACGCGACGATTTCGAGCTCGGCCCCGCGGCGTAGCGTTAGTAGCTATCGGATTTCTTTCGCCAAGGCCAGATGAGTGAACGCGACGTGACGCGACTCCGTGGGAGGTCAACCATTGGGCGACAGCTGCGGCGCGCTTCCTTGACAGCGAGAGGTTGCCGCCGGGTGAATGAGTCGGCGTTGAGTCGGTGTAGCCGGTGACGTCGATCACTCCCCGCGGGTACGTCGTCGTCAGCAGCGACGACAACTCCCGCAACGTCGCCGCGTCGCTTTTCGCCAACGTGCTCGAGCCGGTTGCAAAAAGTACGGAAGCTCTGAGATTGAACGTGACTACCGTCTGGCCGTGAGCGTCGGTTCCCTGGCGCTGACTGATGTTTGAATCGCCGTTGCCCTTTGACGTTGATGTTGTCGCCGAAACGGCCGTGATCGGAAACTGAGTGAGGTCATCGCCGTAGAGCACGAGTTGACCACCGCATCGCTCGAAGAAACTCGACCAAAGGCTACGAAGTTTGCTGTAGTCGACGTCAGGCATGGTGCCCCGCGCGGTAACGCCCGCGCCCACGACGTACACCTCCCAGCCAGCACAACTCGGAAACAATCCTTCGCGAGAGACGGCATTAAGCAAACTCGTTATCCCGCTGGCCAACGTGCGTGGGTTGGCAACGTCGATCGGCTCGGTCGCGTTCAACATATTGCTGAAGATCACCAGATCAACGCGGCGGCGCGTGAGGCCGGTGAGATTACTGGCGAGCGCCTGGAAGGCCCCGAGTAGGTCTTGCGGCCCCGGTTGTGCGTGACGATTCACGCCCTGGAGCGCCCGAACAATGCCGTGTCGCTTGCACGTGGCGTTGTTCTGACGAAACAGCGAGTTGGGACCGACCGCCCGGAGTTGGGTGTTCACGATCTGGCTCGCGTTCGCGGCGTCGTTGCCGACCGTATCGATGAGGAGACGAGCGTCGAGCGTGAAACCGGCGTTGACGATCGTGCTCATGGCCGACGTACGCGCAGCGTCGATGGCTGCGTCGCCGTCGCCAGCGGTGGCGTCGTAAACGACAGCGATAACGGGTCGCTTCAGATCGGGCGCCGCGGGCGGAGCCATACACGGAGTGGACGATGAGGTGCCGCCAGACGCGGCACCAGCGCCCGCGTCGTCTACGACCACGAAGGAAGTCAGCACTACGGACAATGAACAGAAAAGACGGATGAGTGGACGCATGGGCTTATCTCCTGGTTGGTGGGTGGTGGGGACGAGAGTTCAATGGCGGCATGGACAGTCCGACCGATCGGGCCAGGAGGTCGGCCACTTGCCAGGCCGTGCGGGTCGTGTCGAAGACGTCGAGTCGAGTGAATGACCCGAGAGCGAGGGTTGACCAGCGAGCCTCAAAGGTTGCGTCGCAGCCGCGCCCGTGGTCGACGAGTACAACGTGCACGATGTCGGGCGGCAGTAGAGAAAGTTCATCGGCCGTCGGCGCGCCAACTTCCTCAATCCCGTCGGTAACGACGATGACGAGTTGAATCCGACCGGTGCTCGCAGTGAGAATGTCACGACTTCGCGCGAGCGCCGCGGCGACGTTCGTTCCTCCGAGTGAGGCGGGAATCGCCAGTGCGTCGTCAATGACTCGTCGACGACGAATATCGGTGAGGGGGAGCATTAACTCTGTGGGGGCGGTACTGCCGAAGTGGACGACACCGACTCGAGTGCCTGACGCTCGCGGTGGAGTCGCGCGCTCCAGCAACGTCACGACGCTCAACGCGGCGGCCCGCCGGATACCATTTGGATCGCCCGACGATCCGTACATCGAACCGCTGTCGTCAATAACAAACACGAGATCGATGCGACGGGCGTCGCTCGTGCGCCATCCCCGAGGGGGCTCGAGGCGAATGGGCTTCTCGGACTTCACCGGATCGAAGGCGGGGGCTGGCGGACTTGGCACGAGACGAGAAGGACGACCCGTGAGGGGCAGCGAGAGTTGAGCGTGAGCGCGAAGGACGCACAGTCGGTGTGGGCCCAGGATCCGGATCATCGCAGTGCCCGCGAACCGTTGGTGCGTAGCTTCGGGCTCAGGTCGTCATCCCGCCGAGCTGGTTCGTCGGATGAGACACGCGAGCCGCCCCGTTCGTTGGGAGGACTGTCGCGAACATCGAGTGTTCGTAGGTGCTCGAGGTACTTACTCATCGTCACCGACTCGAACGCTTTGGGAGACGAGGAGGTGAGACCGAAGGTTTCGCGCGTTTCGTCGACCGACTGGTCGTCACCGGCCAGTGGCAGGTCGACGGGTAGCAGCGTCTCGTCAGTGGGCTCGGACTGGGCGAGTTGTACCCGTCGGGCGTAGAGGTTCGCCTTCCGCCGGGCGTCGTGCATGGAAGCGAGGGTCCAGTGCCAGTGCTGGAATTTGACGGACTCGAGCACTTGACCGAGACCGTTGGACTGTCCCACCACCTCGACGAGCGCGGCTTGCGCCGCTTCAAATCGTTGGTGGGCCCTTCGTAGATGGTGCGTGGCCGAGTGCCACTCACGATCCAACGGATGTGCCGCCCAAAACGAGGTAGAGCAGCCTGCTATCGCGATGCCCGCCTGGAGGGCTAGGAACTCCCACGCATTCGCGGGGACGTGGAGTTGGGCCAGATATGAAGCTCGAATGAAGCTCAGGCCGAGCAGAATCGCAACCAGGCCCAAAGTGGAGAGCACCGCGCTCGCGGCGACAAATCTCGCTCGCAGAACGAGCGCGCGGTGGCGTTGCTCGTCTTCAGCGGGTCCAAATTGCACGAGGTGCTTCACTTCGAACAGGTGACCGAGTTGTCGCGTGAATCGACCGACCAGCCGCGTCAGAACGAGCATCGCGATCACCGTCGACGTAGCGCCGAGTTGCAGGGGGCTGAAGGGGAGATAGCCAACAGACCGGTCGCTGAGCCCGAGGACTTCGTAGGCCACGGTGATGAACATGAGGTCACCGATTGCAAGGGCCAAATAGATGATTCCCTCGGCGATCGCTCGCTGCCACCGATGTTCGGGAAGTGAGAGATCGGTCGACCGGCAGAGATCTCGAATCCGATCAACGTCTCGTCGGGCACTCTCGTGTGCCATGACGGCGGAGATCGCTGCGTGTTCGAGGATGGGCGCTTTCGCCGCTAGCTCCTCGATTTCGCATTCGATCGTCGCAAGTTGTGTGTGAAACTCGTGGGAAACCAGTGCGCGATTAACCGCCTCACCTTCCCGCAGGGCGTGGAGCGCTCGCGGCTCTCGATTGCCCTTACCGCGTGACTTCGTGTAGAGCTGCGCCTGGCCATCCTCGGACGCCATCGACTCGATGTCGCCGTCGGAGTAGGTACCCGACAGGAGTTGCTGCTCATCCGTTCGTAATGATGAGACGGCCATGTTGGTGTCCACGTGCCTTCGAGTGGGCCATTCAAGAGATCTCACTAACAGACCTCACTTTCGCAATTCTCTTGACCTTTCGACCGACATCCGTGCTTCCGGATGTGACCGGCCCGACCAGCCGCCCGAGGTTTCTTGGGGCGTGCTTGCCTGGCGCGCCCTCGTCGTCGTGGGCTTGTAGTGAAGCGACGATCCTTTGAATGGACATGAGAATCTCCCAGCAGAAGCCGGAAACTCCGACCTAGGGCCCAATTTTCGAAGTTGCACAGTGCGCACATCAAGGTTGGAGCTCTGTGCGAATCGAAGTTCTGTTGGGCGGCGGAAGATGGACGTTCCGAAGTCGCCCGGGGCGAATCCCGTTGGGTTGGTCCGAGAGGTGCCGACGATAGCGACCATCCGAGTCGATGCGGAACTTATCTGACGCAATTGTTATTGATTGCCGGAACGTGACCGCCCGCCGCTGAGCACTTTAAGCTTGCAGCGGAATTGTCGGAGCTGGTGCCTCACAGATTCAGTCTCAAGGTGAATGACGAATCTCGCTGAATGCGACTTAGCTGTTCGAAAACTCGTAGTACCGATCGCGCCACTCCTCAGCTTCTTCGGAGCGGCCTGTTTTGTCGAGGAAGCATGCAAGGTCCTCGATCGAGTCTTCGTCCCAGAGTTGTGCGGCTCGTCGAAGCCAAGTTTCTCCTTCTTCGGCGTCGCTTCTTTCGATGAGTAAGAGCCCCAGTTTGCCCATGGCTCCATAGTCACCAGTACCGGCTGCCTTGCGATACCAACTTTCAGCTTCGTCGAATGCCCCCGACTTCGCTAAACGACGTCCCAGATTGCACATGGCGTCGACGTACCCGAGTTCCGCGGCTCGCCGGAACCACCGCACGGCGAGCCTTGACTTGCGCTCGCGATCGAGAGTCTCTCCCCATTCATTCATGGCCATCCGATTACCGCTCTCGGCCGCCTCTCGAAGGCGTTCTTTACTCCGCTTCTCTGACCGAGCGATCAGGGCGTAGATTTCTCTACGTTCACTCGGTGAATAGATATCGTTCCGGTCAAGTTGTGCCCGGTTCACGGCCCATTCAAGCTCCCACGCCGCCGTCAGATCTCCGTCCTCGGCGGCACGTCGGTACCACTCTTCGGCTTCCTTCCATCGCCCACGATCCTCGAGAAAGCTAGCGAGTGCTCTCTTTTTGGAACTACTACCGAGCAGCATCGACCACAAGTCGTCGGAGGTTTCCGACTCCGCAGCCCTGCGGTGCCACATTTCAGCTTCATCGAACTGGCCCGACTCACCGAGATACTGACCAATTCGGGTCATGGCGTCGAGATCTCCGGCGTCGGCGGCCTCGCGGTACCATCTCTTCGCCTCCTCAAGTCGGTCGTCGACTTCGATGCGCAATCCGAGCATGAACATCGCGTGAACGTTCCCGGCGAGCGCGGCGCATCGGTACCAGTCCTCTGCCTCTCGTTCAGTACTCTCACCGCCCCGATACCAGACAATCAACCTGGCGAGGTTGACCATCGCCGCGACGTTTCCACTATCGGCGAGCTTGTGAAGCATTCGTTCGGCACTGTCGATGTGATGGAAGTCATAGTGAAAGAGCGCTAGTTCGAATAACTGATCGTCGTTAACGATCTCTTCTAGCCAAGGCGGCGGCTCGTAACGTCCGATCTGCTTAGCGAGGATGGCGTCGAGTAGTCGCCAATGCTCAGCGGCAGGCTCGACACCTTGAGTTGGGTTGAGCAACGCCCACGCGCTTCCAACGGGCTCGGTTGCCCAATTGAAGGCCGACGTGTAGAGCTGTTCACTAAGGTGCCCCCGAGTGGGGTTTCGACTGGCAAACCACTTGCTCGCGAGCACCCTGAGCGCGGCCGTGCTGACGCCATCTCTTTCAATGATCGCGGCGTCGAGAGCCGCGCGAAGTACCGCGTCTCGAGCAGCACGTTCAAGCGAATCGGTCGCCGTCGGCGCTGGCTTGGTCATCGTTTCCTCGACCCGTTGGTTGAGCACACCGATAGCCGACATCGTCGCTGCCAACTCATGCAGGTCTTCGGATTTGAGATCACCACTCTCCAATAGATCAGCGAAAATTATGGTGGCTTCTTGTTCCTCGGTCCGGTCTAGATCGAGCGAGTAGCCAATTGCGACAGAACGTAACAAATCTCGGTCAGACGAACTGAAGCCTTGCAGGGATGCTCTTATATCGGTCATCGTTAAATAGTCATCGTGAATCGTCCCGGCGAGCAGAATGCGTTGGCTCTCGTGGCGAGGTCCTTCGAGTAGACGTCGCAACTCCCGCTCTACGTTGGCCCCTCGTCCGAGAAGAAGGTGAAGGTCCTCCACGATGACGATCCCTATCGGGTCGTCATACATTTTGAAGTCTTGGGCTCGGAGGAGGGCTTCGGCAAGATCTGCGATTGATACCCCGGGGCGCTTTACGAGGGCGAGAGCATGTGGGGCAAGGTCGGTAACTGCTTCAATGATGCTGCGCGTTTTACCCGCTTTCGGCGGACCGGCGGCGAGCACTATTCGCGCTTGCCATTCGTCCGGCCCGGCCCTGAGTGCGCTCGCGATGCGAGCACGCAGCTTCACATCGGCCGTGCGTTTTACGTATGCCGGAACCGCGTTGTCCGTTAATTCTGATCCCAGCCGGAACCGGCCCTCAAGATCGAGATGCTCTACGAGCATCGGCCCCGCTCCTCCATCAAGGAGGGCGAATAGCGACTCCTTGCGGTGCTGTCGGGCCGTCAACTCAGGGAAAACACGTGCGCTGCGAGGTGGCTGGCTGGACTCTCGGCTGGCACTTCGACGCTGCGAACGAAGATCCGAGAGATCGCTCCAGAGCCGGGCAAGTGCGTCGGCTGCCTCTTCGTCGAGAAGTTCAGAAACCTTGGTGCACAAATACTCGACTTTTCTTTTGGCTGTATTTCCCGGCGTCGAAACCCTCGACCCTTCGCCTCCAAGTCCAAGCCATGTCCGGATCGTTGAATCCGCCGGAGGAGATTCATCGAAACCCTGGAAGAGAAGGCGACACAAATTAGATGTGTCTGTCGCAATGGATTCCGAGAGCAGACGTTGACCGACAGAAGTGACGGCGTCTTCAGTTGCCTTGATCCGCTTCCCGGTTATGTCATCGGAGATCATTCCTTAAAGTGTCGCACAGCGCCTCCCTGTTTCGACCGAACATCGGTTCGCGGTTATCGGACGTTGGCGACGATCCGGTACCCGCTCGAATGCAATCGTTCTTAATCATGCTGTCCGGTCAAGAGAACCACTATTAAATCTGCCTATTGATCGCCGTGCGGTCCAACTCTCGACCAATGCGGCGATGGCTGAGGTGACTGCCCCAATATGACCGCGAAACTCCCGAAGGTTTGGGTTGCTCGGTGTCAGATAGGGCCTTAGTCGCTTCCTTCATCAGTTCCACGGTGAAGGTGCAGGGACTCACGCGATTCACCTGAGTTGAGGTCATACCCTGGACCTATGCTCGGTCGACCGGAGCCACGAAGAATCAGGAGACGCAAGCGCTTATGAAGTTCTCAGATCTCACACCAGGTTCTCGCGCGCACGGGCTCACCGGTAGCGGCGAAGTTGAGATCCTTTTGGTGGAATATCACGGTGACGACGCCGCCACTGTGACGTGGCGCGACGCCCTCGGTAATTCCGCTTCACGACTCGTCTTTGAAGCCGATTTGTCAGATATCAAGGTTGAGATGGCCGGTCGAAATTGGACTTTCGACGCTAACGCGAATCAATTTCTACTCGCCTCTGAGGCTCGCAGGCTGTCGATGGCACACCTTTTTGATCCGCTCTTAGCGGTGAACGCCAGTACAATCGACCCCTTTCCGCATCAGATTCGAGCCGTCTACGATGTGATGCTTAATCGGCTTCCACTTCGCTTCCTGCTGGCCGACGATCCGGGAGCTGGTAAGACCATCATGGCGGGGCTCCTCATAAAGGAATTGATGCTTCGAGGTGACCTCCGACGCTGCCTCATCGTGGCGCCCGGAAATCTCGTGGAGCAGTGGCAAGACGAAATGGCAGATCGGTTTGGCCTCGAATTCGGCATTGTGACCAATCAGACCATAGAGGCGTCAAGGATTGGGAATCCTTTCGAAGAACGGAACCTTCTCATCGCCCGATTAGATCATTTGGCGAGAAGTGAAGAATTGGTCTCCAGGGCAGGCTTGGTTGAGTGGGATCTGGTGGTTGTCGACGAGGCTCACAAGATGAGCGCTCAGTACTACGGCAATGAATTGAAACGCACGAAGCGATATGTCCTGGGAGAGGCGCTCGGGAGAGCTACTAGAAATTTGCTTCTCATGACGGCGACGCCGCACTCAGGGCATGAACACCAGTTTCAGCCCTTCATGGCCCTGCTTGACCCGGACCGGTTCGCCGGAAAGCCTCTGGATGACCATGGAGTAGACGTCTCTGACATCATGCGAAGAATGTTGAAGGAGGACTTGCTTCGCTTTGACGGGCGGCCACTTTTTACTGAACGCCGCGCCTACACCGTGAACTACGAACTTTCGGAACTGGAGGCCCGCCTCTACGAGAAAGTGACGAACTACGTCACGGATGAAATGAATCGGGCCGATCGCCTAGGTGAGGGACAGGGGGGCAGGCGGAACGCGATTGGATTCGCTCTCACCATCCTTCAACGGAGGTTGGCGTCATCCCCGGCGGCCATTCATCGCTCTCTTGAGCGACGGCTGGAACGGCTAGTAACTCGTCTAGAGGAGACGCGCCTGGGCCAAGAAACTCGATTAAATCTTGGTCCTTCAATGTCGGACGATGATCTCGAGGACTTCGAAGACCTGCCTGACGAAGAGCGTGAGGAAGTTGAAGATGAATTGATTGACCAAGCGACTGCCGCCGCAACGGTCACTGAACTTGAAGCGGAGATTCAAACGCTGATTGGTCTGGTGCAGCTTGCAACGGAAGTCCGGCGATCGGACACCGATAAGAAGTGGGAGGAGCTGAGAGGGCTACTTTCTGAAGACCCAGAGATGCGCGATGACTCTGGCAAGCGCCGCAAGGTCATCATCTTCACCGAATACAAGGACACGCTCAATTACTTAGCGGTGCGCCTCCGTAACCATTTAGGTCGCGACGATGCGGTGGTCATCATTGATGGAAGTACCAAGCGCAAGGATCGAAAGAATCGTCAGGAACTATTCACGGGCGACTCTGACGTAACGTTTCTAGTCGCGACGGACGCAGCGGGCGAAGGAATAAATCTGCAGAGAGCCAATCTGCTCGTCAACTACGACTTGCCTTGGAACCCCAACCGCATCGAGCAACGATTCGGGAGAATTCACCGGATTGGTCAGACCGAAGTCTGCCACATGTGGAATCTCGTGGCCGCAGAGACCCGCGAGGGGGACGTGTACAACCGTCTTCTCATGAAACTCGAACAGGAGCGGCTCTCACTGGGTGGACGGGTCTTCGACGTCCTAGGTCAGGTCTTCGCTGGTGACGAGCTGAAGCACTTGCTCATCGAGGCGGTGCGTTACGGAAATCAACCCGACGTGAAGGAACGTCTCGACAGGGTCATCGACGAGCACGTCAGCGACGGCCTTCGTGAGGTCTTGGCCGAACAAGCCTTGCACTCTGAAATGATGACTTTGGCTGACGTCGAAGAGATTCGAATTGATATGGAGCGTGCCGCTACTCGACGACTGCAGCCCCACTTCATTCGTCTCTTCTTTGAGCAAGCGTTCACGCAAATGGGCGGAAGAATGACTCGACGGGAAGAGGGACGGTTCGAGATTACCCACGTCCCCGCGTTGGTCCGCGACCGGGACACCCGGTCCGGTTCTGGTCTGGCGGTGCTGCGAAAGTACGAGCGAGTCACCTTTGAGAGGGAGAGGATCACGCTTCAGGGTCGACCACCCGCTGCTCTGATCGCACCCGGGCACCCCCTTTTCGATAACGTTTTGGACCTCATCTTGGAACGCGACGGCCATCTCTTGGAGCAAGGCGCCATCTTGGTGGACGAGGGCGACACGAGCGATGATCCCCGTCTGCTTCTCTATCTCGAGCACTCGATCACTGACGCCCGTACGACGAGCTCAGGTCGCAACGTGACAATTTCTCGTCGATTTCAGTTCGTCTACATGAACTCAGCAGGAGAAACGACCGGTACCGATGGCGCCCCATACCTCGACTATCGAGCGCCCACGCCCGATGAGTTGGCGCTTGTTGAGGGGCTTCGACAGGAAGACTGGGTACGCAGTGACGTGGAGAAGAGGGCCGTGGACTACGCCATACGCCATCTCGCCCCTGAACATTTAGCTCAGTTGCAGTCTCGTACGTTCGCTCGAGTTGACAAGACGGAACAGAAGGTTCGCGAACGGTTATTGCGGGTCATCGCTGATTGGGACAATCGGGCGAACACGTTCGCTCAACAGGAAGCATCGGGCCGTCAGCCTCGAATGAACGCTCAAGCGGCTCGCGACCGTGCCGCCGAGTTTGATAGCCGACTCCATCGGCGTTTAGCGGAGCTAGAACGGGAACGCCAGTTGGCGCCTCAACGGCCACTGGTCATTGGCGCAGCACTTGTGGTACCCGCAGGTCTTCTACGGCGGCTCGCGGGAGACGGCGATCCGCAAGCCAGACTGTTTGCACGGGAGACCAAGAGAATCGAACGCATTGCAGTCGACGCGGTGCTGGCTGCCGAAAGCATCCTCGGACGCAATCCGACGGAGATGCCTCACAACAATCCCGGCTATGACGTTGAGTCCAAGGCCGGTTGGGGGGAGTTGCTTTTCCTGGAGGTTAAGGGCAGGGTCATTGGTGCTCCAACAGTCACTATTACAAGGAACGAAATACTAACTGGGCTCAATAAGGCTGATCACTATGTCCTGGCCATGGTTAGAGTGGCGCCTGACGACTCGACCGAAACTCGCTACATCTACGATCCCTTCGCTGGTCAAGACGATGCTCTCATCGGAATTGCCAGCGTCAATTACGAATTTGACCACTTTTGGGAGAGGGCAGAGATACCTCGATGACTGATACGCCCTGCCGAAAGAAGTTGGTTGAGACGGCGCTGCCACTCGAAGCGATTAACGCTGCCTGCAAAGCAGACAAGGATCGACGGACGGGGACGATCCGTAACCTCCACAAATGGTTCGCTCCAATGCCCGTGCCGGCGCTCAGGGCACTGATCTTCGCCAGCCTTGTCGATGATCCTGAGAACGCCGAAGAAAGGGGAAGGCTTCTACGAATGGTCGAGGCTTTGGTGGCCTCCTCAGTCGACAATCCACCAGAGGAAATACTTGAGGCCGTAAAGAAGGAAATTGCAAGAAGCGTTGGCGATCTTCCAATAGTCCTTGACCCCTTCTGCGGTGGTGGCTCGACTTTGGTTGAGGCCCAGCGCCTTGGACTACCCAGCAGAGGGAGTGATCTCAACCCCATCCCCGTACTCATCTCGAAGGCCCTGACCGAATTGCCACCAACGGTCGTTGACCAGCCGCCGCTGCACGGAGATGGACTCTTCGACGTGGACGCATGGCGCGGACTATCCGGCTTTCTCTCTGATGTGAAGTATTACGCGAAGAGTGTTCACGACAAAGCTTGGCGCCAAATTGGCCACCTCTACCCACCAGCTGCCAACGGGGATCCCGTTATCGCATGGTGGTGGGCACGAACAGTGGAGAGTCCCGATCCGCGTTTTCAAGGTTCGGAAGTGCCGCTTGTCGGAAATTGGTGGCTTTCAAAGAGGGCAGGCAATCAAGCATTTGTCGAACCGGTTGTTGACTTGGAGGGTAAGCGAATCACCTACGAGATCAGGACTACTGGCACTCCTGGAACCGAACAAAGAGACAAATGTCTTCTCTCAGGCTCGCCGATTTCATTGCAATATATCCGGAGCAAAGGGGTGGAAGGAAAACTCGGGATCACTCTTTTGGCAGTTGTTTCGCACGGTGTCCATGGGCGAAAACATTTCCCCCCGTCGGAGAATCAGACTAGGGCAGCCAAAGTCGACAGTCCGGATGATCTTTTCAGGCTCGCCATTCCAGAACATGCACTCAGCTTCTCAGCATGGGGATATGGCTTTCAAGAATGGTCACGCCTTTTCACCGACCGTCAACAAGTGGCGCTTACTACCTTCGCGACGCTGGTCGGTGAAGTGGAATCGTGCGTTAGAAGGGATGGTGGCAGCGCCGATCAAGCGAAAGCAATTTCGACCGCGCTTGGTCTTTGTGTCGGGAAGTTGGCGCAGTCATCTTCCACTCTCGTTCGTTGGAGGATTGACTCTCGCAACGGAGCCGGAAAGGCCGAGGCGGCCTTTGCTCGCCACGATATAGCCCCGCTCCTAGATTTCGCGGAAGTAAATCCCTTTGGTGGATCAGTTGGCGATTGGATGCAGATTGTCGAGACTTCCTGCCGGGCGTATGGGTTCATTGAACCTCATGGTCCCGCATCGTTGGTAGTACAAGGAGACGCTCGACGCGCTGGTGCGGGGCTAAATAACCAATGCCTAATTGTCACAGATCCTCCTTATTTTTCTGCAATCGGATACGCCAATCTTTCTGATTACTTCTATCCCTGGATCCGCCTGTCGCTTCGTTCTGTGTACCCTGATCTCCTCGCGACAATGGCGACACCAAAGTCGGGAGAACTCATAGCTGAACCTGCTCGTCATTCGAGCAAGGAGGAAGCGAAGAAGTATTTCATTGACGGTTTCAAAGAGACTTTTGATTCACTGCGGTCGGCGAGCCATCCCGATCTTCCACTACTCATCGTGTATGCGTATAAGGAGCAAGAAACAGAAAGAGATGCCCGGGTGTCGGCAGGCTGGGAGGCCATGCTTGAAGCGGTCATACAGTCAGGGATGTCAATCGTCGGAACGTGGCCCATTCACGGTACGGGTGCTCAGCGAATGATCGGACTGGGAAGAAACGCCCTAGCAACTTACGTTGTCTTGGTCTGCCGCCCCCGACTGGATACATCAGTTCGAATCTCGCGCCGTGATCTGTCCACAGTTCTTCGTTCCGAAATAGGGCCTGCGATCCAAGTGCTCCAATCCGCCGCTGTCGCTCCCGTCGATCTCGCCCAAGCTGTGGTTGGGCCAGGTATGGCCGTATTCACTCGGTATCAGTCAGTTCTCGAACCAGACGGTGCGCCAATGAAAGTTCGCTCCGCACTCCTTCTAATCAACTCTGTGCTAGCCGAGGTGCTCGACGAACAGGAGGGTGAATTCGACTCTGATTCCCGCTGGGCCGTCACGTGGTTTGAGCAGTTCCAGTTTGGTGAGGCACCATCAGGTGATGCTGACGCTCTTGCGCGGGCCAAGGTAACGAGCATCGACGGCTTAGAGAGGGCGGGCGTCATAAAGACGAGAGCAGGAACCTGCCGCCTTCTCAGGCGTGACGAACTGCCGGATGACTACGACCCTACCGAAGATCATCGGCCAACGGTGTGGGAATCGGTGCAGCATCTTGTTAAACAACTGTTGGCGGGTGGAGAAGAACAAGCGGCAAAACTTCTTGCACATTTGTCCAATAGCGACGTAAGTCGCGACCTGGCGTACAGACTTTACGCAATCTGTGAGCGCAAGGGTTGGGCGGAGGAGGCTGGGGTTTACAACGTGCTTGTGGCTTCCTGGCCCGAAATTGCGAGACTCGCTGCAAAGATACAAGTTCAGCAACGAGACCGTGGTCAATTTCCCGGTTTTGAATAGGAGCTAAGCGCAAATGGCCAAGAGCAATCGACAAAGAGTTGAAGAAGCGCTTGATCTGGTCGTCGCCGGATTCGAACCGTTCGTCGCTGCCGAGCTGTCCAGGATGTATCCCGATGATTGGGTTGCCCAGTCTGCCGATCGGGGCGGTTGGGCGAGAGAGAAGGGTGGCTCATCGCCGAACCCATCCGACCCCGATTTTTTGCTTTGGATCACGATTAACCACTGGCAGAATCCCTTTCGCAAGGTTCTCGGACAGCAGGAGCGAAGCTACATCGGCGAACTCCGGGATGCGCGCCACAAGTGGGCGCACAAGGAGTCCTTCAACGCGGACGCCACTTATCGCGTTCTTGACACGTCGTACTTGCTACTGAGCGCCGTAGGGGCGCCAGAGGTGGCAGCGGTCGACGAGTTACGTCAGGAAGCTCTCCGACTCAGGTTTGAGGAGATGACCAAGAAAGCGACTGCTACTCCTTTGCCTGGTATGACGGTACCGGCATCCGAGTCGGGCCTACCGGCTTGGCGTGAGGTGATCGAACCTCATGATGATGTAGCAACCGGTCGCTATCAGCAGGCCGAGTTCGCGGCTGATCTTGCGCAGGTCTATCGGGGCAACGGGCTTCCCGAGTACACGGATCCTGAGGAGTTCTTTCGCCGCACCTTTCTTACCAGAGGATTACGGACCTTGTTGGTTCAAACGGTGCGTAGGCTCTCGGGCCAAACCGCTGAGCCGGTCATAGATTTGCTTACGAACTTCGGCGGTGGGAAGACGCACTCGTTGCTGGCCGTTTACCACCTTGCTGGGGCTGGACAGGAAGCGTTCAGCCTTCCGGGTGTGGAAGAGGTTGGCGCTGAGGCAGGCGTGGACTTCATCCCGTCGGGCGTGGCACGGGCCGTTGTTGTGGGTACTGCACTGTCCCCGCATCGTATGGTCGAAAAACCTGACGGGACGCAGGTTAGGACGATCTGGGGAGAGATGGCTTGGCAGCTTGCTGGAGTCGATGGGTACGGTCTTGTCGCCAATGAGGACTTGGCTGGGGTGGATCCGGGCAGCGACGCGCTTCAAGAGTTATTGGAACTGTGTGCTCCTTGCGTCATCCTCATCGACGAGTGGGTTGCCTATGCCCGTCAACTTTGGGCGCGGGATGATCTTCTTGGCGGCAGTTTTGATGCTCAAATGAGTTTCGCCCAGTCGTTGGCTGAGGCTGTAAAGGCTGTCCCTACATCAATGCTTTTCGTATCAATCCCGGCATCAGACCAACTCAGCGCATCAATCGACGTCGAGGAAGGTTCCGTAGACGCAGGCATCGAAGTTGGTGGGGTGGGTGGCCTGGAAGCTCTTAAGCGGCTTCGCAACGTAATGCACCGATTGGATTCTCCCTGGCAGCCGGCGACCGCCGAGGAGGGGTTCGAGATCGTTCGTCGCCGGCTGTTTAAGCCTCTTGACGCCGAAGGGTTCGCAAAACGGGACGCCGTTGCCCGACGGTTCATCGAGATGTATCGCCAACAGGAGTCCGAGTTTCCGGCCGAGAGTCGAGAGGCGTCCTACGAGGATCGCATCAAACGCGCGTACCCGATTCACCCCGAATTCTTTGACCGCCTATATCAGGACTGGGCGGCCCTAGAGCGCTTCCAAAGGACTCGTGGTGTGCTTCGGCTGATGGCCGCGGTTGTTCATAGTCTGTGGTCCAGCGGTGATCAAAATCCCCTTATTCTTCCTGCGAGCATTCCACTCGACGACCAGCCCGTATTTGAGGAGGTAACCAGGCATCTCGAGGATAACTGGAAGCCCGTCGTCGACACCGACATCGACGGACAAGGTTCCGTGCCGAACCTCCTTGATAGGGACGTCCCGGCATTGGGTCGCCTTCAGGCTGCACGTCGTGTCGCACGTACAGTATTTATTGGCTCCGCCCCCACTATGCAACGGCGAACACAGGACGGCGTTGTCGGACAGAATCCGAACCGAGGTATCGAAGACGTCCGAATTAAACTCGGTAGTTCGTTCCCGGGGGACAACGTGGCAGTGTTTGGTGATGCTCTCCGTCGGCTCTCGGACCGCGCTACGCACCTTTATGTCGATGGTGCTCGTTATTGGTATTCCACCGTTCCGTCAGTGGCCAGCACCGCACAAGCACTGGCTGAAGGGTACAGGGACGACGAGATTCATGAGGCGTTAGCCCGGCTGATTCAAACTCAGACTGACCAAGGAAATTTCGCCAGAGTCCATCGCTGCCCTCACAATCCCGCGGACGTTTCCGATGAGGATTCGGCGGGATTAGTGATCCTCCGGCCCGAATATCCTTACGCAGCAAGATCGGCTTCGTCTGAAGCACTTACCGTGGCCAGCGAATTCCTCGTTCGACGTTCCGGCGGTGAGCGGGCCTATCGCAACATGATTATGTTCCTGGCAGCTGATCAGGGCAGGCTCCCTGATCTGTTCGCAGCGATTCGCCAACACATGGCCTGGTCTCACATCTTTGAGCGACAGGCGGAGATGAATCTGGATCAGTTCGGCGTAACCCAGGCGAGAAGCAAACGGGACACGGCGGATGACACGGTTAAACATCGCTTAAATGAGACCTACATCTGGTTGCTCGTGCCTTCTCAGTCTCTTGAGGATTCTGAGTTCCGAATGGATGCGATTCGAACTAACGGCGAAGGTGGATTGGCCACTCGGGCTTCAAGAAAGGCGACGCCTGACCATTTGAGCATCGTGTACGGAGCGACGAACCTTCGAATGGAACTGGACCGCATCCCCCTCTGGCGTGGAGGCGACCATGTTGACGTCAAGCAGGTGTGGGAGGACTTCGCCTCCTACCCATACCTTCCGCGGCTTAGGGACGAAACTGTCTTTCTCTCCGCAGTCGCTGCTGGACCTCGGGGATTTGCCGTTCAAGACGAGGGCTTCGGGTATGCGGAGTCCTTCGATGTAGAGCTTGGCCGTTATCGCGGGCTCGTCATCGATGGTTCAGAATTCCGTCCAGTTGCCGATGGGAACAGCGTTTTGGTCATGTCAACTGTGGCCTTGGCTCAACGGCAAATGGAAAGACAGGCCCAGGAAAACGAGAATTCAGATAGCACTCCGGTTAAGGGGCCACAGCTGCGCGAAGGTCAAGAGAGCCAGCCGGAGGTTCTGCGCCACTTCTTTGGCCGACTGGATGTGCAGAACCCAGCAAGACTCGCTGCAGTGGCAGGCGGGATCGCCGCGGAGTTAGTGCCGCATTTGGCCGCGGCACCGGGAGTAAACCTCAGAGTCACAATTGAGATCGAAGCGAATGGACCGGGATTTGACGAGGACACACGACGAGTTGTGATTGAAAATGCGCTCACTCTTGGTCTCAAGCCTGCTGAGTTTGATTGAGTCACCGGTAACAAAAAATCGTCGCCCTTGCCGTTGTCGTGTCAACGGACTTCGAAAGAATGGTTGAATGTTTCAAAGATCCTCTCGTAGCCGTTCAAATACAGAGCGTGATCCGCGACACCTCTTAGCAACTCCGAGACTGCGCGAGACGCGGTGTCCCCATCTTCTGTGGCTAACAAATAGCAGGGAAATTGGTTCATACGAGGAGATCCAGGAATTGATTTAGATTCTTCCTGATCGATCATCTGTGCCAGGTCGAGCGGAGCCGAGAATCTGATTCCAACCTGAGGAGGTGGACTTCCAAAGGTCGACACCTCGGCATCGCGTCTAAGAAATTCAGCGAAATTCGAAGCAATGCCAAGTGATTCGACCAACAAGTTATGCCAGGACGAGAACTTAAGCGCTGGCGTGCGAGAACCCTCAAGAGTTCGCAATTCAATCTGGAGGATAAATTCCGCAAATTGTGGCGTGGAATTGCTTCGACTATCACTCATACTCAACAGGGCCCACGCAAAGAAATCCATTGCGTCATCGCCATCGCGCACGAGAACAGCCGCGTTGCTTAGCCGTCCGTTGCCGCCGTAACTCTTCCAAGAAAGGTCTTTGCTTCCCGCTGATGCAGCCTCCACGACATGCCGGATCGATGACTGTTCGAGAAATGTGATGAACTTGTCTCGTAGTTGAGTTGTAGAAGGTCGGTCGCTCAGAGGATCGCTTGATACGACAATTCCCATTTTGAACGAACACCAACCGTCATCTGCGGTCAATAGACGAGTGCCTGGAAGAAGCGGGGCTTTATTAAGCGTCGTCATCGCAATTCCAGCATCAAATCCATTTGCCGAATAACGCCACAGACTTCCAATGTTCGTCGTCGGTCGCAGATTCTCGCGTTCCCGCCGCAGTGCTGATCGCGCAATCGCCCAATCTCTTGCTCTAGGAAATCCTGCCACAAGGAGGAATACGAACGATAAAGCTGTGATCACGACAACTGGGTAGAAGAGCCATTCGACGCTGTGGAGGAATCCAGCGATTACGCCGCCACAAACGCAAACTGCCGACGTCCAAGTTATGAATTCGTCTGAGCGTTCCGACATCTATGTGAGAGTGCTGTCGCCTGATTCGGAGTCGCGTAACAACGTGAATCCACGACCATCCTTGAGATAGGTACGCGTACCTCGATGTTCAAGCGTGCCAATTATCTCAATGGATTGACCATCCTTGTGCGCTTCGATTGCTTTCTCGTAATCAGGTTCTGCGAGGCTTACGGTCACGCGCCTTATCCGTTCGTCTGGATCGTCGACGAGTGATCCAGCGATCGTCACATCGCCGCTGCCAGTGCCTTCTCTGTGCAATCGCGTGACGTATCCGCGGATCTCTACATCAGATTCAGGCTCAAGTCGGCGGATTTCCTGGCCAGCAGACTCCAAAAGCGGGATTAGGTCTGAACCGAAGCTGATCGGCTCGGTAGATGCTCGAGGGCGATCAAGGGCCCAACCAAAGGAAACCTCGATGCCGTTGCGGCGTTCTCCCGATAGACCGACAAGGGCCTCACAGAGATTTGCGCTCACGCCGAGGTTGACGCGCGATGTGAACGCCTCGATTCCCTCGTCGATGTCGTTCACAAGGGTCGCAGCTTCGAAAGTGGCCCGAAGTGCCTCGTGCAATCGAGTCGTAACTTGACGTTCATACGGAACGCTGGGATCGTCGAAAAGAACGAGATCTTCTTCGGTCGATAGTCGTGGTGGGACCGGAACAAGAAGTGAAAGAACGAAACTGCCTTCTCTTGTTGGACCAGCGAGAACTCTTCGAATGAATTCTGTCGTCCGTACTGACTTGCGGTGAGGAAGCACGGCTCGCGGATCGTCAAGCGTCGTAGCGGCCGCCACGATCATTGATTGCGCATGACGAAATGCGTCTACTGCGTCGCTAATAGGCGACGTGCCTGTCGGTGTATCAGGTTGAGTTCGAACGTATTGAACGTCGAATGCGACCGTGGTCAAGTCTCGAAGTACGTCAGATTCAGGTCGGTCCTCAACCACAGTAAGAGTTGCGAGCAAGTCAGCAATTCTTTGCGGGTAGTCTCTGCTTGTCTTCGAGGTTGGCGTGTCAACTTGGTATTCGTCGTCTTCAACGCGCAATGTCCAACGTTTGATTAATCCGACCTCATCGGCTGACGGTACCCAGCCGTGGGAGCGCATGTAAATGCGAACTGAGCGCGGTATCGGGGTTGAGAGTGCATCCTTGTCAGTGATGTGGGATTTCATGGCACCACCGCGTCTGCTTCCCGACCCTCTACAAGAGCAATGAGTGTTTCGGCCGTAAGTAACTGACTTTTCGGAACTGCGACTGTCTTGGTGCTCAATGGATTGAGAGTGTCATCGGGTGTCTCCCCTTCGAGGGACAGCCAATATGCAGCGTGTCGTAGCTCCAGAGCGGCGACGTTGGCGGAGGAGTAATTGGCGGCGTCGATTGGCACGGTGCACAGCACTAGATAGTGCCGGAGGTCATGACCCGGGCCGGCGAGGTAATTAAAGGCTGGCACTTTCAACGGGAAATTCCAATGCGTCGCTGATCCCGTTGGAGTCGACCACGACTTGATCTGCACTTCAATCTTCGGGCTTCGGCTGGTTCCTCGGGGACCAGGGGTCGAGATGACATAGTCGATCCCGATATCGAGCTCATAGCTAGCGACATTCAGTCCAGACGCCGCCGCGAGCGCGTGAACCATTGCTTCGCCATGATGTCCCTGGTGCGCGGAAGGATCGAGATACCCCGTGACAACAGGACTTCCAGCGTGAGTCATCCACCGCCTCCCGTTGTGAAGTTCAGTCGCCCAACCGCAATAGCTATCAACACTAAAAGATATCCGCTTTGCACTTGAAGGTCTGCCTCGTCGTGTTGGCGCTGTCGTTATAAGCTCATCTTCGTCGTGGGATGTGACATTGAAACCTGGAAGGTCGCTGGCGTCGTATTCACGGCTTCGTCTGGCCAAGTAATGGCGAAGGGTGCTGCGAATCCGACCCTGTACGCGTCGCGATGAATTCGAGGAGAAATAATCTGACAGTTGGTTTTCAACTTCTGTAGGACCGATTAGGTAATCTCTGCTTCATGTACTGGACCTACGAGAACTGGGTGCACTAGTACGCCCGGATACACCGGGCCGAGTGCGCGCACTGTAACGACGGGAAGGGTAGTCACGACGCCGTCGAAAGTCGTGCGGGCAAATGGATTGGTCCCTTTGATGAGTATGGACAATCTCTTACTGCGTCGACTTACGAAACGAATCCATGCGGCCATTGTTCGCCTACCGGCGACGAGGCAATGGAGAGGCCCGGGGAACCTGCGATTGGACCGTACGGTGCAGAGAATATTGACGCCGCGATTTCCTACGCCATTGACCATTGCTCTGCCGCTGGAATCACCTACTCGGACCTCTTCGCCTCGGCTGGCCTTCAATCTCCACATTGGTACTTCGAAAATGGACTTCGCTTGGCGATCACCCATTTCATGGAGGCCTTCCATCACGCGTGCGCTCGTCAGGGTCTCCCGCCTTTTGACGCATTTATCATCAATGCCAAGGGGAGCGAGCGTGCCGGTTACCCGGGGACCGGATACTTCTCAATCAATGGTCTTAGCGATCCACTTGGTGATCGCACTTCCGAAGCGAATGTGAGGGCCGCGTATTCTTTCCGTGATGCTGAATTGCAGCAGATTCGAACTTGGTGTCGTGGTCAGCGCTGAATGGACAAGGACGAATAGATGTCGAACATCCATAGATTTTCTGCTGGAGTCATTCACCACCACCTTTACCGACAGAACACCGCCCGTTGTTCTTCTGATTCTGATCGATCAGCAGATGAGAGAATGGCTCCAAATATGGAGTTGCTCAAGCTGATTTGGGTCCATGCGAAAAGGCCCTGGATCTCTGCACTCGCCTTACCGCTCCAGTGGCGTTGACACGCCAAGTGATCATGCTGAGACTCACGCCGAGCTCCCAGGCGGCGTCGTTGTGAGACACGATTCCTCGCGCGATCTTCAGCGTCATCTCCTCGGGAACTAGCAGTGCACCGCCTAACCAGCTCGCTTCGTCCTCGATGTCCTGATTCCAAAGTCGGCAGCCCGAATTGTCGAAGGCGACGGTAGGTGGATGCAACAAAATCGCATGTGACAATTCATGAGTCACGTTGCTGTGCTGGCGTGGAAGTATGTGCGAGTCGTTGTGAACGATTGTCCGGCGTAATCCATTGAACACGGTTACCGCAGAAAAGGCCTTGTCTTCGGTATCCATTAGATATGTGACAGCTGACGGCGTGGTCGATAATTGAGACAAACCCAGCACCGGAACTCCGAGTTGGTTCGCAAGGGCAAGAGGATCCAAACGATCAAACTGGCTGAGGCCGAGCTCGGCCCGTAGTTCACGGACGATTCCGTTCGCTTCAGTTTGAAAACCGCGCCTCAGTGCCATATCTATTCGCCCTGGTTCCTCAATCTCTCGTAGGTTGCCTTGATCACTTCGTCAAGCGCCGCGGCCGCTTCGGGCGAGAGATTCTTGTCGCTGCGCAAATAGGTTGAGATCATTGCCAATGGCTCTTGTTCGGCTCGTGAATGCTCTGAACGAACAAAGTCGTCGGGCGATAGACCGGACCAAGCAGATAACGCCGCTAAGCCATCCACATCCGGTCTCCTTCCTTGCGCCATCCGCGTAAGAGTCGAGGCACTGACTCCGGCTTCAGCGGCAACCTGCTTCCAGTTGAGTCTTTTCGCCTGTCGAACGGCGTCCAGTGATTGGTAGAAACCCTCCGAATCAAACCAACCCTTCATGCCATTTCACTCCATTCGAAGCCAGATTGCGAGATCGCAATCGCAACGCTATACTCGAATTATAGCAAAGGAGCGTGACTGGAGCGCTCAAGAAAGTGAGAGGAGTTTCAGATGACAGGTAAGGCGACGATAGCCAAAGGAACGGTTGATGAGGCGAGTATCTTCTGGCACGCGTTTGCTCATGGTGCTTCGCAATGGCCGTGGTGGGTCTGGGCGTCGATCGCCACAATCTTTGTTGGCAACGCGATCGCTCACCCAAGGAAACGGCGTGTGAGCCGCGGACGAAACGGAGGCTGGTGATGGCGTCAAGGGGGAAGAAGAAGGTTCAGTGGCCGATTGTCGTCGCTGTCGCTCATGCAGCATTCGACGTGATGACCGACTCCCGTTGCCCGCGTTGTAACAATCGCGTCCTGCTTTACGTGTGCATCAACTGCAAAAGACCAGTATGGCCGCACCGTGGCTCAGCAACGTCCTAGACGAAAATATGGTTGATGGGGGTGTTTGATGACCAGTACAACCCGCGTCATCGTTTGTCAAAGTTGCCTGCCTCAGCGATGGGGAAGTTGATCCACTTGCCGAGTTGGCGGTCGACCGACTCATGGGGTGACAGTGAACAAGACGGGTTCTCTGTGTTCGCATTTCTCCCTGACACTCGCAGGAGGGCTACAGATCTGTCGGTGATGGACGAGCACAAAAGTACCCCGCTATGCAGTTGACTGAGCCAGTTGGTCACCTGAGTCAGGAATCGGCCTAAGGGCTAAACTACACCTGTGTCATTAAGGAGTTTGAGGTAAATATGGGTAAAACAGCAAGCATTCTCGACGAACTGAGAGCGACTATTGCTCCGGACGACGAAACGCTTTCCGCTGCAGTATCAAGGCGCGATGAGGTTCTCAAAGCTGCGATTGCATTTAGTGGCACGGCTAGAACGTATAACTCCGGCTCGATTGCGCACGGCACAGCCAACTTTGGACTCGATGCCGACTGCGGGGTTGTCCTAGATCGCCGGAGTTGGAAGGAACTTGGTCCTGATGGCGAATCTAAGGGTCCGTCTGATGTCGTCGAATCCGTGCGCTCGCTTGTCCGCGAATCCTTGCAGGAGACTTATCCTGACGTCAAAACGAGATTGACAAAGCGTTCGATCAAGATCTCGTTTAACGATCCTTTGCCTAATGAGTTAGACCCGACGGTCGACTTAATCGTCGGGCTCACCAGAGCAGAGGGTGCACTTTGGATTCCAAACATAAAGTCAAACGATTGGGACGCGTCAGATCCCGAGAAGCACACGGAGTTGCTTACGTCCGAACCGAAGTCGTTGCGCGTGACACGCGCCCGCATCATCCGCTTGGCCAAGTGCTGGAATTCACAGTTCTCAGTGCCGGGAATGTGCAGCTTCAATATTGAGGCGCTCGCCCTTGCGAGCACTGTTGAAGGCGTCGGCGTTGCGCGTGGGCTGCTTGCCTTTTTTGAATACTCAGCTGTGGACCTTTCAAAGCGCGCGACTCCTGATCCCGCTGGAGTATCCAGTGCGATCAAAGTCAATATCGACCGGGCGGATTTGGTGTCGCGCATCGAGAAGGCGAGGGATTTTCTCGATGCGGCCCTAAACAACGATGACGACGACAAGCAGGTGCGGGATGCGCTTGCGGAGCTTTATTGGGAACATCTGGAGCCGTCGAAGGCATCCGAGTCCAAAGGGGCCTTTGCGGCGGCGTTGAGGGAAGGAAATGACGGTGTCCGGATGACGTCAGCCCTCACATTGGCTGCGAGCGGCGGAGTTGGATTCAAGACTTCAAGGTCGTACGGCTGCGGTGACTCGTAGATTCGTTGGAAAGAGATCCGGCGGTCCGTGGTACGGAGACGGCACGGCCCGAATTGTTTTTGAAGCACTGGCGTTTAAGTACCACCCGGGTCTGATCGCAGAGACTGTTCAGAACGGTCCAGCCGCGAGCCGAGGTCGCAGATACAGCGTTGCGCTTGACGTTCCATGTTATGAACCGCGATTAGTTGAAATTCTTTTTCGCAGCGACAGTCCGAATCGGCCAAAGGTGACATCGGATGGACCAACCGACTCACCGCATCGTTTCTCCGATGGCAGCCTTTGTATGTGGCATCCACGAGACCCCGTATCGGCGAAGTGGGTCGTGAGTGATGGACTTCTACGTTTGCTTGGGTTCATTACGGCTCACCTATTTCGAGAAGCGTGGTGGCGCGAGACGGGAAGGCGCGAAATAGGAGAGTGGCTCGGGCCCGAATTCGATCATGCTGATCGAGTGAAAGTCTTGGAAGGTTAGGCGCGCAATGGTCGGCACTACCGTACCGGTTGAAGTAACCGTGGCTGTTATTGGCGCTGCTGCTTCTGTCTTTGTCGCAGCCCTAAGTTCGCTCGTATCAAATGTCAAGGAGGGCCGAAGCAGAAAACGCGATACGTATGGACAAGCCTTTCGCGCGGTCGCCACCTACAAGGAGTATCCATACATAATCCGGCGGCGAAGAGGAGGGGACGAAAAGGAGGCAGCAGACGAACGAGCGCGGATTGCGGACGAGCTTCGGGAGGTCCAGGAAGATCTCAGCTATTTCACGGGATGGGTCGGAACGGAGTCTCCTCGCGTTGCGCATGCCTATCGTGAACTGGTCAGACGAACTCGGGAGATTGCGGGATCGCAAATGCGCGAAGCGTGGTTAGCTGATCCCAATACTTCTGACTCGGGAATGAACATGCCGAACCTCGGTCTTCAACATCTCGAACCCTACGAAGATGCATTCCTAAATGAGGCAAGCAACAATCTCGTATCGTTGTCGACTCGATGGTGGCGTCGGCTGCGGACACCAAACAAGCCTGCAGCAGAATGACCACTCGTCATTCTTCGAATTGAGCCGATGAGACTTTGCGTTGGCCCGAGGAAGGTCGCGCACTTCCTTTCGCAACTCTTTGAGCTCGGCCACCTGGTCGCTTGTCAACCCGTCCCTGATGTCCTCGTAAATCTCCGTGCGCTTCACCCAGGCGCGGAGTGACTCTGCCCACTCCCGATTGACGGGCCACCCGACGGATGACGTCGTGGTCCTCACGCTCGTGCACGCTGAGACGACCAGGTGCCGTCGTCCGCTCGTTGGGCTGATCGTCTCTCTTCTGACCGCGCAGCACCAGGCCCATTCCCTGAGAGGTCATGCCCACTCCCCTCGCAATGGCCGAGATCGACAGGCCCCGATGCCAGTCGAAACGCCAGTTGACGCTTTTCTTTGCTCAGGTGAGCAGCCATTTGAATTTCCTTGGTGAATGGGAGTCACCCATCAGGTGCTGCGCTCACCCCTTAAACCGACCTCTCTGGCCTGAAGCATTCCTTGCGCTCGAGGCGGTGCGCAAGCGCTGTCCGTGCCGAGGAGGTCCGCGGAGAGAAAGTGCTTGTCAGATGAGAAAAAGTATCGCTGCACGGCTTGAGATTATGCCGTTGGAGGTAACTCGTTGAGATCCAATCGATACGCAGATCTTTGGGATGGGGTCGCTTTTGTCAGCCGCCACGAATAAGGGACCACTTGATGGTGTTCCCGCCACGAGTAAGGGACCACTTGGCAGGTAGTTCCGCCACGAGTAAGGGACCACCCTTCCGCCACGAGTAAGGGACCACCCAGAGTCCACCAATGTCGACCGGGATTCAACTCGGCTGGACACATCTATCAATAACGAAAGGTGTGTCTCTTGACATATGTGGAGATAACAATGATCCAAGTTCTAGAGGTTCTTCGACGCTGGCTGCGGGGTGACGGCGGAGTGCGCGTCATCGCTCAAGGAGCCGGCGTCGATCGCAAAACGGCTCAGCGATACATCGATGCGAGCCAGGAACTCGGCCTCACGCGAAGTGGTGGCGAAGAGTAACTCACCGATGAGTTCATCGGACGCGTGCGCGAAGTAGTTCGTCCCTCACGGGCTGGTGAACACGGCACGTCGTGGGAGTTGCTCACCACACACGAAGAGCAGATCAAGCAGTGGGTGGATGGCGATCTCACCGTCGCCAAGATCGGTGACTTGCTCACTCGACGCGGCGTGCAGGTTCCCGATCGCACCCTGCAGCGATTCTGCTGCGAGAAGTTCACCAAGCCCAGGAACAACACGGTGCGCGTCGCCGACGGTGAACCAGGTCAAGAGTTGCAGACCGACTTCGGTCGCATGGGAATGCTGTTCGATCCCTACACCAATCGACGTCGCGTGGTGCACGCACTCATCGTGGTGGCGGTGTGGAGTCGCCACATGTTCGTGTGGCTCACCTACGGTCAACGAACCGACGACGTCATCGAGGGACTCGACGCCGCCTGGACGTTCTTCAACGGGGTCTTCGCGATCCTCATCCCCGATAATCTGTCGCCGGTCGTTACCAAGGCCGACCCCACCAACCCTCGCTTCAACGACACGTTCCTCGAGTACTCCCAGGACCGCGCCTTCTTGATTGACGCCGCTCGGATTCGGCGGCCCAAGGATAAGCCGAAAGTCGAACGTCAAGTGCCCTACGTTCGTCGTCGCTTCTTCGCCGGCGAGACGTTCGTGGATCTTCGCGACGCGCAACGTCGCGCCGAAGCGTGGTGTCTCAACGACGCGGGGATGCGCATCCACGGCACGACGCGGTGTCGACCACTCGAAGCCTTCAAAGCCAACGAGCAGGGGCTGCTGCTCCCGGCGCCACTCCTGCCCTACGACGTGCCGATCTTCTCTGCTCCCAAGGTTCACCGTGATCGTCACCTATTGAGGTGGCGAGAGGAATTTATTCCATCCCGGGAGAGCTCGTGGGACAGACCCTCAGTGCTCGAGCGGACGCCACCACCGTCAAGCTCTACGCCAAGGGGCAACTGATAAAAGTGCACCCGCGCGTGGAACCAGGCAAGCGCTCCACCGACCCCGCGGACCTGCCCAGCGAGCGCAGCGTCTACGCGATGCGCGACGTCAACCAACTCATCAAGATGGCCCACCACCACGGCGACGTCATTGGCGCCTACGCCGAGGCGGTGCTCGACAACCCACTGCCCTGGACCAAGATGCGCCAGGTCTACCGACTCCTCGGACTGGTGAAGAAGTGGGGCGCGAACACGGTGACACTCGCGTGTGAGAAGGCCCTCGAGGCCGAAGCGATTGACGTCAATCTGATTGCTCGCATGATTGAACGAGCGACCGAAGCACTCGAGAACGACACGCCACCAGCACCCAACGTGATCCAGGGACGCTTCTCGCGCGACCCCTCAGAGTTCTCTAGCACCAAGGAGGTGGGACTATGAGCGTCCCCACGCCCAGCGTCTCGGTTGACTTGAAGAGAATACTCTCGGCACTGAAGCTCGGTCAGATGATGGACACGTTGCCCGAGCGACTGCTCACCGCTCGTCAGTCCTCGATGAGCCACGTCGACTTCTTGGAGATGGTGCTCAGTGACGAAGTCGCTCGACGCGATTCGCGCTCGGCTCAGTTACGCGTCAAGGCGGCGCACCTCGATCCATCGATGCTCGCCGAGGCGTGGGACGACTCCGCGTCAGTCACCTTCGACCACGCCTTGTGGCAGGAGCTCATGACGCTGCGCTTCGTCGACAACAATCACAACGCGCTGATCCTCGGACCCGTCGGAGTGGGCAAGACGTTCCTCGCCACGGCGCTCGGGCACATTGGATGTCGACGTCGTTACCGGGTGCACTTCGAACGCGCCGACAAGTTGTTCAAGCGCATGAAGGTCGCGCGACTCGACAACAGTGTCGACGCGGAGATGCGAAAGTTGGTCGCGGTGGATCTACTCGTAATTGATGATTTTGCCCTGCACCCACTTGACGTCACCGACACGAATCTCTTCTACGAGTTGACCGTCGAACGACACCGTCGTGGCGCCACGGTGATCACGTCGAACCGCGACCCGAGCGAGTTCTTAGCTCAGTTCGCTGATCCGCTCTTAGCGCAGTCCGCGGTCGATCGCATCCAGAGTGCGGCCTACGAACTCGTCATCGAAGGCGAGTCCTACCGCAAGCGTCAGCGGCCACAGATGGCGTCACCGTCAGCCCACCCAGAGACCCCAAAGAGTGGTCGGCGACCCACCAGTTGACACGAGGTCGCCGGTCTGCCAACATCAGAGGCGGCCGGCACGGGCGGAGGGACGAGGTGGTCCCTTACTCATGGCGGAAGGGTGGTCCCTTAGTGGTGGCGGGTGACACGCTTTGACTGATTACTCGCAGGAGGGAATGTCTCGCGAGTGTAAGAAGGTGCGCCAGGCTCCCGTTCGGGACGCAACACGAAGACCTACCAGATCAGCTTTCTCAGTGGGAACATCGAAGCAGGGTGAACCACATTCAGTGCGCCAGGTGTATACAATACTTCGACGCGCCAATGGCATCATGGTATGCTCACTGGGAAAGAAGGGGGAAGTCGCGGTAGCCGTGTGTCGTAGTGGGGACTACGAAGTGTACCTTTGTTCATTCAAACGTCGTCTGAATTCGTTATGAATACAGGTGATTGTGCGTGTTGCTGACTTATCAAACGATGATTAAATCAATCATGCTTCTTACGAGGGGGATTTTGTATGAGAAACAATATTTATACGATTTACGAATTTCGGGGTAAGCGATACGGCGGCCGCGTCGTGGCGTCGATCGCCGTTACTGCGATGGCTTTAGCAATGACCATCCCACCGACGCTCGCTGGCGCGTCGAGCAAGCAGTCGATGGTGCCCTTCAAGGCCGCCTTGGTCAAAGAAGAGAGAGTGCCCACCTACACAGGACCCACGTCGGGCCCGTCACCGGCAACGATCAAAGCGATGTCGGGCAAGAAGATTACTGTCGTCGAGTGCTCATCAGCGAACACGGGCTGTGTAAATCTTGCGAACAGTATCGTGGCGTCGGACACTGCCGTCGGTTGGACAACGACGATCGTGAACGGTAATGGGTCTCCCGCGACGGAAATATCGGATATGGAAGCTGCGATCAGCGATGGGGCCAACGGAATCGTGCTTGACGCTATCTCGTCGACCACCGTCACGCAGGGCATGGAAGCTGCCAAGGCGGCCAAGATTCCCGTTGTGACCGCCAACTCTGACAGTCCGGTAGGAAGCGCGACGGCCGACTCATTCGCTGAAATTAGTGACCAATCGCAACAAAGCGGAAAAGATCTTGCTGACCTCTTCATCGTGAACAGCGCGGGCACGGCGAAGGTCGCAGTGTTTCACGTATCGACAATTACGTCGACCGTCAATCGCTACGACGGTTTTATGGCAGAGTTCAAGAAGTGTAAGGCCTGCTCGGTAGTTTCAAACCAGACTTACGGAGTCGTAAGCCAAGCGTCTTTTGAGTCATTGATCAAGGCGACGGTGGCAGCACATCCAACGATCCAATATATGTTCCTCGACATCTCTCAGTACGCCACGATGGCCGCGGATGCTCTCCAGCAGATGGGCTTATCGCACAAGATTCACGTCGCCGGTATTGACTGCTTGCAGCCTGAGACTGAGTCGATTTTGCGGAATACGGGAGAAATTGGTTGCGCAGAAGACTCGCTGCCCAACGTTGGTGGACCAGCCACAAACGAATTCATTCGGGCATTCGCGGGTCTGCCGAGCACCCCTGAGACGGAGCCTCTTCGCCTCTTGACAAAGACGGTCATTCAGCACAGCGGTGCTTATCCGTACCTAGACTTTACAATCTTGCCGGCGTACGAGAAGCTTTGGGGATTGAGTTAAGAGTCATTCCTCCACGAGTGTTGGAATTTATATGGAAGAAGTAGTTGATGTTCGTCAGGCCCTGCTTGAAGTGCGGGGCCTGACGAAATCATTTAATGACGTCACCGTCCTCTCTGATGTGGATCTTGATGTTTATGGCGGAGAGATCCACGCGATTGTCGGCGCGAACGGTTCCGGCAAATCAACTTTGGTGAAGATTCTCTCGGGTTATCACCAACCGACATCGGGAAGGGTCACAATCGTGCCCCAAGCGGGAGCCGACAGAACCCTAAAAATGGCCTTCGTGCACCAGGATCTCGGACTCATAAATTCTATGACCGTGATCGAAAATGTGGCGATGACGTGCGGATACGAGACGAATCGATTTGGACGAATCCGCTGGAAGGCAATGGATGAAGAAATTAGTGCACTACTCTCGGAATTTGGAATTGACGTCCGAGCCAGCGCCGTTATCGGCGAGTTGGGTGCGACCGATCGCCGATTGGTCGCGATCGTCCGAGCGACTCACTCGCTCGGAAACAATCGTGGGATCTTGGTCCTAGATGAGCCCACGGCGGAACTTGCGCCCGAAGAGTCATATCGCGTGTTCGAGATGGCGTCGCTCGTAGCGAAACGGGGCGCCGGAGTCCTGCTCATCTGTCACAACTTGAACGACGCCCTCTCGCTCTCCAGGACCGTAACGGTACTTAGAGATGGTCGCGTCATTGCTGACATTGATTCCAACTCCACAACAGTTGAAGATTTGGTTGGATACATGTTTGGGTCGGCCGCGGGGATATTGAAGGCCGCCTCGCAAGTGAACTCGGCAGTTGCCCCTAGTTCGGTACCAGCGGCTGATCGGGACACTGCGCTGGTGCCGGCGATTCGGTTGACGAGAGTTTTCAGTCCGCGGTTAAAGGATGTCAGCCTCGACGTGTGGCCCGGTGAGATCGTCGGGATTACAGGTTTGGTGGGCTGCGGAAAATCGGAGCTTGGAAGAGTGATTGTTGGAGCACAGCGACTCACATCAGGGACCGTAAGCGTTTGTGGTGACCCCCCAACTGAGTTTGATTCACCACACGCGGCCGTCGCTGCAGGAATAGCGTATGTTCCCGCGGATCGGCGACGTTTCGGGGGTGTATTGAGCATGGATGCACGAGAAAATGTCACCCTGAACACGGTAGGTTCGTTTTTTAAGAGGGGATGGCTTCGCAAGGGCGAAGAGTTAGAGGCCGTCGCTCGCGACATGGTCAACGTTGGAGCCGTGCCCCAAGATCCGAGACAGGCATTTGGGGTCTTCAGCGGTGGAAACCAGCAGAAGCTCGTGTTCGCCCGCGCGCTACGAATGCGGCCTCGCCTGGCAGTCCTGGACGAGCCGACGCACGGCGTAGATGTGTCGACGATCCCTGAGTTGTATCGGCTAGTGAGAGAGATGGCCAAAGGGGGTCCTGGAGTCGTTTTGATCACCTCTGACTTGGAAGAACTGGTTGCCTTGTGCGATCGAGTCGTTGTCCTGCTGGACGGTGAAATTGTTGAAGAGTTACGCGGAGGAGAAATTACTGTGGAGAATATTGGTCTTGTTGTTGGACGCGGTCACGGCGGGGGGATGCGCTAAATGGCGACCGGAGGGGTGACGCGCGAGCCGAGTGAGACCTCGGAGACACCACAAAACAGTGGTTCGTCGATACCCGAAGCGATCGTTGCGGACGGTGTAAAACGACGGCGATTCGCTGGTAGAAAAACGGCACACAAGACATTGGTTCGAATGGCCGAAGAATTTGGTGTCCCGATCGTTCTCGTCGTCTTGATCATTGTGTTCTCAATTTTGTTGCCGAACACGTTCCCAACATCGTTGAACCTCACAGGTCTGTTGTCGACTCAGGACATCGTTCTTTTGGTCGCGTTGGGCGCACTCGCTCCGTTAATCGGGGGAGAATACGACCTTTCCATTGGCTATGTTTTAGGTTTTTGTTCGGTGGAGGTGGCGGTTCTCACTATCAATGTGGGTCTTAACGTTTGGGTCGCGTCGATAATCACCGTCCTTTCAGCGATTGTAATTGGCACATTTAATGCATTCCTAGTACTCCAACTTCGCATTAGTTCATTCATCGCGACGCTGGCATCGGGAACCGTCTTGAGCGGGCTGGCCTTGCTCATTTCGAATTCGACGATTGTTACTGGAACCTTCCCGAACAACTTTCTAAAATTGGGCTTCGGTGGACCAGGCGGGATTCCTCCGGCTGTCTACGTTGTTGTTGTGATCGGCGCGCTCATGCTGTACGTCTTCGAGCACACTCCGGTTGGTCGCCGATTGGAGGCCATCGGTCAAGGTCGAGACGCGGCGCGCTTGGGAGGACTGCGAATTAATCGTCTGATATTCATGAGTCTCGTTGTTTCGGCGGGTGTGAGTGGTCTCGCGGGCGTACTCAACACTGCGTCGCAGGGTTCGGCAGACCCAAGCGTCGGCCCTGAGTTTCTGCTGCCAGCCCTCGCTGCGGCATTTTTAGGCTCTACGACAATTCGGCCAGGTCGGTTTAACGTGCTTGGCACGGTTGCTTCCATCTTGCTGCTGGCTGTTGGCTTCAATGGATTATCGCAACTAGGCGCTCCGCAATGGGTAAGCCCTGTATTTGACGGCGCCGTCTTGATCGTAGCAGTGGGCTTGACGCGGGGAAGAGTGAAGGGTGGAGCTTCGTAATTCGCTACTTTTGGGCATGATCGAGTTGAACTTCTGCTACGTGGCCTATTTTCGCGACATCAAGCCCGCTCGACTTGGATTTTCGAGACCATACTCAATACCAAATCTCAGCGATAACAGTTAGTCGTAAATGAAGCGATGAGTTCCGGTGCCGATTCTCAATGGAGAACGTGGTCGCGCCCTGACTGTAAATGGGCTCGCATAATCGCTTCCGCCCAATCCGGATTTTTCGCACGAATCGCATCAATGATTTCCCGGTGGTGCTCCACGCTTCGCCGGAGGTCAACGGGAGAGTACAACGCAAAGTTTCTCTGCACTATAGGAACCTGAATAGTCAACTCGACGAGAGTCTGAAGTTGGCTATTCCCAGACGCCCGAATAATTGTCTGATGGAAAAGGTTGTTTAACTTCGTGAGATTCTCGATCTCCACGGGATCCTGTTTAGTTGCCAACTCCATCTCATCGGTCATCAAATCCAGCTCACGCAAATTGACGATGTCCTTTGAGGCGGCGAGCGCACATGCGGCTGGTTCAAGGAGTGATCGAATCCAATAAGACTGAGCTAGATCTTCGGGCGTCCAACTCTGAACTCTTACACCCCGGTTTCTATGATGCTCAACTAATCCCTCCGCCATGAGACGTCGGAGAGCCTCGCGAACTGGGGTCCGACTTATTCCAAGTTCCGTCGCTAGGTCTCCCTCTCTCAGCCAACTACCAGCTCGTAGTTCGCTGGAAAGTATTTTTCCGCGAATGGAGTTGTATGCATTCTCGACGGAGAATCCGCTTGTGGAATTACTGATGACATCGGGCATTTGGTTCTCCATATTACCAGCAAATAGCATGCAATTTCCGTGATGGTCTCAATCTAGCGAGATCCGGAGTTGATGTGATCGCGCACCTTCCCCCCTCATCGATGCAGTAGATCCTGTCAGTCAAAACTAACTCAGTCCTCAATGAGCTCTCTCACTCCAGGCGTTGAGGCATGTAAATGCCTCAACGCAGCACCGTTGCTTCATCATGCTGGTCAAGGTCGCAGCGAGCGTTCCGGGTTCTAGGTCCTCCTTCGTATATTTCTTCCTGACCTAACGACGGCGCCCTTCTCATTTGGCGCGATGCGATGAGTTGCGTTTGTCGCGGACCGGGATGGCGGGCGACGGCCTTCTCGTCCCTGAAATGGAGTGTCCAAAGAACTCGGAGATATGCTTTTCGGGAAACTCCGGGTTGCCAGACGCTTCGCTCATGTCTGGAGGCCAGAATCATCCCGAGACAGGATCCAATATCACAGTCGTCGCATTTGACATCAACGAAACATTGCTAGATCTGAGCGTTCTCGACGATCAGTTCGCGAACCTCTTCGGCACGTCGCTCGCGAGGAGGCAATGGTTTGCGCAGATGCTTCAACTCAGTTTTGTTGGAGGGTTGACTGGCGAATACATCGACTTCAGTACAGCCCAGCACGGCGCATTGCAAATGCTCGCTGATCAGTACAAGATCGAAGCTACCGATCGGCAACTGGATGCGATTGTTGACAGTATGTCGAATCTTCCTCCGCACCCCGAAGTCGCCGATGCTCTCGCGACGCTAGCAAGTAAGGACGTAACCATTGCTGCTCTCGGCAACTCTCTGTACGAGGTCATTGAGGCGCAACTGACGAATGCGGGCATTCTCGAATTCTTCAATCTGATTTTTTCGGCAGACTCAGTTAAAGCGCTTAAGCCTGCCCCTCAACCTTATATTGAACTGGCCCGAGTTCTCGGTGTTCAGGTCAACGAAATAGTCCTTGTTGCGTCCCATGGATGGGACATCTCGGGAGCACTCGCCGCCGGATGCACGGCAGCGTTTGTCGCTCGGCCTGGCGCGTCGCTGAGCCCATTTGGAATGCAGCCATCGATCGTCGGTCGCGATATTGCTGATGTGGTTAATCAGATTATTGCGGACCAGCCCGAGCGAAAGTCCTAGTCGGGTTACTAGAGCGAGTAACCCATCGCCGAATGACGTACCTGGATAATGAGTACGGGCCCTGTTCGTATTATTCCAACTACGTCCGTACCCTCTGGCGACTCACGCCAAACCAGTGGACCACATCCGTGACCGTAAAACCATCGACGCTGAAACCGTCTCGATTGACGCCGAGAACAGCGTCGTAACGCTGCTCCATTTTGCTGGACTCCCACAACATGGCCACCTCCCTCGGCTTTCAGCCAAGGTCAGTGGCGGCCAAGTGTCAAGGAGGTCTTGAAGGTCTGTCAAGCAGGTGTCGAAGTTCCGTCAACTAGGTCCCGAAGTGCCTTGGGCGGTATGAACCGGAGTAATACAGTCAGATTGGTGGGCCGCCCGGGTTCCGATCCCGGCACCTTGGGATTAAAAGAGGGGTCCGAACGGTTTGACCTGTCCCGTGACGTCGGTATTTACCGAAAATTAAAGGAATCTGGTCCGGTGGTGTCGGCCCTGTCCGGTGGTGTTGTGACAGTCCGTGGGATAAAGCGTGGGATTTTTGGGCGAAACAATTGGCGCAAACAATCAGGATTCTTGCTACGGCGCCGTCGGTTCGGTTTCGTGGTGTTGCAGAAGAATGACGCCTAAAAGAGGATCGTTAAAAGCCATGTAGTCCGCAATTTACCTCGCTATCTTCGAGTTCGGATTACGGCGACTTAACTGCATGAATTCACGTTGGGTTTCCGACGTCCCTTTCAGTTGATTTCGGCGCAATTTATTGATCTTCGGATCATGAAGATTTGCCATAAGAAGGACTGATGCTCCCCTTGCCGTCGAACACGTATGAGAGGGGGGCGTGGCTGGCCGACTCATATCTGTTGATTGCAGCTTCGTGACTCATTGTTAGTCCAATGTCGTCCAGACCGTTGAGGAGGCGCCCTCTCGTTATCGGGTCCAATACGAATTTCCGTCGCCAGCCGTCTTCAGGTACTTCGATGCACAAATGGTCTACGTCGACCACCACGAGACGGGCGGGGTTTTGCTTGACGAGTCGGGTCAATTCGTCGACGTCGGCGTCAGCGAGTTGAATAATAACCAGACCTTGCTTTGACGAGTTGTTGCGGAAAATATCGCCAAAGGACGGGGCAACAATCGCGCTGAATCCGTAGTCCATTAGGGCCCAAATCGCGTGCTCGCGGGATGATCCGGTGCCAAAGCGAGGCCCCGCAATTAGGATTGATGCGCCTGCGTAACTCGGATCATTTAGGACGAACGACGGGTCATCGCGCCACTCACCGAAGAGTCCGCGACCGAAACCGGTGCGCTCTACGCGCTTTAACCATTCCGAAGGAATGATTTGGTCGGTGTCGACGTCCGATCGCTCGATCGGGACCGCCCGCCCTTCATGGATGCGGACCTGCTTCACTCGTGGACCTCATCGGGTGAAGCAAAGTGTCCTTTAATGGCAGTTGCTGCGGCGACAACGGGCGAGACCAGGTGAGTGCGCCCGCCACGACCTTGCCGACCTTCAAAATTCCTATTCGACGTCGAAGCGCTGCGTTGGCCCGCCGCGAGATGATCCGGGTTCATCCCGACACACATCGAACAGCCCGGCTCACGCCATTCGAAGCCGGCACCAAGAAATATCTGGTCGAGACCCTCCTCTTCCGCCTGCCGCTTCACCCGGTGTGATCCGGGCACTACGAGGGCGCGTACGCCGCTCGCCACGTGGCGACCTTTGGCAACCTCTGCTGCGTCGCGAAGGTCCTCGATGCGTGAATTCGTGCACGAGCCAATGAAGACCACGTCGACTGGGATGTCGCGCATGCGCGTGCCGGGCTCGAGACCCATGTAAGCCAGTGACCGTCGGGTCGCATCACGCTCATCGGGATCGTCATAAGCGTTGGGAGACGGCACTGCGCCACTCAGAGCGACCACCTGCGCTGGATTCGTCCCCCAGGTGACGTAGGGCACAAGTTGGGACGCGTCGATCATCACTTCAGCGTCAAAGTTGGCGGCAGCGTCACTGACGTAACAACGCCAGTGATCAGCCAGCACCTCGAAAGCGGCGCCGTCGGGGACTCCGGGTCGACCGCGAAGGTACTCAATTGTGGTGTCGTCCACGGCCACCAGTCCAGCTCGCGCACCCGCCTCGATGCTCATGTTGCACACGGTCATGCGACCTTCCATGGACAAGTCGGTAATCGCTTTGCCCCTGTACTCAATCACGTAGCCGGCGCCACCCCCGGTACCGAGAACGCCCACGATTGCGAGGACGATGTCCTTTGCCGTCACGCCCGCCGGTGCGGCTCCCTGAACCGTGACCGACATGGTCTTGGCCTTCTGCTGGAGCAACGTCTGGGTGGCGAGTACGTGTTCTACCTCACTCGTTCCAATGCCGAATGCGAGCGATCCAAAGGCGCCGTGAGTAGAGGTGTGCGAGTCCCCGCATACGATCGTCATTCCTGGCTGGGTCACTCCGAGTTCGGGTCCGATGACGTGGACAATGCCCTGATTCTCGTGGCCCCTCGCAAAGAACGTGACACCGAACTCCTGACAGTTCACTTCGAGTGCCTCGAGTTGGCGACGAGAGACTGGGTCCGCTACTGGTGTCGAAATCGGGTCGGTCGGCACGTTGTGGTCGGCAGTCGCGAGGGTGCGATCGGGTCGACGAACTTTGCGTCCCTCGAGGCGAAGACCCTCGAAGGCCTGGGGGCTCGTGACCTCGTGGACCAGATGCAAGTCGATGTAGAGCAAGGTTGGCTCGCCAACGGGCGACTCGACGACGTGCTCATCCCAGATTTTCTCAAATAACGTGCGATCCACGATTATGGAACACCCACGATCTTCATGTTCGAAACGACTTTGCAGTCGTCGTCGACCGAGCCAATGGAGAACGGCGGGCGGTCTGGAAATTTCTTCCGAGCCGGAGGCGAGGCCGTGTGCTTGTAGTAATCACCGATGTCAGCTGAGGCGCTCGATCGCATGCGTTTTCTGAAAATACACTGGTGATCCTCGTACATCTCAACAGTAATTGCACATTTTGCATACTATCTAACGATCTCATTGTGGCCATTCTCTTGACCTCGAAATCATTCTATTACTGCAGCGTCCGCAGTTAGCGATCATTTGAGGGGTCAGCAAGCGATGCGACGGAGTCCGTACGCGACGACTTTGTTCCAAACGCCTCAAGAGCGCCAGGATAGTGATCCTTCAAGTCCGATTCGCAACTAATCGGGAGGGTGCACGACTTTCTCAAATCCGTTTGACCCAGACCAAGGCGGCGAGTTAGCTCCGCGAGAGATACGAAGTAGGCGGTTGTATTTGGCGAGACGTTCAGATCGCGCCATAGAGCCAATCTTTATTTGTCCTGCTCCGCTCGCGACGGCCAAGTCCGCCAACCAGTCGTCCTCGGTTTCGCCAGATCTTGCTGAGACAACTGCCCGCATTCCGAGCACTCTCGCTCGATCGGACACGATAAGGGCCTCGGTCAATGTTCCAATTTGGTTTGCCTTTACGAGAACCGCATTGGCGCAACCGTCAGCAGCGGCACGCTCGAGTCGGTCCAAGTGAGTGCAGAGAAGGTCGTCTCCGACAAGTTGAATATTTCGATCAAACTTCTTGGCCGCCCCTAGCCATCCATTCCAATCATCTTCGCCCAGCGGATCCTCTATTGAGACGATTGGAAAGCGGCGGATCCAGGAGGCAAAAATGTCAATGAGTTCTTCCGGGGAGGCGAGTCGCCCGTCGAGAAGGTAGGAGCCGTCGAGCTGTTGGATGTGGCTACCCGCAACATCGAGCGCGATGCCCACTTCCGTTCCAAGAATTCTGCCGGCGCGCTCTATTGCCCGAGTCGCAAATGCAATTGTAGTCTCGCTCGACTTTGAAGGCGCGCCGAAACCGCCCTCGTCCCCAACCAAAGTCGACGAGTTCTCCTCCTTCAGCATTACTCGGGTTGTTCGATAGATGTCATCCGCCCACTCGATTGCGGTCGGTAGGTCTGATGCACCTAAAGGCACGATGAGGACGTCTTGGATGGACATCGATCCGCTGGCGTGCAGATTGCCGCTAAAGAGATTGACCATCGGCAGCGGAAGTGTCGGGGTCCGGCCGGTTGCGAGGTGCTGCCAGAGTTCGAGCTCTTGAACCGCGGCGCCAGCACGCGCGCAGGCGGCCGAGACGGCGAGCATGGCGTTCGCGCCGAGTCGCGACCGGTTGTCGGTGCCGTCGACCGATACCAACGTGTTGTCGATTGCGATTTGGTCCGTTGCATCCATCCCAGAAAGTGCTGGAGAAATATCTTCTCGCACGCCCTTTACCGCGACCTCGACTCCCTTTCCTCCAAATCTCCGAGGGTCAGCGTCTCGAAGCTCCACTGACTCGAAACGACCAGTTGAAGCTCCTGAAGGAGCCTGTGCAAACACTGATCGGCCGTCGGAGAGCGTGACGGTAGCTTCAATCGTTGCAACCGCTCTCGAGTCAAGGATCCAGTCAGCATCGACGTGCACGATGGTGGTCACGAGAGGTCTCTATCGTCGGAGGGGTTGACCATGACTTCTTCCAAGTTTTCGAGATCCCAGTTGTCGTCTTGCAATGCCATCACGCCTACTTTCTGAGCCTCAACTCGTAATCCTTCTTCACTTAGGTACTCGACGCGCGATTTTCCAAAGAGTCGTGCCAGCATGATGGCACCAGCGTGACGGAAAGCGCGTCTACGATCGGCCGGCCCGTTGTAGGACGATAGAAACTGTCGAGCATCGTCGACGATGAGTTTCGTCGTGCTCATCGAGGGTTCTCGAATTGCTTTGAGTATCAAGTGAGCAATGACGGTCCCGAGGTCGAATGCCGGGTCTCCTAAATGTATAACTTCCCAATCGACCAACACAGGTCCCGAGGGCGCGACAAGAACATTCTTTGGCGTTAGATCGCCATGAACCAAGGTACGCTGAGCCGCCAGCGTGTCATGAATAAGCGTGTAAAGCGCGTCACTTTGTTGATCTAGTTGCTGGGCGGTCGTCTCGTAATAGGCCTCGAGGCGTAGTTCACGGAAGAGCTGTCGAGGTCCGTCACCAGCCAATCGTTCTGGCGGTTCTTGGGAATGAAGATGCGTAATGGCGATGCCAAGTGCCGCCGCGACTTCAGGTTGTGGGGCGCCACACAACAAGAGATCCTTGTACGTTGGCGGCGGCCCCAGAATGAACTCTTCGCCAAGGATGATATGCGTTGAATCGAAAAATCGGAGTCGTGGAACCCGAATTGGTCCAAGACGACCGTCGAGAAACTCCAGTATCGCGGCTTCGTTAGCTCCTCGCTCTCGGCTCGCGATCCACACATCGTCGACAGAAAGTCGACGTAACGGTGATTTAACAACCCACTCGTCGTCCCGGTCCACCACGAGAGCTGCTAGAGACGAGACACCACCTGTGAACTCAGTGAGGTGGGCATGCGCGCTAATGCGTCCGGTAGCAACGAGCATCTTCTGCAGTTCCGCTGTATTCGCGAAAGGCGTGTCAATTATTTTCATCGTGCCGTCGGATAAATTGCGTCATTGGCAGGCTCTCCATTAAGTACCGCGAGAAGGTATTCAGTTGCCCTCTGGCGCAATTCGCGGATCGACTGGTCGGACGAAAAGGCCACGTGTGGTGTCAGGAGTACATCGTCTCGCCCGACGAGTGCCCGCGGCACGAACGGCTCTTCTGGTAAGACGTCGAGGGCGACGGCACCCGGACGCCCAGCCCGAAGCGCGCGGTCTAAGGCATCTATGTCAACGAGTCCGCCACGACTCGTGTTCACTAAGAGTGAATCTGGTCGCATGAGCGTAAGCGCTTTTGCATTCACGATGTTTCGGTTCGCTTCATTGAGTGGCATGTGGAGGGATATCACGTCGCATCGACCAAGGAGTTCATTCGGAGAAAGGACGCTGAAGGCGCCTGCGCGATGTGGATTTCGGTCGTCAAGGTATACCTTACATCCGAGCGCTGCGAATTTTTCGGCCGTACGAACTCCGATGCGCCCCGCTCCCCATACGCCGATTGCGAGGTCGCGTACTCTACGTAGTCGACGAGTCCCGGGCTCCCACTTTCCGGACCTAACCGATCGATCGAAGAAACTTATTCCACGCGCCCAGTCGAAGACCAGCCCGACGGCGTGATCCGAAACTTCCTCAACGCAATAGTCCGGTACCCTCGTTACAATCACGTTCCGCTCGCTCGCGGCAACGAGATCGATGTTGTCGACACCCGCGCCAAGTCGTCCAACGACGGCCAAACTCGGACTCGCTTCGATGAGTTCTCTGGTGACCTGAGCCCAACATGTCAGGATCCCTTGGACGTCGCTGGCGAGCTCGATGAGCTCCGTCGGCGACGCGTCTGGAGGTGACTCAACGAGTTCATAACCCGCTTCGGTACAGAGCTCGTTCTCTATGTCGACCCCGTCCCAAGGGTGGTCGATCAGAAGGACTTTGCCAAAGCGGGTTGAATTCTCCTTCTTCAATTGATTGACCATCTCTGAGTTCACTGATCCGATTCTCGACCGGACGAGACGCTGGCGGGTTCGATGACACGATTCTCCAAGGAGCCGACGCTCTCAATCTCAACTCGAACGAGGTCGCCTGGCGTCAGCCAAGGGCTGGGTTCTCTACCCTGCGCACTTCCGGCGGGTGAACCAGTGGTCACGAGATCGCCCGGCTCTAGGGTGCAACGAGTGCTTAGAACGGCAATCTGTTCGAACACATTACAAATCATTTCCGACGTGGATCCGTTTTGTCGTACTTCGTCGTTGACCGTGGTTCGAATAGTGAGCATGTGTGGATCATTGACCTCGTCCGGTGTAACCAACCACGGGCCAATTGGGCCGAAACTGTCATAGGATTTGCCGAGAGTAATTGTGGGGGATTGCCGCTGCCAATCACGCGCAGAGATATCGTTACAGACCAACCATGCTGCGATCTTCGATGGTGCCTCGTCTGGACTTACGTGGCTGCAGCGCTCGCCGATCACGAATGCAAGCTCACCTTCGTAATCAAGTTTCGAGCAATCTTGCGGACGAATGATTGGAGCCCGTGGTCCGCTGATGCATGAGATTTGTTTATTGAAGAAAAGTGGAAAATCGCTGATCGCCGTCTCCACTTCGTCAGCGTGCGCGCGGTAGTTGTATCCGATTGCAAGAAACTTTCCAGGGCGAGTCAACGGAGATCTGAGATCATCAAAGAGTATTTCGAGGTGCGGAGATTTGCGTGCGGCGCTTTCAACAGAATCCGGCCCGAATTGTCGAAGCTCGACCAAAAGGTCGATCGGCTCCGCTCCGGAGATCGAAGCAGTGAGATCGATTACTTCCAAACTATTGGAGGATGAGCAGGAGTCCAGAAGGTTATGTACGAGTCCGATGTGAGAATGGATATCGTCAGCAACTTTAAACTTGACTAACTTCATGAAATGCCAGCCATTAGTTGGCTGAGGCTCCCACGTGCTTCTCTCGCAGCGATCCTGCTACATCTCGTGGAGTCTCCATCCGTTGAGGTTGACGTGTTTGGGCGCGAGTTACGAGAATATGCACTGGCGTGGCACTTCCTTAACGGGACGATATGGCGACATTCACGCGCTTCGAGTGATTCGGCGACGGTGTCGGGCGAAGGCTCACACGTTTTTCTTTGAGCGCTTCTTCGCCGTGACCGAAGACGCACTCAGGGTCAGGATCGCTGAGTTCAAGACCCGTGAAAAACTTCGCTGCCATGCAGCCTCCTCGACATGAGTCGTAGGAACCACATGAAGCGCAAGCGCCAGCGCTACCTGGTTCGCGAAGCGAGCGGAAAAGATCGCTCTGGGTCCACACGTGTTCGAAACCCATATCTCTCACATTGCCAGCTTTGAACTCATCGTGGATAACGAACGGACACGCATACACTTCACCGACTGGATCGATGAGGCAGACGACGCGCCCAGCTCCGCAGAGATTGAGGCCATCCAATGGGTCCCCGAGTGCGGAAAGATGAAAAAAGGAATCTCCAGTGAGCACGTGGGGACGTTGGATTAGCCAGTGATAGAGACGTCGATTCTGTTCCAGCGTCGGGTGGAGAGAATCCCACACGTCGACGGCTCTACCTGACGGGCGAAGCCTCGTAAGGCGAAGTTCAGCTCCATAGGATTCGGCCAACGATTCGAGTTCGTCTAGTTGCTCTATGCTTTCGCGAGTCATGACGACCGAAATTTTGAAGGCTCCGAAGTTGGCGGCCTTCAAGTTGTCCATAGCCCGTAGTGCCTGATCAAAAGTACCTTCCCCGCGCACTCGGTCGCTTGTTTCGGCACTGGCACCGTCAATCGAGATTTGGATGTCGAGGTAATCGATTTCCGCGATTCGCGCGGCGGCGGCGGCGTCGATTCTCGTTCCATTTGTTGAAAACTTGACGCCAACTTTTTGCCTGACGGCATGTTCTATTAGTTCGAAGAAATCACGGCGAATCATTGGCTCGCCTCCACCAATGTTTATGTAGAAGATCTGCATGGCGGCGATCTCGTCGATCAGTCTCTTTGCTTCCGCGGTGGAAAGTTCTCGAGGGTCCCGACGGCCCGATGATGAAAGGCAGTGGGTGCATGCGAGGTTGCATGCGTACGTGAGCTCCCAGGTAAGGCAGATAGGTGCTGCGAGGCCGCGCTCAAACCGACTACGGAGCGAAAGGTCAGTTCCCACGGCAGAACTCGAACGTTCGCGGTGACCAAGAATCGAGTAAAGCATGGCTCCGTGATGCGACTACAAACGACGTTTTGCGAGCGCAAAGCGTGAACTGGTGCACATTTGAAGAGGACATAATTTAGTAGACCCCGCAGAGCCCATCGATTGAAATTTCCTCGACGAGCAGTTCTTCGACTTCTCCAATCTCGACTACTTCTTCCTCAGCAACGAGTTCATCCGTGGGCATCAGCATGGCCTTTCACGTAAGTCGGTAAGTGCACAGTTTGAAGGTCTGTTGGCAGTGGAGTATAGAGTAGATCTCAATGTGTACACAATCTGAGAGCCTACAGAATATCTTGGCCTACTTTTATTTTGGTTGTAAGCCCTAATTGTCAACTCGTTCCGACGGCGGACCACGTGCATTTCGGGACTGAGAATGCAAAATTGCATTCGACTGCTGCGTCAATCATTTGGCTTGCTGGAATTCTCGGTCCGGCTTCCGCCGCTTCAATGAGTGACGAGACCAAGGAGAAGACGAATGTCGGGAGCGACATTCATTTAAATGATTTACTCGGCCAGAGTGGCCAACTGACGCGGAATCTGAGCGAAGTAAAATCGAATGGGATTGGACGGACAGATGAGCGAATCTACGAATTCGGGCGATGAAGTCATTCCTTTTACGAAAATGCGACGCACTATTGCTCGGCGAATGGTCGAGTCGAAGGCAATTTCTGCCCACACTTTGATGGGCAAGGAAGTTGATTATGAGGGCGTTGAATTAGTCCGCCGAGAGCACGGAGCTCGCTTCAGGGGCGAAGAAGGATTTGGATTGTCATATCTGGCATTTTGTGCTTGTGCCACGGTCGAAGCACTCATTGCCTTTCCCTTTATCAACGCTTCAGTGGGTGACGATGCACTCGTCGTCCACCATGATATAAACCTTGGAATCGCTGTCGATCTCGAGATTGGAGGGCTGGTGGTGCCCGTGATTCACTCTGCGCGAGACCTGAAACTGCGGAACATGGCGTTACGAATTCGAGAGGTTGCGACGAAGGCACGTACTGGTCGCTTGAGTATGGACGACCTAAGTGGGGGAACGTTCACCATTTCGAATGCGGGACCGATGGGAACAACATTTACGGGAGCAATTATCAATCAGCCGGAAGTTGCGATTCTCGCGACCGACGGTGTTGGTCGGCGACCGGTGGTCATTGAATCGTCAGATGGCATTGAGTCAATTGCGATTCATTCGACCGGCATGATCACTGTAAACTTCGACCATCGTGCCGTCGACGGAGCCTACGTTGCGCGATTCCTCTCCAAAATCGGTGAGACACTCCGTGACCGGAATTGGGCTGGCGAACTATAACAAGTCAATCGTGCAGTGCTAGCGAGAGTTGCGAAGGATTGTATGGTAAGTTCTAGATTGTATGGTAAATCAGTGGGTGACAGTGGAAGGCGAATCTGGTTTTGAGTTTGAATCAAAATGGAATGAGCCGTTTCAATTTCGCTATGAGGGACTTTGCTGAGATAGTCAGCCAGGATCCGTCAAAGGTTTCATTGTGAATGGCGTTGAAATCGTCGAAGTTTCACCACGAGATGGACTGCAATCAGAATCCGTTATTTTACCGACTGAGACGAAGATTGAACTCATAACGCGACTGGCGCAAGCGGGGCTGGGGCGCTTCGAGGTGGGAAGTTTCGTGAACCCCAAACTTGTCCCTGCGATGGCCGATTCAGCGGAGGTGTTTCGTGGAACTCGCGGCTTGTCCATTGACCAAATTGCCCTCGCCCTGAACGGGCGCGGTGTTCTGGATGCCATCGACGCGCAAGCCGACGAGATACGTTACGTCGTCCCGGTGACAGATACATTCGCTCAACGCAATCAGTCTTCGACAACGTTTGACGTGATCGACGGCTGGAATGAGGTGGCGCCACTAATTAATGATAGCGAGATCATCTCAACGGTTGTATTGGCCGTGTCGTTCGGATGTCCATTTGAAGGCAACGTACCGACGAGCCGCATTATCGAGTGCCTTGAGCGACTCGACCTTTTGCCAAACGCCGTCGTTCTCGCTGACACCATCGGGGTGGCAACGCCGAGTCAGGTGAGCGCTCTGTTTGAACGGGTGACTTCGGTTCTGGGCGCTGGCGTCAAGCTCGGCGCACACTTTCATGATACGCGGGGAACGGCTCTCGCCAGCGTTATGGCGGCGCTCGGCGCTGGTGTCAGACAATTTGACTCATCAATTGGGGGAGCGGGTGGCTGCCCGTTTGCGCCGGGAAGTGCGGGTAATCTCGCCACCGAGGATCTTGTCTACCTTTTGCAGCGGGAATCGTTTTGCAAAGATATTGACCTTGACGCCCTAATAGTGACTGGAAAGTGGTTGGAGACGCAACTTCGGCGGGACTTGCCTGGGCGAGTGCTCAGTGCGGGCAACTTTCCCAGTCAAGTTGTGAATGATTCGGCTGGAGTTGCGTAGGGGTGGAATCATCAACGTCTGAACAGCAACCGGGTGAGTTGCCCTCCGAAGAGGACCTGGGCGCACTCGACGGAATTCGAGTGATCGAGATGGGCACTCTCATCGCCGGCCCTTTCTGCGGCCAGCTTCTTGCCGACCATGGCGCGGAAGTGATCAAGGTTGAAGATCCCGCGACGGGCGATCCGATGAGAAGTTGGGGAAAAATAGGCCCCGGCGAGACGTCGCTTTCTTGGCAGGTAATCGCGCGTAACAAGAAGTCGACAACCGTCAATCTTCGCCATGAGGCGGGACAAAAGATCATTTGTGATCTCGTCCGTCACGCCGATATCGTGCTCGAGAATTTTCGGCCCGGCACCCTAGAGCGATGGGGCCTCGGCTACGACGTGCTTTCTGAGATCAACCCACGCATCATTATGGTGCGCGTTTCTGGCTTCGGTCAGACCGGTCCATATGCGGAGCGAAGCGGTTTTGGATCTATCGGCGAAGCAATGGGAGGACTTCGCTACGTCACTGGAGAACCGGATCGACCACCGAGTCGAATTGGTATCTCGATTGGCGACTCGCTCGCGGCAACGTTTTCGATGATTGGTGCATTGCTCGCTCTTCAGGCGCGTGCCCGAACCGGACGCGGGCAGGTCGTTGATACCGCGATCTACGAAGCGGTGCTCACAATGATGGAGTCACTGCTACCTGACTGGGCATTAGCCAATTATCAGCGTGAACGCACGGGGTCAATTCTTCCCGGAATTGCTCCGAGCAACTTATATCCGACCGCAGACGGACAGAGTGTGCTGATCGGCGCAAATCTCGACACGGTTTTCAGGCGACTCTGCCAGGCCATGGGGGTCGACGAGCTTGCGAATGATGAGCGATTTTCCACGCACGAAGCGCGCGGTGAGAATTCGCGCGAGTTGGATGACATAATCGCAAACTGGACCAGTTCTCTTGATATTGACGTCGTGTTAGACAGCATGAACGAATCTGGCGTCCCGGCCGGTCGAATCTTTACCGCAGCGGACATGTTCGATGATCCTCATTTCGCCGCGCGCAACACGATTGTTTCAGTTGAGCATCCGCGCGCGGGGAACGTGCCGATGCAGAACGTCACTCCGCGTCTTTCGGCGACGCCGGGAAGTGTTCGATCGGCAGCTCCGGAGCTCGGGGCGGACAACCAATATGTATTTGGGGACCTCCTCGGTATGTCCGAGTCGGAACTCCAAGGGCTTCGTCAGAATGGGACGATTTAGAAATCGAGCAGTTAAATATGGATCTCAAAATAAAGGAGCATGGTGTATGAGTGAAGACAAGCAATATCAAGAGAGCCGTGACGTGAGCACATCGCTGGCGGCTCGTCTCATTGACGCTGCATCGAAGAAGGCGGACGAGATTGGCAAGCCGATGGTCATTGCGATTGTCGACCAGGGCGGGAATCTAAAGGAGTTTCGGCGTATGGATGGAGCACCGCTACTATCCGTCGAAATTGCCAAGAACAAGGCTTACACCGCGGCAGCGTTCGGCATCAGTACTGGTACGTGGTTCAACTTCATCAAGGACGACGAACCGTTGGCGCTCGGTATTCCGCACACGCCACGGCTTGTCGTTTTTCCCGGTGGTTATCCAATCCAGGTTGACGGAAGTGTCGTTGGTGGCATTGGCGTGAGCGGTGGACACTACAGCGACGACTCGGCGGTGGCGACGGCAGCATTGGAAGCATGCGGTCTAGTCGCAGAATAGGCGCCGCAAACCGAGAAAATGAGAAATGACAACAAGGGTCTGTTGTCGCCGAGCAATTGCATCTGTGGGGGATCAGAATTAAGTGGGTGTCGACCTTCATTGTGATAGTCGCCGAATGAAACTGAACTGAATAGGAGAATGAAAGTGACTGACGAACTAAAAGGGCGAGTGGCTCTTATTACGGGCGGGGGTCGAGGGCAGGGACGAAGCCACGCCCTAGGACTGGCCGGACGCGGAGCGGACATTGTGATAGTCGACCTGGCTGACGACATTGCTTCCGTTCCCTATCCGCTCAGCAACGAGAACGATCTCGAGGTCACGGCGAAACTCGTTCGTGATCTTGGCGCGCGATGCCTCGTTCAAATTGCCGATGTTCGTGACGGCGACGCAATGCACTCAGCCGTCGCTGAGACGCAGCGAGAATTCGGTCGTGTCGACATACTGTGCGCGAACGCCGGGATATTTTCTTTTTCATCAATTGAGGAGATGAGCGACAGTACTTGGCAGGACATGATTGACGTCAATCTCACTGGCATTTTCAACGCATTTCGAGCAGTTGCTCAGCCGATGAGAGAGCAGCAATGGGGACGCGTCATTGCTACGGCCTCGATGGCTGGACGGGGCGGCTTCGCAATGATTAGTCATTACGTTGCAGCAAAGTGGGGACTCATCGGTCTTTCGAAATCATTCGCACTCGAAATGGCGCCCCACAACGTAACAGTCAACGTTGTGGCGCCCACCAATGTGAATTCACTCATGATCCAGAATCCAGCAATCTGGAAGTTCTTCGCGCCCGACGTGGAGAATCCAACTAGCGAGGACGCTGCCAGGGTTGCCGCACAAATGACCGGACAGGGTGTGCCGTGGATAGAACCTCAGGACGTAACAGAGGCCGTGCTGTTCCTTGCGCAAGAATCTTCTCACCGCATCACCGGCGAGGTGCTTCACGTCTCGGCGGGTATGGGCGCGTTCAATACCGCGTGACAAACTCCGTTGATAGAACATCTTCCGACGGAGATTGCGCAATCTCTGATTGCAACATGACTGGCGCGGGGTCGTGACAAAGCGCTCAACAACGACGAGACACCGTTTTGATCGTTGCGGCTGAAAAGTCGATGGAGGAGTCGAACCGAGATGTCGCGGATTCCATCGTATTGATTTGGTCGAAGACGTAGGGGAGACTTAATGGGTAACAATTGGTTCGAATCTGTGGCCGTCGCACAACGACGTGCTCAAAAGCGTCTTCCGAAATCGGTCTACAACGCCCTCATCGGCGGATCGGAAAAGGGTCACTCGCTAAGGGACAACGTCGAGGCGTTTGACGAGTTAGGTTTTGCTCCCCACGTCGCCGGTCTTTCAAGCGAGCACCAGATGGAAACGACGATCATGGGCCAGTCCATATCCATGCCCATTGTGATATCGCCAACCGGAGTTCAGGCAGTTCACCCGGAGGGTGAAGTTGCGGTGGCTCGCGCTGCGGCGAGCAGAGGCATAGCGATGGGACTCAGTTCGTTCGCGAGTCGCGCTATTGAGGACGTCACGGCCGTTAACGATCAAGTGCTGTTCCAGATGTATTGGAGTGGAAGCCGCGAGACGATGGTCCAACGTTTGGAGCGCGCACAATCGGCCGGCGCGAAAGGAATTATTTTGACGCTGGATTGGTCGTTTTCGAATGGTCGTGACTGGGGTAGCCCGTGGATTCCTGAAAAAATTGGACCTAAGGCTTTGGTCAAGTTAGGACCCGAACTGATAGCTCGACCACGTTGGCTCTACGCGTTTCTCAGATCGGGCCGCTTGCCTTCTCTCGCGACTCCCAACATGGTGGCGGTCGGTGTGCAGCCGCCGACGTTCTTTGGCGCATATTACGAATGGATGCAAAGTGCCCTTCCGAAGTGGGACGACGTCGCGTGGCTCCGTGAGCAGTGGTCGGGACCATTCATGGTGAAGGGCGTCTGTCGGGTCGATGACGCGAAGCGGATTGTCGACCTGGGGGCGTCAGCATTGTCCGTGTCCAACCATGGCGGGAACAATCTCGATGGCACGCCGGCTCCGATTCGGAATTTGTCTGCG
>Ga0182030_10001010_pt1 | contig 56506 bp, 44 predicted proteins | sample 812S3MmetaG_FD_121299 | JGI IMG/M metagenome (GOLD analysis project Ga0182030, IMG submission 121299) | Permafrost microbial communities from Stordalen Mire, Sweden - 812S3M metaG (Illumina Assembly) | ecosystem: Environmental > Terrestrial > Soil > Wetlands > Permafrost | place: Sweden... | reverse complement strand
GAGCAGCAGGACAAAGTGAAGGCGGAAATGGACGCGCTGCGCCAGCGCGTCCGCGAACTGGAGGAGCAGCTCCAAAAGGAAAATGTTCGGGACGTGAACCAGGCTGCGGCGCAACTCGCGAAGCAAGCAGCCGAGCAGGCTGCCCGCGGGAATGAGCAGAAGCGGACTCTGGAAATGCAGCAACATAGTTTGCAAGCCGCGCTCGCCGACCTGAGGAAAAGACTCGCGAATCTCCAACAGGTTTACAAGGACGACTATCCGGATGTTGTAGCCCAAAGGCAGCTGATTGCCGGACTCGAAAGCAAAATGGCCGCGACTGAGGACGCTATGGCAGAGCGCAACACGGACTTCGCCGAAATCCAGAAGCAGACGAGCCTGGCGCAGCAAGAGTTTGCCAAGCGCATTGCGGTTGACGAGGCCGGGACCCTATACATGTCGGCCGCGTCTGAGCAGAAAGACGCGCAGCAAAGGCTCCAGGAGGCCCTGCAGCGTCGCAATGAGGCGCGTGAGATCGTCGTCACGAAGCAAGGCCTCTCCAACTGGACCGTCAAGAGCATCGAAATCGAAGGTCTCACCCCTGAAGCGCGCGATGCTCTCGCTGCCAACCTGCCCGTCAAGCTGGGCAGCAAACTCACCGAATACTCGGCCGATGCCATCGCCAACGCCATCAAGAAATCTGATCAGCACCTCACGTTCACCATCACCCTGGGTGACAAGGGCGAAGCGGTCATTCACATTTCCCGGCCGAGACTCTAGTCGCTTCCACCCGTGCGATCATAGGAGCCAGGAGCCTGGTGCATGACCCGAAAACTGCCTGCTATCGTTATCGCCCTATGTCTGCCGCTGGTGGCCAAGGTGCCCAAGCCGGCCACGCCCATCGTCACCACGGAGCACTTTGATTTCGCTCCCGGCGGCACCATCCAGGTGAATGGTTCGGCGGGCGAACTGAACATCGAAGGCTGGGATCGCGCGGAGGTGGAAATCACGGTCACGCGCTTCACCTACCGCTCCGATACGCCCCAGGATCAGGAACTGGCCAAGCAGCAACTAAACGCCATCAAGGTGACGACGGAACGTAAGAGCCCCACGGAGCTGGTGATCCATACGGCTTTTCCGGCGCGCACCTTCTGGGCCAAGGTGGAACGGCGCAAGCCCGACGTGCAGATGGATTACCGCATTCGCGTGCCGCGCGATTCCAAGCTGATTCTCCGCCACACCACAGGTGACATCACGGTCTACGACGTGGCCGGCGATATCGACGCCTTCGTGCGCACCGGCGACATCATCATGCAACTTCCGGCGGCCGGGCAATATTCCTTCGACGCCCACACCCGCTTCGGCGACGTCTATTCCGATTTCGCCGGCGCTTATCACATTGGCCACATCACCAACGAGAGCTATACGCAAACCGCGCCCGCGCCGGCGAAGAAGATTTTCCTGCGCGTGGATACCGGCGGCATCAGGATTCAAAAAGTGGCTTCGGCCACGCCATAGTGCACTGGCGGGGGATGGTGATTTTGCGACGTGATGGGTAGCGCTCCCTGACGGTTGCGACTCGGACTGGGCGTCATGTCAAGACCTCCGATCAAGACGCGCGGGCGGCACCGCCCACGCCACCCGGCAGCAGAAGGTTATGATGGGCGCTGTGCCCATGCCGCGGTTGTTCCTGATCGATTCCTTCGGTTTCATTTTTCGCGCCTACCACGCGCGCGCCCGCAGCGGCGCGCCGCCCATGCGGACCTCCACCGGGATGGCCACGGAAGTGGTCTTCATCTTCAACAATATGTTGCGCAAGCTTTCGAAGCAGTTCGCGCCCGAATATATGACGGCTGTGTTTGAAAGCGAAGAGCCTACGCTCCGCCTGCAGGAATTCCCCCAATATAAGGCCAACCGCGTGGAGACGCCGCCCGACTTGTTGGAGCAGATTCCGGCCGTCCGGCAACTGCTCGAAGCCATGCGGATTCCCGTGGTGGAATCGGCCGGGTATGAAGCGGACGACGTGATCGGCACGCTGGCCCGCCGCGCCGCCGAGGGCGGCTGCGAAGTGGTCATTGTTTCGAGCGACAAGGATATGATGCAGCTGGTGACGGACCGCGTCGCCATGCTGAACCCCGCCAAGGACGACGAATGGTATAGCCCCGCCAAGGTGAAGGAGTTTCTGGGCGTGCGCCCGGACCAGGTGACGGATCTGCTGGCCCTCAAGGGCGACGCCGTCGATAACATTCCCGGCGCGCCCGGCATTGGCGACAAGGGCGCGAAGGATCTGATCGAACGCTTCGGCTCCGTGGAAGCGGCCATGGAGCGCGCCGCCGAAGTGGAGCGCAAGTCTTACCGCGAAAGCCTGCAGAACAACCGCGAGCAGATCCTGATGAGCAAACGCCTCGCCACCATCGCGACCGCGGTGCCCGTTGAGTTTTCGCTCGACGCTTTCAAAACGCAGGCGCCCGATGAAGCGCTGTTGAAGGCCTTCTATCAGCAGATGGAGTTTTACAGCCAACTGAAGGAACTGGGCCCGAGTGAAGATGCCCGGCCGCGCGATTACCGCGTGGTGGAATCCGTGGAAGAGCTCAAGGCATGGCTGGCGGAAGCCGGCGGCGCTCCGGTAGCCGTCGCCATTTTGAAATCGGCCGAAGGAGAATTTGCGCTGGATACCGTTGGTCTGGCGTGGCGCTCCGGGGAAGCGCGCGCCGTTTCGGCGGAGAAACTGGCCCAGTTAAAGCCCTGGCTGGAAGACGCCGCGTCGCCCAAGATTGCCTGCGACGTCAAGCAGGCGCTGCTCGAACTGGCCGGGCTGGGGATTACGGGCCGCGGCTTCGCGCACGACGTAATGCTCTATGGCTTCCTGCTGGATGCAGACCCCGCGGCCGTCACGCTCGAAGCGCAGGCCCAGCGGCGGCTGGACTTGAAGCTGGGCGCTTCGCCCGAACAGCACGCCGATATCGCGCTGGAGCTGTATCAACATCTGGCGCCGGCCATTGAATCGCGCGGCCTGGGCGATTTGTATCGCGATATCGAACTGCCTCTGGCGGGCGTGCTGGCGGGTATCGAGCGCACCGGCATCCGCATTGATCCAGTCGAATTGAAACGCCTTTCCGTAATGATGGAGACGGAAATCGCGCGCCTCACCGCCCGAATTCACACGCTCGCCGACCGCGTCTTCAATATCGCGTCGCCGCAGCAACTGGCGGAAGTGCTCTTCGACGAGCTGAAGCTCGCCGCGCCGGTGCGTTACGGCAAAGGCAAGCAGCGCTCCACCGCCGCGGAGATTCTGGAAGAGTTGGCGCCCGATCATGAGATTGTCCGCATGGTGCTGGAATACCGCCAGCTCACCAAGCTCAAGGGCACTTACGTGGACGCCCTGCCGCTGCTCATCGACCCCGCCACCGGCAGGTTGCACACCAGTTTCAACCAGGCGGGCGCGGCCACCGGGCGGCTTTCCTCTTCCAATCCGAACCTTCAGAACATTCCCATCCGTACCGCACTGGGCCGCGAGATCCGCGCCGCGTTCGTCCCCCGCGAGGGTTGGAAACTGCTGGTGGCCGATTATTCCCAAATCGAGCTGCGCCTGCTGGCCCACATGTCGGATGACCCGCTGCTGGTCGAAGCCTTCCGCAACGGCGAGGACATCCACACGCGCACGGCGTCGGAAGTGCTTGGCGTCCCGCCCATGCTCGTGACGCCCGACGCGCGCCGCGACGCCAAAGCCGTGAATTTCGGAATTGTGTACGGCATCAGCGCCTTCGGCCTGGCCGCGCAGTTGGGAATCGCGCGCGGTGAGGCGGAACGCTATATCAAGAATTACTTCGCGCGCTACGCCGGCGTGCGCCGCTTCATCGATGAGACTATTGCGGACGTGCGCCGCACCGGCGTGGCGCGCACGCTCTTCGGCCGCGAACGGCCGATCCCCGATATCAACGCCCGCAACCCCAACGCCCGCGGCTTTGCGGAGCGCGTCGCCGTGAACAGCCCGCTGCAGGGAACCGCGGCCGATTTGATCAAGCTGGCCATGGTGCGCATCGCGCGCTCGCTCGAATCGGAAGGAATGCGCAGCGCCATGCTGCTGCAGGTGCATGACGAACTGGTCTTCGAATGCCCGCCGGATGAGCTCGATCGCGCCGCCGCTCTGGCCCGCCGCGAAATGGAAGGCGCTTACGAATTGAAAGTGCCGCTGCTGGTGGATATCGGAACGGGAGACAACTGGCGCGATGCCAAGTGAACCTCTGTATCGCGGCACCAATTTCCTTCTTTAAATTCTTTTTATTTTCTATTTTTTCCTTGACTTCCACGCCGGGGGGGGGGGGCATACTGCCATCTACAAGTTCTAGGCGAGCTAAACGTCCTGAACCAAAAAGAAAACTATGTCAAGGACCGATACAGGTGACTAAGATGCTCAGACTGGAACGCGCTGTTTACATCTGCCTTATTGCGGTGTCCTTGGTTTCTCTGGGCTTGCTCCTGGAGAGACGGTTCAAACCGGGGCCGAGCGCGGCGGCAGTGAGCAACGGTATCCCGTCGCTCGTCGGCAGGCGCCTGGAGGTTCCAGGAATTAACTGGAAGTCGTCCCGCGTTAATGCGGTCCTGTTTATGAGCACGCAGTGCCACTTCTGCCAAGCCAGCGCACCGTTCTATCGCGAACTTGATCTGACACGCCGAGCGAGCCCCGCCGTGTCGCTCCTGGTGCTGTCGGGGAAGCCTACGGATATAGTGCGGAAGTATCTTACCAGCGAGCACATCGCCCCAGACGGTATCTATACGCTGAGGTCGATCGTTTCTGGACTAAGCGGAACCCCTACGATGCTGCTGGTTGACGCCGGCGGCATAGTTCGACGCTCCGTTGTTGGCCAATTGACGGCGGCGCAGCAGAAGGAGTTCCTGGACGCCCTGAAGGCTGGCATGATCGATGGCGCCTGAGATTCTCGGGTTTGCCTCCAGGGCCGTGTTGCACCGTGCAGCGGCAGATCATGTGCCGACCTGGGGAAGCGTTTCGTCGGCGAAGTAGGCCTATCTTAAGTGTTAGAAAGGGTGAAACTGTACAATGAAACTGAAGGCACTTGCATTCACGCGGGCATTTAGCAACAAGACCGCCCGCCTTGCGTTGATGGTCCTGGTGGCGGCGTTCCTTGTGACGCTCGCGTACGCGGATGACTCGCCCGGGGTCGGGGGCTGTTGCGCATATAATGGGGGCGTCTACTGTCCCCAGAGTTACTACTGCTCGGATGGGAAAACAGTAGCCACGAATGACTATGTCTGCAGCACCTACGCCTGTGGGTTTCTGTGGTTGGACACCTGTTACCAGACCACGAACTACTATTGCCCACCTCTGGAGGACTGAGTATCGTTTTTCCTTGGCCTATTGCCCGGGAAAAGGGAATCGGCTGCAGGCGGCACGGCCAAGCGTACGGCCGTGCCGTCTGCTGGCCTGACGGAGGAACCAGATAGAGAGATGACTATGCAAACTTGGGGGGCGGCGATTCTGACACTATGCGCACTGGCCCGTGGCGCGTTTGTGATGGTTGGCCACGCTCAGACGGCTTCGAGCGGCGAGCGGGCGCACACACCGCCACTGCCGGCTTTTGAGGTTGTGTCGCTCAAGCATGTGGGTAGCCTCCTTACCGGCACGGCCGCCACTCCGGGTGGTTTCAAAGTCGGTCCAGCCGGGAAGGTTGATCTCGTTTACCCGCTCAACCCCCTGCTCAAAGTGGCCTTTGGCGTCGACTTGCTGCACATCACCGCGCCGGACTGGTCGAAATACGAGTGCTACCAGGTGATTGGGATACCGCCTCCAGGGACCAAACCCGAGTTGGTGCCCGCCATGCTTCAGACCATGCTCGCCGAGCGCATGGGCCTGAAGTGGCATTTCGAAACGAGGCAGACTGATGTCTATGCCCTGGTTCTCGGAAAAGGACCGCTCAAGATAACCTCTACCACGGACCCCCTGCCGCCGAGGTGGTACCTGAACGCATACGACTACAAGCAGATATCCACCGTCGTCGCATTCGCGAGGTACCTCACGATGCAAATGGATCGCGAGGTTATCGATCTTACCGGCCTTCAAGGAAACTACTCGTTCAGCATGGATTGGAGCTACCTCATGAAGGACGGGTCGAACTGGGTGCAGGACCGGGATGGCAAGAGCAGGCCAGACCCGAGCGTCTTGATCAAGGTGGTGAAAACCGTTGGTTTGGCGCTGGAGCCACGCAAGCTCCCGATCAAGTTCCTGGTCATAGATCACGCAGACAAGGAGCCGACTCCGAACTAGACCGCGCACCCGCCCGCTCATCCAGCGCACCAGCCCAGATCGCATCCTCATGTGAATCCTCCGCGCTGATAATCCAGATCACTGCCTGCTCTCCAGCGAATAAACCGCCCGCCCGGCCGCCGGATGCGCAATATTGAAATCGATATTGCCCCGCCGGTCCGAAGTCAGCCCATCCGCCGGTAGGGGCGTATTCTGTTCCACCATGAGCGTCGATCCGCTCAGCCTTACCGTGCGCTTCCAGCCCGGGCCGCTGAACTCCAGAGCATCGCCGGCGGCGTGGACTTCCACCGGTCCGCGCGTGGCAAACGCCCCTCGCTCCGGCAGGTAGTTGAGGTTGGTATCCTTCCAGTTGAATTCCATCCACCGGCCGCCGTCCTGTGCGGAAAAAACAGCGCGCACTTTTTGCGTTTCGAGCACCCACTCGGGCGACCCGTCGCCATCCAGGTCGGCCGACCATGCCACAGTCTGACCGCGTGGAATCGGCACTACGCGCATCGGCAGGTCCAGCGTGGCCGCGCCGGTCACTTTCAGGTTCCACGTCAGCACTCCCGCCGTTCCTTCTTTGGCGAAAATGCGCATCGGAACGCGCCGTTCCTCGGTCGCGCCCACCACCAGTTCGGTCTTCGGCGGGAAGAACTCCAGGCCGTCGCCCGACGCCTCCAGGACATACGTCTGAATGGACGGCCAGTTGTTGCGTACGGAAAGTTCCATATCGGTGCCGCCCTTGGGCTCCATGGGCGCCGTCGGTGGATCCGGAGTCAGTTCGGTGTCACTGCCCCAGTGGATCTGCATGGCCTCCATCAGCCGGATGGTCACCGGGCGGAACAGTTGCAGGCGAGCGCGGCCCAGCGGCATGCCGTCGGCTTCCAGGGCCAACGCGGCGTAATCCCCGTGCAGCTCGTTCGCGGGCACGGAGACTTCGTAATCGATTTCGTCCGGTGATTTCACGGTGGCCGCCGCCGTGTAGCCCTCCGGCAGGCGCAGGCGCGACCGCCCCGCCAGGTCACCGGATGAATACGAGGTGGAAACCAGATTCTTCTGCCCGATGATCAGCCGCCGCGCATCGTTGAAGAACGCCGAAGTCTCCGGCTCTTCGATGCCGATTCCCACCCTCACGCGGTTTCCCGCCGCCGTGTTGGCCGGGATGCTCAGCCGCGCCCGCAGCGCTTTATCGTCCCATTCAAATTCCATCGGTTTGCCGGCCGCCAGGTACGGCCCCACCGGACGCCGCGCCAGTTGCATCACCACTTCGCCCGCTTCGGGGGCCGCGAATTCCATCGCCAGGATGCCGTTTTCATACTCCACGGAAAGCAGCTCCGCCGTGGCGTAAACAATGTGTTCGGCGCCGGAAAAATTGGAGCACTCGTGGCACAGCCCGATCGGACCAATCGAGACGTCGAGCGGCAGCCAGAGCGATTCGCCGGGCGGCACCGTTACTCCCGGTATGATGAGCGTGCGTTTAGATTCCGGTTCGAAGACGTGAACCTCATCGTGGAACGCCTGGCCGCCGCGGTTCGAAATGCTGACCGCCGAACCTGCATCCGATACCACCTCCGCCATGCTGACGCCCGCCGGCAACTTTCCGCCCGCGGGTTTTGGCAAGGCCACCGCGCGCAAGGCCCCGTGCAGTTCCGTCCAGTTGCGCAGCAGGGCGGCATGGCGACGCAGCGCCACCGCCGCCGGCCGCTCGTCTCCACTTAAGCCCACCGCGCCCTTTTGCAGCACCTCCGCCGGATTCATGCTCCACCCGGCCGGCGGCAGCCGGTCTTCCACACCGGTCCACAGCAGCGCGCCCGGTTGAGCGGCCGCAAAAGCCTGGCGGCTGCGAGCCAGAGCCTGCGGATCGGACGCCGAAACCACAGTCAACGGCGCCGGCGGCGCAGCCGCGTCAATCGAAAGTGAATGGCCTTCCACCCACGCCACCGGGCCGCCGTGGCTGGCCGTCTGTGTCGTCAGCAGAGATTCCAGCGCCCGCAGCCAGAGCCGTTGCGCGCGGGCATCTGCGGTTGGCGGCGCACCGCTCCCAGGCCAGTTGGGCACCGGTGGCAGCGGGCGCACCCAAGCCTGCAGATTCAGCCTGCGCAGGATGTGGATCAGCCCCGTAAGGTCGCGCCGCGGACTGGTGCGGCCGGTGAAATCGAAATCGCCCGGCTGTACCTGGTGCCAGTTCCAGGGGATGGAAAACTCCACCGTCCGGACGCCAATGTTTTTCAGCCAGACCAGTTCGCGCTCCCACAGCGCACGCGGATAAGCGTAATAGGGAAACTCCACCGCCTGCACGTATTCATGCCCCGGGGCAGGCGCCGGAGGCGCGGCCAGCCCGGCGGCACTCGCCAACACCAGTGCGGCCAGACGCTTCAAAACTGCTTGCCTTTGCGGACCCGGTAATCCTCCACCAGAGGCATGCGGATCACGGTGCACATTTCGAAAAGGCGCGAACGCGCGCGCCCCCCAATCTGTTCGGCCAGCGTGCGGCGGTATTCCGGCTTGTCCAATGCCGATTTCTGAACCACCGCGCTGCCCGCATCCGCATCCGGCATGTTGGTTGTAGCCAGCAGCGGCATCCGGTTGTCACAGCGGTACGTGATGATGGAGTTGACCGTATCCTCCACCCAATCCGTAGCCCGGTGCGCGCCCAAATCGTCCAGCAGCAGCACCTCCGCATCCAGTGCGCTCTGGTAGGCCTCGCGATTGGAAGAATTGGAGCTCGCGTCGTACCCTGCTTTAATGCTATTCAGCAGGTTTTGGTAATTGTAAAACAGTCCTTCGAATCCCTTCTCGATGATCTGTCGCAGCGCGGCCACCGCCAGATGCGTTTTGCCGGTTCCGGTGTTGCCGATCAGCAGCAGCCCCGGCCGTTTATCGTCCTTGAAGTCCCGCACGAAGTTCTTCACCGCCAGCAGCACGGTGGTCAGCTCCCGGCGGGCACTGGGATTTTCCACTCCGGGAACCACGAAGTTGTCGAAGGAGGCGTGCTGGTAAAGCACCGGAATCTGCGACCGGTCCTCCAGCCGCTTCGCCCGGCCCTGTGCGCGGCAATCGCACGCCTCGGCTCCGGAAATGCCGCCGCGCTCAATAATGATGAAGCCGGTGCCTTCGCACTTGGAGCAAACCGCCTCGGTAGCCATTGCTTCCATTATCGGTCAGACGCCGCGCGCCGAGGGTGCGGTGGGTGCATCAATTCAGTATGTCTTCCACGTCCCGCATTCCATGCAAGACACGGATGACTTGTATTGGTTCGGCCTGGGGATCGTAAACGACGAGATAGGAGTAGATCGGCCAGAACTTCACCGGCCTGCTTGTAAGGTCCGTGCGAACGTGACCGGAGCCCGGTTTGGCCCCAAGAAGATTCAGTGCTCCGCGGATTTCTTTCAGAACTCTTCGAGTGATTGCCGGCCCGGCGGTCGCGACCAGAAAGCTCTTGATTTCGTCCAGGTCCTGTTCCGCGGGTCTGGTAAGAACGAACCGCGTCATTCCGGAGCGGATCGCTCCAAGGCTTCGAGCTCAGCGTCCATGCGGTCGAACACCTCGTCACCGCCGAGCAGGTCGCCGCGCTTGGCAGACTGCCAGCCTTCCTCAATCTGCTTGCGAATCTGGCTTTTGCGAAGCGCAAAGACTTCATCGCGCTGTTCCATGAGGCGCAGGGCTTCCCGAACCACCTCGCTGGCGGAGTTGTAGCGGCCGGACTTGACCTTGCCCTGCACCAGTTGTTCGAGTTCTGGAGTGAGGTGAACGTTCATGGCTGGTCCTTGGTGGGATTCTAAGCTTGAGAATATCGCCCCTGTCCAAGATTGTCAATCTTGGTTAGGAACATCTTGGTTAGGGACGCTGCGACGTTCGGGGCGTCTCTGCGTGGCGCACCACAAACCAGTGCGTGTGAGGGTGCGGACTTGGCTATTGCACCCAGACCGTCACCGCTGGGGCTTGCACGGTTCCGACGGTGAGGACCAGCGGGACGGCGCCGGACGGCACGAAGCTCCCCGGCACCAGCGCGTTCACTTGCAGGATTCCCACCAGACCGGGTGCGCTGCCGGCATAAGTGACTTCCGCCGTCATCCCCGCCAGTGTCACACTGACCGGAAACACCGGGTAAGGATACGGTACGGCCGCCGGCAGGCCCGCCAGATCCGGCCCGTATTCCAGTCCGTCGCCGGTGGCGTAAAACGTGAGGAACGTGCCATGGCCCGCTGGATTGGTCTGCGAATTGAAGGTGCCGTCCTGGTGCACAACAGTGGAAAACACGGCCGGCGCGGTGGGCGTAACGGGCAGGTCCAGCGCGCCCGCGGATTGCCCCTGATAGAAGACCTCCATGTGGGTTGTGCCGTTGCCGGACACGGTGTAAGGCACCTGCGCATTGATCTGGCTCGCCTGGGCATAGAGCAGGGGAGCGGGCAAGCCGTCGAACCGCACTTCGGCGCCGGCCAGTTGGTTGGCCAGCAGGCCGGATGCATCGTAGGTTCCGCCAACGCCCGACTGCGGGCCAAGGCCGGAACCTGTGATGCTGATCAGCTCGCCGGGCGCCACGGGTCCGGCAACCAGGCTGGCGGCGTTCGCGACGGCAAGTGGCGGCGCCACCACTACCGGCGGCGGCTCGATCACGCCGTTGGGAAGCATCATGCGCACGCGATTGTTGCCGGTGTCGGCGAAGTAGAGATCGCCCGAGCCGTCCAGCAGAATACCCGCGGGGCCATAGACCTGCGCGTTTAGCGCCGCGCCGCCATCCCCGCCGTAAGCGGCGGATCCGGTGCCGCCGATCGTGTGAATGAGGCCATCCGGAGTGACCTGCCGGATGCGGTTGTTTCCAGTGTCAGAAATGAAAATATCGCCGTTGTCATCGGCTGTGACGCCGGCGGGAAGGTTCAGACTGCCGGCGGTGGCGGCGCTCTCATCGCCGGCGAACGCGGCCACTCCGTTTCCAGCCGCCGTCGAGATCATGCCGCTGGCGTCCACTTTGCGGATGCGGTTGTTGTCCGTGTCCGCGATATAGAGATTGCCGGAACTGTCCACCGCGCAGCCGTGCGGCCACCAGAGCTGCGCCAGAGTAGCCCGCGCGCCATCGCCGGCCGCGCCGGGAAGTCCGTTGCCAGCCACGGTGGTCACCACGCCGCCGGCGGGCCACTTGAGAATGCGATGCGCGTCGGCCACATACACGGCGCCCGCCTGGTCGATGCACAGGCCGTGAGGCGATACCAGGCCAGTCTCGGTAGGGGGCAAGCCGTCGGGAGTCTGCGCGTGGGAGCCATTTCCCAGCACGGTCCGGATTCGGCCATCGGTTCCCACCTCTTGGATGCGGTCGGCTTCCAGAATCAGAACATTTCCGGAGGCGTCTTCGACTACGCCCACCGGTATCATCAGAGGGGCGGTGGCGGCCAGCGAGCCTTCCGGCGCCGGCGATGCCGTTCCGGTTCCAGCAACCGTGGTGACGAGGCCGGCGGAACTCACTTTCCGGACGCGCTCCGTGCCGGTGTCCGCGATCAGCAGGTTTCCGGCGCTATCGAGTGAGACCGCCGACGGATTGAACAGTTCCGCGGAAATGGCCGCCGCGCCGTCTCCGATGGCGCTCATGTAATCGTCACCGGCGATGGTCTCGATGACGCCATTCGAAACCTTCCGGATGCGGTCTCCATCGGCCAGGTAGAGGTTGCCCGAAAGGTCGACGGAGAGATCGCGAACTTTGATCAGGGCGGCGCGCGCGGCCGCTCCGCCATCGCCGCTAAACCCCGAGTTGCCGTCTCCGGCATAGATGGACCAGGCGCCAGCGGGAGTGTAGAGGTGGACGATGGTGGTGGAATCGGCCACGTACAGGTTCAGGTTCAGGTCCACCGCGACGGCGACCGGCGTATACAAAGAGGTGGCGGAGGTCTTACCGAGCACGGTGGACATCATGCCGCCGGGCAGGACTTTGCGCAGCAGGTTGTTGCCGGAATCTGCGATATAGAGCGCGCCGGTACGGTCGATGGCGAGGCCGGCCGGTTCGTTGAGCTGCGCATTCACCGCCGGCAGGCCGTCCCCGCTATTGCCTTCGAGGCCCGTGCCGGCGACGGTCTGGATGATACCGGCGGAGTTCACCTTTCGTACGCGATTGGCTCCGAATTCGGAAATGTAGATGTTGCCGGCGGCATCCACGGCCACGTTGCGCGGCTGCAGCAGTTGCGCCGCGGTGGCCGGTCCGCCATCGCCCGATGAGGCCTGGCCGCCGCTTCCCGCCAGAGTGCTGATGGTTCCATCGGCGGCGATGCGGCGCACGCGATTGTTGTTGAAGTCGGCCACATAGACCGCGCCCGCCAGGTCCACCGCTACCCCGTAGGGCGTGTTCAACTGAGCAGCGGCCGCCGGGCCGCCGTCTCCACTGAATCCGGGTGCGCCGGTGCCGGCCAGGGTGGTGATGATTCCTTGCGTGTCGATTTTGCGGATGCGATGGTGGTCGGTGTCGGAGAGATAGATGTTGCCCAGGCGATCGGTCGCCACACCCTGAATCGCCCCCATTTGAGCGGCCGTGGCGGGTCCGCCGTCGCCCATCTGCCCGCTGCCGGCGACCGTGGTGATGAGGTACGTGGGGCGCTGGAAGGCTCCGGCGGGGCGGGCCCAGGCCAGCAGCACCAGGCATGTCAGGAGTTTTACCCCACAACAGCTTATTCGCGACTGCTCGTTATCCGAAGGTTTCATCTCTGAATACCTTATTTGTGCCTTGAGGCTCGGATAAATCTCAACTTATGCGATGAGAACAACAGAAAGCAGAATAAATGAGACTCTTATGGGCCGCCGGCCTGATGTCAATCCTGCTGGCGCAATCGGCCAGGTCACAGGGCGTCATCCGCCTGAAAACAGGTAGCATCAGTGCCGCACAGGCCTTCGGCCGCGTGCGCCGGGAGAACCCACCTGGAGCGGTCCGCCATTCTCTGGTCTTATTCAACTCCTACCCCGACGCCGCCGTGCGGGCACTGCTGGCTGCACGCCGCATCCACGTGCTGGCTTACGTCCCCGACAATACCCTGATGGTGTCGTCGGATGCGCGGTTGGACTTGCTGGGCCTGGACGTGGCGTGGAGCGGGCCGCTGGACCCGGGCGCGAAGATCAGCCCTGCCCTGGGCGGCCAGACTCCGGCCGCGTACCTGCTGGTTTTTGAGCCGGATGCGGATCTGGTGGAAGGCCGGATATTTGTCCAGAATCAGGGTTTTGCGGTGATTGAAAATCCCGATTTGCTGCCCGCCCAACTGCTCGTCTCGGGGCCGGCCTCCGGGCTGCCCATCCTGGCCGGTTCCGACGATGTGACCTACATCCTGGCGGCGTCGGACGATTTGATCGGGAGCGCGCCGGTGCTCGGTTGCGCCGGTCCGCTGACCGAGGCCGGGCCGGTGCCGGAATACGCGCAGCCCATCGCCACCTGGAGTCCCTCGTCGGGCGGGGGCATCACCCTGGGCTATTTCTTCGACCAGTTAACCGAAAAGCTGGACGTCAGCCAGCAGGAGAGCGAAATCGCCAGGGCGTTTGCGGCCTGGGCGCAATACACCAACGTCACCTTCACGCCGGCCCAACAGGCACAGGCCACCCGCAGCATCGATATCCTGTTCGCCAGCGGGCCGCACGGGGACGGCTATCCCTTCGACGGCCCCGGCGGCGTTCTGGCCCACACGTTCTACCCGACGCCGGCGAACACCGAGCCGGTCGCCGGCAATATGCATTTCGACGACTCGGAGAGCTGGCACGTCGGCAGCTATGTGGATCTCTTTTCCGTGGCGCTTCACGAGACCGGGCACGCGCTGGGGTTGGGCCACTCCGACCATCCGGGGGATGTGATGTATCCCTACTACACTTACGCAACGGGGTTGGCCGCCGGCGATATTGCGGCCATCCAGGCGGTGTATGGCGCCACGCCGGGCATGGTCACGCCGCCCTCAACGGGCACGACGGGCACAAGCGGAACCGGGACAAGCGGAACCGGGACAACCGGAACCGGAACAAGTGGAACCGGAACAAGCGGGACGGGCGGGACGGGAACTACCGCCAGCAGTGCGCCGCCGGCGCTCACCATCCAGTCGCCGGCATCCTCGATGGTGTCGGTCTCATCGGCCACAATTGCGGTGAGCGGAACGGCCAGTGATAGCGGTGCGGTTACCAGCGTCACGTGGTCCACGTCGAACGGGTATACGGGGCTGGCGGCCGGCACGACGAAATGGTCCGCGGTAGTGCCGCTGCTGACCGGGAGCAACGTGATTACGGTGCGCGCGTACGATGCCGCGGGTAACGCCAGTTGGCGCGCGGTTACCGTCGATAAGAACTGAAAGAGAGGCGGACATTCATCTTAGGACCCTAGTTCTTCCCAATTTTCAGCCGATATAGGCAAGTAGCGTATGGAACTCAACATGGAAACCGAAGCCCGCATTCCTCCCGCGGAAGAGGTTCACGGCCGGTGGTATACCGATCAGGTTGCCCCAGCGACTCTCGAGATGGTGGATGCGGTCTTCGAAGAGGGGCTTGCGATCAGTGACACGGAAGCCATCCTGTTCGCTTTGGGCCAGGTTGTGGAACAGCGCGATAAGCATACGGCGGGACACTGCGAGCGGCTGGCTTTCACCGGCGTGGCGCTGGGTACGGCGATGGGGCTGGAGCGCGCGGAACTTCTGGCGCTCTATCGCGGCGGCTACCTCCACGACATCGGCAAGGTGGGAATCCCGGATTCAATCCTATTTAAGCCCGGCAAACTGACAGCGTTGGAATGGGTGGTGATGCGCAGCCACGCGGTGCGTGGAGCGGAAATCTGCCGCCACTTGAAGTCGCTGACCGCGGTGCTGCCGCTGATCCGGCATCATCATGAGCGTTGGGACGGCAGCGGTTATCCCGACGGCTTGCGCGGCGAGGAAATCCCGCTGCTGGCGCGCGTATTGCAAATCGTCGACATCTATGACGCGCTCACCAATCCGCGGTCCTACAAGCCGGCCTATTCCGCGTCCAAGGCGCTGCGCCTCATTCAGGAAGAGGCCGACCGGGGATGGCGCGATCCTCAAGTGGTGAAGCTTTTCCTAACACTGCACGACAAAATCATCGTCCACGCAGCGGAATTCACCGCGGGGAGCGATCACTACCTGGAGGCCATGCGGAATACGCTGGCCCGCTTGCGATAAAACATCCGGTTTTGCGATAACGTAAGGATCGTGCTTCCACTGAACCGCCGGCCCGTCTGCCCCCCATTGCCCGCATGGCTGGCGCCCTGCCATCCAATCCCACCCGCCACCGGTCGCTCCACCTTTAGGGAGCGTTTTCCGCAAGGGAACAAAGGAATCAATCACCCGGTCAAAGCACTGGCTTGCCTGTTGTGTTGCGCCGGCCTGGTTTTCGCTCAGACGCAGCCGCGGCCTGCTCCGCCGCAACCGGCCGCGCCGGCAGCGCCCACGCGCGCCGACATTCTGCGCGGCGAGTACGGTCCCTATCGCGCCAACAACGATCTGCTCTACTATCATCTGGACTTGCGCGTCGATCCGGAAAAGAAAACCATCGCCGGGAAGAACACCATCCGCTTCAAGATGTTGAAGGACGATACCCGCATCCAGCTGGACCTGTTCGCCAACCTCAATATCGATAAAATCCTGCTGGGCCAGACGGCGCTGAAGTACGAACGGGAATTCGGCGCGGTCTTCGTGGATTTCGCCGAAACGCTCAAAGCCGGTAAAACCTATTCCATCGACTTCTACTATTCCGGAACGCCGCAGACCATCAGCCGGTTCGGCGGCTTCACGTTCGGCAAAGACCCCGCCGGCCGTCCCTGGATCTATACCGCTTGTGAGGGCATCGGCGCCAGCCTGTGGTGGCCCAACAAAGACCAGTGGCGCGACGAAGTGGAGAACATGGAACTGAGCGTCGCCATCCCCAATGACCTGGTTGACGTCTCGAACGGAAAGTTCATGGGCAAGACCGATCTGGGAGATGGCTACACCCGCTGGGACTGGCTGATTCAATACCCCATCAACAATTACGACGTCTCCCTGAACATCGGCAAGTATGAACATTTCGCCGACAAGCTGGATGACTTGCCGCTCGATTTTTACGCGCTGCCCGAAGACCTGGACAAGGCCAAGAAGCAATTCGCTCAGGCCAAAGGGATGCTGGAAGCCTACCAGCATTACTTTGGCGAATACCCGTTCAAGAAAGATGGATACAAGCTGGTGGAAGTGCCTTACTCCGGCATGGAGCACCAGACGGCCGTGACTTACGGCAACCACTTCGCCAATGGCTACCTGGAGCGCGACTGGACCGGGGTTGGGATCAGCCCGCGCTTTGACTTCATCATCATCCACGAAAGCGGCCATGAGTGGTTCGGCAACGCCATCACCGCCGCCGACGTGTCCGACATGTGGATACACGAAGGCTGGACCACCTATCTGGAATGCCTGTACGTGGAGTACATGTGGGGCAAGGAAGACGGCCTCAAGTACACCAACGCCTACAAAACGAAAGTACGGAACCAGCAGCCCATCATCACGCCGCGCGGCATCAACCGCGAACCGCCGCAGGATATGTATTTCAAAGGCGCGCTCTTTCTAAATACGCTGCGCAGCGTAGTGAATGACGATGCGCGCTGGTTCGCGCTGATTCACGACGTATTCCAGCACTTCAAATATCAGAACATCATGACGGAAGATATGGCGGCTTACTTCAACCAGAAAACCGGCATGAATCTGACCCCGGTCTTCGACCAGTATCTGCGGCACGCCGCGCTGCCTGTACTGGAATTGAAGTTCGACGAAGCCGCCGGCACGGTGGCGTATCGTTGGAAGGTGGACGAAGCCGCCTTCGCCATGCCTGTCAAAGTGGGCGCCAAAGACAACTGGCAGATAGTCACGCCGACAGCTGACTGGAAGACGATGAAGACCCCACTAAAGAAAGACGAATTCGCAGTGGCGACGGATTTGTACTTTGTGAATGTGAGTAAGGAGTAGCGAGGGCGTGCGTGATGCCTGAGCGCGAGTCTAGGGTTAGTTTCGTCCAGACGCTGTTTTCCCCTGGTTTCCGAAGCGCGGTTGTATGGCGACCCATGCGTTCGGCCACGCCGAATAGAGGCGTGCGGTTTAAGCGATCAGCCACCTTTCCCGGAGGCTCTTTAGAAACGCAGATCGGCAATTATTCGGTGCTCAGCAGGGCGTTCACAAGAATTTTAAGTTTTCTTTTGCTGATTTTAAACAAGTTATCCGCCTCCTGCACAGAGGCCAGCTTCGGAGTGAGATTACCCTAAGCACTGGGTGAGTGTGTAATTTGAATTGGCCCGCGAAGCTCTCTTGGTGGCAGTCGGCGCTATGATTGTCTGCGATGGACTCTTTCGGCACGATCTTTTGGGCCTTGGTTGGGTGCTTCGCTGCTGCGCTATATACGCGCGACTCGCCCAGTGCGGTCGACAAGCTGAAACGGCTATTTCCGGGCCGAGATGAGCGGTTCTACGAGCGCGCAGACCTGTTTCTCCTAATTGTTTTTGGAACAGCACTGGCTTATTGGTGCCGTCCGCTGGACCAGCTGAGGGCGATAGGCGCGGGTTTAGGCGCTGTGTCGGCAATGAAGCAAACATTACAAACACCCCGCGCAAAGAGAATAGCGGTCGCTAGAAGGAATCAATTATGACTGGATTGGCGGCATGGATAGACGCAGGGGAGTTGAGTCTCGCAACCCTCTTCGTCGTCTTGGCTTTTGTACAGATCGTAAAGAAATCCTGGGATAGTCGCGCGCTGCGTTGGGCGGCAGCAACCACTTTTTTTGCGCTGGTCGCGGGGGTCGCGGTCGGAAAGTATTACGCGAGCATGGCGCCAGAACGGTTGCAAACCATCGAACGGATCAATCCTGAGGAAGCGATTAAGGGGTACACAGAGGCCATCCGGCTCAATCCGAGTGACGCTAAGCTTTACTATGGGCGCGGCTTTGCACAAATGAGTATCGGCCATTTCGGAGACGCGATAGGTGACCTCACTCGATCACTGGAACGTTCCCCGGACGAATCAGAATTTCTGACGGCACGCGGAATGGCCTTCATGATGTCCGGTGACACTGGAGCTGCCGAGAGAGACTTTATTAAGGCCGCAGCGCAAGAAGCAGGCAAGAAGACACCCGAAGCGCTTCTCCGGCTGTCGATGATCGCGCAATTGCGGCACCGGCATCAAGACGCGATCAGCTTAGCTACTCAAGTGCTATTGAGTACCAACAACCCCTCGGATGTGTGCGACGCTCTGAACTACCGTGCCCGTGGTTACGCGAGTGGAGCAAATCCTAGCGCTGCGCTGCCCGACCTGGATCGGGCGGAGCACGTCTGCACCGCGCCTCAACTTCAAAACATTAACGCCCTGCGTGGTGAGGTGCATGCGAGGTTGAAACAACCTGAGCTGGCCCTACGAGATTTTGCGGCGGCGTTGGAGTTGCAACCGGATGACTGGGGATTGCTTCTAAACCGAGGAAATGTGCTATTGGAAACAGGTAAGTTGGCTGCTGCTCTATCGGACTTCACGCGAGTTATAGCATTGCAACCTGGGTACCCGGAGGGCTATACGGCCCGCGCAGAAGTGTATTCCAGGATGGGCGATCGCGAGCGTTCCGAGGCAGACTTGGCCACGGCAAATAAATTGATGGCCGCCTCTCCCCTCGGGGGAAGTCGCACGGACAAGATCTTTTCTCGCCCCTCGGCTGATTTTCCATGGACCGAGCTTGCACGGCCAACGGGGAAGCGATAAGACGAAATGGGAAACCAGGGGACGCACGGACGTTTCCCACGGCCAGCGTGCGGCTTCCCTTCGTGAACTACTTCAGTCGCTTGTCGAACACAAATGGCTTGGGGACGGAGAAACGGATTCTTGAGAAATCGGGATGCGCGGGGTTCAGGAGATAGTTGCGCTCATTCGGGACGACTACCGAAGGCACAGACAGGACAGCCGACGCACCACTCCTTGCCCAACTCGTTCCTAAGTCCTTGGTCTTTTTGATTGCTACAGGTCCGTTCCAACTCGCAGGCAAATCCGCTTCCTCGATCATTCGGATTGAAACGCTCTTTGGGATTCTGGCCTCGATGACAATCATGTCTGCCGGAAGCTTGGCGCCGTGTGCGAGCACTTCCAAAGCGCACAGCGAAGCAGTGGCAGCGCAATACACTAGAGGCCTTCCCTTGTGGTTCCAACGGCCTCCGGCGAGCCGAGCGCCCGCGCCATCATTTGCCGGGTGTTTTGCTTTGCAAATCCGGTAGACGGTCAATTACCAGACACCGTGTTCCATTTGCGTAAGAACATCGTTCACCCGGGTCACGCCTTGAGGTGTGCCAAGGACGGAGACTGGTGTCGCATAATCCAGAGCAGCGACAGGTGTACCGAGCCACCGAAGGGCGGCGTCCTGGTCACCCAAAACTTCCGTGGCTCTTGCGACTGCCTTCGTCAATTCCTCCGGGTCTGCGCTTTTTCGAGGGATAAGATGTGCTGCAACGAACGAAGCCCGGGCTATTCGCTCAGCACGCATACCCGACCCTGATCCCTTTTTCGTCTTTGGCATCAATTCGATTTTACCTCCGCCACCTCATTCCCGCATTGCCCCTTGGAAGTGGCCCTTTGCGGAGGACAGCCTCTTCTTCATTGGAGTTGCCTGCTTGGGGCTGATGAATTCGCGGTGGCGACGGATTTGTACTTTGTGAATGTGAGTAAGGAGTAAGGCGGCGGGGTTGGTTCCAAAAGCAGGAGTTTGCGGGATACTAGGAAGGCAATGACATCGAGGGACACCTCACCGGCCGCGTCCGAAGTCTATTATCGTCGCCTGGCCGAGATGACGCCGGCCGAACGGATCAACATCGGCGCGGCTTTGTGGGCGGCGGGCGATTCCCTGCAACGCGCCGCCGCGCGTGCCCTATACCCGGATGCCGACGACGCGGAGATCACGTTCCGCGTTGCCGTGACGCGGTTCGGTGAGGAACTGGCTCGCAGAGTCTATGGAAGGCAATGACGGCCGCCGATGCCTTTGCGCCGTTGCGGTCGGCTCTGGAAGCGGCGGGAGTTCGATACGCGATAGGCGGATCCTGGGCCAGCACGGCCTTTGGAGAGCCTCGCTTCACCAACGATGTCGACATCATTGCGGATTTCAAACCGGAAAGCCTGGACCGCTTCCTGCGCCAACTGCCGCACGCATTTTACGCCGACGCGAAGCACGCCCTGGAGGCGATTTGCCGCGGCGGGCCTTTTAACGTGATTTACATGCCAATGGCATTTAAGTTCGATTTCTTTCCCGCCGCCGCATTCCCGCTCGGCATGCAGGAGCTGGATCGGGCAGTCCTACTGGCCGGCACTGAACTCTCGCAGAGCCCGGCGCCTTTTGTGACACCCGAGGACATCCTGCTTGCCAAGCTGCATTGGTACCAGACTGGCGGCGAGGTCTCCGAAGTGCAATGGCGCGACATTCAGGGCATCATACGCGGTCGCAGAGCGACACTCGACCACGAATATCTGAAGTCCAGCTCCGAAACCCTGGGGATTCGGCCTTTGCTGGAGAAGGCGATGCGCGAAACATAGGATGTGCGAGCAGAGGGAAACCGGGCGTCTGGCAAAGAAGCCTTGCCCAGCGCGTCATTCCAGCGGCACAGAACCTGCAAGCTCACACGGCTGCAAAGCGCATGCGAAGAGTCAACCCAAGAGTGAACGGCCAGGTGGCCGCTCACTTGAGAGGGGAGGGCGGACTTGATCGGTGGTGATTTCCCGACTCATGTCGCCAAACCAGAAGCGCTTCGGGAAGCATAATCACTGCCGCCTCAAAACCGGACTGTTCCGTCCCCTTTTCGTCAGCCGGCATTCGGCATAGCTGTATTCTACTGGCCCCGGCTCGGGCCGATCGCGAACTGAATCTCGCTGCCTTCCTTGAGCTTCACGTCGTCTTTCTCAGTCGAAACAAACACGCCGGAATTACCGCTCGAGATCTTGCTGTGAAGATCCACGCCTGCGACCACATTGAGTTGATCAAGCTGCAAGGTCCCGTCGGTCCAACTATTTGGAACCATGTCGCCTTCTGGGGGGAAATTTTCGCGGAGACCCGCCTCCGGGCCATAAAAGCCGACGATTGTCGCCTTGATTCGAACTACGGTCCCATCCTTTAGGCGGGCCTGATCGAAGCGAAGCGCAAGCTTAGACACGCCGCGCTGCTGCATGTCGTCCACAGTCACCTGCCCAACCAGAGTCGTGTCGTCGGGTAGCACTGTTCCATCGGTCAAAGTCACTTTCTGCCTAAGCTTTACTTGAACCTCGGAACCGGATTGCTCTTTCAAAGCATCCAAGGGGCGCAGCAGTTCGGCGCGGACCCGTACCATGCGGGTAGCTTCACGGTGGCCCGTAGTTTGAGAGTAAGCAAAAAGCGGTACAGCTAAGACGGCGGCGGCAACTGCAAGCAGGTTGAAATCACGTTTCATGTTTTTATCTCCTTATTGTAAAGACGGTTGTTGGCTATACTCGTCGGCTTTCCCGGTCGAGGCATTCGTCCCAATCAAGCGCATGCCAACCAGCGCCATCGTGTTCGCGTTCTTCATCTTCCCCTCCTAAGAACAGCCCTCCGGTCACCGGCCCTTCCCCAAATTGGAACTCAGACTTGTGGTCGTTGATGCTTAAGCACGCGGGGCACCATGAGCGGCAGCGACGACAGGCTGACCTGCATAGACATACAAGGGAAGGTCACCAACGCATCAAAACTGGCGGCCGCACAATCGTCTGCAAAACCACCAAGGCCCGTACGCTTGGGGCCCGCCTTTGCCGTTCCGCCGTCTGTGTTAGGCCAGCACCCGTGAGTCCCGTGTTTCGTTGGAGGCGCTGCGGAACTTCGAGGACGGAGCTGAAAGAGACAATTCTGTTCCTCCTGTAGACCGTCGAACACCAACGCTCTCGTCACGGGAACATTCCGACGACGGCCCTTCTGGTTGCGGATCCTGCATGCAGCAACGGCAGATTCTGCATCTTCTTGGAATGGCAGTGGGCACCAATTCGGGGCGCTGATTCAGCGCGTCCACGACTTTGCGCGATGCGTCCTAAAGTTGACCGATCATGTCCTTTACCGATTTTCTTTCGGCATAATGCGCAACCGGCTGTTCAAGTTCCTGAAATCCGAAAACAGGCGGCCGGTGATCGAGAACAGCGCGGCGTTTCTGTTCCTCGTACCCCGGGCTACGCTTCCTTGATCCACACTACCGAGTTCGGCTGCGGACGTGTGCGGCCGCGTCCACCGGCGTCTGCGGTGGTTGCAGGCCTCGGCGGCGGCTCGGGATCGCGATTCGCGCGTGCGTAGTTGGGAACGGCAGTCATCGCGCTGCCATCGGAAAACTCGCCCTTGATCACGATCACGCCGCCTAATAAATCCGGCTTCCATTGCGTGATCAGCGCGGAATCGGGCTTCAGGCTCTTGGTGATATCCTGGTCCACCTTTTCAATGCTGTACATCAGCGGGCCGTATCGCAGCGCGACTTTATTCACGTCGGCGGCGATGCGCTGGCTGGCGTGAACGCGCTGGATCTTCATCGGCAACTCCAGGTCGATCCGGTCGCCAGCTTTCCAGGCCCGGGTGATCACGGCGTAGCCCTTGTCGATGGTGTGCGGCACCGTCGCGCCGTTCACCATCAACGACGTCAGGCCGGCCACTTCCGGCGCGCTCTGGTACAGGCTGCTGTGGTCGCGATTCGGAACGCGGATGCGCACGCTGAAGCTCTTGGCGGCCTTGGGATTTACTGTGAGGGCCACTTTGCCGCTCCACGGATATTCGGTGGCCTGCACCATTTCGACGTCCGTGCCGCCGACGTTTTCCACCGTAATGGTGCTGCCTACAAACAGGTTGACGTATACGCCATCGGCGCTCTTGGCGTAAACCCAGGTGGGCATCATCAGCAGCGTGCGCGGAATGTTGCCAACGCAGCACGGGCAAACGTGCCAGGCGGTGCGCGCTTCGGCCGCATCGAGCGGATTGGTGTAGAAGAAGTGCTTGCCTTCCAGATCCGTGCCGCCCAGCAGCGCGTTGTACATGGTCTGCTCGTAGAGGTCAGCGTACTTGGCGTCGTGATAGGCCAGATTCATTTTCCATTGGAAAAAGATCTCGCCGCAGCTCGAACAGGATTCGCAATAGGCGCCGTTGCGCAGCGAATAATTCGGACCGAAGCCTTCCGAGGTTTCTCCGCTGCCCACGCCGCCGGTCACATAGTATTTCTTGTTGACGATGTTGTCCCAGAGCGATTTCACGGCGCTCTGATAATCCGTATCGTGGGTCTCCACGGCCACGTCCGCCATGCCGGAGTACGTGTAAACGGCGCGGACCGCATGCCCCACGGCCTCATATTGCTGCACCACGGGAAGATGGCTCTGGTCATATTCGGAGCGGTCGCGTTCGGGATTAACGGCCGCGGTGTAGCGGCAATCCAACAGGAACTTCGCCAGCTCAATGTACTTCTGGCCCTGGCCGCCGCCTTCCATGTCGTTCACGAAGCGGCCGAAGCGCACCAGCGCCTGTTCCATTTCCTGATGGCCGTCGTACCACGGCTTCTTGGGAGCGGGGCCGAGGTTGGCGTACCAGCAGTCGGCCAGTTTCCTGGCGGCGTTGTACAGGCGCGGGTCCTGTTTGCCGGTCATCAGGTAATGGTTGATGGCCGATTCCAGGAAATAGCCGGCCGTGTAGCCCTCATGGTTGCCGCGCGTCGGCGGGTCCCAGTGCTTCAGCACGGGAATGATTTCGGCGGCGTTGGCGTCTGGCGGTGCTCCGCGCGCGCCGCGCGGGCGCACCGGCGCCGGTATGGTGAACGCCGTTTGCAAATATCCGTCGGGCTCCTGGGCGGCCAGGATCTTGGGAATCCAATCGTCCAGCGTGGCCCGCATTTTCTTGTGGGCTGCGATAGTTTCTGGGTCGCCCTGAGGGTCGATCATCAAGGCGATGCTCATGGCTTCTACGGTCTGGTGGACCCAGGCGTTGGAAAAAACGTAGCCCTTGTGATTGTCGTGGGGCTCGCCGCGCAGTTTCTTGCCGGCTTCCACGAAATTGTCGATGCCGCCGGGGCCAATGTCCAGGTCGGTGCGGTTGATCTGGTCCACGCAATGCGGAATCCAGCTCACCATCAACGCCTTGGCGCGCGCGTTCCACAGCGGGCTGTTGATTTTGAAATTCTTGGTGTAAACGGCGTCGAGTTTCTGCGCCGGGGGCGGTGGCTCTACCGACACATTCAACGTGGAGGAACTGGATGATTCGCCATTCTCAGCCGTCAGCCGCAGCACGTAGGCGCCGGGCGCGGAGAACGTCGCCGTGGTGATGGCGGAACTGGCGTCGGCGAAGCTCACGGTCCCAGGGCCGGTGTACTTGCTCCAGGTCGTTTTGGGAGCCGGACCGGCGTCGGCCGGCGGCGGCATGCCGCGCCCAGGCCGGGGCTGATCCCCGTATCCGGCCCAGCCGCGCAAATACGTTTTACCCCCCAGGATGGTCACGCGGTCAATGCCCGCGATGCCCGTCACAGCAGCCGTGGATGCGGCGGCGCCCGCGAAGAGCGTGGCGCCTTCCAGAAGAGGAGTCAATGCAAGAGCCTTTCCCACTGTTCCCAAGAGTTCACGCCGGCTTAGCCCGGAGTTTGTCGAATGGTCGCGCACTGGGGTTCCTCCCTTCAGGAATACTATCACTGAACCGGGGCGTGGGACAGACGATCGGTTTTTGTCGTCTGTCATCTTCCGAGAGTACGCGGCCTGATAAACATCTTTCCAGGGCTTGCGCCTTGCGAAGAAACTAACGGAGGGTCATAGATGGGCTCAGGAGAAGATGCCGGGGGCCTCGTGGCCCATTTTCTGGACGTATTCGACGTACGTGCCGGGGTATATCAGCGGGTTGCGGTCACGCCCGGTCTCGCCGCCGAGTTCCAGCACGCGGGAACTCAAGCCCCGCAGAAACGTGCGGTCGTGAGAGACGAAGATCATCGTGCCTTCGAAGCCGCGCAACGCTTCCACCAGCATTTCCTTGGTGCCCAGGTCCAGGTGGTTGGTGGGCTCGTCCAGCACCAGGAAATTCGGCGGATTGTAAAGCATGCGCGCCATCGCGAGCCGCGATTTTTCGCCGCCCGAAAGCGCGCGGATGCGCTTGTCCACATCGTCTCCGGAAAATTGGAATGCCCCCGCCAGCGTGCGGAGCGAACCAATGCCGTCCTGCGGAAAGTCCTCCTGCAGTTGCTCCAGGATGGTCAGGTCGGCGTTCAGGACGTCGAGCGATTGCTGCGCGAAGTATCCCATGGAGAGACTGGCGCCCAGGCGGACGCTGCCGGAATCGGGTTCAAGCGCGCCGGCAATCATTTTGAGCAGCGTGGTCTTTCCCGCGCCGTTGCGCCCCATCACCGCCCAACGCTCTCCGCGCCGGATGGTCAGATTGAAGCCCTCATAGATGGTGCGCTTGCCGTAGCTCTTATGCAGGTCTTCGATGACGGCCACCTGGTCGCCGGAGCGCGGCGGGACACGGAACTCAAATTTCACCACCTGGCGTTTGCGGGGCAGTTCGATTTTTTCGATTTTATCCAGCGCCTTGATCCGGCTCTGCACCTGCGCGGCTTTGGCGGCATGGGTCTTGAAGCGCTCGATAAACCGCTGTTCCTTAGCCAACATGGCCTGCTGCCGGGTGAAAGCGGCCTGCTGGTTGCTCTCGCGGATGGCGCGTTCGCGTTCATAAAAATCGTAGTCGCCGGAGTAAACCACAATTTCGCCGGAATCGATTTCGGCAATCTTGGTGACCACGCGATTCATGAAATCGCGATCGTGCGTGGTCATCAGCATAGCGCCGGGGTAGGCTTTCAAGAACTGTTCCAGCCAGATGATGGATTCCAGATCCAGGTGGTTGGTGGGCTCGTCCATCAGCAGCACGTCGGGCCTGCCGAGCAGAACCCGCGCCAGGGCCACGCGCATTTTCCAGCCGCCCGAGAGCGCTCCCACGTCGCCATCCACCTGGTCTTCCTCGAAACCCAGTCCGTGGAGAACTTCGCGCGCCTGCGCTTCGAGCGAGTATCCGCCCAGGTGTTCATACTCCTCCTGGACGTGGCCGAACCGTTCCAGAATGCGGTCCATTTCGCCGGCGCGGGCCGGGTCTTCCAGAGCCTGGTGCAGAGCTTCCAGTTCGTGGTGCAGATCGCCGGCTCTGCCGCTGCCCGCGATGGCTTCATCCAGCACCGAGCGGCCCTTCATCTCTTCCACATCCTGCCGGAAGTAACCGATGGTCAGCTTCTTGGGGACTGAAACATCCCCCTCGTCAGGCGTCTCCTCGCCCACCACCATGCGGAACAGAGTGGTCTTTCCGGCGCCGTTCGGTCCCACCAGGCCGACCTTTTCGCCGGGGTTCAACTGGAACGACGCGTCCACGAAGATCAGTTGCTTGCCGTACTGCTTATTGATATTCGAGAAAAAAATCAAACGGGGCTCCAGGGTTACGTGAAAACAGATGCATCGCGGAGATGCGGAAACCGGAAATCCAACGGGGCGCCGGAAAGCGGCGCCGCCCGCGGCAACTTATTCTTCCGCAACCACCGGGTTGGTCAATTCTCCCAATCCTTCCACGCGAACGGTCACGTTGTCGCCGGGCCGAAGGTAAACCGGCGGTTTGCGCACAAAGCCCACGCCGGCGGGAGTGCCGGTGGAGACGATGTCGCCGGGTTCGAGAGTGAAAACGCTGGAAAGAAATTCGATCAGCTGCGGAATCTTGAAGATCAACTGCGCGGTGTTGGAATCTTGCATCGTCTCGCCATTCAGGGTGAGAGAGATGGCGAGGTTGTGCGGGTCCGGTACTTCATCGGCCGTCACAATGGCGGGTCCCAGCGGGGCGAAGGTGTCGAAGGTCTTGCCCATGATCCACTGGCTGGTAGCAAGTTGGACATCGCGGGCGCTGACGTCATTCATCATGGTGTAGCCAAAGACGTACTCGCGCCAATCCTCCGCGCGAACCCGGCGCCCGCGCTTGCCGATCACGAAGACGAGTTCGGCTTCGTAATCCGGCCTGGTGGAATTCTTCGGCAGAACGATGGGTTGGCCGGGTCCCGTGATCGCCGTGTGGTACTTCGAAAACACGGTGGGCACTTCCGGCATTCGCGACTTGGTTTCCTCGGCATGATCGCGGTAGTTGAGACCGATGCAGATGATTTTCGGAGGCCGCGAAATAGGAGCCAGCATCGTAAGGGCCGCCATGTCGGGCAGTTCGCTGGAGATCGGACGCTGCACCCAGCGGACCACCCTGTCAAGCGCATCGGCTCCGCCTTCAATCACCGAAAGCACGCTTTCAAAGCCCGCGCCGCGCAGCCCGATAATCTGCCCGCCCACAACAACGCCGGGTTCCACGTTTGCGCCCAGCCGAAATGTGACAAATCGCAAATGAATCTCTCCCACTGCTATGATGACACCATGAGGCGGGTGCTGGCGGTTGCGTGGATTTTCTGCGTTCCTCTGGTGGCGGGCACGGGGGCCGACGTAGACCGCGCGATCCGCGAAAACAGCTTCGACCACAACGAGTGCTATCGCATCCGCGATTTCAGCATCGTTAAAGACGACCTCAAAATTTTTCTTACCGATGGCCATTTGATGTTTGCCAAACCCGTGGCGGGCCGGCGAACCGCCGCTGTTTTTGTGGCGGATGTGGAAGGCGGCGATGGCGAAGTGATCCTGCTGCCCCCCAACCGGGCGGAGCGCGCATCGCTTGCCACCTTCACCGGTTCGCCCAACCTGGACGACCATTTCAGCGCCGCGATGTTTGTGTTTACAGGCGCCGATTACGATGCGTTGCTCTCGCAGCTTCCCAACAATCCGGCCAATCATAAGGACCCCGATCGGGCGGCGGCCCTGGACCAGACCTGGGCGCCCTCGCTGCAGGGCGCTACGGCCAGTTTTCAAAGCCGCCTGGTGCTGGACCTGGCGGGCGGCGCGGCCGCGCGGCCAGGGCTGTTCGCCGGTTTCTTCATCGGCCGTAAGCTGGGTAAGTTTGCCGTGATGTTCGATCCCTCCACCCAGGAGCAGATCGCGGCCGGACAGGTCAACAGCAATAACGGCCTCTACTACTTCAACACCTGGACCAATTTTGTAGCGCGGTCTTTCCGCAACGCTGCGCCGCCGGCGCGCGACGATGTACGGCTGAGCAACTACCGGATCACGGCCACCATAGACCCTGATCTGACGCTGGAGGCGGTTACGCGAGTCCGCGTCAAAGCGTTGACCGCGGGTCTGGCGGCCGTGACATTCGAAATTGCGCCCCAAATGGCGGTGACGGCCGCGGCAGTGGATGGCCGGCCCGCCGAAGTGTTGCGTTCCGGCGCCCAGCCGGCCAATGCAACGCGCGAGGGCAACGAAGTGTTTCTGATTTTTCCGCCCGAACCGTTAAGCGCGGGCCGCGAGTACGAGTTCGAGTTCCATCACGCCGGCAAAGTGATTATCGACGCCGGAGACCAGGTATTTTTTGTAACCGCCCGCGGTAACTGGTATCCCATGCACAACTACCAGTTCGCCGACTACGATATCCAGTTCCGCTATCCGCGAACTCTCGACCTGGTGGCTGCGGGCGACGTCGTGGAAGAGGCCACCGAAGGCGACCTGCGCACCACGCGGCGCCGCACCGCCGCGCCCATCCGCTTCGCGGCGTTTAACCTGGGAAATTTCGAACATGCCCACGCCGAGAACTCAGGGGTCCAGATTGACGTGTGTGCCAACCGGTCCCTGGAGCGCGCGCTGCAACCGAACACATCTCCCGTCGTAGGCGTCACGCGGCCGCCGGGGAAGCCTCGCCGCGCGGATCCTTCGGTGGCGCCCGGCGCGCCGGTTCCCCACAATCCGCTCGAACGTTTGCAGGTGCTGACTTCGGAAGTTGCGTCGGCGATCCAATTCATGGCGGCTAAGTTCGGGCCGCCCGCGCTGCCGCATATCACAGTTTCACCGATCCCGGGCACATTCGGCCAGGGCTTCCCGGGGCTGATTTACCTGTCCACGTTGTCTTACCTGAAGTCGCTGCCGGCTGAGGCCGGAACGCCGACCGCATCGCAGCAGCTGTATTTCGACGATCTGCTGCAGGCCCACGAAGTGGCGCATCAATGGTGGGGCAACCGCGTCACTGCCAGTTATTATCGCGATGGCTGGCTGATGGAATCGCTGGCGAACATCTCGGCCTTGATGTATGTGGAAAAAAGCAGGGGTCCGCACGCCACCGAATTGATGCTCGACAGTTACCGCAGCGACCTTCTGGATAAAGCTCCCGGAGGCCAGACCGTGGAATCGCTGGGGCCGATCGTATTCGGGCTGCGACTGGAGAATTCCCAAGTTCCGTCGGCATACCGGACCATCACTTACGGCAAGGGCGCCTGGATCATGCAGATGCTGCGGCGGCGCATGGGCGACGAGCGCTTTGGCGCGATGCTGGCGGAGGTGCTGAAACGGTACGACCACCGCAGCGTCAATAACGAAGAGTTTCGCGCGCTGGCGGCGCAGTTCTTGCCTGCCCACTCGGATGATCCTCAACTGGTTTCCTTTTTCGAACAGTGGGTCTATGGCACCGGCATTCCAGCGCTGAAACTCAGCTGGACCGTAAAAGGCAAGGCTCCCAACGTGCGCGTGGTGGCAACGCTGACGCAGACGGATGTGGTGGAGGATTTTACGGCGCTGGCCCCGGTGGAAATTCAACCGGCGCATGGCCCGCCGATCACCCGCTGGGTGCGGACTTCGAATGAGCCGGTCACGTTCACGGTGGCGCTGAACCAGGCGCCGGCGAAAGTCGTGCTAGACCCGCACCAATCCGTGTTGCGGCGCTAACCACGCCCTGTCGAGCGATCATTTTTCAGTGAGGTCGAAGCTCTTGCCGTCCACCTCGTCAAGGTGCACAATGAAATTTCTGCGTGCCTGGAGCGCGGCCTCGGGAAAGTCAAAACTGGCCAGCACCATGTGATCCTCGGTGGCATGAGCCGGAACCACTTGGCGGGCGATCAACCCCTTGGAAAATTTCGGGCCGAGCGCGGGTGTGCCATCGAAGAATCGCTGGGCGTCCATCTCCGACGACGTGACGCCCGGATGCTGACTGCCATCGGTGTTCTCGAGAATCAGCGTCACGCCGCGGACCATGAAGATGTAGTCGGACGGATTGTGAATCTGGAAGTCCGCCACGGCGATGCAATGCGTGTCGTCGATGGGGAGGGTTCGGATCTTCACAATGCGCCCGGGCAGTTCCATGTGTGCGCCGCGCTGCATGTAGAAGACGCCGGCAACCGCCAGGGCAATGGCGCCCACGCCGACCAGGAACGTGATGACGAACGTGTTTTTCATGAAGCCGCCTTTCGACCGCCAAAACGATTGTAATAGAGATGTGGAATGGAAGAGCCGCTCCGGCCGGAAGCCGCCGCTGAGGGAAGGCGGCATCACGCGCGTGCCGGTGCACGCCATGGTGAATGCGGCCAACTCCGCGTTGGCCGGCGGCCCGGAACTGGTGGGCGAAATCGATGTGCTCGCGGGCATTTAGCGCAACGTTCATCGCGAAGTAACAATCGGCGCGTAACCTCGAAACTGTAATGCACGGGAGGTGTATTGTGTCGCGGAAGATCCGAGAGACCTTACAGACCGCCGTCAATACCGCGGTCACGCCGGCTTGCCTCTTGGCGGTGCTGGTGATCTGGCCGGTTTCGAACCTGGTCCGCGCGTTTCGCAGCCATTCACACGATTGTAACTTTACTAAAACGGGCGGAGCGTATAATCAAGGCGTATGAGTATGCCGGAGCGGGATAGCGCCGTCGTCTTAGTCGCCGATGGCGAAGAACGTGTTCTGAAGCAAGTCTCAACCACGCTGGGGAAGGCCGGTTTTACTGTCTTTACAGCGCTGGGACGATCGGCCGCACTGGATTTTTGCCGGGACGGTAAAGAGCCGGTGCAATTGGCGATCATCGATATGGCGATGGGCCCAGGCGGTCCGGAACTGGTGCAGGAGTTGTATCATTCGTACCCGAACGTCCGCGTTCTGTACACTTCCAATCAGGACGAGGCCGATACCGTACAGACAGTTGGTCCGCCTGGCCGCTCTCGCGGTTTCCTGAAGAAGCCCTTCCGCCGCTCGCAACTGCTGGGACGCGTCTTGAAGGCGATGGACGCGCCTCTGACACGGACTGCCTGACCGGGCGGCACACCACTACGAAATGATGGCTTTGCGCACCGCGTAGAGAATCAATTCGGGGACACTGTGCAGGTTGAGCTTTTGCAGGATGTGGGTGCGATGCGTTTCCACGGTAGTCAGGCTGATGTGGAGCATGGCCGCAATTTCTTTATTCGCGCGGCCCTCGGCGGCTAGCTGCAGAATCTCACGCTCGCGCGCGGTCAGCAGATCATAGCTGTCTTCAAATCCGCGCTGCTCCATCTGGCGGATGTAATCTTCGCGCATCATGCGGCCGATCTTGCGGGTGAGGAACGACCGGCCCTGCGAGACAGCGCGAACGGCTTCCACAATCTCACTGCGCAGCGAATCTTTCAAAAGATAACCGCGCGCGCCGGCCTTGAGCGAGCCCAGCACATAACTCTCATCCTGATGCATGCTGAGGACCACCACGGCGGTGCGGGGATGCGCCGCCAGAATGCGCCGCGTGGCTTCGATGCCGTTCATATTGGGCATGGCGATGTCCATGATGACGACGTCCGGGGCGAGTTCTTCGGCAATTTGCGCGGCTTCACGTCCGTCCGCGGCTTCGGCGATGACCGCCATATCGGTCTGCTTTTCGAGCAGGGCTCGGACGCCGTCGCGAACCACCACGTGATCGTCAGCCAGGAGAATGCGAATGGGCATTATGTCCGTTTCTGGCGGCAAGCTCCACTACAGGCAATTCGGCTTCAACGAGTGTGCCGCGGCCGAGTTGGGAATCGATGCGCAGACGCCCGCCCAGACGATGAACGCGCTCTTCCATGCCGAGCAGGCCAAGGCCGCGGACGAAACGCGTGTCGAAGCCGGCGCCATCGTCCTGCACCGAGAGTAGAACGCGGTGTGGTTCGTGCGCCACGCGAACTTCCACGGTGCGGGCATGGGCGTGGCGGGCGGAATTATTCACGGCTTCCTGAACCAGGCGGTAGATGCAGGTCTTGTGCTCATCGGGGAGATCGCCCGCGGTGTCGTCGGCGGAAACCATGATGCGAAGGCCGGTGCGCTTACTCATTTCCCGCGCGTGCCAGTTGAGTGCGGGGACCAGTCCGAAATCATCCAGCATGGAAGGGCGCAGCAGCAACGCCAGGTCGCGCACCTGGTTGACGGTCTTGCCGGCCAGGGACAGAATGGAATCCAGATGGGTCCGCGCCTCCGTCAACTCGCCGGAACAGCCGGCATTTTCCGCTTCCATCAGAATGGCGGAGAGCGATTGGCCCACTTCGTCGTGGAGCTCGCGCGCCAGGTTGCGCCGCTCGGTTTCCTGAGCGCGCAGCAGGCTGGCGGAGAGTTCGCGCAAGTCGCCGCGGGCCCGCGCGTTTTCTTCGAGGCGGCGCTCCAGTTCGCGCTCCAGCCGCAAAGTGGAACCGATGGTGACCAGAGCCAGGATTAATCCACCCGCCAGAGCGATGGCAAAGGTGAGCATGAGGGAGCGGCGCAGGCCATCGGAGGAAGCCGCCAGGTCTTCTTCCGCGCGGTTGAGGCCGCGCTCATTGACCGCGGCGATGCGGTCGGCAATTTGCAGCATGGTGGTGCGGCGCGGCACCAGTTCGTCATAGAAGAAGGAATAGCGGAGGCGATTCCGCTGGTCGGGAGTCCAGGCGACAGTGCCGTCGAGCACGCGCCAGTAGGAGTCGATTTCGGAGCGAAGGCTTTGGAAGGGCGCGCGTTCCTCGGGCCCCAGTGAGCGCGCATAGGTATCGAGCGCGGAGCGGGTTTCGTGCTCGAGCGAGGAGAGCCGGGCGATTTGCGCCTGTGCGCCGCTGGGATCGGGAGAAAGCAGAAAATCGCGAACGTAAGTGCCTGAGAGATAGATGCCGGCGCGGATTTGATCGAGCGCGCTGAGCCGGCCCAGAAAGGCCTGCCGCATCATAGTCTCGGTCTGGCGGGCCTTATCGAGGACGATGAGCGTGCCGGTGGCGGCGGCCAGCAGGAAGACCAACAGGCCCCCAAATCCGAGCGTCAGAACAAGCCACGGGCGCTTGCGGCGCCGTACGGCGGGATCGTCATCGCCACTGCGGGTCCACGGCGGTAGCGCGCGCACGTCACCTCCTCTGCAACCAGTTTAGTCAAACAGGCTCCCGCAAAGAATCCTGTCCGGACAGGATGGGATGGGCGAACCGGAAAAGCTATCAATAGAACAGGGAGGTAATTTCATGACGAATTTTCGAGGGCTGGCGATCGTCGCCCTGGCCGCCGCATCCATCGCCGGAATGGGTTGCACGAAGAAGGTAGCGGCGACGCAGCCGGCGCCGCCTGCTCCACAACCCACAGTGGCGGTTCAGCAACCCCAACCGGCAGCGCCACAGCCGCGCGCGACGACGCCGGCGACCGCTCCTCAACCGGTGAGCCAGACGCCGCGGTATCCCAGCGCGGAGACGCGGGCGCGCATCGATACGCTGCTGGCGCGGATCGAAGACGCCTATTTCGACTATGACAAGTACTCGCTGCGCATGGATGCGATCTCAGCCCTGAAGGCGGATTCCACTGAACTGCGCGACATTTTGAAAGATTATCCGAACTACAAGTTGACTGTGGAAGGCCACTGCGACGAACGCGGCTCGGCGGAATACAACATGGCGCTGGGACAGGAGCGAGCGGCGGCGGCCAAGGATTACCTGGTGCAGGTGGGAATCCCCGGCGATCAACTGGCCACCGTCAGCTATGGTAAGGAAAAACCCGCCTGCGACGAGCATGACGAGGCCTGCTGGCAGAAGAACCGGCGCATTCATATTGTGGCCCAGGCGCAGCCCCAAAAATAGTTCGTCGAACTTCATCCAACGGTTTCTCCCGTGCGGTTGCATGCCCATCTGGCGCGTCCTGTTTGGAAAGGGAAGCGCTGGGTGGGCACGATCCTATTGAGACGCGCCGCCGCAAGAACACCGGAGCGCTACGGCCTTTGCGCGGCGAGGCGATAATACTACTATCATCAGAAAAGTGCCGGAAAAAAGCAGCGGAGGAATCCCGCCGACAAACAACCAGGCCGCCGCCCCAAGAATCAACCACGAAGATAAAGTTCTGTTGATCCTGACGTTGTTCATCGGAGCGACCGTCGGGTTGGTAGTGGTAGCCTTCATTGTTCTCACTGAAAATCTGGGAGCGCGGCTGTATCCGGCCGGCGGCGCACCGTGGAGACGGCTTCTCATTCCTGTAGCCGGCGCATTGGGTACGGGATTCCTGCTGGCGCGCTATTTTCCGCAAGCCCGCGGCAGCGGGATTCCCCAAACCAAGACAGCCTACTTCCTGCGCGACGGCTACATCAGCCTGCGGACGGTGATTGGCAAGTTCACGATGTGCGCCGTGACGCTGGCCAGCGGGATTGCCCTGGGGCGCGAAGGTCCTTCGGTGCAAGTGAGCGCCGGCCTTGCGTCAGTGTTGGGACAGCGGCTCGGGCTTTCGCCGCGCGGCGTGAAAGCGCTGGTGCCGATTGGCGCCTCAGCCGCGCTGGCGGCGGCCTTCAACACGCCGATCGCGGCGGTGCTTTTCACGCTGGAAGAAGTGATGGGAGATCTGCACGCGCCGGTGCTGGGCTCGATTGTCCTCAGTTCGGCGACCTCCTGGATTGTGCTGCACCTGCTTCTGGGAGATGAACCTCTATTCCACGTGCCCGCGTATCAACTGGTGCACCCCGTCGAATTTCTGTTCTATGCGGTGCTGGGCGTGGCGGGCGGGCTGGTCTCGGTGGCGTTCGTCAAGCTTCTGCTGTGGCAGCGGGAACATTTCCTTCGAATGCCCAAGTGGACGGTACCCTTTCAGCCGGTGGCCGGCGGACTCTTAGTGGGAGTGCTGGGATGGTTTGCGCCGGCGGTGTTGGGCGTGGGCTATGGCTTTGTGGGACAGGCTCTGAACGGACATATCCTCATCGGCGCCATGGCCCTTCTGGTCTGCCTGAAGATTGCCGCCACCAGCACCTGCTATGCATCCGGAAACGCCGGCGGCATTTTTGGCCCGAGCCTGTTCATCGGCGCGATGATGGGTGGGGCGGTGGGCGGCGTGGCGCACCTGTTGATGCCGGATTACACCGGCAGCATCGGCGCTTACGCGCTGGTCGGGATGGGCGCGGCGTTTGCCGGGATCATTCGCGTGCCGCTGACTTCGGTAATCATGATCTTCGAGATTACGCGCGATTACTCCATCATTGTGCCGCTGATGATTGCCAACCTGATCAGCTATTTCATTTCCAGCCGGTTGCAAAGGGAACCGATCTACGAGGCGCTGCAGCACCAGGACGGAATTCGCCTGCCGGCCGGGGCGCGCGAGCGCGAGGAACCGTTGACCGTGGCGGAAGCCTACCGCGCCGGCGTTCCGGTCTTGCAGGCGGAGGCCCTGATCGGCGAGGCCGCCGGCACGGCGGAGCGGGAATGCGGCGTGTGGCCGGTGGTGGATGCCGGTGGACTGTGCGGAATGTTGACGCTAGGTCAACTGGATGCGGCCGTGGCGGCGAACCGCGGCGAGGAGACGCTGGCCGCGCTGGTGCCCGACCCTGGTGACGCGTATCTGCTGACCGACGACAATTTCCCGCACGTGCACACCGATCACCCGCTCGATTCAGCCATGCGCCGGCTTTCGGAGACGGGTTTGAAGGCGCTGCCGGTGGTGAGCCGCGAAAATGTGCGCGGGTTGCACGGCGTCATTTCCATGCCGGACATCATGGCGGCCTATGCGGCGTTGGAGCACCGGGAAGCGGCGCCCGCGCAGGCGAAAAATGTCACGGCGCTGGCGCGGCTGTTGACGCGCCTGCTGATCGCCGTGGCGGTGGTGGGCGCGATCGCCAGCTTTCTCAGTTACTATTACCGCAGCGAACGTCTGGCGCGCGGGCAAAGCCATTACCAGCAAGGCCAGACGCTGGAATCGCAAGGAAGCAATGACGAGGCGGTGGCGCAATTTCGGGCCGCGCTCTCCACCTCGCGCAATCCTGAATACCGGCTGGCGCTGGGCATGGCGCTGGTGAATGCGGGCAACCTGGATGAAGCGGCCATCTATCTGAACGAAGTACTCCGCGAGAACGCGGGAAGCGCACCGGCGAACCTGGGCCTGGCGCGGGTGGCGGCGCGGCAGGGGAACATGGAGGAGGCGGTGGCGCACTATCAGCGGGCCATCGACGGTTCCTGGCCGGACAAGACGACCGAACGGCGTCTGGAAACTCGGCTGGAATTGGCGGCGGTATTGAACAAGGCGGGACGCAGCGCGCAGGCGCAGGCCGAACTTCTGGCGACCGCCGCGGGGCTGCCCGATGAGCCCGCGGTGCACCGGCGGGTGGCGCGGCTGCTGATTGACTATGGCGTGCCCGAAGCGGCGGCGCGGTTGCTGCGCGACGATACGCAAAGAGAACATCCGGAAGCGGCCGACTATCAACTGCTGGGCGACGCGGAGCTCGCCACCGGCGATTTTGCGCTTGCCCAACACGACTACGATCGGGCGGTGGAAATGGACCCGGGCCTTGGCGAAGCGGCCCGCCGCGGTGAGATTTGCGCCAAGGTTCTGGCGCTTGACCCGGAGGCAGCCGGAGTGCCCGCCGCCGAGCGGTTCGAGCGCAGCCGTAGACTGCTGGAACAGGTTTTGGGCGAAGTGCTGCTCTGCGTGAAGCCGGATGCCGCGAATGACGATACCGTGCGGGTTGCACAGATGAGTCTGGCGGGACATCAGCGGCCAACATCCTATAGCGATGCGGCGGTGGCGAATGCGGTGACGGCGCGCGAGCTATGGGCGGAACGGCCGCAACGGTGTGGGGCTGGGGCGGCGCTGGATGACCCCGCGGCGCTGGTGATGGGCAAACTGACGCGGCGCTAGTCTCGGGTGGTCAGGGCAAGCTAAAGCATGCCCCACCTGGCGTGTCACTGGCTTAAGCGGCCCGTTGTTATCCTGTTGTTTCCCGCATGGAACGGTACGTCATCCTTACCAACCGCAAGCGTGTCATCGTCGCTTTGGTGCACACGGTGGTCTTTCTCACCGTGGCGATTTATGGATTCCTCATGGTGGTCCGCCCACTGCGTGCGAACTCGCCAACCGCGGCATGGGTGATGGCGGCAGTGTATGCGGTGATCACCTCGATTCTGTTCGTCCTCGCGGCCATCTGCAGAAACGGCCCGGAACGAATCTATTTCGCGTTCTGCACAACCAGCGCGGCGTTCGGGCTGGCGCGCCAGATTCTGGGCGACCCGCGCATGTTCGTGGCCGTCCATATTCGCGTGGCGATGCTGGCGTGCGCCGTCGTCACCGGAATCGTGATTCTGCGCCGCCACGGTCCGGCACGAGTTGACGTGACGGATGCCGCGGCGGAATGAAAGGAAACCGATTCAGTCAGACGGCGGCAGCACCATCAGCGACAGGCAGGACGGGTGATCGGCGTCGTGATAAATGGTCTGCCGGGCCGAGACCAGCCGCGTCTCGGAATTGACGGGGCCGCCGGTATTGGCGTTGCGGTCGAAGCGCGGAAAATTGCTGCTGGAAATTTCCACGCGAATGCGATGGCCCTTCAGAAAGACGTTGCCCGTGACGCCGGCATCCACCGTCACTTGGTACAACTGGCCGGGGTTGGCCAACTCCGGTTTGTCGAGCGCGTTGCGGTAGCGCAGACGCAGAATGCCGTCGGTGAGATTGCGGGCGGATCCATCGGGGAAGACATCCACCAGCTTGGCGGTGAAATCGGTATCGGTTGAACTGGTGGAGATCCACAGGATGGCCTTCACCGGTCCCGCCACGGCGGTGTCGTGTTTGAGCGGCGGAGTGGTATAGACCAGAACATCCGGGCGCTGCTCCACGGCCCGTTGATCCATGGGCCCCCAGGGGAATACGCGGGGATTGCAGCAGACCGAACCGCCGCGAGTCGGCACGGGGTCGCGCGGGTTGTAGGTGTATTGATCGGCGGCCGATTGGGCCGGTGGCTTGCCGGCCAGCCCGCCTTTGTTGGACAAGTAGTATTTCCGTTCGCGGGAATGCGCCGGAGGCCATTGACCCTCTTCGAGCCAGCGATTGGCGCCCATGAGGAATATTTTCACCGGAGGTTCGGAGAGCAGCGGCGAATCCTTACCCATCAGCCACTGGTCGAACCAGGCGAATTGCAGGCCTCGCACGGCCACCTGGGAATCCACGCCGAAATCGACATCGTCGAATTTCGTCGACATGTTGTGCGGCCATGGCCCAATCAGGATGCGGTTGAGGCCGGATGTTTTGCGGAGGGCCGCGTAGGCATCCAGGTCGCTCTCGGCGAAGTTGTCATACCAGCCGCCTACGGCGAAGACCGGCACGTGAATTTTCGAAAGCTGCTCGCGCGTGCTGATGGAGCGCCAGAAGGCGTCGAAGGTGGGGTGCGCCATCACCTCCTGGTACATGGAAGAAGCGGCGCCGGTGGCGGCAATATCCGCCGTGCGCAAGGGCAGGTGCAAAATGAACTTGGAGAAATCGGGCTGGAAGCCAGGCACCTTGAGATTCTCGGCCATCCACTCCAGGCGGTTGCCCAACTTCAGGGCGCCGCCGGTGGAATAGAAGCGGTCGCGATAATCGTCGTCCCCGCTGACGACGGGAAAAATGGCTTTGAGGTGGGGATTGTTCATCAAGGCGGCTTTCCACTGCACGATGCCGCTGTAGGAGCCGCCCATCATGCCGATGTTGCCGCTCGACCAGGGGCGGCGTGAGATCCAGTTCAGGGTGTCGTCGCCATCGGCCGGTTCCTGGTGGAGCGGTTGGAACGCGCCTTCGGATTCGTAGCGGCCGCGCACGTCCTCCACCACTACGGCGTAGCCGTGTTCCACGAAGGCTTGATTATTGGGAGAAATATCGGCGCCCTTGCCATAGGGTGTGCGCACCAGAATGGTGGGGACGCGTGCGTGGTCGGAGGGCAGAAAGATGTTGGCGTACAGACGCACTCCATCCCGCATGGGAATGGGAACATGCAGTTCCTTCAGGATGGGCTGGGGCGGTGCGCCGAAGGCCGCTCCGCAAGCCAGCGCTAGGTACCAAACTCGCACAACAGTTGCCAGTATTGCTTTCCGATCTGTTCCACCCGGTGGTTTGATTGGATAAACCCGGCGCCCCGCCGGCCGACTGTATCCGCCACCTCTGCCACCGATGTTAGCAGAATCATGTGGGCCAACAGCGAATCGAATTCCGGCAGCCCGGGCGAAATGCGCAGGCAGGCGTCGTCGGGAAAGCGCGAGATTTCCTGACCGTCGGTGAGCAGGACCGGCTTGCCGATTCCCATAAAGCGAATGGCGATACCGGAGGTTTCCCCGGCGGCGGGGTAGCGGAGATTGATGCAGGCATCCACGGACTGGGCGGCCAGCCAGAACTCCCGCTCCAAAAGATGCGGGCGGCGGAACACGCCGGGCGCGGCGAGCATCGGCTGGACGGCGCGTTCCAGATCGGAGGAAACGAACTGGCCTGCCAGCAGGAGCGCGGTCCGCGGATTTTCCTTGTGGAGCGCGGCGAAGGCATCGAGCACCGTGACGACGCGCTTCGATTCCCGCAGATAGCCGAAGACGCCGAACAGAAATGCCGCGGGGTCAATCCCCAGAGACTGGCGGTAGCGGATGGCTTCGGCGCGGCCGGGCACATCGGGGGCGGCGAACAGGTGCGGAATTTCTACGATGCGGGCACGCCCGGCATGCTCGCGGACCATGGCGGCGGCAGCGGGATTGTGAACCACCACAGCGCTGGCGCGTTCTGCAATGCGCCTCAGCATGGGGTAATCGAAATAGCGGCGGTCGCTCGAAGAGGAAGCGCGGTCGCGCCACAATCCGGCGGCCAGGGTGCGCGTCCATTCGCCGTAATTGTGAACGAACTCCTCAATATAGCTGCGCTCATCGAGAGTGCCCAGCAGGAAGTGATTCAGGACCGCGTCATGCAGCACCACGACGCCGGGCGTCTGGAGCGCACGGGCATAGATGCCCGCATGCAGCGGGTTGTTGCCCAGGTGGTAGAGGGCCACCGTGCATGCGGCAGGGGATACTTCCACCTTGCCGTGGCGGCGAAGTTCAGTCAGTAATGCTGCGGCATAATCGGCCACGCCCGTGCGTTCCGGCGGCATCGGCGAATAAAAGCCGACGGTCACGTTTTCATCCTCTTGCCGAACAGGGCCGTGCCGACGCGGACGCAGGTGGAACCTTCTTCGATGGCCGTCTCCAGGTCATGCGACATTCCCATGGAAAGCTGCGGCAAGCAGTGCAATTCACCCAGTTCGCGCAGGCGCCGGAAAATGGCGCGGGGCGCTTCCGGGTCTTCGGACCAGGGTGGCATGGTCATCAGGCCGTTGAGCTGGAGGTGCGGGCACTGGCGCACCGCGGCAATCAAATCAGCCAGTTCGGAAGGATCCGCGCCGTGTTTGGCTTCTTCGCCGGACAATTTGACCTCCAGCATAATGTCCAAGGGGCGGGCGGCCTCGTCCAGGCGGCGCGCCACTTTGGCGGAATCTACAGTCTGGATGGCCTGGAACAGTTCGGCGGCGCGGCGGCTCTTATTGGACTGTAAGTGTCCGATGAAATGAAAACGGGCGCCGGACAAGTCCGCCACCTGGGGAGCTTTGGAATCGAACTCCTGGATGTAGTTTTCGCCGAAATCGCGGAGGCCCAGTTCATAAGCCTCGCGGATGGTGGAGGCGGGAAAGACTTTGGTGACGGCCAGCAGAAGGACGGAGGCCGGGTCGCGGTGCGCGCGGCCGGCGGCGCGTTCGATGCGCCGGTGCACGGTTTCCAATCGTTCTTTCAGGTTGTCGACGACCAGGTTATCCACCACCGCCCCAGTATAACGAGGGAGCGATGCCGGAAGCGGTCGGGAACGTGCCGAAGAAAACCGAATAGCAAGGGCGGTGGCTGCCGCTCAGATAGGGGGCCGAGTCAAGAATGGCGACGTTTTTGAATGGTCCGGGCAAGCTCACGCCTGCCCCACCTCAACACAGATCGGCCAAGTGGTGCTCAGCGACGGTTTCGGGATGCGCCGTCATGCCGGAGCCAGGGAATGCCGTATAATTAACAAAAATCATACGACCTTTGATAGCTTCCAAGCAATTGATTCTATTGTGCGTTACTGTCAATTTCTAGCCTTGGATAAAATGTATCTCAAAATCAATCGAACTGTTACAAAACTGCTGTATACTTTGGGAATCGCATGCAAAACGGTCTCGCAAGCCGTTCGGGTCTTAGGTTGAAGTTCGCAGCAATCTTTTTTGGAGGATTTTGTCGATGAAGGTAAAGTATTTCGCAGCACTATTGCTGTTTGTGTCCGCTCCGCTCTTTTCGCAATCCGGCGGCGTGGCGGGAATCTCTGGTGAAGTCAAGGACCCCTCAGGGTCTTACGTCCCCAACGCAAAAGTTGTGATCTCCAGCGATTCGCGCGGCGAGGTTCGTTCGACACAAACGAACAGCTCCGGCGTGTTTTCCGCCCCGGCCTTGATTCCGGATGCGGGGTACAAGGTGACCGTGACGGCGCCTGGATTTGCCACGTATGCCACAACCGTCGATTTGCAGGTTGGACAGAATTTGAGTTTGAATATCGCGCTGACGCTGGGCCAGACTTCGACGGCAGTTGAAGTGACGGCAGCGGCCCAGCTTCTGGAAGACACCAAGACCGACGTGTCGCAGGTAGTCGACTCGCGGCAGATTTTGGACTTGCCGATCAACGGCCGCCGCGTCGATTCTTTCGTGCTGAACACGCCGGGTGTTACGAATGACGGCACCTTCGGCTTGCTGAGTTTCCGCGGTGTGGAAGGCAACAATTCGTTTCTGCTGGACGGCAACGACAACACCGAGCAGTTCTATGACGAGAACGCCGGACGAACCCGCATTCAGTCGCAGGTATCGGCAGACGCGGTGCAGGAGTTCCAGGTGGTTTCGGCGAATGTCTCGGCCGAATACGGCCGCGCCATGGGTGGCGTGATGAATACCGTCACCAAGAGCGGCACCAACGCCGCTCATGGCACCGCATTCTACTTTCTGCGCAGCACGGGCTTCGATGCCCACGATCCCTATTCCGCTTTTAATCCGACCGAACACCGCGTGCAGACCGGTGGAACGGTGGGCGGCCCCATCGTGAAGAACAAACTGTTCTTCTTCCTGAGCGCCGATATCACACGCCGCAATTTCCCCTTCGTGGATAGCCAGGTGAAGGCGACATATCTGGACTCCGTGAACCAGGTCTGGCTGACCTGCGGAGCGCCCGCGACCACCGCGCAGTGCAACGCCATCAACGGCCTGCTGCCGCGCTTCTTCGGGCAGATTCCGCGCAAGGCGAGCAACGATCTGTATTTCGCCCGGATGGATTATCACCTGAATGACCGCAATTCCTTCAGCGCCAGTTTCAATTTCCTGCGCTGGAAGTCGCCCAACGGGATTCAAACCGGGCTGTCTTCCACCACCGGCGCCGGTATCACCGGCAACGGCGACGACAGCGTGACGGTACGCAACGGTAAGGCCACGTGGATCGCGGTGATCTCCAATAACCTGGTGAACTCATTCCGCTACGGACTGGATACCGACCGTCAGGCGGACGGCTTCGACCAGGCGGAACTGGGCGGCGGGCTCGGCTATCTGGATGTTTCCGTAGCCGGCGTTCAGCTTGGACCAGCGACCTATCTCCCGCGCGTGGAACCTCTGGAAGTGCGCCACGAAGTGGCTGACGACGTCACCTGGATCAAGGGCAAGCATACCCTCAAAGTCGGTATGACCTACGAACACGTCAATGACAACGTCAACTACCTGAGCAACCGGTACGGGTCCTATACATATGCAACGCCGACGTGCTTTGCGTTGGACTACACTCCGATAGCCGGTGGTCCCGCATGTACGACCGCCCAGGCCGCCACCCCTACCAGGAACTACTCCGGATTCAGCCAGACCTTCGGCAACCCCCTGGTGGATTACACGATCAAGGATTTCGGCGTGTATCTGCAGGACCAGTGGAAAGCCACGGATCGGCTGACCATCTCGCTGGGCGCCCGGTACGAGCGCAGCTTTACTCCGGCGCCGGCCGCGGCCAACCCGGCTTATCCGGCCACCGGGAACGCGATTCCCACCGGCAAATTGAACCTGATGCCGCGCGTTGGACTGGCTTACAAGATCGATGACAAGACCGTGATCCGCGCCGGCGCCGGCACATTCTTCGCGCGCTTCGTGAGCGGTCTGTTGGACGATGTTTATACCGGCAACGGAATCTACCAGGTTTCGGACAGCTTGGGCAACGCCTCGCTGATTGCGCAGGGGCCGACATTCCCCAACGCCATGGCGGGTCCGCTGACCTCAATCACGGCTGGTGCTTCCACTTTGGACGTGCTGTCTCCCAAGCTGAAGACGCCTTATTCCGAACAGGCCACCATTGCCCTGGAACGGCAGATCGCCAAGGATATGGTGTTGACGGTCTCGGGAATTTTCAGCCGCGGCGTCAATATTTACGGCACGCAGGACATCAACGCTCCGGCGCTTGGTGCCCCCTTTACTTACACCATTACCGGCGCACCGGCCAACTTCCCGACCGCATACACCACGCAGGTTTACACTGGCGCCCGCCCGAATCCGGCCTTCGGGGCCATATACGAACTGACCAACGGTGTGAGCAGTTGGTACGACGGACTCTCCGCTTCCCTTGAGAAGAGATTTTCCCACGGATTCCAGTCGACGTTGTCGTACACATGGTCCCACGCGATCGACGACGGTCAAGGCTCTTCCAGCAACGCCGTATTCGGCTTCAGCGACGCCATCTGGACCTATAACGGGCAGTATGGTTTCGACAAAGGCAGCGCGGGCAACGACCAGCGTCAGCGGTTAGTCTACGAGTTTGTGTGGGCGCCCACCCTGACGCATTCCACCAGCGCGTTCGCGAAGTACGTAGTCAACAACTGGCAGCTTTCCAGCATTACGACGCTGCAGAGCGGCCACCCGTCGGGCAGCCCGACGATCCACTTGACCGACACGCCGGTGACCGGCATGTTGTACAGCGCCGACGCTCTCGACGGCTTTAACGGCAACTTCCGCGTACCGTTCGTGCCGGTAAACAGCCTCTATACCCCGTGGGTGGAGCAGGAGAATTTCCGCCTGACCAAGAACATTCCTCTGCCGCGGGAAGGTATGATGCTGGGCCTGAATTTCGAGGCGTTTAATATTGCCAACAACTGGTCACCGACCAGCCTGACCTCACAGATGTTCACCGAGACGAAGGGCGTGCTGACTTACACCCCGACGGCCTTTGGTGTTGGATCTGGCGATGGCGGGTTCCCGGATGGCACTCAGGCGCGCCGCCTGCAGGTGAGCGCGCGCTTCACGTTCTAGTTTTCAAGCCGGGCACTCCGGTTTTTCTTTCCGGGCGGGCACGCAAGTGCCCGCCCTTTTTCATGGTGTGTGACGGCGCAGCCGAGGCCAACTGGTCGCGCTGGCGGCCTTGCCGCCGAGAGCCGGGCTGCACCGAGTGACGCTCGGTGCGCAGGAGGCCACTGCCCCACCTAGCGGCGCTACAAATCAAACAGTGCGTTCAACTCGGAAGTGAGAGTTTCGGCGACGGACGCATCAGGATTGCGGGCCGGCGGGCGGCTTGGGGGTTTCCCGAAGATAGAAGCGCCTGCCGCAAGCGCGGCAGTGACGGGGAACGCGGTGCATTCTTTTCATGATGGCGTCCAGCAAACCGCGGGGCATGGATGGGGCTACGTCCTGTTTGAGGCAACTCGGGCAGCGGATTTCGCCCGGCTTGACGTCAATTTTCCAATCGACTTCCAAACCGGCAGTCTAGCAGACCGGGGAGGCTCGCGTCGACACCGGCGCGCGGCATGAACGGTGTTAGGCTGTAATTCGTGCGTAGCTTCTTCATCTTTCTTTCGCGCCGCAAACTCTTACGAAGGTGGATGGAAACATCCTCCCTGGCGCAGCGATTCTCCGCCCGTTTTGTGGCGGGCCGCAACCTGGACCAGGCTCTGGCAGTGTGCCGCGAGTTGAACTCGGCCGGCATCACGGTGACGCTGGACCACCTGGGCGAAAGCGTGACTTCGCTGGAGGAGGCCGCCGAGGCGCGGGATGTTTACCTGCGAACCCTGAATGCCATCCACGATTCGAAGATTCAGGGCAACGTATCGCTGAAGCTGACCCAGTTCGGCATCGATCTTTCCGAGGAGGCCTGCCGCGCGAACGTGGGGCAGTTGGTGGAACTGGCGGCGCGCCTGGGGAGTTTTGTGCGCGTGGATATGGAGAACAGCCCGTACGTCGATCGAACGATCCAGTTGGTGGTCGACTTGTATTCGAAATTCGGCCATGTGGGAGTGGTGATCCAGGCCTATCTGTACCGCAGCGCGAAGGACATCGAGAATCTGTGCCGGCAGGGGATTACCGTGCGGCTGTGTAAGGGAGCTTACCTTGAGCACGCGGATGTGGCTTTCCCCCAGAAGGCGAAGGTAGACGCCAATTACGTCGAGCTGATGAAAGGGCTGCTGGACCACGGCCCGTATCCGGCGATTGCCACGCACGATCCCAACATGATCGCAGCCACTCAGGCCTACGTGGCTGAGCGCCAGATTCCGCGCGACCGTTTTGAATTCCAGATGCTCTACGGCATCCGCCGGGACCTGCAGCAGCAACTGGTGCGGGACGGGTACCGGGTGCGCGTCTACGTGCCATTCGGCGAGGCGTGGTACCCGTATTACATGCGGCGGCTGGCGGAGCGCCCGGCCAATGTGTTCTTTATTCTGCGTAACTTATTTAAATCGTAATTTCCGGCAGCGAGCGCCAATTTCCCCGCGGGCGGGCGTGCTAGTGTAGAAACAAAGCACGAGGCTCGCTCGTCTAAGGGAGTATGCGCTACTGGGCTTATCTCGCCGGCAAACTGGTGGTTGCGGCCGCGCCGCTGTACGGATTGCTGGTGTGGTTCGGCAAGCTCTTTCCCGCCAGCAAGGATGTCTATGCGCCTCTCGGCCAGGGTCTCGAGTTCCTATTGTGCGATCTGGCGCTGCTTGCCTGGTTTCTGCTGTCGGTGGGCGCAATATGGGCGATTGTCTGGGACCAGAGACGCCGCTGCCGGGTCTGCTTGAGGCGGCTGCGCATGCCGGTGGAGACCGGCTCATGGGGCTACATGCTGCAACTGGGACGGCCGCGCATCGAATCCATCTGTCCCTATGGCCATGGGACTTTGAAGCAGGACGAGTTTCAAATCTCCGGTCTGACCAACGCCGAGTGGGCGCCGCATTCCGATGACATCTGGGATGAACTGTGCGCACCGGGGAAGGACGCCGGTCAAGACACGTGAACCGTCTACCGCGCTGGCGGATTGTGGCCGGGGGTCTGATTCTGGCGATGCTTCTGCTGGCGGGGGTGCTGTTTACGCCGCTCTATGTGCGGAATCTGGCGCTGCAGAATTTCGTAGCCGGAGTTACACACGATGTGGGGAATCAGAAAAAACCAGACCTGGTGCTGCGCGCCGCAGTTTTGGAAAAAGCTGAGCAGCTTAGACTTCCGGTAACGGCAGAGAACGTGCAGATCATTCGAACGGTGGACAGGATGAGGATCGACGTCAGGTACTCGGTTCGCGTGAATCTGCCGCTCTATACGGTGGACCTGCATTTCTATCCGGGCGCCGGCAGCCGGTAGCACAACCAACCGGGCCGCCGGCATGGCTAAAATCCAGCAAAGGAGCCCATAGATCTGCGTTCATCGGTGTTTATCGGCGGCTCGTAATCATCTGGAGAGGCTTTGTTTAAGTCGGGAGATTAGAACTTGAGCCGCCGATGAACACCGATGAACGCAGATTTGATTTGCTGGCCGAGCGCGTGCTGGGAGCTGGCCGTGAAGGGTTTCATGCGAAAATCAGGGATAGTGGCGAAATCTGCACAAAAACGGGGGATGAACCTGCGCATCCCGACCAACTCGGCCTTGGCGCGGTTCCTGCTGTCGCCCGTGGGACGGTTCCTGATCATGGGCGCGGCGCTGCTGGTGATTGTGATGCTGGGCGCGTTCACGTTTTTCTACGCGCGCTACTCGCGGGTAATCGACCAGAAGTTAAACGCCGGACCGTTTGCGAACAACGCCAAGATTTTCGCGGCTCCCGAAACAGTGGGAGTGGGCGATGCGATCTCCGCCAACGACATTGCGGCGCAGTTGCGGCGCAGCGGCTACAACGAAGCGCGAGGCAACACCATTGGCTATTATCAGATTCGCCCCAACGAGATTGAGATTTACCCGGGCAGCGAATCGTATTTCGACCAGGAAGCCGCGGTACTGAAATTCGGCGGCGGCCGGATTTCGCAGATTGTTTCGCTGCAGGACAACACGTCGCGCAACCAATACCAGCTGGAGCCGCAGCTGATCACGAACCTTTCCGGCAGTGCGCGGGAGAAGCGCCGCCTGGTGAAGTTCGCCGATATCCCGCCGGTGCTGGTGCAGGCCGTCACCTCCGCCGAGGACAAGCATTTCTTTCAGCACGCCGGTTTCGATCCGGTGCGGATCATCAAGGCCGCCTACGTGGATGTGCGCGAGGGCCGCAAGGAGCAGGGCGCTTCGACGTTGAGCCAACAATTGGCGCGCATGTTTTTCTTGGACCAGGACAAGCGCTGGACGCGCAAGCTGGCCGAGATGGTGATCACGCTACAGTTGGAACAGAAGCTGACCAAGAACGAAATTTTCGAGGATTACGCCAACCAGATCTACCTGGGGATGCGCGGCACGTTCCGCATCCACGGCTTCGGCGAGGCGGCGGAAGCTTATCTGGGCAAGGACCTGAGCCAGATCAATCTGCCGGAAGCCGCCGAATTGGGCGGACTGATTCAGCGGCCGGCCTACTTCGACCCGTTCCACCACCCGGAGCGCATGAAGGAGCGCCGGAACATTGTTCTGACCTTGATGCGCACGAATGGTTTCATTACGGACCACGACTATGCGCTGGCGGTGGACGCACCGCTAACGGTGGCGCGCGGCGCCGCCCAATCGGCCGAAGCGCCTTACTTTGTGGATGAAGTCAGCGACGAACTGCAATCCACGTTTCAGGATGCGGATTTTCAGTCGAACGCCTTCCGGGTGTATACGGCGCTCGACCTGCGTTTGCAGCGCGTGGCTGCGGACGCCATTGCGGCGGGCATGAAGTCGGTGGACGACCAGATCAAGAGGCAGCGGCGCTTCAAGGGCCAAACGGCGCCCGAGCCGCAGGTGGCGCTGGTGGCGCTCGACCCGCACACGGGCGAGGTGAAGGCCATTGTAGGCGGCCGCAATTACGGCCTGAGCCAGCTCAATCGCGTTCTGGCCAAGCGCCAGCCCGGTTCCATATTCAAGCCGTTCGTCTACGCGGCGGCGATGGATACGGGGGTGAACGGCGCCGCGCGGGTGTTGACGCCTTCCACCATCATCAACGATGAGCGGACGACGTTCGAATTCGGCAACCAGCCTCCGTACTCACCCCACAATTTCAAGGATGAGTATTATGGCGAGGTGCCTCTGCGTTTTGCGCTGGCGCATTCCCTGAATACCGCGGCGGTGCAGGTGGCGGAGATGGTGGGTTACGACGCGGTAGTGGACATGGCGAATCGCGCGGGAATGAATTACAAGATTCAGCCCACGCCCGCCGTGGCCCTGGGGGCTTACGACATCACGCCGCTAGAAGCCGCGGGCGCGTACACCATGTTCTCGAATGAAGGCCGTTATGTGAAGCCCGATTTCCTGACGCTGGTGCGGGACCAGAGCAGCAAGATTCTCTACCAGCATAAGGACGGACAAAAGCAGGTGCTGGACCAGCGCGTGGCCTATCTGATGACGAACCTGATGCAAGAGGTGCTGCGGACCGGAACGGCGGCCGGGGCGCGCGCGCAATTCGGCTTCAATGTGCCGGCGGCGGGCAAGACCGGAACCTCGCGGGACGGCTGGTTTGCCGGATACACCTCCGAGTTGCTGTGCGTGGTGTGGGTAGGGTTCGACGACAATCGCGACCTGGATCTGGAAGGCGCGCATTCGGCGGCGCCCATCTGGATGCAGTTCATGAAGAGCGCGCTGCAGTTTCGGGAATACCGGGATGCCAAGCCGTTCGAAGCGCCGGACGGGATTGTGACCATCGATATCGACCCGAAGTCGGGGATGCCGGCGACGGCGGCGTGCCCGGAGCGCCGGCCGGAAGTGTACATAGCGGGAACGCAGCCGGTGGGCGCCTGTCCGCTGCATGGCGGGCGGTTCGGCATCACCACCTCGGCGGGTTGGGATACGCCGGCGGCCGCTGAAGGGCCGCGGCCGGCCGGGGAACTGCCTCAGATCACCGGGTCGGGTGAGGATGGCGTGGCGTCTTCGGAAGCGGTGGCTCGCCGGGTGGTGCGCCAATCTCCACCGGACGCTTCCCAGCAGCGGGCCAAGGCGGCGCCGCCTCAGCCTTCGCCGCCGCCCGTGAAGGATGCCAAGAAGGCCGAGGAGAAGCCCAGCCTGCTCCGCCGTCTGCTGAATGTGTTTAAATAGGCCAAGGGGGCTCTTATGATTTCCCGTCCTCTCTGTCTCGTTCTTGCGGCGTTGTGTGGGGGATGTCTTTACGCGCAGGCCGGCAGCGCCATACTGGATGCCGGAAAGACGCCCGGGCCATCAATTCCTCAAGCGGCTCCGCAAACCAATCCCGTGATTACGCCTGAATTGCGCGGCGACGTCTTCATGGCGAAGAAGCAATACCGCGAGGCGATCGAAGCCTTTCACGATGGTCCGAAAAACGACCCCGTGCTGTATAACAAATCGGGCATCGCTTACCACCAGTTATTGCAGCTGGATAGCGCCCTAAAGAGTTACCAGCAGGCGGTTCGTTTGAAGAAAGACTACCTGGAGGCAATCAACAATATCGGGACGATCTATTACGCCCGCAAGAATTACGGCCGCTCAATTACGTATTACAAGCGGGCCATCAAGATCGCTCCGCAGGCCCCTAAGTCGGCGTCGATTTATAGCAACCTGGGGACCGCATATTTCGCGCGCAAACAGTACAAAGACGCCACCGACGCCTTTCAGATTGCGATGACTCTGGACCCGGACGTCTTTGAGCATCGCAGCAACTTCGGTATCCTGCTGGAGGAACGCAACGTCGAAGAGCGCGCCAAGTATCACTACTACGTGGCCAAGATGTACGCCAGGAACGGCCGCACGGAACTGGCCCTGCAGTATCTGCGGAAGGCGCTGGAAGAGGGGTTCAAGGAAAAGAAGCAAATCGAGAAGGACCCCGAATTTGCGTCGATGCGGGACTCGAAGGAATTCAAAGACCTGATGGCGCTGGAGCCGCGTGTTCTGTAGATCCCCGTGGTTTGCGCTGGCGGCAGTTCTTTCTCTGGCATCCTGTTCGCGGCAGCCTTCGCGGCCGGCGGTGGAACGGATCGCCATCCTGCGATTCGAAAATCTGGGGGCCGATCCATCGACCGACTGGATAGGGCGCGCGTTTCCGGAAGTGATTGCGGCTGAGCTGACCGGCACGGGGGGTCTCTATGCCATCTCTTCCGAGCGATTGCACGGTCTGGATGCGGCGTTGGGACCGCGGCCGCTGACTGCGCCGGGGATTTCCAGCGAACGCACCCTGGCCATGGCGGTGGGCGCCAACCGGATCGGGTATGGAGAATACTGGGTGCGCGACGGCAAGCTGGAGGCAAGGCTTACGATTGAAGATCCGGCCTTGCGCCGGGCAGTGAGCAGCGTCTCGGTCTCTGGCGGCGCCACCGATGTCGTAGGGCTGGCCTCCAGCCTGGCGCAAACCATTTCGGGCAGAATTGTGCCCTACGGCACGCACAATTCCAAGGTGTTGCAGGCATACGTTGGGGTGATCGAATCGGCGGACTCCGGGGCGGCCGATATCCTGGAGCAGGCAATCTCGGCCGATCCCAATTTCTCACCGGCCTACCGGGAACTGGCGCAGGCGAAGCTTCGCCGGCAGGACCGGCCGGGCGCGCTGGCCGCGCTGGACCAGGCTCTGAGCAGAGGCGCCCGGTTGGGTGCCCTGGAACTGGCGCGGACGCAATTCGACGCGGCCACGCTGCGGGGCGATGTGGATGCGCGGGAACAGGCGTTGGAAGCCCTGACGCGGGCCGACCCAGCCGACCCCATCGCGTGGCGCGACCTTGGGTTGACTTATATGAGCCGCCACCAATACGCCCCTGCGGCGGCATCGTTTCAAAGTGCATTACACATTGAGCCCGACGATCCGGACTCGCTGAACCAGCTCGGATACGCCTCCGCCTATATGGGCAATCTGGAACAAGGACTGGAGGCGCTCAATCGCTATCGGAAATTGCAGCCGGAAAACGCCAATCCAGTCGATTCGCTGGGAGACCTGAACCTGTTGGCGGGCCGCTGGCAGGAGGCCAAGGGATATTATCTGGCCGCCGCCAAGAAGAGTCCGGAGTTTTTTGGCGGGGTGGATCTGTTGAAGGCCGCCATGGCACAGCTGATGAGCGGCGACACCGCGGGGGCCGACACCATCGCCGGACAGTATTTTGCCGCTCGCGCCGCGGGCCGCGACCCGCTGGTGGAATTCCACCAGGCGCAGTGGCAATGGCTGACCGGCCGCCGCAAAGCCGCCTTTGAGCAGATGCAGAAACTAGGAGCAAGCCCGGAGCGCGAATTGGCCGCGGCGGCCACGGCGCAGGCCTCGGTATGGAGCCTGATGATGGGGAATCGCGAAGCCGCCACTACGCTGGCTGAGAAATCCCTGGCGCAGGCGACGCAGGCATCTGGAGTGACCGCCGCGGTGGCCCGTTTTCTGGCACAGCCGCCGGCCTCCGCGGTGGAGTGGACCGCCCGAGCGGAACGGCTGGCGCCGAATCCGGCGCAAGCGGCCATCCGCAACACCACTCTGGCTTACGCTCTGCTCCTTTCCAAACAGTATCAGGCAGCCGAACCGGTTCTTGAACAGCTTTACCGCCAGGGCCAGACGGCGGGCGAGGGTCTGCCTGTTTTGCTGGCCTGGGCCTATCTGGAAACCGGCCGAACCGCCGAGGCCGCGGGACTGCTGCGCTTCAATCCGATACCGCCCACGGGCGGACTGGACCCGCTTGCTTCTTTGTATTTCCCGCGGGTTTTCTACCTCCGCGGGCTGGCGGCGGAGCGGCTTGGCAAAGCCGGTGAGGCACAGCAGAGTTACGCTCTGTTTGAAAAACTCTCCGGCGCCGGCGTCCCTCTGCTGGGCGAGGATTTGAAAGCCCACCAATAGCCGCCGGCTTTTCGCCTCAAATGGCTTCCGCCGAGTGGATTCCCTCCGACTCCAGGGCCACGGCCATCTTTTTCAGCGCTGTCTTGTGGATCTGTGAAATCCGGCTCTCATTGACTCCCAGCAGATTGCCGATCTCCTTCATGGTCATTTCGTTCGTGTAGTAAAGAAAGACCACTTTCTGGTACCGTTCCGGCAGCGTCCCGATGGCGCGCGCGAGCGTGGACTGCAGCTGGCGGTGCTGGCACATGCGGTCCGGCTGAAATTCCGGTGTGGCGGGAAACTCCATCACGCGGTCGCTTTCCTGGTCGGGATGCACAGTGGAGGAAACCAGGCCTACGCCGCGGAGTTCTACCATCATGTGGCGCCACCGGTCCACGGTGACTCCCAGTTCCTTGGAAAGCTCGGTTTCGCTCGGGTTGCGGCCCAGCCGTACGGAGAGCTCATGGGTGATGGCATCCACCTGCTTCTGGCGCTTGCGGAGATCGCGCGACGCCCAATCCAGCTGGCGCAGGCTGTCCAGGATGGCGCCCTTGATGCGGTGCTTGGCATAGCTGTGGAAGGCCACGTTCTTGTTGGCGTCAAACTTGGTGACCGCGTCGAACAGGCCGAGGACACCGGCGTGGATCAGATCGTCCAGGTCGACGTGTACGGGAAGGTTCTCGTGCACTCGAATCGCAATCGCCTTGACCAGGGGAAGGTGTTCGAGCACGATCCGATCGCGCACTTCCAATGAGATCTTGGCTTTCCGGCGTACAGACACACTTGTCACCCGCATGGTTTCCATCCTTGTTTTCTGATTTCCGTTCGAGCTTGGCTTAGCTTCCGAACAGCCTTAGGAGTGCAACCTTAGTGCCAAGGGCTAATCAGGTATAAAGGTCTTGTTATCAGTGAAGACGGACCTTCTCAGACGTTTCAAAATGAAACGTGTTCCACTATGGAACGCGGGGATGTTCCAAACTGGAAACCGCATGCCCGTGCCGCGGAACACTCTCCGAGGAGCGGCCGCGAAAGAGCGTAGCGCTGCCCGGTTCTACCATCCGGCCTTGTAGGCGATGTAGGTCTTAACGGCAAGTCCGGCCAGTAAGATCCAGACGGCCGTGCGGAGCAGGCCATCGAGCGTGAAAGCGGCAGCCAGGGCGAGAACGGCATACGTGCCCATTGCCTTGAAGAAGCGTGACTTCATATTGTTAATCGAATTCCCAAGGCCGGAAGCGGTGCTGGTGTCCGGCCATATCGACGCGTTTGCCGCGGAAGCGTACGCCTTCCATTTCGAGCCGGGTGCGCTGCTCGAAGCCGGCTTCGAACTTCAACTTGATTTCGCCGCCGGCGCCCACCACCCGCTGCCAGGGCAGGGAATTGCCGGCCCCGCGCAACAGTTGGGCAACCTGCCGGTGGTACAGCGGATAGCCGGCGGCGGCGGCCACTTGCGAGTAGGTGGCCACTTTGCCCTTGGGAATCTGGCGGATGGCGCGGCGGATGGCGGTATCGCGCGGCGGGCTCTTGGGCGCGCGCAGCAGCAATCTGGCGGCTTCGCGAGCCGTCAGCCGGCGCGGCTTACGGGCAGGCAGAGGCATGCAGGAGTTCCTTGTCGAGTTTCAGGAGATAACAGCCGGCGCTCTTGATGCCCGGGAGCGAAAGGCCGTTCCAGAACAGGTCGGCGGGCATCCAATCCCGCGGCAGCGTGACGCGCATCTCCGTTACCGCGCGGGTGATGATTTCCAGTTGGCGAAAATCGGGCAGGTAATGGGCCTGCACGCGCCCGGTGACCACTGGATCGCGGCGCGCCACCACCACGCGGGTTTCCACGCGGAGGCGCTCTTTGCCGCGTTCCACCATCACTACCGCGGGCCTGGTTTCGGTATAGCGGGCGAGCATCTCCAGGTAATGATGGGGGCTCTCAATGGGCTTACCGTCCAGGGCCACAATGCGGTCGCCCATGCGCAGCGGTCCGGAATACTTCTGCGGAAGGAAGACGACCGCGACGCCCGGGCCGGGGTCGGCGCCATGGAAGCCGAAGCCTCCCAGATCCAGCGCGGCGGCGGATTCGCCGGCCACTACCGAAAGCGGCAGCACATCGTTGCGCTCACCGGCATCGAACTTAGTCATCTGAATCCAATAGCAGTTGGCGAAGGCCGGCGAATTGGTCTCACAATCGATGTTGAGGGGAAATTCATCGCGCTTGTGAAGGGCCAGCCACTGCAGAATGGCGCCGTTGGTCAAGCCGGTGGAGGAACGCCATTCCAGGTTGAGGCCGGCGGTTTTCAGCTTCTGCGCGAGACCTTCGTCATCGGGCCCCGCGGACGCCCACAGGACCGGCGCGTTGGTGAAGTTGGCGGAGAAGATGCGATTGGTTTCGAGGGCCGCTTTGGGCGACCCGCCGATGGCCACTCCGGCGGCCCAACGGTCGGGGATGCGGGCAATGGCATAGAAGACGGCCGCGGCAGCGTCGTTGCGGCCCGCCACATAGACATGCGCGGGGTCCACGGAGCCGGTCTGAACCGCTTCGGAGACGGCTGTAGCCAGCGCTTGCGTGCGCGTGTCGATATCGGCATCGGCGGGAGTGGCGGCCGTCACCACTTGCCAGCCCACGGTCCTGGTCCAGGTCTGCCACTGGGCGGCATCGGCCGCGTCGATCAGGGCGATAGCGGGCGCCTTCGGGGCACGGGGAGATCCGGCGGGCGGCGCGGCCGGCGCGGTCTGTGCGAGGGCCGCGGCGCAAGCCAGCAGGTTAATGCCGCAGGCGAGAACGGATCGTTTTGACCAGTTTTTCAATATCATCCGTTTTCTTAATTGTGCCCATGGAAAGAATGAAAGTGTCATTCTTTTCGATCTCTTCCTTAAGGCTCTGGGACAGTTCCACCAGGCGGGTTGCGTCCTTGAGATTCTGTTCGTGTTCCGATTTGAGGATTTCATCACGCTGCGATTTGCCGTTGGGCAGTTTGACATCACGATCCTGCGGGCCCGGGTTTAGACTGCCATGCGGCCCGGCCGCCAAAAGCAACCCGAAAGTGGTTGCGATTGCCAACCACAAGAAGAGCGCATGGCGCCCGAAAGCGTGCTTCATGGAAAAAGACCTGCTGATATGATAGCCAAAAGCCTGGCGGGCGATTCGGGCTCATGCGGGAGAAACTTTCAACGCGGAGCCGGGAGAAAAAGAGGAAAGGTGGAGAGCGTTTTGGAACGTCAGACCGGCTGAATGTTCTGAGGTGGCTTGCCCGGTTCTAATTCGATGCGCAGGTGGTCAGCCCTTATCTTTCCGCCGACGCCATAGCCCTCTTCCAGGGTCAGTTCGTAGCCGCCGGAAGTCCGTTCGAGCGCAATGCCGCTCAAGACATTTTGCTGATTGAACCCTTCCAGCTTGATATCCTGCGTACCTTCCAGGACGAAAGTCACCAGGACGTGGTTTTCAAGGACGTATTGGCCGCGCTCATTGATTTGATCTGTCATCACCCACGTATGCACCGTAATGCGTGACGTGCGGCCGCGGCCCAGCGATATCGACACTATTTCCGCATCATGGAAAGCAGGAAAACATCCGAGCCAGGCGATCAGTTCATCCAAACCCGGCACCGCTAGTTCCGCGGCGCGTTCCGCGGGCGTCAGGACTTCGCGCGATGGGACATCCACCGCATCAGCGGCCGCGCGTAACGCCTCCGGAACGGCCTGCCTTACGGTTGGTCCATAGATCTCTTCAATTCGATCGAGGCTTAGGCCTTCTGCCAGAAGGGATAACACAAACGACACCGAAAACCGGGTTCCGCGCAGTGCCAGCCGACCCTCCAGTAACTCCCGATCGGCAACGATCCATTGATAATTCTTGTAGGCCTTCAGTTCAAGGTTTTTCACGGTCGCACCGCTTGCCATTACATCACGGTTGGGGCGTGTGCGATACGAGCGGCAATCCCAAATGCCTGGCGAATGGTTCGAAGTCCCTGTCGTTATGCAGCAAACTATAGCCGCTTTCGATACAGCGGGTGGCAATCACGGTATCGATAGTCTTGCGAACGGTGATGCCTCGTT
>Ga0182030_10001009_pt1 | contig 56516 bp, 52 predicted proteins | sample 812S3MmetaG_FD_121299 | JGI IMG/M metagenome (GOLD analysis project Ga0182030, IMG submission 121299) | Permafrost microbial communities from Stordalen Mire, Sweden - 812S3M metaG (Illumina Assembly) | ecosystem: Environmental > Terrestrial > Soil > Wetlands > Permafrost | place: Sweden... | reverse complement strand
TTACTCACCCGTTCGCCGCTCGTCAGCATGTATTGCTACACCTGTTACCGCTCGACTTGCATGTGTTAGGCACGCCGCCAGCGTTCAATCTGAGCCAGGATCAAACTCTTCAGTTAATACACTTTAGAACTGAAGCAATCTCGATCCCAAACTCTCATTCGTTCACGAATGAACGTCTGGTCGTTTGGAACTCGAATCAATTGCACCAAAGGTGCTGACACGAGTCCCCACACAAGTTACCTATTCGAATTTTTAAAGAATAACCCGTGACGACAAAGGTCCGGGCCGAACTTCCAAGTATAGCGCATTTTCCGACCCCGTCAATCTGCACAGAAGTCTCGAAATCGCCTTTCACCTGGAAGGGCGCGCAGTATAGCCCCCGGTTCGGGCGTGTCAACCCGGCTGCGACGGTTCTCGCGAGATGATTTTCAGCCGCGAGTTCTCTGGGTGATTTGGCAGCCGTCGCGCCGCAGCAGTTTCGCTCGAGCGCTCAGCCGCGCTTCACGAGCCCATGGCGTTTTTTGCCGACGGCGAGCCGCACCGTGCCGCGCTCATCGAAGTCGGGGGCGGAGATCGTTGCTGTCGCGCTCGGCACCGTGCGCTCGTTGAGCTTGACCCCGCCCTGTTCGATCAAACGCCGCGCCTCGCTTTTCGAAGCCGCCATGCCGAGTTGAACCACGGCATCGATGACGGACATCCGCTCGCCGGGGCCGAGCATCATGGTGGGCAGCCCCTCGGCCGCGGTTCCAGTGAAAGCCTTCGCCGCCGTGTCGGCCGCCTCGCGTGCCGCGGAATCGCCGTGGCAAAGACGCGTGGTCTCCGTGGCGAGGATCTTCTTGGCCTCGTTGATCTCGGCGCCCTTCAGTTGCTCGAGGCGGCTGATCTCCGCGAGCGGCAAATCGGTGAACATGCGCAAGAATCGCCCGACATCCCCATCCTCGGTATTTCGCCAATATTGCCAATAGTCGTAGGCCGACAGCCGCTTGCCGCTGAGCCACACCGCTCCGCTCGCCGTCTTGCCCATCTTGGCGCCGGAACCCGTGGTGATGAGCGGCGAGGTGAGCCCAAGCAACTCCTGCTCCCTCACCCGGCGACCGAGTTCCACGCCTTGCAGGATATTGCCCCATTGATCCGAGCCGCCCATCTGCAGGACGCAGCCGTAGCGCTTGTTGAGTTCGACGAAGTCATAGCCCTGCAGGATCATGTAGTTGAACTCCAGGAAGGTGAGCGGCTGCTCGCGCTCGAGCCGCAGTTTCACGCTGTCCATGGTCAACATGCGATTGATCGAGAAGTGCCTGCCGATCTCGCGCAGGAACGGGATGTACCTGAGGCCCGCCAGCCAATCATCGTTATTGACCATGAGCGCGCCGGTGGGGCTGTCGTCGAAGCGCAGGTAGTGACCGAAGATCTCGCGGATGCCGGCAATGTTGGCGTCGATCTGCTCGTCGGAGAGAAGCTGGCGCGATTCGTCGCGCCCCGACGGATCCCCCACTTTGGTGGTGCCGCCCCCCATCAGTACGATGGGGCGGTGCCCGGTCTGCTGCAGGCGGCGCAGCAGCATGATCTGCACCAGGCTGCCGACGTGCAGGCTGTCCGCCGTCGCGTCGAATCCGATGTACGCCGTCACGATGCCGGAGACGGCGCGCTGGTCGAGCGCTCCGGGGTCAGTCTGTTGATGGATGTACCCGCGCTCGCTGAGCGTGCGCAGGAATTCGGATTTCAATTCGATCACGTCCGTCTTGGGATGCTGGTGCGCAGCGCAACCTGCCGCGTCGCTAGAGTACGGTATGTGGCCATAAAGTTCACCGCGCGCCGTTTTACATATCGACAAAGCGTTTCCCCGACACGCAAAACGGGGTTTTTCCTATCCATCGCCTGGCGAGCGGGATCGAAGCACTTGTCGCACTGCGCTGCAACCGTTCAGCGAATCGAAGATACGCCGATACCGTATGTAACGAATGCGACCGATCTGAACCATGTCAAAGCGCATTGATCTGCACGCGGCACCCTCCCGCCGCTACGATAACGTCGTGCTGGCCTCCTCGGCGCAGGAGCAAAACGCGGTCGAGAGCGGCAACTTGAACGTCACTTCGGTGATCAAGGTGTTGCTGGTGGAGGATCGGGCGGAGGACGCCGATTCCATCGTGCGCGAATTACGCCGCACCGGGCTGTCCATCGACAGCCGGCGCGTTGCTTCCGCGGCCGCTTACGAGCTCGCGCTCGCCTCCTTCGCGCCGGATCTGATCCTGTCGGACTATTCGTTGCCGCGCTTCGACGGGTCCGAGGCCCTCCGCATCGCGCAGCGCCAGCGTCCCGACACACCCTTCATATTTGTCTCGGAAGCCATCGGTGAAGAGCGCGCTATCGAAGCCTTGAAGCAGGGCGCTGTCGACTACGTGCGGAAGGACAACCGCGTGCGGCTCGGACCTGCGGTGCGACGCGCGCTCAAGGAGACCGAGGGGCGGGAATCCAAGCGCTGGGCAATGAGGAAACTCGAGGAAAGCGAAGAGCGCTTCCGCTCTGCCATGCAGTACTCCTCCATCGGCATGGCGCTGGTCGATCCGAACGGACGCTGGCTCGCGGTGAACCCGGCGCTCTGCAAGATTCTGGGCTACGACGAGTCGGAACTCCAGAGCCGCGACGCGCTGTCGATCACCCACCCCGAAGACCGGTTCGCGGACGGCCCCCAGATCCGCGAGGTACTGCTTCGCCAAGTCGGATCTTACCGTGCGGCCAAGCGCTTCATCCGCAAGGACGGCGCCGTCGTGTGGACCGAGATAGCGGGATCTTTGGTCTGGCAGCAGAGCGGCAAGCCGCACTATTTCATCTGGCAGATCCAGGACGTTACCGACCGCATTCGCGTCGAGGCCGCGCTGCGCGCGAGTGAAGAGCGCTTCCGTTCGATAGCCGAGGCGACCCAGGAATGGATCTGGGAGATCGATGCACGGGGCGTGTACGAGTTTTGCAGTCCCGCCGTGGAATCGATTCTCGGCTACGCACCGGCATCCTTGGTCGGCCGTGATTGCCTCGACATCGTGAGCGCCGACTCGTGGCAGACGCTAGCAGACCTATTGGGGCGCGGCCTCATCGAGAAGACCGGCTGGCGCGATCTCACGTTCAACTTCCGACATGTCGCCGGCGGCGTCCGGGCGCTGGAGATGAGCGCGCTGCCCCTGCTCGACGAGTTCGGCCGCGTGTCGGGCTACCGAGGAGTGACGCGCGACATCACCCAGCGGCGCTTTCAGGAGGATCGGATCGCCCGGCTGAGCAGAATTCAAGCGGTGCTCGGCGGCATCAACTCGACCATCGTGCGCGTTCGCGACCGCCACGAGCTGTTCCGCGAATCCTGCCGCATCGCCGTGCAGCAGGGAGGCTTCCGTATGGCGTGGGTAGGCGCCGTGGCGCCGGGCTCCACGCGCGCCGTGCCGCTGGTGCGCGACGGCCTCGACGACGGTTACCTCGGCCATATGGAGGCCGCGCTCGATGGCAAGACCCAGGATTCGGGCGCCGTGGGACAGGCGATCTTGTACAAGAAAATGGTAGTCGCGAACGACATCGAGTCGAACCCGCACGTGATCGCGAAGAGCGAGGCGTCGGCGCGGGGCTATCGCTCGATGATCGCGATGCCGCTACTGGTTTCGGACGAGGTCAGCGCGGTTCTGGTGCTGTATGCCGGCGAGACGGGATTTTTCGATCACGAAGAGCTCAAGCTGCTGAAGGACTTGGCGGGCGACATCTCGTTCGCACTCGACTACATCGGCAAGGAAGAGCGCCTTACCTTCGTGTCGTACTACGACACGCTGACCGGTCTCCCCAACCGCCAATTGTTCTTCGACCGCCTGGTTCAATCGATGAACGCCGCGCGCGCGGAACAACGCGAGCTCGCCGTCATGATCATCGATCTGCAGCGCTTCAAGACCGTCAACGATACCTTCGGCCGCCATGCGGGTGACCAGGTGCTCAAAGAGCTCGCGAATCGCCTCCAGCGCGCGGCCGGGGACTCTGCCACGCTGGCGCGGATCGGCGGAGACCGCTTCGCGGCGGCGGTGCCCAATGTGGCGGATTCCCTGCTGCCCCACTGGATCGAGGAGCGGATCGTCGATTCGTTCGCGGCGCCGCTCCTGGTCGACGAGATCGAGCTGCACACCGCGGTCAAGATCGGCATCGCGCTCTATCCGGAGGATGCCGAAGCCGCCGAGCCGCTGTTCGTCAACGCCGAAGCAGCGCTCGAGCGCGCCAAGGCCGCCGCCGAGCCGTTTCTCTTTTACTCCCCCGAGATGAACGCGCGCGCGGCGCGCCGGCTCTTGCTGGAGAGCCGTCTACGCAAGGCAGTCACGCAGCGCCAGCTCGTGCTGTACTACCAGACCAAAGTGGATCTCGCCAGCCGCCAGATTCGCGGCCTCGAGGCTTTGATCCGCTGGGACGATCCCGATCATGGCTTGGTGTCGCCGATGGAATTCGTGCCGGTGCTCGAAGAGTGCGGACTCATCGTGGAGGTTGGCCGATGGGTGCTCAATCAAGCGGTCGCCGACATGGAACTGTGGCGCTCACTCGGTCTCGAGGTGCCGCGGATCGCCGTCAACGTCTCCGAAGTGCAGCTGCGTCAGCCGAATTTCGTCGCGACAGTGCTCGAGGCGATCGGTTTCGCGGCCGGCAAGCCTTCCGCGATCGACCTCGAGATCACCGAGACCATGCTCGCGCAAAACACTTCGGGGAACGTCGAGAAGCTGCTTCAGCTGCGGGAAACGGGCGCGCAAATTTTCATGGATGATTTCGGCACGGGCTACTCGGGCTTGAGTCAGATCGCTCAGCTGCCGCTGGACGCCCTCAAGATCGACCGTGCCTTCGTCGCCGGAATGACGCAGAGCGCCGAGCATCTGGCCATCGTCTCGACGATCGTCAATCTCGCGAAGGCGTTGAATATATTCGTCGTCGCCGAAGGAGTCGAGACCGAGGAGCAAGCCTTCCGCCTCCAGGCGCTCGGCTGCAATGAGGCGCAGGGCTATCTCTTCAGTCGCCCGATGCCCGCGGCCGAGATCGCGAAGCTCTTGCGGCGTGCGCACCGGTCCGTATAGCCATCGTCGACCCGCCGCCGCCTCGCTGGGATTTATGCGGGGAAGTCACAAACGGGCGGTTTTCGGATTGACCGACCCCCGCGGCGACCGCTAGCCTGTCGGTGTCAATCCTTTGAGGAACGCTGTGCGCCGCCGCAACCTCGCATACTCGACTCTCGCCGCTGCCGCAGCGATCGGCGGACTCGTTCTCTGGGACGGGACGCGCGAGCAAGCGGCCCCCGCATTCCGCGCGGATGCGGCGCCGAGTGCCGCTTCGAACCCAGCGCCACAGAGCCTGCCTGCCCCGGCGCAACGGCCGAGCATCGCGGCGACCACCGAAGTGGTGGTGGGTCGAAACGATACCCTCGATGCTATCTTCCGCCGCATCGCCTTGGATCCTGCCGACCTCGCTGCGATCCGTCGATTGCCCGGCATCCGTTCGAGCGTGGATTTCCTGAAGCCGGGCGACGCGATCAAGCTGACGCACAGCGGCGGCGCGGTCCAACAGCTGTCGCGCAAGGTGAGCGAGACCCAAACGCTCCTCGTGGAGCGCGACGACGCGGGCTTCGCGGCCCGCCTCATCGAGAACCCGGTGCAAACCAAGATCCGGACCGCCACCGCCACGATCGATTCATCGCTGTTTCAGGCGGCGGAGTCGGCGCGAATCTCCGACGGCGTTGCGCTCAAGCTCGCCAATGTGTTCGCCTGGGACATCGACTTCGTGCTCGACATCCGCGAAGGCGATCGCTTCACCGCCATATACGAGCAGATCTACCAAGACGGCAACTATCTGCGCGACGGTGACGTGCTCGCGGCCGAATTCGTCAACGGCGGCAAAGTGTACCGCGCCGTGCGCTTCGTGAACGGTGCCGGCGTCGCCGAGTACTACGCTCCGGACGGCAAGCCGATGCGCAAGGCCTTTTTGCGTGCGCCGGTCGAGTTCACGCGGGTGAGTTCCGTCTTCAATCCGCACCGGCTGCATCCGATCTTGAACCTGATCCGCGGACACATGGGTACCGACTACGCGGCACCGGTCGGCACGCCGGTACACGCGGCGGGCGAGGGGCGCGTGAGCTTTGCGGGCCTGCGCGGCGGCTACGGCAACGCGGTGGTTCTCTCCCACACCAACAATATCTCGACCCTTTACGGCCATATGTCGCGGTTCGCTCGCAACATCCACACAGGTTCGCACGTGGAGCAAGGAGACGTCATCGGCTATGTGGGCATGACCGGTCTCGCGACCGGGCCGCATTTGCATTACGAGTACCTGAGGAACGGCGTGCACATGGATCCGCAGACGGTGAAATTGCCGGGCGCCGACCCTTTGCAGGCCGACGCGATGAAGAAATTCCGCGCCGACACATCAGGGTGGCTTTCGGAGCTGGCCTCGCCGCGGCCGACCGCAGCGGCCGCTGCCCCGACCTCGAGCTCGCTGCCGCCCCCCCTGGCGGCGGGAGTCCCGCAATACCTTGGCGAGCCGCGGGCTTCGGTCGACTAGCCCAATGGACCGCGACGCATGGGTCTTTATCTCGGCCTGATCTCGGGAACCAGCATGGATGCGATCGACGCCGCGCTCGTCGATTTCGAGGCGCCGCCGCCGCTGTCGCTCGTCGCAGCGAGCGCCACCGCGTTCGAGCCGCTCCTCAAGCGGCGGATGGCCGCCCTCATCGAAGCGGAAGACCGCGTCGCGCTCGATGAGATCGGCCAGATCGATGTGTCCGTGGCCCGAGCCTTCGCAGGTTGCGCGCTCGCGCTGCTGCGCGCGGCCGGGGTGAGCCCTTCGGCGGTAACCGCCATCGGTAGCCACGGACAAACCCTGCGTCACCGGCCGGATCTTGCGATCCCCTTCACTTGGCAGATCGGCGATCCGAACACACTGACAGAGATGACCGGTGTCACCGTGGTCGGAGACTTTCGCCGCCGGGACGTGGCGGCCGGCGGACACGGGGCACCGCTCCTTCCCGTGTTTCACGACCAGGTGTTTCGCAGCGGCGAGGAAGATCGCGTGATCCTCAATCTCGGCGGCATCGCCAATATCACGATCCTCGTGCGCGGTACCGTGGTATCGGGCTTCGACACGGGACCCGCGAACCGGCTCCTCGATGCGTGGATCGCGCGGCATCGAAACGCCGACTACGACGAGGGCGGCGCCTGGGCCGGGAGCGGCCGCTGCGATGCCGGGCTGCTCGAGGAGCTCATGAGGGAGCCTTACCTCGCTCTCCCGCCGCCGAAGAGCACCGGACGGGAGCTGTTCAACCTGTTCTGGCTCGAGAAGCGGCTTCACTCCCGGGTCTTGCGACCCGAGGACGTGCAGGCGACGCTCCTCGAATACACCGCCGCCACGGTTGCCGCCGCCGTGCGCCAATACGCCCCCACCGCAAGCGTGTATGCTTGCGGTGGCGGCGCCCGCAATGCGACGCTGCTCGCAGCCCTGACGCGGCGGCTGGCGCCGAGCCGCCTCGCCACCACCGAGACACTCGGACTGGACCCGGACTACGTTGAAGCCATCGCCTTCGCATGGTTTGCGCGCCGCACCTTGAGTTGCCAGCCGTCGAGCTCGGGCAGCGTAACCGGTGCGCAGGGTGCGCGGGTACTGGGCGGCATCTATCAATGTGGGTAGCGCCGCGAGCGGGCTCGCGCTTCATGGAACTATCATCGTGCACGCCGCAAACTGTCCCTAAATGACCTCTAACCGCCTCGTCGTATGAACGACACCGACTTGCAGACACCGCAACTCTTCATCAACCGGGAGTTGTCGTTCCTCGAATTCAATCAGCGCGTATTGGAGCAGGCTAAAGATGAGCGCATTCCGCTGCTGGAGCGCGTCAAATTCCTGTGCATCTCGTGCGCCAACCTCGACGAGTTCTTCGAGATCCGCGTGGCGAGTCTGAAAGAGCTGCAGGAAGCCGGGGCGCTTCAGGGCGGCCCGGACGGTTTGTCGGTAGCCGAGCAGCTCAAGGCCATCCGTACCCGCGCGGTCCGCCTGGTCGACGAGCAATACCAGGTGCTGAACGAAGTCCTCTTGCCGGCGCTTGCGAAAAACGGCGTCGTGTTCGTGTCGCCGGAGAGCTGGACCGAAGCCCAGGCCGCGTGGTTGGAGAGTTACTTCTCACGCGAGGTCGAGCCGGTGCTCTCCCCGCTCGCGCTCGATCCCGCGCGGCCGTTCCCGAAAGTGCTCAACAAGAGCTTGAACTTCGCCATCGTGGTCGAGGGCGAGGATGGTTTCGGGCGCAACAGCGGCCTCGCGGTCGTGCAGGCGCCGCGCTCTCTACCGAGGGTGATCCGGCTGCCGGACGAGCTCGGCAGCCGCCACTTCGTGTTCCTCGGCACCATCGTCGAGGCCTTCGTACATAAGCTCTTTGCGGGCATGCGCGTGCGCGGGTGCTATCAGTTCCGGGTCACTCGCAACAGCGATCTGTTCGTCGAGCAGGAGGAGGTCGACGATTTGCTGCGCGCCGTCGAGGGCGAGCTCGCCGCGCGGCGCTACGGGGACACGGTCCGCCTGGAAACGGCGCACGACTGCCCGGACGAGATTTTGAGCTACCTGCTGGAGCAGTTCGCGCTCACCCCGGACGACCTCTACAAGGTCTCGGGGCCCGTGAATCTCAATCGCCTCATGGCCGTCTACGATCTCGTCGATCGCGCCGAGCTCAAATACGCCGCGTTCACCCCGAGCACGCCTGAGCGGCTGCGCGCGGGCAGCGACTCGTTCGCGGCGCTCCGTAGCGGGGATGTGCTCTTGTATCATCCGTTCCAGAGCTTCGCCCCGGTCACGGATTTCATCAAGCAGGCGGCGAGCGATCCGCAGGTGCTCGCCATCAAGCAAACCCTGTATCGCGCCGGCAGCGACTCGGCGATCGTCAGCGCCTTGGTGGAAGCCGCGCAGGCGGGCAAGGACGTGACCGTCATCATCGAGCTTCGTGCGCGCTTCGACGAGGAGGCGAACATCGAGTTGGCGAACAAGCTGCAGGAGGCCGGGGCCCACGTCATGTACGGGGTATTCGGCTTCAAGACGCATGCGAAGCTGGTGATGGTGGTGCGGCGCGAGGACCGAGGTCTGCGCCGCTACTGCCACTTGGGAACCGGCAATTACCACGCCAAGACGGCACGGCTGTACACCGACTACGGTTTGATGACGTCCGACGAAGCCATCGGCGAGGACATCCACGAGATGTTCCTGCAGCTGACCGGACTCACGCGCGTGCCGCGCTTGCGCAAGCTCCTGCACGCGCCGTTCACTTTGCATCAGGCGCTTTTGTCGAAGATCGACCGCGAGGCCGATCACGCGCGCGCCGGCAAGCCGGCGCGCATCATCGCCAAGCTCAACGCGCTCACCGAGCCGACCATCATCCAGGCGCTGTACCGCGCCTCGCGCGCCGGCGTGCGCATCGACCTCATCGTCCGCGGGCTATGCTGCCTGCGGCCCGGCGTTGCGGGAGTCTCGGAACGCATCCGGGTGCGCTCCATCATCGGCCGCTTTCTCGAGCATTCGCGCGTCTATCACTTCGAGAATGCGGGCGCGCGCGAGGTGTATTGCGCGAGCGCGGACTGGATGGACCGCAATCTCTACCGCCGGATCGAAGTCGCCTTTCCGGTGGAAGCTCCGGAATTTCAGGCGCGCGTGATCGAGGATTTGAACCTGTATCTTGCGGATGACTCCCAGGCATGGGAGCTCGCCGCCAGCGGCGAGTACTCGAGGGCTGAAGGCCCGGGCAACGTATCGGCGCAGGCGCGTCTGCTCAGCCTGTACGACGAGCGTGTCGCGCTCACGGAGTCTTGAGCGCGGTATCGGGCGACGTACGGTTGAGGTTCAAGCGAAACCCCGCATCCTTGAGATAAGCGCGCTCCTGCTCCAGGTCCTCGAGCGTGAGTGGATGCTCCTTCATCCATCTCTCGGGCAGCTCCAAGGACACATTGCGCCCTTTGACGTGCAAGCGCACTTCCGGGAGCGGTTGCGGGCTGCGGCCGCGGTTCAACAGCACCGCCAATCGCAGCAGCACGATCAGAAATTCGGCGAGCCGGTCCCAGGGCGGGACCAGATCCTCGAGCGCCTCGAACGACAACTGCCGCCGATGTCCGCCGACCAGCCCGGCGAGCAACAGCTGCTCCTCGCGCGGGAACCCGGGCATGTCGGCATGCTGCAGGAGATACGCGCTGTGACGATGATATTTGGAGTGTGCGATGTCGAGCCCGGTCTCGTGCAGCCGCGCCGCCCAGCGCAGCACCAGCTCGGCCAGAGGATCCTCGAGTCCCCACTCCGATTCGACCTGCTCGAGCAACGCCGTCGCGGTGGCCTCGACGCGGTCCGCCTGCAGGGCGTCGACGTGATAGCGTTGCTCCATCGCGCGTACGCTGCGCACGCGCGCATCCTCGTCGGTGAAGCGGCCCATGAGGTCGTACAGGAGGCCCTCGCGCATCGCGCCCTCGGCGACCCGAATGCGGTCCACGCCGAAGTTCTCCGCGATTTCCAGCAGGATCGCGAGACCGGCGGGAAATATCGGGGCGCGCTCGGCGTCGACGTCCTCGAGATCGAGATCATCTACATGGCCCGCCGCGATGACGCGATCGGCGAGGCTGCGTAGATTGTCGATGGTGATGCGCGAGGAGTCGGGACTCAGCCGGCGGATCACATCGCCGATGACGCGCACCGTGCCGGAGCTGCCGAACGCCTGCAGCCAACCGAGCTTGCGGTAGGCCTCCTGAATCGGCTCGAGCTCGAGCCGAACCGCGGTCCGGGCGCGCTCGAAGCGCTTCTCCGATATCCTGCCGTCGTCGAAATAGCTGCTGGAGAGGCCGACGCAGCCGACCGACAAGCTCTCGAGGAGCAGCGGATTGAAGCCCTCGCCGATGACCACCTCGGTCGATCCGCCGCCGATGTCGATGACCAGGCGCTTGTCGGGGCTCATGGGGCTCGTGTGTGCGACACCCGAATAAATGAGGCGCGCCTCCTCGAGGCCGGAAATGATCTCGATGGGATGCCCGAGGGCGGCACGTGCGCGCTCGAGAAACCAGCGCTTGCGCTTCGCGCGCCGCAGCGCGTTCGTGCCGACGACGCGCACGCTGTCGGCATGCATCGCCCGCAGCCGTTGCCCGAAGCGCTCCAAGCAGCGCAACGCGCGATCCGCGGCGGAATCGTCGAGTCGCCCGCTGTCGCCCAAGCCCGCGGCCAGCCGCACCATCTCGCGCAGCCGGTCCAGAATGACCAGCTGGCCGTGCGAGTAGCGCGCGACGACCATGTGAAAACTATTGGAGCCTAGATCGACCGCGGCCAGAACGTCGGGAACGACACGACCGCTGGACATCTAGAGACGCAGCAGCTTATGCCGAGAATGAAGACCCGCAACCGCAGGTTGTTTTGGCGTTCGGGTTGCGAATGACGAACTGAGCGCCCTGAAGATCTTCCTTGTAGTCGATTTCCGCACCCATGAGGTATTGCGCGCTCATCGGGTCCACGAGCAGCTGAACACCGCTGTTTTCCACGCAGAAGTCGCCTTCCTCGACGTTCTCATCGAAGGTGAAGCCGTACTGAAAGCCCGAGCAACCGCCGCCCGAGACGAATACCCGAAGTTTGAGATTCGGATTGGCTTCTTCGCGGATCAGCTCGCCCACCTTGCCGGCGGCGGCATCGGTGAAAACCAGCACATCGGGCGGCGGGGCGGGATCGACTGCGGTTTCGGGTATAGCACTCATGCCTATAGTGTACTCGGCGCCTCCCGGCAATCAAAGCGCGGCGGTCAGACTTGAGACTCCGATTCACCGTCCGCGGTTCCGGCGCCGGCCGCGCCGGCCGCTGCGGGGGCTCGGTGGATCAATTTGCCGTTTATTTGGGCGCCGACCGCCGTTTCAATGACTGCATAATGTACGTTGCCGAGGACGCGGGCCTTGGCGCCGAGCTCGACTCGGTCGCTGGCGTCGATGTCTCCTTTCACGGTGCCGTTCAAGAGCACGTTGGGGGCGATCACCGATCCCTCGATGCAGCCTGATTCGCTCACCGACAAGATCGCATCGCTGCCCCTCTCGCCGACGACGTTGCCGTTGATGTCGCCGTCGAGATGAAAGCCGCCGGCAAATTCGACGTCGCCGTTGATGCGCGTCCCCGGACCGATCAAATTATCGATCTTGAAGGCCTTATTCTTCTGTTTCCGTTTGAACATCTAAATCCTTGGGGGCGTTCCCTGAAGCCTCCGTTTCCACCGACATGCCCTGCGCCTTCCAGACGAACGCCTGCCGGAAGCTGTGGGCGGCATCCCTGCCCGCGTGAATCTCGACTCCGACCCGCGTCGGCTCGAAGTGCGCGGGCAATTGCACGATCTCGTCGTAGTCCTCGAAGTATCGAAACGAGTATGCCAGGCTCAGGTGGTGGTTGGGCGACAGCTCGGCGTAAGTCAGGGTGACGGGCTTGCCGTCGAGCAAGCCGTCGAGGACCAACGAGACGCTGCCCGTCACCTCTTTTTCGGGTTTGCCGGTCTGCATCAGTACGAACTTCAGGCGGTAGGTGCCGGCGGAGGATTCCGGCACGATCTGCATCTGCTGGACCTTGACGTGCACCGACGAATCGGGCTGGACCAGACCGCGGTAAAAGGACAAATCCTGATTCAGGCGGGCGATCTGGCTTTGCATGTCGCCGAGGCTCCGGTTGACCTGCTTGTAGCCTTCTCGGTCGACGCGGCGCGCCACGTCCGCGGCCGCAAGCTCGGTGCGCAGGCGGGAATTCTCGGCCTCGAGCCCGCGGATGCGGTCGCTTGCCGCCAGTGCGCCGCGCACCGAATCGACGACCCTGAATCCCGCCTCGTACCGGCCGAGCTCGAACGTCGCATACAAGACCAGCGCCACGCCGAAGGCCATGGCCGCGAGAAGCCAGGCGCGCCGCTTGGGGCTGGCCGATCGGACCTCCATTTTGCCGCGAAACTCCGCCACGCTATGATGCGCCTTTGCGCTCGAGGAACGACCCTTGCTCTGGCTCAAGGCCTTTCATGTCATCGCAATGGTCACCTGGTTCGCCGGGCTCTTCTATTTGCCGCGCCTGTTCGTGTACCACGCGGACGCCAGGGATGCGATCAGCGCCGCAAGATTCTGCATCATGGAGCGCCGACTGTTCGCGATCATGACGGTCGGAGCCGTTGCGACCGTCGCTTTCGGCATCGCCATGGTCGTGGCGGCGCCCGCTTATCTGTCCATGCCCTGGTTGCATGCGAAGCTCGCGCTGGTCGCGTTGCTGATCGCCTATCACCTGTACTGCTACAAGCTCAATCGCGTATTCGCTGCCGGGCGCAACGTTCATACGCCGAAGTGGTATCGCGTATTCAATGAGCTCCCCTCGTTGCTGTTGATAGGTATCGTCGTGCTAGCGGTGGTGAAGCCCTGAGGGGGATTTAGAGCCTGTATCCGTATTCCGGGCTCGCGCGGAATACTCACACAGGCTCCTGCCGCGCCAGCGATTTTTGCGAGGGAATGGGGAACTCCGGCCACCAGTCCGGATAGGGCGGCAGGCCGTTCGGGAATATCAGCTTGCCGAGCTCGTGCAGCGCCCGCGCATAAACGCGGCGCTTGAAATACACGACCTCGCGCACCGGCGTCCAGTAATCGACCCATCGCCAGCGATCGAATTCCGGCTGATCGGTACTGTCGAAACGGAACTTGGCATCGTCGGTGACCAGCCTCAATAGAAACCAGCGCTGCTTCTGGCCGATGCAGCGGTCGCGCACGTACTGGCGCGGCAAGCGGTAGCGCAGCCAGCCGCGGGTCGACCCAAGAACCTCGACGTCCTCGTTTGTGAGGCCGATCTCCTCGGCGAGCTCGCGAAACAGCGCTTCTTCGACCCGTTCGCCCCGGTTGACGCCCCCTTGCGGGAATTGCCATCCCCGCCCGCCGACCCGGCCGCCGAGGAAGAGCTCACCGCTGTCGCGCATCAATACGATGCCGACGTTCGCCCTGAAGCCATGCCGGTCGATGTAGTCGGTACCGTGCTGATATGACATGACTCCAATTGTTCCACATCGGAAGGCGCAGCTCACGGGGTTTGGTCACACCGTGCAAGCTCCGCCGCTGCAGGGCGCGGTGCCGCAACGCTTCAGCTCGCGCCCAACTGCACGCGGTTGCGGCCGAGCGCCTTGGCGCGGTAGAGGGCCGCATCGGCATCGGCCAGCAGCCGATCCGCAACGGCCTTCAGATCCGCCTCATGCCGCCCCGGCGACACCGCGGCAACCCCCACCGAAACCGTCAACGTGCGCTCGATCTGCGCCGTGAGCGCGAACGGTACCGCGGCGATGGCCTCGCGGATACGCTCGGCGAGCTTTGCCGCGTCCGCGGCGCTCGAGTCGGGCAGCAGGATCGCGAGCTCGTCGCCGCCGAAGCGGGCTGCGGTATCCATGCTGCGGATCTGCGACTCGACCCGATGGGCGATCTCCTTGAGGGCGACGTCGCCGGCCAGGTGTCCGTAGCCGTCGTTGATGCCTTTGAACTTATCGATGTCGATCATCAGGCAAGAGATGGTGCCCGCGCGCCGCTGAGCGCGCGCAAGCTCCTCTTTCAAGCGCTGCTGCAGGTAACGGCGATTGTGCCAACCGGTGAGGAAGTCGGTGATCCCGGCGCGCAGGAGTCTCGCGCGATTCACCGCGTTTTCGATGCAGACGGCCGCGACCGCGCCTAAATGCGCGAGGAAATCGGTGCCGTGGTGGCGCGTGAATCGGACGGGATCACGGCTGCCGAAGCACAGCGCGCCCGTGGCGAGATCCTTGCGCGGCAGCGGCACGAGCGCGGCGCTCCTGAGACCGCGAACGTCCGGAAACAGCAGGTGGTGATCCGCGCCGACGAACGGACCGAGCCACGGCTTATGCAATGCGGCGAGCTGCGGCGCGAGGCTGATCAGCGAATCGACAAAGAATATCTGCTTGAATTCCTCCGGCCGGTCGCCGCCGGCCACGAGCAAATGGCGGATCTCGTGCTGCGGGTCCAGGAGCACCACGCTGACGGCATCGAGCAAATAAGACTCGCGCAGTCCGTCGACCATGGCGTGCAGCAACTGGGCCAGGCTGTCCGCACGCAGCAAGGAGAGCTCGCGCGCCTGGGTGCGCTTGAGGATGCTCTCGTTGTTGGCCGCCTCCGCGGTCAATTCCGCCAGGCGTCGCTTCAGCGTCTCGATTTCCTGATTCGCGTCATCCATTTGGGGGTACCCGAAGGAGCCTTGCTTCCTTGGTCAGTCGGTACGCGCTTGAGCCCGAACGTCAAAATACTCCTTCCCCCGCTCCATCAGCGTGGTGAATGCGCCGGCGTCGCGCTTGTGTACGGCTGCAATGAGCCGCGTCACCGCCTGTTGCAGGGCCTCGAGCGACTCCTCGCCGTAGTCGTTCAAGCTCTGGATCTCAAAGTACAGGTCGGGGCTTTCGTGCGCCACTCGGCTCGCCACATCCATTTGAGAATCGAAAGTCGTGCTCGAGAGCTTCGCGAGGCGCGGCGCCGCCTCGCCGCTCTCGGCCAGCGCGGTGAAGAAGGCGATATTCAGCGCATGCGATAATCCCAGCACGTAGGCGATCAGCCGATCGTGCTCGTCCAGGCCCATGACCACCCGCTCGGCCATGGTGGGCGCGAACAGCTCCTGCGCCTCCTTGAGTGCGGCCTCGTCGCCCAAATCGATGAAGATCACGTGCCGCCCGGAGAGCAACTCCGTGTCCGGGCCGAACATGGGATGAAGCGAAGTCACGCGGCAACCGGCTTTTACCAGCGCATCGAGACCTGCGCGCAGCGGCGTCTTCAGGGAGCCTAAGTCGAAGATCAAGCCGCGCGGCGCCCGCAGCGCCAGCTTCTTCAGGATCTCCGAGGTTGCGCGAAGCGGCGTCGCCAGCACGATGAGCTCGCAATCGAGAGCGTGATCCTCCCAGTCGGCCAGTTGGTCGAAGCCGGCCGGCCCGCTCCGGGGGTCGGCGATGGTGACTTGAAATCCCTGCGAGGCGAGGAAGTCCGAAAACCACCCGCCCATCTTTCCGCGCCCGCCGATCACCAGCGCCCGCTTGCCCGTTCCTTGGCCCTGCGCCGCAACGCGCGCTTGCTCCTGCGTGGCCAAGGACGATTGAATGAGTTGCCGGAGCAGTGTCTCGGCCAGCGCCGGCTTCAGGCCGAGGCGCTCGGCGGTGGTCCGGCCGCGCAGGATGACCTCGCGTTCGCGCGCGAAGTCACGCGTCGCGCGGCCCGTCGCCCGCTTCACCGTGGCGACTTGCTCACTGAGCGCTTGCCGTTTGGCAACCAGCGCCAACAGCTCCCCGTCGAGCTCGGTGAGCGCCGAGCGCAATTCGTCCAAGTTCACCGCGGGATCCACTCCGTTCCAGACATCGAGATTCCTTTTACTAACCGGCCAGACCCACCGCAAGCCCGCTCGGCGAGCGCTGCTACCGCAAGCACGGCGCGACGGTTACCATGCCTACATGGGGTCAAGCATAAAGCCTTTATGGATGGAGACGCTGCCCGATCCGCTGCCGGCCAATCCGCTCGAGCTGGCGGCGGATTGGCTGGCGCAAGCGAGGCTCGACGCCGCACAACCGAATCCGAACGCCATGGTGCTCGCCACGGTCGACTCCACCGGTCAACCATCCGCCCGCGTCGTGCTGTGCAAGACCATCGATGCTAGGCTCGGTCACATCCAGTTCTACACCAATTATCGATCGCGCAAAGGCCGCGACCTCGAGGCGAATCCGCGCGCAGCGGTGGTTTTCCACTGGGATCACCGCCACCGGCAGGTGCGCGCCGAGGGTCGGGTCGAGGCTCTGGCCGACGCCGAGAATGACGCCTATTTTCGCACCCGCCCCTGGCAGAGCCGGATCGGTGCCTGGGCGAGCCGGCAGAGCGAGCCGGTCGGGTCGAGGGCCGCGTTGGGCGAGAGCGTGGCGGCCGCGGCACACCGCTTCGGCATCGCCTATGACGGACCCGGATCCGTAGAGCCGCTGAGCGTTCCAGTGGAGATTCCGCGTCCGGACTACTGGGGCGGCTACCGTCTCATCGTGGAAGCGCTCGAGCTCTGGGTCGAAGGCGAGTTTCGGATTCATGACCGCGCCCGCTGGACCCGCACAGCGGGCTCTGCGAGCGGGGGCGCACCAGCCGCCTGGGCGGTAACGCGCTTGCAGCCTTGACGGCGCCGGCATGAGCCTCGTCGAAGGACACGAGGCAACCTGTCGTCACTGCCGGGAAACCACCGTGCCTCGGGTCGACGCCGCCGATTGACGACACCCGTCCACGAGCCGCCCCGGGGCATCACCTTCAAGCAGGTGCGCATTGTCCTGCTGCTCGGGTTGTTGCTCGTGGTCAGCGTGACGACGTGCCAGGATCGGCTTCGCAGCACTCGCTGGCGAGTGCCTCTCTACGTCGCCCTGTATCCGATCGCGGCCGATGACAGCCCGGTCACGCGCGCTTACCTCGCGGCGCTCGATGCGGAGCGCTTCCGGTCGATCGACCGGTTCTTCGCGCGCGAGGCGCGTCGCTACGGCGTCGCGATCGATGACCCGATCAAAACGCGGCTGCGCAGCGAACTGGCTGCGCGGCCGCCGCAGCGGCCGCCCGGGGGCGGTGTGCTCGCCACCATGCTCTGGAGCCTCGAGCTCAGATTCTGGGCCTGGCGCGTGAGCGGCCACGTGCGCGAACCCGAGGACATCCGTATCTTCGTGTTGTTCCACGATCCGAAGCTCACTCCCAACGTGCCGCATTCCCTGGGTCTCACCAAGGGACTCATCGGCGTGGTCTACGCATTCGCGGCGCCCGAGATGAACGGCGCGAACGATATGGTCATTGCGCACGAGCTGCTGCACACGCTCGGCGCCACCGACAAATACGATCCGATCACCGACGCGCCGAGATACCCCGATGGCTACGGCGATCCGCAACAGTTGCCCTTGTACCCGCAAGAGACCACAGAACTGATGGCGGGGCGGCGCATGCTGTCCGCCGATCGCTGGGTGCAGGCCGACGATCTCGACGAGGTGGTCGTCGGTCCCGCGACCGCACTCGAGATACGCTGGCCCCTCAAGCCCGACTGAGGCCGGGCGCCGTACCCAGAGCCTCGAGGACGAGTCCGTGCAAGCGGCCGTTGGTCGCGAGCACCGAGCCCGATCCTAGCCCGATCGGTGCTCCGTCAAGCTGCGTCAAGCGGCCTCCGGCCTCGGTGACGATCGCGGCGCTCGCGGCGATGTCGAGGATGTTTACGTCCGATTCGATCACCGCATCGAGCTTGCCGGCCGCCAACAGATGATAATGAAGGAAATCGCCGTACCCGCGAATGCGATCGACCCCGGCCACGAGCCGTCCATATCGTGTCCACTGCGGGCCGACGGCGAGAGACTTGAGATTACCCGAAGAAAGTGCCGCCGCATCGAGCGTGGAGATCTCGCTCACGCGCAGCGCCGCGCCGTTGAGGTACGCTCCGCTGCCGCGCTCGGCGTAAGCGAGCTCGCCGTAGACCGGCGCGCTCGAGACGCCGAGCACGATCTCCCCCCGGCGCATCAGCGCGATCTGCGTCGAGAACATCGGGTATTCGCGCACGAACGCCTTGGTGCCGTCGATCGGGTCGACCAGCCACAGGCTCTCCGCGTCGGCGCCGCGCGAACCGGTTTCCTCGCCGTAAAATCCGTGCCCGGGAAAGCGGGCTTCGAGAATTTCGCGGATCGCGATCTCGCATCGCAGGTCGGCCTCCGTGACCGGTGACTTGTCGGCCTTGATGCGCACCTCGAGATTGTGCCGGTAGAGCGAGCGGGCGATGACCGCCGCTCGTTCGGCCGCGTCGAGCGCCGCCTTGAGCTCGGGCGATGGGTCCATGGCGCCACGATAGCAAACGTGTGCTACCGTCGCACTCGAGGGGCGAGCCGCACTCGGAGTGATGCATCATGGGCAACCGCTTGAGCAAGATCTACACCCGCACCGGCGATGAGGGCAGCACCGGCCTCGGCGATGGCGCACGCGTCGCAAAGGAGAGCCTGCGCGTCGAGGCCTACGGCAGTGTCGATGAGACGAACAGTGCGGTTGGCATGGTGCTCGCGGTCCCGACGCTCCCGGACGGTGTGCGTCGCTGTTTGACCGAAGTGCAGCACGATCTATTCGACTTGGGTGGGGAATTGTGCATCCCCGGACACCGCATGATCACCGCGGCCTACGTGGATAGGTTGGAAAGCGAGCTCGACGGGTTCAACGATCCGCTGCCCCCGCTCAAGGACTTCATCTTGCCGGGGGGCGGTCCCGCCGCCGCCGCGTGCCATGTGGCGCGCACCGTTTGCCGCCGCGCGGAGCGGCGCTGCTGGTCGCTCGCGCGCGTCGAGGAAGTTGCGCCCGAGGCGCTCAAGTACTTGAACCGCCTCTCGGATCTGCTGTTCGTCGTCGCGCGCGTGCTGGCGCGCGAGGAGTCGGGCAGCGAGGTGCTCTGGCGGCATCGCCGCTAGGCGGCGCCGGCGCCCGCGCTGCGCGGCCGGCGGGAGAGCAGCCAGTCGGTATGCCAGCGCTCCAGATCCTCGATCGATAACGGCCGGCAGAAAAGGAAACCCTGTACCTGGTTCGCGTCGCGATCCTTGAGGTACTGCCACTGCGCCTCCGTCTCGACGCCCTCGGCCACCGTCGCGAGGCCGAGACTTCTCGCCATGGCGATGATCGCGTCCACGAGCGGCGCATTGCCCGAGCTTCTCGAAGCGATGTCGCGGACGAAGACACGGTCGATCTTCAGGGTATCGACCGGGAAGTGCCGCAGGTAGGACATCGAGCTGTAGCCGGTGCCGAAATCGTCGAGCGCCGTTGCGACGCCGAGCTCCTTCAACGACCTCACTGCCTTGCTGACGGCGGTTGAATACTCGATGAGCGCGCCCTCGGTGAACTCGAGCTCGATCAGGCGCGAGTCGATCCCGGCGGACGCGATGGCGTCGCTGACGCGGCGAACCAGGCTCCCGTCGCGGAACTGCACGCCCGACACATTGACGGCGACTTGCCACGCCGAGGTGTCGGCGGCACGCCAGCGTCGCACCTGCGCGCAAGCCTCCCGCAGGACCCAGTCCCCGATCTCGACGATCAAGCCGCTCTGCTCTGCCACCGGGATGAATTCGTCGGGGGGCACCATGCCGCGCTGCGGATGGGTCCAGCGCAGCAGTGCCTCGACGGCCTCGACCTTGAGGCTCTGGAGCGCGAGACGCGGCTGATAGTGTAGAGAGAACTCCTTTCGCTCGAGCGCCTTGCGCAGGTCCGCCTCGAGCGATAGGCGCTTCGCGGCGCGCGTCGAGATGGATTTCTTGAAAAACTCGAGGCCTCCGCGATGCGCTCTCTTGGCGTGATGCATCGCCGCGTCGGCGTTGCTCATCAGAGTCTCCGCGCCCGAGGCATCGAGGGGGTAGATGCTGATCCCAATCGCCGCCGAGAGCGGTATCTCCTGCTCGGCGATGGTGAACGGGCGCGCCAAGGCGAGCTGCAGCCGCCGCGCCACGGTCTCGGCCCCGTCCGGGGTCGAAACGCCGGGAAGAACCAGGCCGAACTTGTCGCCGCCGACCCGGACGACCCAATCCTTGATGACGGTGTCCTCCGAAGCGTCCGCGGGGAACGGCGCGGGCCGTTCGCAATCCCGCAGGCAATGCTGCAACCTGACGGCGGCGTCTTTCAAGAGCGCGTCGCCCGCGGCCGGACCGTGCGTATCGTTGATGCGGGAGAAATCATCGACGTCGAGCATCAGCAACGAGACGCCGCGGCGGTTGCGTCCCGCCCATTCGATTTGTTCGTCGAGGATCTGCCGCAGCCTTTGTCGGTTGGGCAGCCCCGTGAGCTGATCGTAGTAAGCCAGATAGCTGACCCGGGCCTCGCTCGCGCGCAATTGGTCCTGCGTCCGCTTGGCGCGCACCAGGAACTTCACGCGCTGCGCGAGCAGCATCGGATTGATGCCTTTCGAGGAGAAGTCCGTCGCGCCGGCGGTGTAGGCGCGATTGACCGACTCCATATCATCCAGGCTCGTCTGCATCAGGATCGGCACGTGGCGGCAACTCGGCAGTTCACGCAAGGCGACGCAGGTTTCGAAGCCGTTCATGCCCGGCATGACCACGTCGAGAACGATGCAGTCTGACGGCTGGGCGCGGAAAGCCTCGAGCGCGGTCGCGCCGTCGGCGGCCGTGGCCACGCGAAATCCCGCCATCTCCAGCGCCGTACCGAGCAGCAGCCGGGCGCCCGGATCGTCGTCAACGATGAGCACCGTGGCCGGTTGATCTGGATTGTCGTCGACCGTATCCATCGGTTCTTTGCGGTTCACGCCGCGTTGTCCGCTTTCTCGCGCTTGAGCGCGTCGCAGAACTCGCGATATTCCGCCGGTATCCGCTGCACCTTGAGCGCGGCCTCCGCGGCGTTGCCGCCGTTCAACGAGATCTCGCACTCCTTCAGGAGCCGGGTGAGGCGTGCGCCGCCGAGATTGGCGGTGCTCGACTTGAGGGTATGGATCGCCTCGGCGAGGGCGCTACGCCGTTGGTCGAGCGCGGCCGATTCGATCGCCACGATCAGCCCGGGTGAGTGCTGCAGATAAAGCTCGATGAGTGAGCCCAAGAGCGCGGGCCGGCCGAGTGCGGTGATATCCCTGAGAACACCCGTGTCGATGAGCGCAGCGCCCGCCGGGTCCTTCGATGCCGCGCGCGAAGGCTCCCGTTCCGCGTCCGCGCGCCCGGTGGACGGCAGGCGCCCGAGAAGCTGCGCGAGCATGAGTTGAGTGAACGGCTTGGTGAGAAAATCATCCATGCCGGCGGCGAGGCAGCGCTCGCGATTGCCTTCCATGGCGTTCGCGGTGAGCGCGATGATCGGCACCCGAGCGGCGCCCGATTTCGCCTCGCGCCGCCGTATCTCGGTCGTCGCGCTGAGCCCATCCATCACGGGCATCTGGCAGTCCATGAGGACCGCCGCGTAGCTGCCCTCGCTCACGGCTTCCAGGGCAAGCATGCCGTTCGCGGCGGTCTCGGCGCGGTAGCCGAGATTCTCGAGCATGCCGACGGCCACCTCGCGGTTTACCGCGTTGTCCTCGACCACGAGGATGAGCGGTCCGCTCCCCGGCGCGAGAGCTTGCCTCGCCTGCACCAACGGGCTGCTCATCGCCGTGAATGTGGCCGCGGGGTCCGCGGCGGGGGTCAGCCGCACTTCGAACCAGAAGGTCGAGCCGCGATTCGGCGCGCTGCGCACGCCGATCTCGCCGCCCATGAGGCTCACGAGTTGACGGCAGATGGCGAGGCCCAATCCGGTGCCTCCGTACTTGCGCGTGGTGAAGGAATCCGCCTGGCTGAACGCGCTGAAGATCTGCGTCTGCGCCTCTTCAGAGATTCCGATGCCGGTGTCGGTGACCTCGAATCGCAATCTTCCCTGGTCGTCGAGCGCCTTGACGCGCACCACCACTTCGCCGACCTCGGTGAATTTGATGGCGTTTCCGGCCAGGTTGATGAGCACCTGGCGCAGTCGCATCGGGTCGCCGCGCACACCCGCGGGCACGGCCGACTCGAGTATGCACTTGAGCTCGAGGCCCTTGGCGCGCGCCCGGGCGCCGAGTATCTCGATGGTTTCCTCGATGATTTCGCGCAGGCCGAACTCGATCTCCTCCATCTCGAGCTTGCCCGCCTCGATTTTCGAGAAGTCGAGGATGTCGTTGATGATTTGCAGCAACCCCTCGGCGGAACGCGTAATGGTCTCCGCGAGCCGCCGCTGGCGCAGCGACAACTCCGTCCCCTGCAGCAGCTCCGACATGCCCATCACGCCGTTCATCGGCGTGCGTATTTCATGGCTCATGCGCGCGAGAAATTCGCTCTTCGCACTGCTCGCCCGTTCCGCCGCCTCTTTTGCCGCCGTTGCCTCGGCGATCGCGCGCTTGAGCTCGCGATTGGCATTGCCGAGATTCACCGTGCGCTCGGTCACCTGCTGTTCGAGGAATTGCCGGTATCGCTCCAGGCGCGAATCGCGCTGACGAATTTGACTCAGCATCGAATTGAAACCGTCGATCAGCGAGCCAATCTCGTCCTGCGAGCAGCGCTCGACCCGCAAGGTGTAATCCTCTTCCAGAGAAACCCGCTGCATCGTCTGAGCGAGGTTCACGATAGGCCCGGATATCTGTTGCTGGAAGCGGGCGGCCAGCCAGTAAGAGCTGAACACTGCGGCGGCAATCGCAGCCGCAATCATCAACAGGTACCCTTGCCACTCCGGATATATGGCGTCGAATGGCGCCGTCACGAGGACCGAGCCCAGAACCTTGCCGTTCTGCACCGCCGCGGCCGTGACCTGGAATTGGCCCGACCGGAGGTGAAGAATCGGGTCCTTTCGCGGATCGAAATCCTTGGGGGGCGCAAGGCCCGTCAGCGGCTTGGCGCCCGGTATGAGCTCGATCACCGGAGCATCGGCGGTTCCGCGCGCGAAGCCCGCGATCTTGCGGCCGTCGGGGAGCACGATGTCCACCGCGCTCACCAGCGTCTCGGCGCGCAGAGCGGCCAGGGCGCGCTTCGCCGTGTCGATATCGCCGGACTTGAGCGAATCGATGACGCTGACGCCTGTCGCGGAGGCGATGCGCGTGGCGCGCTGCCGCATGTCCTCGCACAGGTGCAGAACGTCGGTGGCGACGTGCATGATCAACGCGATCGCGAACGCCGCCATCGCCGGCACGGAGATGACCACCCGCAACTTGCGCTCGATCGGGAGGTCCGTAAGCCAACGAAACAACAGGACCTCCGAGATGATGAAAACGCTTGGCGAAATCGGGCCGCCCAACCCAAAGATGTCGGCTTTTTCGTGGATTTCTGCTGGCTCGAAGGGTGACGCAGCTCACGCTGCGCCCAAGCCGGGGGTGTGCCGAGGACCGGCGCTCGGGCGCGAGCCCCGCCGCGCGCGCGGCGGCTCGCGTTATGTCAGGTCTACGCCGCTTGAGGCGGCGATCAGACGCCGAGCATGTGCCCAGTCGAACGCGGGCCCCGGATCGGTCTTGCGCCCGGGCGAGATGTCGCTATGGCCGACAAGGCGGTCGGGCGACAGCGCCGGGTAGGCTCTGCAGAGCGCGGCGACAACCTCCGCCAGCGCCCGATATTGCAAGGGGTCGTAAGGCACGGTGTCGGCTCCTTCGAGCTCCACACCGATCGAGAAATCGTTGCAGGCGAAGCGGCCCTCCCAGCTGGACTGCCCCGCATGCCAGGCCCGCTCGTTGAATTTCACATATTGGGTCACGCTGCCGTCGCGGCGGATGCAAAGATGCGATGACACCCGCCGGCCCGCGATCTCGGCAAAGTACGGATGCGCCTCCGCCGGCAAATCGTTGGTGAACAGCCGGTCGATCCATGGTCCGCCGAACTCGCCGGGAGGCAAGCTGATGCCGTGCACCACGATCAGATCGGGCACGACGCCGGCAGGCCGTGAGTCGAAATTCGGCGAGGGGACCTGGCGCGCGTCGCGCAGTTCGCCGGCCCCGGGGTCAATATGCAACAGAGTCTCCTTGCGCCGAGGCCGCGGCCAGCATATGCGACAATCCGGCGTATATGAACGCCGAGTCCGCGACGTGCGACTGAATCGAGTGCACGTCGATGCCGACCTCCGTCCCGGAAGCCTCGTCGAGCTCCCGTCGGCGGCCGCTCTTCATCTCGTCAAGGTGCTGCGCCTGCGCAGCGGCGATGGGCTGGTGCTGTTTTCGGGTGACGGCCGCGAATTTCCGGCGACCATCGAGAGCGTGCGCGGATCTCGCGTGTGTGCGGCTGTGGGAGAAGGGCGGACTCTCGACCGCGAGTCGCCGCTCGCCGTGACCTTGGTGCAATGCGTCGCGCGGGCGGATCGCATGGATGTCATCATACAAAAGGCAACCGAGCTCGGCGTCGCCCGGATCGTCCCCGTGTTGAGCCGTCGCAGCGTCGTGCGCCTCGACACGAGCCAAGCCGAGTCCAAAGTCGCGCATTGGCGTGCGATCGCAATCGGAGCCTGCGAGCAATGCGGCCGGAACCGGCTGCCCCTCATCGATGGACCGCGGCAGCTGATCCACTACCTCGGCGAGGCGCCGACGACCGGCCCTCGCCTGGTTCTCGAGCCGGACTCGCCTACGGGCGGGCCGCTCACGATCGGCGCGGCGGCGGAGCTCGCCGTCGGACCCGAGGGAGGCTTCGACACCGAGGAGCTCGAGGCATTCCGCGTCTCGGGATTCATGCCGCTGCGGCTGGGACCACGGATCCTGCGCACCGAGACCGCTGCCCTCGCAGCCGTCGCGTGGCTGCAGAGCCGCTACGGCGATATGCGAGTCGATTAAATTTCCCTCCCGCCGAGACGGCTCGTCATCCGGTCATGACCGATGTCTCCTCGGCGATCATTTGCTCGAGGCGCTGCAAATCGGGGATCAGAGGGGTTTCGTTCACCATCCGCACCTGGCAGATGACCGGCGAGCGATCGGAGAATCCGCGCGCCGGGTCGGGCCGGATCACGTCGGCATTGACCCGCACCAACTGCGGGAAGCCCTGCGTGAGCATGCCGAAGTATCCACCGGGCAAAAGACCGCTCGACGCGTGGAAGATCACGATTCGCGTGCGGTTGGAAACGCTCGGGAGCGACTGCCCGAAGGCGCCTTCGAACGCGACGACCGGCACGCGGTGCTCGCCCCAGTTCACCAGCCCCGCATACCAGGGCGGCGCGTTCGTCATCTCGGCCAGCGGCTGATAGCCGATCACCTCGGCGACGCACGCGCGCGGAACGATCAGCCGCTCGCCGGCGAGCGGCACCAGGAGACTGTAGAGCTCATCGCGCAGGTCTGACATGAAATCAGGAGCCTAGCGGGCAACGGCGCGGCGGCGGTTGACCAGCGGCTCGATCGCGTCGAGCAGCTGGCTTTCCTGATACGGCTTGCCGAGATAGTCGTCGACGCCGAGCTCGATCGCGCGCGCGCGGTGCTTCTCGCTCACGCGTGAGGTGATCATGACGATCGGGATGTTCTTCAACCTCGGGTCGCTGCGCACATGGGCGGCCACTTCGTAGCCGTCCATGCGCGGCATTTCGATGTCGAGCAGGATGATGTCGGGCAAATTCTCCTGCAGCAGCGAAACGGCGTCCACGCCGTCCTTCGCGGTCAGCACACGCATGCCGTTGCGCTCGAGCAATCGCTGCGTCACCCGTCGCACGGTGATGGAATCGTCGACTACCAGCGCGAACGTGCGCCGGTCGCGCTGGTCGAGCAGCGTCGATTCAGCCGGCCGGGCGCGCCATTCCGAGCGCACCAGCGATCCCATGTCCAAAATCACGACGATGCGCCCGTCCCCGAGAATGGTCGCCCCGGCGATGCCGCGGATCCCGGATATCTGCGGGCCCAACGACTTGACCACGATCTCCCGGCTTCCAACCAGCTCGTCAGTCACGATCGCGGTCGAGTGCTCGCCGGCGCGGATCAGCACGACGGACATGGACACATCGGTCTCCGGCAGGCGTGTCGCGCCGAGTCCCACGAACGAGCCCAGGTGCTGGAAGCGGTACTTCTGGCCCCCGTACTCGAACAGCGGTGAGTCCTTCCCGAGATGGCGCGCGACGATGTTGCGCGGCAGACGCACCACACCTTCGACGGTCGCCAGCGGCAGCGCATAGACCTCCTCGGCGACCCGCACGATCAGCGCTTGGCTGATGGCCAGCGTGAACGGCAGTCGGATCGTGAAGCGCGAACCCTTGCCCGGATTCGATTCGATGAATAAACCGCCGCCCAGCTTCTTCACCTCGGTGGCGACGACGTCCATCCCGACGCCTCGGCCGGCCGCTTGGGTCACGCGCCCGGCGGTGCTGAAGCCAGGCTCGAGAATGAGCTGCATGGCCTCTTCGTCGGTGAGCTTCGAATGGCGGTCGGCGAGCCCGAGCGCGACTGCCTTCTCGCGGATGAGCTTGACGTTGATGCCGGCGCCGTCGTCGGTCACTACGATCACGACCTCCGCGCCATCGCGGGTGAGGCTCACGGAAATCCGACCGACGTCCGGCTTGCCCAGGGCCGCGCGCCGCTCGGGCGCCTCGATACCGTGAACCACCGCATTGCGCAGCATGTGCTCGAGCGGCGCGACCATGCGCTCCAACATTTGCCGGTCGAGCTCCGCGGAAGCGCCCTGTACCACCAGCTCCGCGCGCTTGCCGGTATCGTTCGCCGCCTGGCGCACCAGACGCGTGAGCCTTTGCACGTGCCGCTGGAACGGTACCATGCGGGTGCGCATCAGGCTGTTCTGCAGTTCGGTGATGGTGCGCGCCTGCTGCGTCAAGAGATTCTGCGCCTCGCGCGTCAGCGTCTCCAGCAAGCCTTGGATGCTCGCCACGTCGCCGGAGGTTTCGGCCAGCGCGCGCGAATACTGCTGCAGCGCCGAGTAGCGGTCGAGCTCCAGAGGGTCGAATTCGTCCCGGCGCGGATCCTCCACTTCTTGATGCCGGTTCAAGACCTGCGCTTCCGTCTCGATCTCGACGCCGCGCAGCTGCTCTTTGAGACGCGTCACCGTACGCGCGAGCTCCGCCAGATTGAAGTCGATGGAGTTGACTTGCTGATCGAGCCGCGAACGGAAAATGCTTACCTCGCCCGCGTTGTTGAGCATGGTATCGAGCAGCTCCGCGTCGACGCGCGCCATCTCCACGCGCTCCGCGGGCGCGCTCTCGCGTCCCGGGAGCACCGGTCCGCTGCTTGCTTCGAGCTGCGACACCGAGTCCTCCGACACCGCGGGTATCGATTCCTCCGCGGCCAAGGGGGCGACAGGCGCTGCGGGACGCGGTGAGTCAGCCCGTTCGCCCGCTGCGGCATCCGCAGCTGTGGACGCGGGCACCGACGCCTGCAAGGGCGCGGGCACGGCAACGGGCGCAGGCGCGGGCGCCGCGGCGGGGGTCGCAGCGTGCGGCGCCGGAACCGCGGACGGCGCTCCGGAAGCGAGGGCGCGGATCTGTGCGAGCAGCGCCGCCGACGCGCTCGGCAACGTGCCGGTGCTCACGATGTCGCGCATGCGCGCGAGCTCGTCGAGGCTCGCCTGCATGACGCCGTGAGCGTGATCGTCCGCGGCGACCGCGCCGGCGTCGATCTGAATGACCAGGCTCTCGAGCTCGTGGCTCAGATCGCCCATCGCGGTGATGCCGGCCATGCGCGCGCCGCCTTTCAGCGTGTGTAATTGCCGCTGCAGCTCGGCGACCCGCTGTTTGTCCTTACGGTCGCGATTCCAGGCGGTCAGCGAAATCTCGGCTGCCTCGATGAGCTCGGTGGCCTCCTCGCTGTAGATATTGGCGATCTCGTGATCGAATTCCTCCGCGGACGGCGCGCTTTCGCCGGGCGGACTCACGTGCGCGGCGGCGGCAGCCGGCGGGGCAACGGCGGCCTCAGCTGATGCAACGGCGGCCTCAGCTGATGCAACGGCGGCCGCAGGCGGGGGTGTCAAAGCAGGCACGACCGCGGACGCGCTCGTATCGTTGGCAGCCTGTGCGGCGAGCTCCAGATCGAGATCGGTCTCGAGCTTGCGCAATCGTCCGAGGAGCGAAGGTTGCTCGGAGAAGAACGCGGTGGTCTCGTTGATGTGCGATACGACGTTCTCGATGGCGCGCACCGCCTCTGCCAACAGTGCAAGCCCGGCATCGGAGAGCCCGCGCCCGCTGTCGAACACCTTGCGCATGAAGTGATTGAGCGGCTCGGTGATTCTGATGCCGTGCCGCGCCTCGGCCATCTTCGAGCTGCCGCTCAGCGTGTGAATAGCCCGGTATACCGATTCCGGCAAGTCATGCGGCGCCGGTAGCCCCGCGCGCTTGCGCAGATACTCGCGGATCTCCGCGAGATGGCTCGAGGTCTCCTTGCTGAAGATCTCGTGCAGCTGCGGATCCATGACCGCCGCGCTCGGCTCGGCCGCGGGCGCCGCAGCCGCGGGACGCGCGGGCGCGGGTTGTTTTGCGGCCGGCTCGGCGGCAGGCGCGGCCGCGGTTTTGATTGGAGCGGCGGCGATGACGCCGGAAGCCGCGGCGTCGATGCGATCCTCCGGCGCCAGGGCCGCGCCGAACTGCTCGGACTCGCGGCCGTCAGCATACGCAAACGCGCGCGACATGATCGCATCCACCGCCACCGAACTTTGCCGCCCGCTCTCGAGCTCTTCGACGAGCTGCGGCAGCGCGGCAACGGCGTTGCGCAGCAGGCCCATCATGCCCGGAGTGCGCGAGAGCGTCTTGTCGATGATCCGGTTGAGCAGGTTCTCGATCGACCATCCGAACTCGGCGATCGAGCGCGCGCCGACCATGCGTCCGCTCCCCTTCAGGGTGTGGAAGCTGCGGCGCAGGGAAGCGAGCGACTCGAAATCCATCGGATTCTGATCCCAGAGCGGGAAGCTCTGCTGAATCGATGTGATCTCCTCTTTGGCCTCTTCGATGAACAGCTCGAGGAACTGCGGATCGACCGCGGCCTCCTCGATGGCGATCAACGGATGAGTGGCCGCCTGGGCGCGCTTCGCGCGCTCCTCGAGAACGTGCGTGTCCAACGGTTCGAGCTTGATGGTCTTGGCCGCATCGGCCGGCGCGAGTTCCAGATTCGGCACGCGGGGCTCGACATCGGCGGCGAGCGCTTTGAGGCACGTTTCGGCGTTGTCGAGCATGTACCATGGATCGGCGCGGCCGTTCTGGAGAGTCTCCATGTAGTACTCGATGCTGACGATCGCATCGGCGACGCGCTCCAGCCGCAAAGCATCCGGAGCTCCCGCGCCGGGCTCGATGAGGTTGCGCACCTCGGTGCCGATCGCATCCATCAGCTCGACCGCGCGGCCCTTGCCGAGCATCAAGAGGCCGGCGGTGATGCCGCGCAGCAGCTGCGGCACGTTGTCGAGGCCCTGCGCCGAGAACTCGCTCGGCTTCTGGACCGCGATCGTCACGGCGTCCTTGATTCGCGCCAGGTTGACGATGCACTCGCGCAACACCGCTTCGCTCACCTGACGGAATTCGAGATCGGTCGGCGGTTCGGCCGCGTCGGCATCCGCCGTTCCGGGCAGTATGAGACGTACGAGCTGATCGTCGAGGCTGTCCTCGACCGAGAGCAGCACACCCGCCACCTTCACCAGAGACGCCTCGGACGGGTCCTTGCCCTCCCTCAAGGTCTCGGAGAGCTCGGTAACTTCATGCTGCACGCGCTGGCGCAATTCGCCGAGGCCGAGCACGCCCAGCGTGTCGCTGATCTTTTTCAGAAGATCGAGCTGGGGTATGAGCTCCTCGTGCCGGCCGCCTCCGCCGCGGCGCACGAAGATGTCGAGGACGTCCTTGACCTTGGACAGGTCCTCCTTGATGGCCGCCGCGACGGTGCGCATGAGCTTGACGCTGGGTGCCGATAGACTCTCGCGCTCCTGCTCGATCGAGTCGTCCATCGGCAAGAGCTCGGACAGCTTGAAAGACGCGCGCACCGCCGCGATCCGCCCGCCGGTATTGGTCGCACGCGCGACGTAATAGAGGAGATTGTTCAAAAGATCGACCGGCGGATCTTCGGCATAGGCCGGTTCGCCGAGCTCGTAGAGCACCTTGATTTGGCGGTCCGCCTGCCCGAGCAGCCGCTTCAAGGTTGCGCTGCCCTCCAGCCCGTTCGCGCGCACCGCCTCGAGAATAGCGCCGATGACCCACCAGAGCTGGAAGACCGGCTGCGTCGTGGCGACCTGCTCGAGCTTCTCGGCGACCTTCGCCAAAATCTCCAGATTCTGCACGGCGCGCTCGCCGCGGATGTAGCCCAAGAGACCGACCTGAAAGCGCGGGCGCAGGCGTCTCGCCCATTGCGCGACGGTGATCGATTGCTCGTCCTGCCGGGGAGCCTGCGGCTGGGCAGGCTGGTCGGACTTCAAATTGAGCAGCAGCAGCGTGCCCTCGGAAAGGAGCGGGCTGCCGCGCACGGAGCGCAGGTCGTTGAGCAGCGGCAGCAGCACCAGCGCTAGGTCGCGCCCACCCGAGAGTACCCGGTCGAGATACGTGGGGAGCTGCACCATCGCCCGCATCAGCGCGTCTAGCCCGTCGCCCTGGCGCTTTTGATCGCTGCCGGCGCTCAGCAAATACCGGGAAACGTGCTCCATTTCCTCGGCGAGCAGCGCGGCGCCGTACACCTCGACCAGACGCAGCACCCCGTGGGCCAGATGCAGCTGCTCGGCGCACTTCTCGAGAGACGCGTGCTGGTCCGGGCGCTCGGCGTATGCCTCGAGTGAGGCGCGCGCCTCGTTCAGGGTCGCCGTCAGTTCTTTGGCGACCAAGTGCAAGGTTTGAGAACTGATGTCGGTCATGAACGTCTTCGACGAGCTCGCCCGTCAGGCGCCGGCCCCGCTCGCCTTGCGCATCGTTGCGGAATTTCCGGTTTTTGCCGGCGACGGATTCAACGCCGCGACCGGAGCGGCGGGAGCGGCTCCGGCCACGGTGGTCGTGCCGCCGCTGTAGTCCGGCAGGCGGAAGCCCGCCACCGACTTGCGCAGCTGCGCCGATAGCGCCGCGAGCTTCGCAACCGAGGTGGACGTCGCGGTGGAGCTTTCCGCGGTTTGAGTCGAGATATCCCGCACCACTTGCATGCTCTTCGAGATATTTCCCGAGGCGGCTGCCTGTTGGCGCGCGCTCGCGGAAATGTTCTGCACCAGGCTCGCGATCTGATTCGAGACCTGCTCGATCTCCTCGAGCGCGGCTCCGGCATTCTCCGCGAGCAGCGCGCCGCCCACCACGTCCGTGGTGCTGCGCTCCATCGACACGACCGCCTCGTTGGTATCGGTCTGGATGGTGCGCACCAGAACCTCGATCTGCTTGGTGGCGTTGGCCGCGCGCTCCGCCAGGCGCTGGACCTCGTCCGCGACCACCGCGAAGCCGCGGCCGGCCTCGCCGGCCATGGACGCCTGGATCGACGCGTTCAGGGCGAGGATGTTGGTCTGCTCGGCGATGTCGTTGATGAGCTCGACGATGTTGCCGATTTCCTGCGAGCTCTCGCCGAGCCGTTTGATGCGCTTGCTGGTCTCTTGAATGGTCTCGCGAATGGCGTTCATTCCGTCGATGGTCCGGCGCACCGCGTCGCCGCCCTTGTGAGCGATGTCGACCGAATGCCGCGCGACGTCCGCGCTGCGCTCGGAATTTCCGGAGACTTCCTCGATGGACGCGGCCATGTCGGCCATGGAGTCGCTCGCGGCGGTAATCTGACGGGACTGCGCGCTGCTCGCCTTCGCCATGTGAGCCGCGGCGGCCTGAGTCTGCTTCGCCGCGCCGTCGAGCTGGATGGCGCTGTCGTTGATGGTCGTGACCAGCTCGCGCAACGCCTCGATGGCGTAATTGATGGAGTCGGCTATCGCGCCGGTGATATCTTCGGTGACCGTCGCCTGAACCGTCAGATCGCCGTCGGCGAGGCTCGATAACTCATCGAGCAAGCGCATGATCGCTTCCTGGTTGCGCTCGTTCTCGCGCACCCGCAGCTCGCTCGATCGCCGCGCGTTTATCGACTTGGCCGACACCCACCAGAGCGCCCCGAGCAACAGCAAAGCGGCGGCGAGCAGCGCCACGACCCAGCGCGTGTTCCCGCCGCCGGGCTCGACCGGCGCCGGAGCGGCGGCGGCGATTTGCGCCGTCATGCCGGAAGCGAGTTGCTGCAGCGAACGCGCCGCGGTCTGCGCCTTCGACAGCGCCTCGGCGGCCGCGATCGCCTTGCGCACACTGCCGGCGAACTGCTGGTTGCGCTGCACGACGGTCTTCAGGCGCTGCTCGGCGTCCGCGCCGGTGACTCGCGACAGCGCCAATCCGGGCTCGTCGCCCGAAAGGCCGCGTACCACCTGATTCAAGAACTCGAGGCTGTCGGCGAGCCGCTGCGCGGTGGGCGCGGCCTCGGTCACGCCGGATGCCATGCCATTGAGCTCTTGCTGGATATGCTGGACGGTGAGCTCGAAGCGCTCGAGATATCGGCTCATGCCCTCGAGCTTCTGAACACCGACGGCGCTTGCCAGGTCGCCGAGCTCCGAGAGCAGCTTCGGTGCGAGCTCGCGCGTCTCCTGATTTGCCGCTTGAACGGTCTCGACCGCCGCCCGCGCACCCGCGACCTCGCCAGCCGCCGCCCGGAACTTGCCGAGAGCGGGGTCGAGCTTGGCTTGCCCGCCGGCCGTCAATGCCTTGAGCTGCTCCATGCTCTTGGCCAAAGCATCGAATGCGCTCGTTTCCCCGCGCAGCGCATTCTGCGCCTCGAGCGGAACTCGCTCGAACACCAGACTCAGCTGCTCGGAGGGCGCGGCCACGGGCGCAGTCGTCCGTCCGAGCAATGTGAGCGCCGCTGCGCCCAGGACGCAGGCGACGATCAGAACGAGCAGCGCCGGCAGCAAATTGGTTTTGGGAGCCGTTTCGCGCGTAGTCATGGCATGGGTCCGGGCGTTCAACTCGCCGCCTGCAGGAAGCTCTGACTCTCCACCAAAGTCTTCAGGCTCAACACCGGCCAGACCTCGCCGCCCCGGCGAAATGCGCCTGCCAGGTACGACTCGAAGCGAACCACGGTCGGCGGGGCCTCGGCGTTGAATTCCGACTCCGCGAACCGGCGGAATCCTAATACCTCATCGACGATGAGCCCGGCAGGGATTTCGCGATGGTTCACCACGACGACGCGCGTGTTGCGGCCCGCCGTGGTTGCACCGCTCCCGAGAAACTGGCGCAGGTCCAGCATCGGCAACAGCGATCCGCGCACGTTGGCGAGGCCCTTCACCCAGCTCTTCGCGCCCGGGATCCGTGTGATCACGGCCGGGTAGCCCAGTACCTCGCGAGTCTCCTCACGTGCGATCAAGAACGTCTCCCCACCCATCCGGCACGCCACTCCGACCCACTCGCGGCCCGCGCTCGCTTCGGGAGCGTTCGCGGTGGTCACGGTTCGGCTGCGCTTCTCGAGTTCCTTGAGGAGTTCGAACGGCCGGTCGCGCAAGCTGCGTAAGCTCGTGTCCCCCTCGCCTGCAGTGCTCGTCATATGGCCAGCGCGGCCTGAGCTTTCTCGACCAGCGCCTGAGCGGAAACCGGTTTGACGAGATAATCCACCGCCCCTTGGCGCAGGCCCCAGACCCGGTCGGTCTCTTGTCCCTTGGTGGTCACCATGATGATCGGTATCAGGCTCGTCTCGGGATCGTTGTTGAGCATGCGCGTAGCCTGATAGCCGTTCACGCCCGGCATGACGATGTCCATGAAAATGAGGTCGGGCTTCATGGCCTTCGCCTTGCGGATACCCTCTTCGCCGTTTTCCGCCGCAGCGGTCTTGAAGCCGTGCTTCTCGAGAGCCTTCTGCATGACGAATACTTCGGTGGGCGAATCGTCGACAATCAGAATTAGTGCCATCTTCAATTCTCCGTCATTTACCGACGTGCGCTTCGATGGCCCCCAGGAGCTCGTCTTTGGTGAACGGCTTGGTCAAATAGTGCTCGGAGCCCACGATGCGGCCGCGGGCGCGGTCGAACAGCCCGTCCTTGCTCGAGAGCATGATCACGGGGATTTGCCGGAACACTTTGTTGTGCTTGATGAGGGAGCAGGTTTGGTATCCGTCGAGGCGCGGCATCATGATATCCACAAAGACGATGTCGGGTTGATGGTCGGCGATTTTAGAGAGCGCGTCGAATCCGTCCACGGCTGTGAACACCTCGCATCCTTCTTTGGTGAGGAGCGTTTCGGCCGTACGGCGGATGGTCTTCGAGTCGTCGATTACGAGGACCTTGAGGCCCGCGAGCTTTGGCTTGCCGTTGCTGATCATGCTCTGCATGTAACCGACCTTGAGGGGACTTGAGCCGAACGTGCGTAGGTGCTGGAATCTTGTGGCTTTTTAACATATCCGGGGCGCGCAAGCCACGGTACGCAGTCGACATTTCGCGGTAATGTCGCGCAAACGACGGTGGCGTGGTTCACACTTTTGGCACAGAGAGTCGCGAAGGGCTGTTGCGCTAGACTGCCCGCCTTTGAGTTCGGGCTTCGGGGGCCTTGGAGGATAGAGCATGTCGTCTCGCATACGAGCGGTCGTGGTGATGGACCCCATCGAGTCCATCAATCCTGCCAAGGACACGACATTGGGCATCCTGCTCGCCGCGCAGGCGAGCGGCTGGGAGATCTTCTACGCCGAACTTGGCGATATATGGCTGCGCGACGGCGTCGCCTGGGGCCGCCTCGCGCCGCTTCGTGTTTTCGACGATTCGAGAACCTGGTTTACCCGCGGTGCGCGCGTTACTGCCAAACTCGGCGACTACGACGTCATCTTGATGCGCAAGGATCCGCCCTTCGACACCGAGTACATCTACAGCACGTACATCCTCGATCGGGCACGCCTTTCGGGCGCGCTGGTCTGCAACGACCCGCGGGGCCTTCGGGACATGAACGAGAAGGTGTACACGGCTTGGTTTCCGGAATGCTGCGCACCGACCCTGATTACCCGCGACATGCATGACATGGGCGAATTCCTGCGTGAGCACGGCAAGGCGGTGTGCAAGCCGCTCCATGGTATGGGCGGACGGTCGATATTCGTATTGGAGCAGGGCGACAAGAATCGCAACGTGGTATTCGAGACTTTGAGCGATTATGGCCGGCGTTACGCCATCGTGCAGCGCTACATCCCGGAAATCGTGACCGGAGGCGATTGCCGGGTGATCCTCGTTGACGGCGAGCCGGTCCCCTTCGCGCTGCAGCGCATGCCGGACCCGGCCGACCATCGCGGCAATCTCGTCGCCGGCGCTCGAGCCGAGAGCCGTCCTCTGAACGAGCGCGACCGGTGGCTGTGCTCGATCATCGGACCGAAGCTCAAGGCGGCGGGAATGACCTTCGTCGGGTTGGACGTGATCGGCGACTACGTCACCGAGATCAACGTGACGAGCCCCACCGGGATCCGCGAACTAAGGAAGATGCACGGTGTCGACATCGGAGCCATGCTGGTAAATGCGCTCGGCGCGAGGTTGGAGGCGAGATGAGCGCGCGCGGATGAACGCCGAAGGGCTCGAAGCCGGGCTGCCGCCCGCGAACGACCGCATGTTGACCACGTGCTTTCTCGCGGCGTTGGTCCATGGCATCGTGATCTTGGGCGTGACCTTCTCGTCGCCGGGAAGCCGCTCCGAGCAGGGCGACGGTCCCGCCCTTGAGGTCGTTCTGGTCAACGATCAGGTGCCGAGCGTCGCCCAGAACCCGAACGCGGCCTATCTTGCACAGCGCAGCCAGTTGGGGTCCGGCAACACCTTGAAGCGTGAGCGTGCGCTCGTCCCACGCTCCTCGCTGAGTCCGCTCGATCGGCCCGGAATTCCCGACGGCGAGGGCGCGGCGGCCGTGGAATCGGGTCAGGATTTCGGCGACGACGAAGTGGTCGCGACGCACGCGCCGGCGATCAAAGTATTGTACTTCGCCGCAGCCGATGCCGCCGACGAGCCCACCAAGCTCCCTATGCTGCTCGAGAAGCGGCCGGATCTCGGCATGGCATCGAACGACGACGGGGTGATGCTCAGAATCCGCGGCGAGCCCAAACAACAGCTGTGGATCGCCGCGGACACCCGTGAATCGGACGTCGCGGTGTACCTGGACAGCTGGCGGCGCAAGATCGAACGGGTGGGCACCGTGAACTTCCCGGCCGTCGCGCGCCGCGACAAGCTTTCCGGAACGCCGGTCATCGAGGTGACCATCACCGCCGACGGCAAGCTCGCGCAGAGCCTCATCCGCCGCTCGAGCGGGCACGCCGAGATCGACGAGGCCGCCATGCGCATTCTGAAGCTGGCGGCGCCTTACGACCCCTTCCCCAGCGACCTGGCGGCCAAGCACGACGAGATCCGCATCGCATACGAATGGCAATTCTTGGATGGGGCAGCGCAAGGGTCCAGCGTATTCTATCGAGACCCGAACGAGCCGGGCGATGCGCGTGCGGTGTCGGGCGATGCACATTGAGGCGATGACTCGAACTCTGGGCTCTTAGGTCGCGGATGGGCAGCATATGAGCGATGCCGAATACCTGACGAACCAACTGCTGATCGCCATGCCCACCATGGGTGACCCGAACTTCGCGCAGACCGTGGCGCTGGTGTGCGATCACTCCCCGCGCGGCGCTTTGGGTCTCATCCTCAACAAGCCGCTGCCCATGCGCATGAGCGAGATCTTCGAGCAACTGGAAATCGAGCTCCCGGGCGGCCCGTTGAGCGAGCGGCACGTGTTGCGCGGCGGTCCGATGCAGACCGACCGGGGCTTCGTCGTGCACCGGGCGGGGGGCGAATGGGACTCGACGCTCAAGGTATCCGACACCATCCACGTGACGACGTCCAGGGACATTCTCGCGGCGATGGCGCGCGGCCAAGGTCCGGCGGAGGCCGTGGTCGCGCTGGGATACGCGGGCTGGGACGGGGGGCAGCTCGAGGATGAGATCAAGGCGAACGCCTGGCTGAGCGCGCCGGTCGACTGCGGCATCATCTTCGATCTGCCGTTCGAATCGCGCTGGCACGCCGCGGGCCGCCTGCTCGGAGTCGAGCTGTCGCGCATCAGTCCGATCAGCGGCAATGCCTGAGGAGGCGGCAAAGGCCAGTCCTAAGGCCCCGCAAGTGGTGCTCGCGTTCGATCTCGGCCGCCGGCGCATCGGCGTGGCCTGCGGCGACACCGTGAGCCGGAGCGCCTCTCCGCTCGGTGCGGTATCGGCCGCAGCCGGCGGTCCGCGGTGGGAAGACATCGGATCGCTGCTCTCCGAGTGGCAACCCGCCTTGCTGGTCGTCGGCCTACCGTATAATGCCGACGGTTCCGAGAGTACCGCGGCGGCGGAAGCACGCAACTTCGCCCGCGAGCTCGGCGAACGCTACGCGCTGCCCGTCGAACTGGTCGACGAGCGCTACTCCTCGCTGGAGGCCGGGGCGCGGCTCAAGGGCGCGCGTGCGTCGGGCCTGCGCAGGCGGCGTGTGGCGAAATCCGACGTGGACGCCGGGGCAGCATGCGTCATCTTGGAACGATGGCTAGGGGTCCTTTGAAAATCACGAGGCGCGAATGCGTGCACAAACCGACGGCGCCGGAGGCTTGCGCCACCTCATCTCGCTCGACGGGCTGTCGCGCGAGGCCCTGACGGCGATCCTCGATCGGGCGGAGAGCTACCGCCGGTTCCCCGGACAGCCTGCCTACGAGGGTCGGGAATTGGCGGGCGTGACGCTCGCCAATTTGTTCTTCGAGCCGAGCACGCGCACCCGAGCTTCCTTCGATCTCGCGAGCCGCAGGCTCGGCGCGCACGTCCTCAACCTCGACACGAACTCGAGCTCGCGCGTCAAGGGTGAGACCATGCTCGATACCATCTACACCCTCGAGGCGATGAATACCGACATCTTCGTGATCCGCGACTCGGAGCCGGGCATGCCGGAATTTCTGATCGATCACGTCGCCCCGCACGTATCGGTCATCAGTGCCGGCGAGGCGCACGTGTCACACCCGACGCAAGGCTTGCTCGACGTATTGACCATCCGCAGCCACCGGCGGCGCTTTGCCGGCCTCAAAGTCGCCATCGTCGGGGACATCAAGCACTCGCGCGTCGCGCGTTCGACGGCGCGCGCCCTGCGCACGCTAGGTGCGACGGATCTGCGACTCATAGCACCGGAGGTCCTCCTGCCCGGAGAGGATGAATTTCAAGGCGCGCAGAGGTTCACGCGCGTCGAGGACGGGATCGCCGGCGCCGACGTGGTGATGATGCTGCGCATTCAAAAGGAGCGCATGGCGCGAACCGCCGATCTCGACGACGCGGCGTATTTTGGCGAGTTCGGCCTGGATTCGAAACGCCTGAAGCTCACCGCGCCGAATGCGCTCGTCATGCATCCCGGCCCGATGAACCGCGGTGTCGAGATCTCCTCCGAGGTGGCGGACGGGCCGCAGTCGGTGATCCGGGAGCAGGTGAACAATGGTGTCGCGGTGCGCATGGCGGTACTTGCGTCGATCGCCGCAACGCTCACCCGTCACCGCCGGCCGCTCTGAGCCTGTCTGACTTGCGTCCACGGCAACACGGCAGCCGGCCAAAGTCACGCCTTTGGCCGGCGGAACCGAGCCCTATCCGAAAAAGCGCCGCAGGCGACTTTTTCCAATCTACTAGGGCAGCCGCATGAGCCCCTCCCCCATCTGGATCCGATTGCCCTCGACCAGGCGCGCGCTGGCGGCGAACCCCTCCGGTGCGAACACGATGATGGTTGAGCCGTGCTCGAACCATCCCATCTCCTCTCCCTTGCGCAGGGCGGCGTCGCACGGAATGAGGTTCGGGCCCCGATAATGGAGGTGCAGTCTCACATCGATGAATTCCAGTCTTATGCTCGCGACCAGAATGGCGGCAACCGGGACGAGCGTGATCAGCGCGCCGCACGGCAGCCGGCAGCGGATGACGGCCCGCTCGTTCTTGCAGAACAGCCGCTCGATGCGCTTGAGCGCGATGGGATTCACGTTCCAGGTGTCTCCGGAGATGTAGCTCACGCGCTCCACGCGGCAATCGTAAGGCGCATGAAAGCGGTGATACATGCTCGAGGTGAGGCGCAGCGTCGCGAACCGCCCGCGCCGGTAATAACGCACCAGCTCATCGTCCTCCAGCAGGTCCTTGAGCGGATACGGAAATCCCTTGGCCTGCAGGACCGCCCCATCCTCGACCTGGCCGCAGGCGCCGACCAAGGCATCGCAAGGACTTGCGAGCAGTCGGGGATCGGCCTCGATCCTTCTGGCACCGTCCTTGAGGCGCCGCGTGAAGCATTCGTTGAGACTCTTGAAGCGAGTCTCCCGGGCTTCGCTCAGATCGAGATCCGTGAACAACCGCCACAAGGCGATACAGGCCGCGCACAGCCAGGGCTGCTCGACACGGCTGAGCCAGCCCATGAGTTGGGTCGACCAACGCCGCGGAATGCGGTTGGTGAGCAGGAAATTGAGATTTTCCTGCTGGGTGACCCGGCTGATCACGGAGCGCACGGTCATCTCAGTGTCACCCGCCTGCAATACAGTGCGCGCCGCAATATCGCTCGCGAAGAGGGGTTCCATTGAGCAAGATCATCGTGATCGGACTTCTGGCGGCCTGCGCGCTCGCCGTGCTGCTTCGCAAAATTCAGGTCCGTTTGCAGCTCTCCCGCGCCAAGCACCGCTCGCTCGCCGGGCACTCGCGTATGGCGCGCCGCTTTGCGAGCCTCGTGCCCTTCTACGAGTACGGCGAGGACCGCGTTTTTCGGGCGGACGGCGCGCCCGATCCGGTCGCGGCCGCGCGGCGCTCGGGCTTCATGCGCCTCGCCGGCGTCCTTGGCGCGCGGACTCCCAAAAGCGCGGCGCTGACCGCGAGCGTCATCGACGCCATCTCGGATCTCCAGTTCACGAGCCGCTATCGCGTGCCGTTCCAGTTCAGCCGGTTCGTGCGCGAGCACCTCAAAAGCGCTGCATTCGTCGAGTCCTCGGCGGGCGTGTTGCTCACCGACATCGACGGCAATCGGCTTTACGATCTGACCGGCTCTTACGGCGTGAATGTCTTCGGCTATGACTTCTACAAGGAATGCATCGCGCATGGCAGCGAGCGCGTGCGCGACCTGGGGCCCGTACTCGGCGCCTACCATCCGATCGTTGCCTCCAACGTGAAGCGACTGCTCGCGATCTCCGGCATGGATGAGATTTCCTTCCATATGTCCGGGACCGAAGCGGTCATGCAGGCCGTGCGCCTCGCGCGCTACCACACCCGGCGCAGCCACTTGGTGCGCTTCTGCGGCGCCTATCACGGCTGGTGGGGCGACGTGCAGCCGGGCGTTGGCAATCCCGTCGCCGCGCGCGAGACCTACACGCTCAAGGACATGGACGAGGCGGCACTCAAGGTGCTCGGTACGCGTCGGGACATCGCCTGCGTCCTGGTCAACCCGCTGCAGGCGCTGCATCCGAACGCCAACGCACCCGGCGACTCGGCGCTCATCGACAGCGGACGCAGCGCCCATTTCGACCGCGCTGCGTACGGCACATGGCTCGCGCAGTTGCGCGAGGTCTGCAGCGCACGCGGCATCGTGCTGATCTTCGATGAGGTATTCGTGGGTTTCCGACTGAGCGCGGGCGGCGCCCAGGAATACTTCGGCGTGCGTGCCGACATGGTGACCTACGGAAAGACCGTGGCAGGCGGCCTGCCCGTCGGGGTGTTGTGCGGCCGCCGGCAGTTCATGCGCCGTTACCGCGAGGACCGCCCGGCCGACATCTGCTTTGCCCGCGGCACGTTCAACTCCCACCCCTACGTCATGGGCGCCATGGACGAATTCCTCACGCGCCTCGCGACTGCGCCGATGCAGTCGCTCTACCGGAATCTCGACGAGGTGTGGAACGAGCGCGCGTTGCGGCTCAACCAGCGGTTGAGCGAGGAGCAGCTGCCGGTGAGGGTTGCAAACCTCTCGACGATCTGGACGGTTTGCTACCCGCAGCCATCGCGCTACAACTGGATGTTTCAATACTATTTACGCGAGGCGGGAATCGCCTTGAGCTGGGTGGGGACGGGGCGTCTGATCTTCAGCCTGAATTACACGGCAGAGGACTTCGCGCAGGTCGCCGACCGATTCGTGTCGGCGGCCCGCGCGATGAAGCAGGACGGCTGGTGGTGGGCCAGCCCCCTGCTCACCAACCGGACCATCAAACGCCGGGTGCTCAAGGAGATCCTTCAAGCCCGTTCGTGGCTGCCGGCGGGCTCGATGAGTTCGCCCGGATCCATGAGCTCGCCGCGCAGCAAGTACAGCGGTGACTTGCAGTAAATTTTAAAGTCGTTGAACGGGTCGGTGATGATCTTCGTCAGCCAGACGAGGCCGGTCTGCACGTCTTTCAAGAAGAACAGCTGTACGGTGCGGAACAGCAGGGCACCGATGCCGACGATCAGCCACAGCTCGCCCGTGTGGCGTACGAAGCTCGCGAGGCCGCTCGAGGGCGGGAAGAAGCCGAAGAACGTGGGGTTCACCCACAAGATCAAGGGAATCAGCGCCCAGACCGCGTGCAGGATGACCTTGCGGCGCAGGTTGTAGCCGACCTTGATCGCTTCCTTGTGTTCGTGGGTCGCCTGGTTGACCTCATCGTAGCCCTTGGGCTCGAAGAAGAAGTGGCCCGATTGGCGGCTCACCATGGCAACCAGCCAGCCGATGAGGGCCGCCTTCACCGGATCGGTGAACATCATCACGTAGGCGACCAGAAAGCTGCAGGCGCTCAGGAAGTGCAGCGACTGATTGATGCGGCTGTGATGATAGTAGCGGTGGTCGTCCCATCGCTGAGTTCGCAATTCCTGGAGAAACTTTTGCATGCGGGCTCCATAGTGGACAAGCGTCGAAATCGCCATGAAGCAAATATATGATTTTCATTACAGGGCTATTACAAACACACCCTTGCGCTGCACACGCGTCGCAAAACCGTAAGAAAAACCCGGAAACCCTCGAAAAATAACATAAGACTGTCAAGAAACCTTGTTTACTTGGTCATCTGTTCGTCACAGCCGGATGCGACTTTATACCCTGCATGAGGATCATGATCGTTACCGACGCCTGGTTCCCGCAAACCAACGGTGTCGTACGCACGCTCGCGCATACCGCAGAGTGGCTCGGACGTTTCGGCCATGAGGTCAAGACGCTGACGCCGGGCGATTTCCGCAGCGTCCGCTGCCCCACATACCCCGAGATCAGGCTCTCCCTTTTGCCGGGAAAAGGGGTCGGGGATGCGCTTCGAGCGTTCTCTCCGCACTGCTTGCACATTGCGACCGAGGGTCCCTTGGGGCATGCGGCGCGGCGCTACTGCCTGCGGCACGGCTTGCGGTTCACCACCTCGTACCACACTCAATTTCCGCAATATTTGCGGGCGCGCTTCCCGATCCCGATCCGAGCCTCCTACTGGGCACTGCGCTGGTTCCACGGCGCGGGCGTGCGCTGCATGGTCTCGACCCCCACGCTGCGCCAGGAGCTTCTGTCCCGCGGCTTCAAGAATCTCGCGACCTGGCGCCGGGGTGTCGACACCGAGATGTTCAAACCCCGTCCGAAAGATTTTTTGGATCTGCCCCGGCCGATCGCCGCCTACGTCGGCCGCGTCGCCATCGAGAAGAACATCGAGGCGTTCATGCAGATGCCCTGGAGCGGCAGCAAGATCGTCATCGGCGACGGGCCGGAGCGGGCCCGGCTGGAGGCGCAGCACCGAGGCGTGGTGTTCGCAGGCTACCGGTTCGGGGATGACCTGGCTCGGCACCTCGCAGCGGCGGACGTCATGGTGTTCCCGAGCCGTACCGATACGTTCGGGCTTGTCAATCTGGAGGCCATGGCCTGCGGCGTGCCGGTCGCCGCCTATCCCGTCACCGGCCCGATCGATGTGATCTCGGATGGCGTCACCGGCGCATTGGATACCGACCTCGGGCGCGCGGCCGCGCGCGCGCTCGAGCTTGACCCGAAGACCTGCCGCGAGCACGCGCTCAAGTTCGGATGGGACGTGAGCACGCGTGAGTTCGAGCGCAACCTGGTGCTCTGCCAATCGACGGGCGCCGAAGAGTCAAACGCGCCCGCGACCGCGGTGCACACCGCACCCGCCCGCCTCATCCGAAGTTGATCTTGGCTTCAAGGTTGGTGCGCGAATCTGCGCTCGAGAGCGCTTCTTCGAGCTCGATGCGGCCTTCGCGCACCAGATTGTAGAGCGAGCTGTCGAAGCTCAACATGCCGCGCTCGGTGCCGGTGCGGATGGCTTCCTTCACGCCGATCACGTCGCCTTTCTTGATGAGCTCCGAGACGTGGGGCGTGTTGACCATGACCTCGGCGGCCGCGACACGCGTGCCGGATTTCGCTGCGACCAGGCGCTGCGACAGAATCGCCCGCAGGTACTGCGACAGATCGAGGAAGATTTGGTTGTGCTGGTCCCGCGGGAACATGTTGATGATGCGGTCGAGCGTCTCGGCGCAATTATTGGCGTGCAGCGTCGCGATGCACAGATGCCCGGTTCCGGCGAGCGCAATCGCCGCCTCCATGGTTTCCCGGTCGCGGATCTCGCCGACCAGGATCACGTCCGGCGCCGAGCGCACGGCGCTGCGCAGAGCGCGCCCGAATGATTTGGTATCGAGCCCCACCTCGCGCTGATTCACGATGGATTTCTTGTTGCTATGCAGAAATTCGATCGGATCCTCGATGGTGAGGATGTGGTCGGAAGAGGTCTCGTTGCGATGATTGATCATTGCGGCGAGCGTCGTTGACTTGCCGGCGCCCGCGGCGCCCACCATCAGGATCAGGCCGCGCTTCAGCATCACCAGATCTTTGAGGATCTCGGGCATCCCGAGATCCTCAAGCTTGGGCATCTCGGCCGTGATGTAGCGCAGCACCATGGCCGGGAAGCCGCGCTGGTAGAACACGTTCACCCGGAAGCGGCCGAGTCCGGGCTCGGAGATCGCGAAATCGATCTCGAGCTCATCGTTGAAATGCTCGATCTGCTCGGCGGTCATGAGCCCGAGCGCTGCTTGGCGCACTGTTTCCGGGCTCAATACCTGCTTGTTGACCGGAAAGATCTTGCCTTCGATCTTGATCTTGACGGGCGCGTTGCACGTGAAAAAAAGATCCGACGCCTTTTTTTCGACCATCAATTTGAACAGCGGCTTGGTGTTCATCACCTGAACCGGCTGGGAGGCGGATATATCCAAGGCGGCTCTCCCTAGAAGACCTGGCCTTCTTCTTCCTCGAGGATCTGCAGCGATGCCCCGCCCTCTTCGGGATTCTTCATCTCGCGCTTGCTCTCGAGCTTCACGCGCAAGCGCAGCTCGTTCTTCGAATCCGCGTTGCGCAGCGCATCTTCGTAGGAGATGAGGCCCGCCTCGTAGAGCTCGAACAGAGCCTGGTCGAACGTCTTCATCCCGAGGCGGTTGGAGCGCGCCATGACTTCCTTGATCTTGGCCACCTCGCCCTTGAAGATCAAATCGGAAATGAGCGGCGAGTGCAGCATGATCTCCATCGCCGCGATGCGGCCGGTTCCGGTCTCGCGCGGTATCAGGCGTTGCGAGATCAGCGCACGGATGTTGAGCGACAGATCCATGAGCAGCTGCTCGCGCCGCTCCTCGGGAAAGAAGTTGATGATGCGATCGAGCGCCTGATTGGAGCTGTTGGCGTGCAGCGTCGCGAGCACCAAGTGCCCGGTCTCGGCGAATTGAATGCCGTATTCCATCGTTTCGCGGTCGCGAATCTCACCGATGAGGATGACGTCGGGCGCCTGGCGCAAGGTATTCTTGAGCGCGAGATGCCAGCTCTCGCAGTCGACGCCGACCTCCCGATGGGTCACCACGCAGCCCTTGTGCGCGTGGACGTACTCGACGGGATCTTCGATCGTCACGATGTGGCCGCGCGTCTTCTCGTTGCGGTAGCCGACCATGGCCGCGAGGGAGGTGGATTTACCGGAACCGGTGCCGCCTACCAGAATCACGAAGCCGCGCTTGGAGAGCACCACTTCCTTGAGGATCGGCGGCAGCTCGAGCTCCTCGAGAGTCGGAATCTTCGCGTTGATCGTTCGCAGAACGGCGCCCGTGTAGCCCTGCTGCACGAAGGCGCTCACGCGGAATCGACCGATACCCGGAGGCGCAATGGCGAAGTTGCACTCCTTGGTCGAGTCGAATTCCTTGGTCTGGCGGTCGTTCATGATCGCGCGCACCAGGCTGGCGCTTTGCTCGGCGCTCAACGAGCGGTCCGACTGCGGGCGAATCTCGCCGTCGACTTTGATGGCCGGCGGAAATCCCGCGGTGATGAACAGGTCCGAACCTTTCTTCTCCACCATGCGCCGGAGCAGATCCTGCATCAGGCGAATCGACTGTTCGCGATCCATTTAGATGCTGTCCTTGTTTTGCGCCTTGTACTTGGCCTCTTCCCGGCTGACCAAGCCCTTTTGCACCAATTCCTGGAGGCACTGATCGAGAGTCTGCATACCCTGGCCCTGGCCGGTCTGAATCGCCGAGTACATCTGAGCGATCTTGCCCTCGCGGATCAAGTTGCGTATCGCAGGCGTGCCGATCATGATCTCGTGCGCCGCGATACGCCCGCCGCCCACCCTTTTCATCAAGGTCTGCGAGATTACCGCCCGGAGACTCTCCGACAGCATGGCGCGCACCATGTCCTTCTCGGCCGCCGGGAATACATCCACGATGCGATCGATGGTCTTGGCGGCCGAGCTCGTATGCAGTGTGCCGAACACCAAGTGGCCCGTCTCCGCCGCGGTCAACGCCAGGCGGATCGTCTCGAGATCCCGCATTTCTCCGACCAGGACGACATCGGGATCTTCGCGCAGCGCGGAGCGCAGCGCTTCGCTGAATCCGAGCGTGTCGCGATGAACCTCGCGCTGGTTGACCAGGCAGCGCTTGCTCTCGTGAACGAACTCGATCGGATCCTCGATGGTGATGATGTGATCCGGACGGTTGTCATTGCAATGGTTGACCATGCCCGCGAGCGTGGTCGATTTACCCGAACCGGTCGGCCCCGTCACGAGGACGAGACCGCGGGGCAGCATGCATAGATCCTTGAAGGTCTTGGGCGCGTTCAACTCGTCGAGCGAGAGAATCGTCGAGGGAATGTTGCGGAACACCGCGCCGGCGCCGCGATTCTGGTTGAAGGCGTTGACGCGGAATCTGGCAAGCTTCGGAATCTCAAACGAAAAGTCGGTCTCGAAAAATTCCTCGAAGGCCTTGCGCTGCTTGTCATTCATGATGTCGTACACCATGCTGTGCACCTCTTTATGCACCAGCGCCGGCATATTGACGCGCTTCATGTCGCCGTCCACGCGAATCATCGGGGGCACACCCGCCGACAGATGCAGGTCCGAGGCGTTGTTCTTGACCGCAAAGGCGAGAAGCTGCGCAATATCGACCGCCATTTACGGCTCCTAATCCGGCTGTATCAAGCCGCTAGCAGTATATAAGAGGGTATCACCACCCAATATGTTAATTGGTCCGCAGAATCTGACGGCTAATGTGAACCACGTCCGGTCCCGGATAACTGAGGCGGCTCGGGCCGCCGGGCGTGATCCCGCCACCGTCACGCTGGTCGCGGTTACCAAGGCGAAGGCTGCCGAATTCGTCAGGGCGGCCGCCACCGCCGGCGTCACGGATTTCGGCGAAAACTATCTGCAGGAGGCGCTCGGCAAGATGGACGAATTGGGCGCGCTGCCGGTGCGCTGGCACTTCATAGGCGCCCTGCAATCGAACAAGACCCGGGCGGTCGCCGAGCGCTTCGACTGGGTGCACAGCATCGACCGCTTGAGCGTCGCCCGGCGGCTCTCGGAGCAGCGTCCATTTCACGCCCCGGCGCTCAATTTGTGTATTCAAGTGGCGCTGGTGCCGGAGCCCACCAAGCGGGGCGTCGATCCCTCAGGGCTCCCCGAGCTCGCGCGCCAGATGGTCCAATTGCCCCGGGCGCGGCTGCGAGGCCTCATGTGCATCCCGCCGCCGCAGCCGGACGCCCGCTCCGAGAGACAGTTGTTCTCCCGGCTGCGCTCGCTCCTTGAGGAACTGAACGCGACAGGCCTCGAGCTGGATACACTGTCGATGGGGATGAGCGCCGATTTCGAATCGGCGATCGCCGAGGGCGCCACGCACGTACGCGTCGGCACGGCAATTTTCGGCAGCCGGTGAGCATCGGCGCCGCGAGAGACCAACATGAATAATCTGCGCAGACTGGCATTTATCGGGGGCGGCAACATGGCCGCCGCCCTGATCGGGGGCCTGACCAAGCGCGGGCTCGCGAGCCGGCGCATCGCGGTGGCCGATCCGAGCATCGAGCAGCTCGACCGGTTGGTCCGCGATTACGGCGTGGAGCGCGCGGCGGACAACGCCAGTGCGGCGCGCGGCGCCGAGGTAGTGGTGCTCGCGGTAAAGCCGCAACAGATGCGTGCCGTGTCGCTGGCCTTGAGCGCTCATTTGGCCGACACGAGGCCGCTCGTGATATCGGTGGCGGCCGGAATACCACACGCCGCGCTCGCGCGATGGTTTGGGCCGCAAACACCCGTGGTGCGCACCATGCCGAATCGGCCCGCCCTGAACGGCTTCGGCGCGACCGGCCTGTATGCGCCCCCGAGCCTCAAGGCCGCTGATCGCGCCTTGGCGGAGTCCATCATGGCCAGCGTCAGCGCGACCGTGTGGGTGGAGCACGAATCGCAGATGGATACCGTGACCGCGCTGTCGGGCTCGGGGCCCGCCTACTTCTTTCTTTTCATGGAGGCGCTCGAAGCCGCGGCGCACGAGCGCGGATTGCCCACCGACATCGCGCACAAGCTCACCCTGGAGACCGCGTTCGGCGCGGCCCAGATGGCGCGCCAATCGAGCGAATCTCTCGCCGTGCTGCGTGAGCAAGTGACATCCAAAGGAGGAACCACGGCGGCCGCGCTCGACGTGCTCGACGCCGCCGGGCTTCGCGCGATCGTCGCCCACGCCGTAGCGGCTGCCGACCGCCGCTCGGCTGAGCTCGCCGCGGAATTCGGGACGCATTAAGGCATTCCCGCAGCAATACCAGGAGATCCTCGTTTCATGGAAGCGATCCGGTTCATCGTCGACACCCTGCTTTGGCTCTTGACCCTGGCGTTCGTGCTGCGTCTTTTGTTTCAATGGGTGCGCGCAGACTTTCGCGATCCCGTGGCTGACGCCATCGTGCGCGCGACCAACTGGCTCATCATGCCGCTGCGGCGGGTGCTGCCGCCCATCGGAAAGATCGACACCGCGACGGTGCTCGCGGTGCTGTTGGCCGCATCGCTCCACACCGAGGCGCTGCTCGCGCTCGGCGGCGTGCCGCTGGCCGACCCGCTGCTGTTCGCGCGTGTCACGCTCGTCGATCTGGTCGATTTGATATTGAAGATCTACCTGTTCGCGCTGCTTCTTTATTGGGTCACGACCTTCGTATCTCCCGGAGGCTACGCGCCCGGCGTGCGCTTGCTGGCGCAACTGTGCGAGCCACTCCTCCGGCTCGTCCGCCGCGTTATCCCGCCCATAGGACAGCTCGATCTGTCGTTTCTGTGGCTGTCGATCGCGATCGTCGCGCTTTTGATACTGCTGCGTTGAACATGCACTCCTACATGCCTGAAAACACTGCCAACGACCTCTCCGCAAAGTTGCCGCGATCGGCCTGATCGGCGCGGATGCCTGAAAAACCAGGCTCGCGCGTGCGTCGTACATGAATCTTTTTTTTCAATTGCGCTAAACATCGGCTTTTTTCTATGTTATTTTCGGCGCCGAGTTGAAATTGTGGGGCGTTTTACTACCCGCGTTCGCAAACACCAGCAGGAGATTCAATATGGCGAAAAAAAATGCAGCACCGACCAAGTCTGAAATTCTCGCTACCATTTCGAAGGAAACAGAGCTTTCCAAGAAGCAGGTCGGAGCCGTATTTGACTCGCTTTCCGGCGCTATCAAAAAGAGTCTGCGCAGCCACGGGCTGTTCACGCTGCCCGGATTGCTGAAGATGAAGGTCGTGAAGAAGCCGGCGACGAAAGCGCGTGAGGGCATCAACCCTTTCAACGGCGAAAAAATGACGTTCAAGGCCAAGCCGGCGAGCAAGAAAGTGCGCATTGCCGCGCTGAAGACGCTCAAGGAAATGGTGAACTAGCCGCGAAGCGGCCGGTCTCACGTCCGGAGCGGTGTGACGGGATGTCAGCCGCTCCGGAGTGCACTTGCGACGGCGTCGCGGAGCTCCGCGAGATGGCCGTGAAAGAAATGCCCGACTCCAGGTACGACTACCAGATCGGGCGCAGGGGCGAAGCGCTTAACCCACTCGAACACCCGCTGCGGGTCGACGACTTCGTCGGCATCGCCCTGCACCACGAGCCAGGGGGCCCGCGGTGCCGCGAGCCCGGAAAAGTCGAATCGATCGACCGGCGGCGCCACCGTGATCAGGAGCGCGGCGGCCTCAACCTGCGCCAACTTGAGCGCCACGAACGCACCGAAAGAAAAACCGGCGAGCATCAGGCGGCATCCCGGCCAGCGCACCGCACCGTACCGGGCCACCGCCCACGCGTCGTCGGTCTCGCCGCGGCCGCCGTCGAAAGCGCCCGCGCTCTGTCCGACCCCGCGAAAGTTGAAGCGCAGCGTCGCGACACCGCCGGTCTTGAGGGCTCTCGCGAGCGTGGTCACCACCTTGTTCTCCATGGTTCCGCCATGCAGCGGATGAGGGTGGCAGAGCACGGCGTAGCTCGACCGCTCTGCGCCGCTCGCCTCCTCGGCGACGGCTTCCAAGGGACCCGCCGGTCCGGGAATAATCAAACGCGCGGGCCGAGCCGGCTCCAGGCTCATTCGATCCCCATGAGCTCGACTTCGAACACCAACGTCGCGCCGGGCGGGATGGTGCCTCCGGCACCGTTGTCTCCATAGGCAAGATCGGCGGGTATGGTGAGGCGGCGGCGGCCGCCGATTTTCATGCCGACGACGCCCTGATCCCATCCCTTGATCACTTGTCCGGCGCCCACGGCGAAGCGGAACGGTTCGCCGCTGGAGAGCGAGCTGTCGAATTGCTTGCCTTTCTTGTCGGGCGCCGATGCTTCGTAAAGCCAGCCCGTATAGTGAACGACGGCCTGCTGGCCCGCGGCGATGGACGCTCCCGCGCCCGCTTTGAGATCGACGATCTCGAGCGAAGTGACCGGGCTCGCCGGCGCCTCGGCGGGCTTTTCGGTGCAGGCCGCAAAGAGGCCTAGAATCAACGCGGCAACGACGCTGCGCCGACGGAAGGATGCCATGCGCGCATCCTAATGGATTTTTCAGGTCGCGTCGGGAGAGCTTGCGAGGGCCGTGCTCAGCCGTGAGCGGCGATGCGCGAGCCGCGAATCTTGAGGAGCGCAGCGAGACTCGCCGCGACCGCCGCCGTGGCGATCAGCGAGGGTTCTGCCCCCAGCCGAATGCCGACGACCGCGACGCCGATACCGAGGCCCGCGAGCGACAGCTCGCCGATCTCTGCAACGAGCCCCAACCAGCCATGTCGGAGCACGCCGAAGGCGTCATCGAACTCGTCGACCACTTGTAACATCCATTCCATGCTGAGCACGAGTCTAGGTGCACAATCGCGCGCCGGGCGTGAGTGAAATCACATACTTGCCATGGTGCGGGCGGCTGCGTAGGCTCTACCCCACATGCAGCGAATTCTTGTCCTGAACCCGAAAGGCGGCTCAGGTAAAACGACGGTGGCTACTAATCTCGCGAGTTACTTTGCGAGTCAGGGCGACCATCCGCTGTTGACCGACGACGATCCGCAAGGCTCCAGCACCCGCTGGCTGAAGAAACGCAAACCCGAGCAGCCGTTCATCCACGGCATCGCGGCGTTCGAGCGCAACAATCGCATGACCCGCGCCTTTCAGATGCGCATTCCGGCGGATGCGGCGCACGTGGTGGTCGATACGCCGGCCGCCATACCCGCCCAGCAAATGCCCGAAATGACCAAAGATGCCGACGCCATCATCGTGCCGGTGCTGCCCTCGGACATCGACATCCACGCCTGCTCGAGGTGCATCGCAGACTTGCTGCTGATCGCGAAGGTGCGGCGCGACGAAAATCGCATCGGGGTCATCGCCAATCGCGTCAAGCGCAATACGCTGATCTATCAGTCGCTCATGCGCTTTCTGCAGACGCTGCGCATACCGGTGATCGCTACGCTGCGTGATTCGCAAAACTACGTCAGGGCCGCGGAGCTCGGCGTGGGACTGCACGAAATGAAGCGCCATTTGGTAGCACAGGATCTCGAGGATTGGGAACCGCTGCTCGCCTGGCTCAAGGCGAAGGAGGGAGTCGTCCGTCCGAATGCGGGAATCAACCCGCTGCCCGAAACCGCCTGAAGCGGGCTACTTTTTCTCGTCCCAGTTGACGCGGGCCTTCTCGGCCCAGTTCTTGTAACTGTGCCAGTTATAGAGACTGTTCGTGATCGCAGCATGACGGCCGCCGGGCTTGTACGGAATAGTCGCTCCGTTCGCGCCGGCCTCGGCGCGCGGTGCGCGTCGATCCACTCCGGTATATCGACTCTGATTCTTGATGTCGCTCATCGGTGCCTCTCGTAGCCAGACAGTAAGTGTCCGGCACGTCCGGGTGCAGTAACTGTGTCACAGGGAAGCGGCGGCCGTCTTGCGGTACGAGCGCATTGGGATGCGCATCTCACCGCCTGTCGCGGTAAGTTAAATGGACCGATTTTCACTTGGTTTGCCAGCCGTCGAACAGCGGCCGGAGTTCGTCGAGCGAGCGATCGAGCGCGGCGGGTAACAGCGTCGAATACGTGTCGAGCAGGGCGATCGCATTGCGGGCAGGATCGGTGTTCGTGGCGGCTCCCAAGCGCCGCGACATGTCGCGATTCACCTGGTGCAGATTCTTGTAGAGATCCTCGAGCGCCGCAAACGCGCTCCGCGAAGGGGCGGCGCGCGACGCCGCGGCGTCCGCGGGCACCGCCGCGGCAGACGCCGGCGCCGCGCCTCCTGCGCCGAGCTCGCGCGATAGCAGAAACATCGACACGCTGCGATACAAAGTCTCGGTCTCGTTAGCGAACGGCAAATGGAAGCGCGCCATGGGCCGCAGGTGGTCGGTCCATGGGCATCCCGCGGTCGCCATGATCAGGCCGAGCACCGAGCTCATCGCCTGCTGCGCCGTCGTCTCGGCGTATACGGTGCGCTCGGACTGAACCACGGTCACTCCCACCGTGTCGAACGACACCAGCGCCTTCAAAGGCTCCAGCGCGGAGGCCATTTGCACCGCGGCCGGGCAGTGGGTGTGACGCTCGGCGCTCAAAGGACAGTTGGCGCATTGGTTGAATCGGAGCTCGGTCCAGAAGGGCGGGTCGGCGGGAGGCGGATTCGACAGCCGGAAGCTTACCGCGTCGAACAGGAAATCGAGCGCCTTTTGCGATCCGTCCGGCAAATCGAACCGATAGCGGATGCCGAGCGGCGCACTCATGCAACCAATCTATAGCAGGGAGTGTAGTCGGCCCCTGAGAACTTCATGCGCCGCTGAGCCACGAAGGAGCGCAGCAGCCGGTCGAGTTGCGCCATGATCGACGGCTCGCCGTAGAGCTCGAACGGACCGTAGCGCTCGATCGCGTTGATCCCGTATTCCTTGATGTTGCCGGCGACGATGCCGGAGAACACGCGCCGCAGGTTCGCGGCTCGCTCGTGCACCGGCTGATCGCGGGCGAGCCGCAGCGCCCGCATCGTCTCGTGCGTCACTTCGAAGGGTAGCTGGAACTCGAGGGGAATGTTGAGCAGCCAATTGAACCCGTAGGAATCACTTTCGCGGCGGCGGTAATCGCGCACCTCCGCGAGTCCCTTGACCATCGCGCGGGCCACACCCGCCGGATCGTCGATGATGAGCTGATAGCGCGACTGCGCGCTCTCGCCGAGCGTCGCACCGATGAATTCGTGGATCTGCTGGAAGTAGTCCTCGCTGTCCGCCGGGCCGGTGAACACCACCGGGAAGGGCATGGCACTGTTCGCCGGATCGAGAAGGATGCCGAGCAGATACAGGATCTCCTCCGCAGTCCCCGCGCCGCCGGGAAAAACGACGATGCCATGACCCACGCGCACGAACGCCTCCAACCGCTTCTCGATGTCCGGCATGATGACCAACTGGCTGACGATCGGATTGGGGGGCTCCGCGGCGATGATTCCGGGCTCAGTAATGCCGAGGTAGCGGCCGTGGACGATGCGCTGCTTAGAATGGCCGATGGTCGCGCCTTTCATGGGACCCTTCATCGCGCCGGGACCGCACCCCGTGCACACGTCGAGACCGCGCAGACCGAGCTCGTAACCCACTTTCTTCGTATAGTCATACTCGAGGCGCCTGATGGAATGCCCGCCCCAGCACACCACGAGATTGGGCCGCACCTGCGTCTCGAGCACCCGTGCGTTGCGCAGGATGTGGAACACGGCGTTGGTGATGCTCGAAGATGACGACAGATCGAAGCGCCCGCTCTCGATCTCGTTCGATATGAACACGACGTCGCGCAGCACCGCGAACAGATGGTCTTTCAGTCCTCGGATCATCTCGCCGTCGACGAATGCGGAGGCCGGTGCGTTCTTGATCTCGAGCTTGATTCCCCAGGCCCGGCGCATGATGCGCAGGTCAAAATCCCGGTATTTCTCGAAGATGGCGCGCGCATCGTCCATCGCGCTCCCGGAGCTCAAGACCGCCAGGGCGCACTTGCGGAACAGGGGGTAAAGGCCGCCCTGGCTCGAATCGAGGAGCTTGGCGATTTCCTGCTGCGATAGATGCTCGAGGCTCCCCTTCGGGGCGACTCGGGCGTCGACCATGTCGGACGAAAGGATCGTGGCTTCCACGTCCCCTCCTACGGATAGATGTCGATAGGGATGTTGTCCTGGGTACGCATCCACACCTCGACCATGTCCGAATTGGACAACGCGATGCACCCGTCGGTCCAATCATTGCGCGCGTAGTAGTCGGCGGAGTGCTTCAGGGTGTTGGGCAAACCGTGGATCATGATCAACCCGCCCGGAGCCCAACGATTCTTGCGCGCACGCAGCTCGTCGTCCTTGTTGGGGTAGGTAACTTGGATAGCCAGAAAGAAATCGCTCTTCGTATTGCGGCGTGCCAGGTAATAGTGGCCCTCGGGCGTCCGAAAATCGTGCTCGCGCTCTTTTTGACCCACGGGAGACAGGCCGAGCTCCACCTTGTATTGACCGAGCAAGCGGTCGCCGCTGTACAGGTAGAGCTTGCGCTCGGCCTTGTGCACGACGACATGGTCCGCCGCCGCAATCTGGTCCGCGACCCCGGGGGTCGGGCCGGCGGCGAACGGCAACAGGGCCAAGAAGATGTGTGCGATTCGAAGGGTCGTCCGGCCAAACATCCGCGAAATTATAGCGCGCGCGGTCGACGGCATAACGGGCTGCGTCTCACGGACTGAGTATAATACGCAGATGATGTTGCCGCGCTTACTTGGAGTCCTCGCCCTCGGCGCGCTATTCGGGCTCGCTGCGGGCTGCGCTATCGGCCCCTCCATCAAGCCGGCCGAGGCGCTAGACGAGCGCACCGGGATGACGGTCGGCTCGCTCGAGAAGCCCATCGAGCTCGTGCCGAGCGCGCAAGGCATCGCTGCTCCCGAGCGGCGCGTGAGTTTCGCGTATTTGGGTCCCATCGAGTGGGACAACATGGGCAAAATCACCTACGGCCTGTGGATCCATCTGGCGCCTGGCAACGATTGGCAATTCGACGACATCAAGGCGCCGGGCGGAGTCACCCTGTCGCTCGACACCGGCACCGTCGCGCTCTCCCTCATGGAGGCGCCGCCCAAGCTCGCGCACGGACCTTATCAGCCGGTCGCCTCGTGGGGCCAGACCGCCTACTTCGATCTCGACCTCGACTTGCTCCGACGAATGGCCGCGAGCGATCAAATCAAGCTCGACTTCAAGGCCGGCGGCTCGGTGGTCCGTTTCTCGGCTCCGCAGAATGCCCGTGCGTTGCTTCTGCAATACCTGCACGCCCGGGGCTACTGACGGTTGATGTCGACGATCTTCGGCAGCGCGATGGTCGTGCCGGGGCGGATATCGCCGAAATTCACGTCCGGGTTGTACTGCGCGACCAGCCAAATCGGCAGGTCAGCATGCTGCTGGGCAATCGTCCAGAGCGACTCGCCGCGCTTGACCACGTAGCTCTCGGTGCCGGCGATCCGGTGCGCCGCGAAGAAATCCTCTTGCAGGCGGCGGTGATACTCGCGCCGCGCCGCCGTGAATTGCTCGGCCGTGACCTTGGACAAATCGAGCTTGATCCTGCGGCCAACTACGACTCGCGCGTTCTTCTGGAGCCGGTTGAGCGCGCGCAACCTCTGGCTGTCGACGCCGCTCCAATCCGAGAAATGCCCCAGGGTTTCTCCGACCTGTACGACCACGCTATCGTCGGCCGCGACGCCGTAGTCTGTCGTATCGGTGCCTCCGGTCGGCGGGCCGGCCGGCAACAGCGCGGCGCTCTCCGTCTGACGCTGTGTGACCGGTTCCCTGGGAGGCCGGGTAATTTTCTCCGCGGCGGGTACGGCGTTCTCCTCGACCGCCGGGCCGCCGCCCGGGGGCCCGGGTGGCGGCAGATTCGCGGCCACGCTCGCCGGCACTTGACCCGCGGCCTCGGCGCGGGTCGCCGGCAACGGGATACGCACGACCTCGCCGCGCGCGACCGAGTGTGCGTCGTTCCAGCCGTTCGCCGCCGCGAGACGCGCCACGCTCATACCGCTCGCGGCCGCGATCCCGGCCAAAGTCTCGCCCTTGCGCACCCGATGGCTGCCGTCGTTGCGCTGAGCCACGTAGCGCTGCGTCGTCGGCACGAGCGTCCAGGCGGCGGCGATCGCGCTTTCCGACTGAACGCCTGGAAGCCGCAGCGCGTAGCCGCGCGGAACCAGGCGCGAGCCGTTCCAGACCGGAGGACGCAGAGCGGGGTTCAATACCTTGAGTGCGCCCAAATCGACCTTGAATGCCTTGGCGAGAGTGCCGACGGCGATGTAGTCCGGAAGCACCACGGGCGTGTTCTCGGTATCCGGCAGCCGCGTCAGCGGTCCGAAGTATTTCTCCGCGTTGCGATCGACCTCGAGCGCCGCTAGAAACGCGACATAGAAGTTGCGCGACGCGAAACCGAAGGTCGCGCCCTGGTAGCGC
>Ga0182030_10001008_pt1 | contig 56550 bp, 52 predicted proteins | sample 812S3MmetaG_FD_121299 | JGI IMG/M metagenome (GOLD analysis project Ga0182030, IMG submission 121299) | Permafrost microbial communities from Stordalen Mire, Sweden - 812S3M metaG (Illumina Assembly) | ecosystem: Environmental > Terrestrial > Soil > Wetlands > Permafrost | place: Sweden... | reverse complement strand
GGCGACGTGGTGGCCGACGGCAACGTGCGCATCCAGGATGGCGATCAAATCTGGACCGGCGAACACATCCGCTACAATTTCAAGACCCGCCAGCTGCAGAGCGAACAATTCCGCACGGGCAAGCCCCCGGTTTTCGCGCAGGGACAGGAACTGGAGGGTGACATGAGCGTGAAAAGTTATTCCGCGCGGCACGCGTTCGTCACGACGGACGATGTGAGCGATCCGGCGGAATACGTCACTGCCAGCCACGTGGCCATCGTGCCCGGAAAATACGTCGAAATGTGGAATGCCGTGCTGTACGTGGAAGGCGTGCCGTCGTTTTACTTTCCCTATTACCGGCGCGATCTCGGGCCGCACGCGAACCATTGGAATTTTCTTCCCGGCTACCGGACCGAGTACGGGCCGTTTCTGCTCAGCACATACAGTTGGTATCTCAACGATGCGGTGGACGGCCAGTTGCATCTGGACTACCGCGCGCTGCGGGGCCCGGGCGTGGGGCCGGACGTGAACCTGCATCTCGGCCCCTGGGGCGAGGCGTCGCTCAAATATTATTACACCTACGACCGCAACCCGACCGAGGGCACGAACGGCACGCCGTGGATCACCGGCATTCCCGAAAACCGGCAGCGCGTTTACTTCGGCTACCAGGCGACGCCGGCCACCAATTTGAATTTGAAGGCGCTCGTCAACTACCAGACCGACCCGCTCGTCGCGCATGATTTCTTCGAGGGCGACTACCGCAACAATCCGCAGCCCAACTCGTTCACCGAGGTCAACCGCTATTGGAACAACTGGAGCCTCGACGCCGAGACCACGCCGCAGGTGAATAATTTTTTCAACCAGGTCGAACGCCTGCCGGATGTAAAGCTCACCGGCCACCGCCAGCAGATTTTTGACACGCCGTTTTATTATCAGAGCGAAAGTTCAGCCGGTTATTACCGGATGTTTTTTGCGGACACGAACGGGCCGGCGCCGCTGAATTATTCCGCCTACCGCGCCGACACCTTCCATCAACTGCTCCTGCCTTGCACGTTCTTTGGCTGGCTGAATGTCACGCCGCAGGCCGGCGGCCGCTTCACGTATTACAGCACGGAAACCGGACCGGGCGGCACGAACGGGGAGGCCTACCGCAAAATCTTCAACACCAGCGTCGAAACCTCGTTCAAGGTCTCGCAACTGTGGGCCGGCGCGACCAATTCGCTGTTGGACGTTGACGGGTTGCGCCACATCATTGAGCCGTCGGCGACCTATGCCTATGTGCCCGCGCCCAGCGCGCTGCCGTCGCAATTGCCGCAATTTGATTCCGCACTGCCCAGCCTGGAGCTGCTGCCGGTTCAGTTTCCCGATTACAACAATCTTGATTCCATTGACAGCGAGAACGTGGTCCGCATCGGTCTGCGCAACACACTCCAGACCATGCGCGACGGCCAGCTCGACAACCTGCTCAACTGGAATCTGATGACCGACTGGCGGATCAATCCTCGCCAGACTCCCAGCAACCTCGACGAACCCTTCAGCGTGCAGCAGTCGTTCAGCGATCTTTACTCGGACCTCGCCTTCAAGCCGCGCTCGTGGATCGTGATTCAATCGCAATTGCGCTACGACATGAACGCCGACAACCTCAACCTGGCGTTTCATCAGATCACCCTGACGTCGAATGACCGTTGGAGCTGGGGTATCGGCCACTGGTATTTGCGCAGTGGCTTCGACGGCTTCGCGCAGGGCAACAATTTCATTTCCAGCACGCTGTTTTACCGGCTGAATGACAACTGGGGCATGCGGATGCAGCAGGATTTCAACGCCGGGGACGGCCGTTTGCAGCAACAGCAGTACACGCTGTATCGCGACATGCGGAGCTGGACCGCCGCGCTGACGTTCCGGGTGGCGGACAACACCGTCGGCCCGACGGACTACACCGTCGCTTTCACCTTCTCGCTCAAGGCTTCGCCAAAAACCCACGTCGGCGACGACACCGCCCAGCCGTATCACCTGTACGGGCAGTAAATCAGACCAGAGAATTCTGGTCGGGGTTGTTACGAGTTTGGTACGCGGGAGAGCAGGTTATGGAAATGGTGGCGACTGACCAGCCACGGGTACGCTCAGAAACTTTGGGTCAAGGCAATTCATCACCCGCGCGAGTCTGTGCTCCAGACTAATTCAGCGACAAATCCTCGGGCATCTGGGAAAGGAGCTTGTTTTTCCAGCCGCCCTTGCTTTTCAAAATTTTCGGCCAGAGCTGGTCGGGCGGGGTTTCAAAGACGAGTTCAATGGACGCCGGAAAGGTCAGCCACGCCTTGCGTTTCATTTCGGTTTCGAGCTGGCCGGGCGACCAGCCGGCGTACCCGGCGAACATTTTGACTTTTTTCACCGCTGAAAATGATTCGCCGATTTCCACCAAATCGTCCAACGAATGGCCCAGGCTCAGATTCGGAAAAACATTGGCGTCAGGGATGAAATTGTCCGCGTGCAAAAAACTCAGCGCGGTCGGTTGCACCGGGCCGCCCAGAAACAGCGGCGATTCGCGGAGCGTATCGGGCAGGTCGGCCACGAGCACTTCGCCCACTTTGTTGCCAGCCGCACGGTTGAGCACCAGGCCAAAGGCCCCCTCGGCATTATGCTCGCAAACCAACAGGACCGTGCGATGGAAAAACGATCCTTGCAAACTGCCGCCGTCGAGCAGCAATTTGCCTTTGAGGAATTTTCCCATTTCACTCATGTCCACCACCAATATGCCTCAGAAACCGGCCACTGGCAACCGGCGGACATCGAAGAGGAAAATCCGGTGTTTCCATGACGCCGGAGTTCCAAATGAAGTGCAGGCACGGCGCCCTGACATGTGAAACTTCAATTGGACGGCAATACCAGCTCCTGTTCCTTGCCAGAATCCAGGTTCCGGATCCGAACCGATCTTTCCCGGATTTCCAGACAACGAATGGTCACATTGGTTCCCCCGACCTTCAACCGGCTTTGATCGTTGGCCGAAAAGGAATGGCCATTGATGATCGCCACGGGCTGGCTTCCCCAAAAAACTCCCTGAAGCTTGATGATCGCCGGGGTCGCGGCGGGTGGGTTGGTGCTATTGATGTTTTGGTTGATGGAAAAATTCCCGGCAACTGCATTTCCCGCCGGCATCTTGACGTCCCTGAGTTGCTCAATGTGACCGGCCTCCAATTGTGCATCCACGCCGTATTTCATCCAATCCATGACCTGATCGAACCCATATCGTTTTTTCGCTTCGATGAACAAGTCAATCTGCCCGCGCGTGTAGCGATTTTGCAGGATGAATTTTTTCTGCCCCTCCTCCGATTGTGAATCCATCAGCATGTAAGCCACCAGTTCACAAAAGCCTTCCTCCGCGTCGCGCCCCAGCCGCGCATGCCGCTCTTTGGGCACGTTTTCACCCACCCAGGCATGCGTAAATTCATGAGCGCACGTGGCCTTCAGCTCGGCCAGCGGCAGACCGGTCATCAGGCGCATTTTGTACCTGGTTCCCTGGCTGCTGGTTTCGGGATGGATGCAACCCAGCAGGTTGGGGCTTTCAAAATCGTTGCCGCCCCCGTTAAACATGGAATCCACGTCCACCCGATCCATGACCGTCACATCCACCTTGTCCGGGAAAACGGTGAACCGCGCAAACAGCCGGTCCAGGTCATCCTTGACCTGGGCACAAATCCGTTCGGCGTCGTCAGCCTTCAACACCACCGTTCTGGCATCCCGGGCGCACAGGTAGCGCCCGTCCGGCAATTCAACATGATTGTTCCCGACCGGCAGACCGCAGATGTAACACCGGGGTAATTTGATGCAGTCGGAGCAGACGAGCTTTTGTTCTCCCGTGACCTTGTCCGTAACCAGGTAAACCGTGCCTTGAATTTTCCGGCCGCAAATGGCGCAGATGGTGTCCGCGCGCACCGTTCGCGGCGCACCGAGACAAAATCCGACCGCCAGCAGAATGAGCCAGAGATATTTCGCAGAGTAATGCATGGCCTGACGATGGCAAAAAATTCCGGCGGGAATAAGGCTCCCGCCGGGTTGCCAACCTTGAAAGAAGCACCCACCGCGCCAAATCAGGCCAGTGATTTGACTTTTTTCACGATCGCCGCAGCGTCAATACCGAAGTGCGCCAGCAGCTCCGCAGCCTTGCCGGAACGCGGCAGCGCATTCACGCCAAGCTTGTGGACCTTGATTCCATCCACACTGAGTTCGCCCGCAACCGCGTCGCCCAAACCGCCTTCGAGGTAATGATCTTCAACGGTGATGATGGTGTTGCCGGTCTTTTGCGCCGCCGCCTTGATCACATCCCGGCCCAGCGGCTTGATGCTGTAAGCGTCAATGACCGTGATGCCGATGCCTTCAGCCTTCAACGTGTCCGCCGCTTTGATCGCCTCGTGAAGCGTCACCCCGGCCGCAACAACCGTGACCTTGTCGCCGGCACCCTGCCGCACGACCTTGGCGCCGCCGACCGGGAATGGCTCGTCGTTGTTGTAAATCACCGGCGTCTTGGGCCGGGAGGTGCGCAGAAAATGGATTCCCCGGTTCAACGCCATCTGTTCGAGCAATTTTTCCGTGCTCACGGCGTCACTCGGATACAACACCACGCTGCCGGCAACCGCGCGCATCATGGCGATGTCTTCCAGTGCCATCTGCGACGGACCGTCTTCGCCGATGCTCACCCCGACATGCGAACCGACGAGCTTGAGGTTCGCCTGCGAAATACCCGCGACACGAATCTGGTCGAACGCGCGGGTAAAAAAGGTGGCGAAGGTGGACGCAAACGGCACCTTGCCGCGCGCGCCGAAACCGGTGGCCACACTGACCATGTTTTGCTCGGCAATGAAACATTCCGTGGAACGCGCCGGGAATTTTTTGAAAAACTTCTCCGCGAATGTGGAATTTTTTGTGTCGCCATCCACCGCGACCACCCGTGGATCCACCCCGCCGATGCGCACGAGCGCGTCGCCGTAGGCTTCCCGCGTCGCGATCGAGTCGCCAAGCTTGTAATTGATGGGCGGGTAACCGGCGGGTGCGGTGTTGTTCGGCGCCGGCAGTTGAGCGGGCGCGGCAATGGGCACGCCGATGCCGGATTTGGCGCTCGGCTGGAGTTCGGCGATGGCCTTGGCGGCTTCCTCCTTGTTCAGCGGTTTGCCGTGCCAGCCTTCCTTGTCCTGCAAAAATGAAACGCCCGCGCCCTTGTAAGTCTTGGCGATGATGCAAAGCGGTTTGTCGTCCAAGCCGACGCCCCCGAGCACTTCCAGAATTTCCTCGATGTCGTGGCCGTCAATGTCCTCGACCCGCCAGCCGAATGCCTCGAAGCGTCTGCGGTAAACCCCGACGTCATGGCCGAACGCCGTTGCCTGGCTTTGGCCGAGGCGGTTGTCGTCCACGATGGCAATGAGATTGTTGAGCTTGTAAATGCCCGCCAGCGATGCCGCTTCCCAGACCGCGCCTTCGGCGATTTCACCGTCACCGAGCAGCACGTAAGTGCGATAATCCAGATTGTCCAGGCGCGCGGCCAGCGCCATGCCGGCGCCGACGCCCAAGCCCTGGCCCAGCGAGCCGGTGGCCACGTCCACGAACGGCAGGCGCGGAGTCGGATGACCTTCGAGGTCGCAGCCGAACTGGCGGAGCTTCAACAATTCACTCACCGGAAACAATCCGGTTTCCGCCCAGGCGGCGTAAAGCAGCGGCGCAGCGTGGCCTTTGGAAAGTATGAAACGATCGTTGTTGTAGGCGTGCGGATTCTTCGGATCGTAGCGCATGTGGCCGAAGAACAGCGCCGCCACCACGTCCGCCGCCGAGCAGCACGAGGTCGGATGGCCGCTGCCCGCTGCGGTGGTTGAAGTGATCGAGTGAATCCGCAACTGGTTTGCGATGCCCTTTAATAAATCAATGTCCGTGTCAATCATGGAACGAGGAGATTAGACCAGCGCAGGCAAAAGCCAAGAATGAAAATCAAAAAAACGAATCACTGCGGCAGGGCATGGCCGGGAACCGAACAGGTTGGCGGCACGGCAACCATGTTGATCGTGTAAGCGCCGCCGGAAGGACACACCGGGAAAACCCCGTCCCGGAAGTACGGCAGGAGGTCTTGCGCGGTTGGAATGGCATCGGCCGTCTTGCTGTTTTCCAAGGCCCACTGCTGTTTGGCCGCGTCAATCTGCCGGAGATTGTTGATGCACTGGTTGAGCTGGGCGATCGCTGGCGGCGGCGATTCCGCCGAGCCATCCGGCGGCGTGGCGGCCTGCTGGCTTTCCGCCTGCAACTGCTGCAATTGCTCCTGTTGCTGTTGCGCGGCTGTGCTGGTGGTTTCCAATTGCTGGTTCAGCTTTTGACTTTGCTGTCGCAACCGGATGTTTTCATTCTGCAACTGGGAAAACTTCTGGGAGAGATTCTGGTTTTCGGCACGCAGGCGGGCGTTCTCCGTGCTCTGGGCCGCCGCGCCGGACGATTGAAGCTGTGCCACCTGACCGCGCAACTGGTCCGACTCGGTTCTGGCCTTCTGCAACTGGACCTGCACCGCGGCCTTTTGCAGGTTGGCTGCAAAGAGGAAGATCACGTTGGCCAATAGCGCCACCACGCACAACCACAGAACCCAGCCTTTTAGTTTCATGGATAACCTTCTTTTCGCCCTTTCGCGTGCCGCCGTCAAACACCAAATGGTGTCTCTTTATGATGCCGCTCGAACTTTTTTTCAAGGACAATAGCTTAGCTCGCTGATGATCATTTTAGGGTATCCCCACACCTGTCCTCACAGCGTGGACACCCTGGGGTGTCGTACCGTCCTTTGTTCACAATAGTTTGTCGTTATTTTGGCGCTGCCCGCCACCCCCGACTTCGGTCGGTTTTTGCCGCTGATGCGGCTGACGAGCTGCGCGTGTCCTATCGGCCATGCTCGCCCAAAAACCTCCCTCATCGCTCACGCGAAAACGAGTTCAGCGACGGACGGTTTATATGGGTAAAGGACACAATCGTCCTTTACGAGTTTAGCACGGGTTAGACGTGTTGGCGCGGGAGCGTGAACGCGCCCCCGCCCCACTACGGGTTTAAGCGGTTGTGCGTCACGATGACGCACTTCCGCCACAGACTTGTGTTTTTCTACGCTCGTTCACGTATGCAAAGCAGGCCAACATTCCAGAGCATTTAAAGGGTCAGGATGGGGTTGGCGACACCTGGACGTGGATTGCCATTGATGCCGATTCCAAACTTATTCCGAGTTGGCATGTCGGCAAGCGTGATTCACAAGACGCCTATTGGTTTATTAACGATCTGAAGGGCCGTTTGGCCAACCGTGTTCAACTGACCAGCGATGGCCACCGGCCTTATCTGGAAGCCGTTTCCGATGCCTTTGGCGCGGACATTGATTATTCAATGCTGATAAAAATGTATGGGCGCGAAACTGGAAAAGGCGAAGTCCGATATTCGCCGCCAGTTTGTATTGGGGCGCGCCGTCGAAAAGTTATTGGAAATCCAGACCGCAATCTGATTTCAACATCGTTCGTGGAACGCCAGAATTTAACACTCCGCATGACCAATCGCCGCTTTACGAGGCTAACGAATGCTTTTTCAAAGAAGATTGAGAACCATAAGCACCTGATGGCGATTTATGCCATGTACTATAACTTTTGCCGGATCCATCAGACGTTGCGCGTGACGCCTGCAATGGAATCTGGTATCGCTAATCACATTTGGACGATTGAAGCAATCGCCACCTTAAAAAATGAAGAACGAAAGTAGCCCACTACCGGCGCTTGCTCTAAGTTGCACGGAGATGCAGGGTTACGCAAACTGCTGCAAAAACGTGATGGATTCGATTCCCTTCACCCGCTCCAACTTCGACTTCGACCGATGCAACCGACGATTTTATGGTGATGACACATTTCAAAACAGGCCAGTGGCCGGCGCCAACCCGAGGCTGAATCCCATCCGCTCATGCACAGATTTTTTTCCTTCCTCATGAACCTCGTCGAGTTTTGCATCAACCTCGTCAAACCCAAACCGAAGTCGGAAACCGGCCGGGGTCTGCTGGGCATGTATTTTGTCGAAAGCAATGCCAAGCGGAACAAGCGGAACCGCGAGCGGCAGTGATGGCTGAAACGTCTGAGCCACACGACCGGCCAGTTGGTGCGTCAATCCTGGTTTGAAACCGCAGCCGTGGCCTTCAACTTCAATATCTCGGCATGTAATTGCCGCGCCAGCTCCTTGCGGTCGGAGCCGGCCAGTTGGACCGGTGCAAAGCGGACGAAGGCCCGGATGGCGCGCTTGCTGAACAGGTTCACGAGGTGCGGGAAAAACGTCGCGTCGCCCCAATAACAAACTTCATCAGCCGCGTTGCCATCATCAAGCTCATACTGAATCAAGCCCACCGACAGAGGATACCGTTGCCGCGTGGCCGGCTCCAACAGGGACGATTTGAAAGGCAAAACGGTCTGGCCGTCTGTACTCGTTCCTTCCGGGAACACAACCATCAGCGCGCCCTGGCTGAGGATGGTTTCAATGTCTTCGTTTATTTGACCGACATGCATGCGCCGCTCGCGATCAATAAAGAGCGTTCCCGCCAACCGGGCGAGCCAGCCGATGACCGGCCAGTATTTGATGTCGCGCTTGGCCACGAACACGGCCGGTGCAATGGACGCCAGCACCGGCACATCAAGATAACTCAAATGATTGCACACGAGCAGGCCGCAGGACGGAACCGGGCCGGCGATTCGCGTCTCAAATTTGAAAATGCGCAAATGTCGGCGCGAGGCGCGTTGCAGCCACAAGGCCTTCGCGGCGAACGCGAATGTCTTGGGATGGAAAGCGCGGTGAACCAGGTAATCCAGGATCGCGATCGAAATTTCTCCGGCAAACCGGCAGAAACGCCCGACGACACGGAACGGATGGCGGCGCAATCCTTTCATACGCCAGTTTTAAAGCCACGCAGGCCACGGTCAATCAGGAAAACATCAAGAATGCGGGGCTATACGACTCTCAACCACACCGTTTTTAAATAAGCCGGTTCGGCGCGGCTGATCGGAAAATCCGGCGGTTGCGGAACATAATGCCGCTGCAGAACCTTTCGCCGGGCCGCAGCAATGGCAGTCTCCACATCCGCGAGAAACGCCTCCGGCAGCCAATCCGCCGCGTTGGTCGAGGCGAACAGAATCCCGCCCGGCCTGACCAGCGGCAGCGCCGTCGTCACCAATTTTCCAAAATCTTTTTCCGCCCGGAACACGCCGTGCTCCTTTGACTGCGAAAACGTCGGCGGGTCGAGCGCCACCGCGTCGAACGTCCGGCCTTTCTTCGCCAGCCGCCGCAGCCAGTCGAATGCATCGCCGTAGATGAAATCGTGCGCCGCCGGGTCGAGGCCGTTCAACGTAAAATTGCGCCGTCCCCATTCAAGATACTTTTTCGAGAGGTCGAGACTGGTCGTTCTGGTGCCGGCGCGCGCCGCGCAGACCGAGAAACCGCAGGTGTAAGCGAAACAATTCAGGAGTCCAAGTTCCGGAGTCCAGGGTCCAAGGTCAAAATCAGCGGCGATGTGACCGGTCAGCAACCGGTGGCGGTTGTCGCGTTGATCCAAAAACAAACCGACGGAATAACCTTCGTTGAATCCCAGCTCGAAGCAGACGCCGTTCTCGCGGATTTCAAACCGCTCCGGCGCAGCCTCGCCCAACACCAGTTGCGGGGAAGCTTCGATCGTGGTCGTGCGCCGCACCTGCCGCGACAGGATTTTGTGATACACCCCGCTTGCGGAGAAGATTTTCGCCAGCTGCTTCAGTTCCTCGCGCTGGTCGGCCAGCAGGGGTTGTTCGGACTGCGACAGCAGGTATTTTCCCAGCCGCTCGACGTACCAGCCCGGCCAGCCGTCGCTCGCACCGTGAATCAGACGAAAGGCGTCTGTCGCCTGCGGGTCAATCAGCGCGGCGCGCAGCGCGAGGCGCGGGTCGGCTTCGAAATTCGCGGGCGCGTGAAATGTCACTGGCTTGCCTGTGGCCGGATGCGCGAATGAAATCTCCGCGGCGTGCAAAAACACCCGGGCCGCCGGTGAACCGCCGTAAAGTGTGTCACCGAGAATTGGAAATCCATTCTCCGCCGCGTGGACGCGAATCTGATGCGTCCGACCCGTCAGTGGCTCAGCCTCCACCAATTGAAATTCTGGATTCTGGATTCTGGATTCTGAATCCGGCGCCCACTGAAATTTTGTTTCCGCGATTTCCGCGCCTGCGTGCGGCGGACGGCTCACGTATTTGTCTCCGACCCGTACCAAGGCAGTTTTGACCGTGAACTCACGTTGCGGCACGGGCCGGTCGGTAAGCAGCAGATATTTTTTGCGGACGCGGTGTTCCGTGAATTGTTCCGTGAGCGAGCGGTTTGCCGCCGGCGATTTTCCGAAGACCATCACGCCGCTAGTTTCCTTGTCCAGCCGGTGCAGGATGGCGAGCGTGGCCCAGCGTGGCTCGCGATGCCGCAGCCAGTCAAAAATGCCTTCGCCGGCGTGTGGACCGGGCGCGTGCGTGTTCCAGCCGGCGGGCTTGTGGACCACCAGCAGATGCTCATCCTCAAAAATCACGCACGGCGCCATGCGCCATGAAAACATTTTCAAACTGTAGCGTCGAGCCTGTGCCTCGACTGGTTGGCCTCGGGCCGAACGCTGCAACAAAACCGCCTCTTGCTGAAAAAACTCGCGGACCAGCCGCCCGCGCTCCTATTTTCTCCCCGTGCATCTGGCCCATCTGCGGCTCCGGGACTTCCGCAATTACGCGCGGTTGGACGTGGATTTTTCGCCGGGCTTCCACCTCCTGCTCGGCGACAACGCGCAGGGCAAGACGAACATTCTTGAAGCCATTTATCTCATGGCCACGCTGCGCTCGTTCCGCGGTGTCGGTGGGGCGCAAATGATCCGGCACGGCCAGAAGGGTTATTTCGTGGGCGGCAACACCATCGGCCAGGGCGAGCACGAAATCAAAATGTTCTGGTCGGCCAGCGAACGCAAACTGGCGCTGGATGGCCAACCCGTCAAACGCCTGGCCGATTATCTCGGCACATTGCGCGCAGTGGTTTTTTGCACGGAGGATTTGCATCTGGTCAAAGGCAGCGCGCGCGCGCGCCGGCGGTTCCTCGACCTGCTGCTCGCCCAGACGCAGCCGGCCTATCTGCCCCTGCTCCAGCGCTACATGCGCGCCGTCCGCGCCCGCAACGCCCTGCTCAAGCACCGGTCCACCGACGAGGCCACGCTGGACAGTTTTTCACGCGAACTCGTCGAACTGGGCAACCAGCTCGTCCGGATGCGCACCGAACTGGCACCGAAATTCTCCCCGCTCGCGCGACTGGCGTACCGCCGCATTTCCAATGATGCCGAGGAACTGCGCATCGAATACCTGCCGAGCGTCAAAAAAGATTTTGCCGTCGAACTCGCGCAATCGCGCAACCGGGAACGGACGTATCGTTCCACGCTGGTCGGGCCGCACCGTGATGATGTGCGGTTGTTGCTCAACGAAAAGTCCGCCGCGCAATTTGGCAGCGAAGGCCAGAAGCGCACGCTGGCCATCGCGTTGAAAATGGCGCAGGCGGAATATCTCACCGGCCTCCATGGCTCCGCGCCGGTGCTGCTGATTGACGATGTGATGGGCGAACTGGACGTGAAGCGCCGCAGCGGTTTCCTGCCGCTGCTGGAACAGGCGCGCAAGACCAGCGGCCAGGTCTTCATGACCGCCACCGAGGAAAACTGGCCGAGCGAGCTGGGAAAAGATCTGCAGCGGTGGCAGGTCCAGGCCGGAAATTTGAAAAAAAACTGACCCGCGGTTTACGCAGATTTTCGAAGACACAAAATCAGTTTCTAAAACATCTATGTTCCTCCGCGAAATCTGCGGGTGAAGTTTCCTGCTTTCCTGCACTCTTTGTTTTTCTTTATCATCGTGTCATGCGAATTTTATCGGGCATCCAACCCAGCGGCACGCTGCATCTCGGCAATTATTTCGGGATGATGCGCCCCGCCATCGAGCTTCAGGAAAAAGGCGAGGCGCTTTATTTCATCGCGGATTATCATTCGATGACGACGCTGTTCGACCCCGCCGAGCGGCGCAAGAACACGCTCGACGTGGCGCTGGATTTTCTCGCCTGCGGCCTCGACCTGAAACGGACTGTCTTCTTCCGCCAGTCCGATGTGCCGGAGGTGACCGAGCTGAGCTGGCTGCTGTCCACGGTGACGCCGATGGGCATGCTCGAGCGGGCTACGAGCTACAAAGACAAAATTGCCAGGGGCATCGCGCCCATGCACGGCCTGTTCGCGTATCCAGTGTTGATGGCAGCGGACATTTTGATTTACGACTCGAACGTGGTGCCGGTCGGCCGCGACCAGAAGCAGCACCTCGAAATGACGCGCGACATCGCCATAAAGTTCAACGAAACCTACGGCCAGACGTTCGTGATTCCCGAACCGCAAATCCGCGACGAGGTCGCCGTGGTGCCGGGCACGGACGGCCAGAAGATGAGCAAGAGCTACGGCAACACGATTGAGATTTTCGGCGAGGAAAAGGCGACGCGCAAAAAAATCATGGGCATCACGATGGATTCGCGCACACCGGCGGAACCCAAGCTCGATGCGGAGAAGAACCTCGCCGTGCAACTGCTCAAGCTCGTCGCGCCGACGGAAGTTGCGAAAGACTTCGAAAACCGGCTGCGCGCCGGCGGGCTCGGTTACGGCGATTTGAAGAAGGCACTGTTCGAGAACTACTGGAATCACTTTGCCGTCGCGCGCAAGAAACGCGCCGAGCTTGTGGCGAATCTGGATTACGTGAACCAGGTTCTGACCGACGGCGCCGCCAAGGCCCGCACGCTGGCGCAAACTGTTTTGAAGCGTGCCCGGAAGGCCAGCGGGTTGGAATGAAGTCTGCTGCCGCAAACCAGCCTGCGGCAACACGCCTGCGGTTACGGATCACGGCGGCAGCGGAAACCATTGTGCGTTCCGGCCATCCGTGGCTTTTCGCCGACAGCATCCGCGAATTGAATCGCGCCGGGCAGGCCGGCGAACTGGCGGTGATTTACGACCGGAAGAATAAATTTCTCGCCGTGGGCCTGTTCGATCCCGACTCACCGATTCGCGTGAGGATTTTGCACGCAGGCAAACCACAGACCATTGATCGCACCTGGTGGCAGGCGCGGCTGGAGCAGGCCCTCGCCCGCCGGCGCAATTTGTTCGACGCGCAAACCACCGGTTATCGCCTCATCCACGGCGAAAGCGACGGCTGGCCGGGTCTCGTGCTGGATCGCTACGATACGACGCTCGTGCTGAAGCTTTACACAGCGGCATGGCTGCCGCGACTGGTTGACACGCTGGTGCTGCTCAAAGAACAGATTCCGTCCGAACGTATTGTTCTTCGCCTGAGCCGCAACATCCAAGTCATCGCTGAAAAACAATATCAGCGGCGCGATGGAGCAGTCATTTTCTCACAACCGGCCGAATCGGAGTTCGGCACTTCAATTGTTTTTCTGGAAAACGGCCTGCGCTTTGAGGCTGATGTTTTGCGCGGACAGAAGACCGGATTTTTCTTGGACCAACGCGAGAATCGCCGCGAGGTGGAAACGCTGGCGCAGGGCCGGCGCGTGCTGAATGCGTTCAGCTTTTCCGGCGGCTTCTCGGTTTATGCGGCGCGCGGCGGGGCGACGGCAGTAACCGACCTCGACCTCAGCGCGCACGCGCTGGCGGCGGCCAAGCGCAACTTCGCGCTCAACACCAATTTTCCCGGCGTGGCCGCGTGCCATCACGACACCGCGCAAGGCGATGCGTTTGACTGGCTGGCGGCGAGCACCGCGAAGTTTGATCTGGTCGTGCTCGACCCGCCGTCGCTGGCCAAACGCGCCACCGAAAAGACGGGCGCGCTTCGCGCTTATGAACGGCTGACAACATTGGGCATCGCCCGGCTCGCGCCCGATGGAATTCTGGTGGCCGGCTCGTGTTCTGCGCACGTCCCGGCGGAGGAATTCTTTGAAACCGTCCGGCGCGCAGCCGCGAAATCGGGAAGAACCTTCACCGAATTGAAAACTTTGCGGCATCCGCCGGATCATCCGGCCGGTTTCAAGGAGGCGGAATATCTGAAGGTGATTTACCTGAAGCTGACGACGTGACGACTGGCCCGCGGCTGCGGCTACATGATCTTGAGCTTCGGCAGGTCCTGCGAATCCACCAGCCCCACCGGTGCGCGTTTTTTAAACGCCGATCGAGATTTGTTTTTGACGTTGATGCGGCAGAAACCTAAAGTTTCATCACGGAAACACTGGCGCGTGACGAAACCAAACCAAACCAAAGCCTCCGATCGGCCGCCTGACTTGCAATCCAAAACCCGAACGTCGGGATTTGCCCGGCAAATTTCAGATTGGAACGCGCGGCATCCGATCCTGGCGATCCTGCTGGTTTCGCTGGTGGCGGTGGTCATCAACGGCTACCCCGTCATTTTTTGCGGTCGCAGCTATGTTTCCCCCGGGTGCATGGGCGCGATGGTGTATTGCTGGCGGCCGACCCTGCCGGGGATGCAGCCGGTGCGCCAAGTATCAGAACACGGAAGCGACACGGCGGCGACGATGATTGGCGGGATTCCATTCGGATTTATCGAGTCCCGCAGCCTGCTGGAACAAGGTACCCTGCCACTGTGGAACCGATTCGGTCATGCCGGTTCTCCGCTTTTAGGTCAAACGGTTTCCATGCTGGGAGACCCGTTGCAGTTGATTGTCATCTTCGGGCATGGATCGGCCTGGGCCTGGGACATCAAGTTTCTGACGGCGAAATTTCTCTTTTGCGCCGGTTTCGGTTTGCTCATTCTCCGGTTCCTGGCCAGCGAGCCCATGGCGCTGATTTACGCCGCGCTGGCGGCTTACTGCGGCACATTTTTTTTTATCAACAACCACCCGGCCTTTTTCGTTTTTTCCTACGCCCCATGGATTCTGCTCTCGGCGCACGCAATGCTTGATCTGCAATCGGGGCGGCATGTCCGCTGGGGACTGGTGTGGCTCCTGGCCAATTTCGCCTGTTTTAACGCCGGATTCGTCGAGGCGGCGGTGGTTTTGATCGGGGGATTGAATCTCGCCGCCGTGGCCTGCGCCTTAACCGGCTGCCACACGGTTGCCGCCTCGGCCAGGGTGCTGGGGCGCGTGATGGTTGGCACACTCCTCTTCCTGGGCCTGACCGCGCCCGTGTGGCTGTCGTTTCTTGGGGCGCTGGAAGGTTCCTATTCCGCGCATTCGGAAATCGGCGTCTTCCAATTGCCGTTGTCGTATCTGCCCGGCGTTTTCGATGACATTTTTTTCCCGCGCGTTGCGAAGGCCGTGGCACCGGGAACCAGTCTATTGGTGCTGACGGGATGTATTCTGGCGGGATTGAAGTGGCGGCAATTAAAGGGGGAACCGTTTTTTTGGGTCAATAGCGGCGCCATCCTGGCCTGGGGCGGCTGTATTTTTGGATGGGTTCCGGCTTCTGTTCTCGCGGCCATCCCGCTGTTGAACCGGGTCGGCCATACCTTCTCCGATTTTTCGTACCTGCTGGCCATCCACCTGACCCTGCAGAGCGCTTATGGCTTCAAGTGTCTGGCGAGAGCGGAGAATTTCCGGCGCGCAGCGTTGGACTTTGTTTGGGTGGCGTTGATTTTTGGCGGGATGCTTCTGATTTCCCGCTTCGGAACCGGGCCTCGATCCATTCCCGGCAGCTATCTTTTTTGCGTCGGGGCAGGAGCCATCGGCGCACCTTTGCTGTTCCTGTTCTTGAAAACCCGGAATCGCCGGATACCCGTGGCCGGCTGGGCGGCCATTATCGTTTTGGGGCTGGCCGCGCAGTTTCGCTTTGGACTTTACCATCTCGGCAACGACAAGTTGCTGATGCTCATGGCTCCGCGAGTAGTCCTGAACGCCCCCAGCAAGGCCGTTGAACGGATCCAGGCGGACAAGTCCGGGCCGTTTCGGGCGGTTGGGCTGCTCTGGAGTTTCTACGGCGACTATTCGGCAGTCTATGGCATCGAGGACATCCGTTCGTGCGCGCCGTTGAGCAACGGTCAATACATCGAGCTGGTCAAAAACTTCCCCGGCATGGACTTGAGCGATAATTGGATCATCGAAGTGCGGGATGCAGCCCTGGCCCAGCCTCTGTTGAACCTGCTCAACGTGAAGTATCTGCTCGCTCGCCCCGGCCTTGAGCTCCCGGATCGTCCGGGCTTTCGCATCACGGACCGCAGCGATTTCGACGTCGTGGAAAACCTCGAGGTCTGGCCGAGGGCCTTCTTTTCCAACCGGATCGTCTCCATTTCCTCCAACGAGGAATTCACCAAACTGCTTCTGGCCAACGGCCAACAACCCTTCATTGCCCTGACTCCGGAAGCCATCGAGCAGCAACCCGGCGTGCGAGCGTTGGAAAACACGAAGGCGGCGACCGTGCAACCGGCGGCCAACTACCAGCTCCTGCCCAATTCAACCGCGTTCGATGTCCACGCCACCTCCGCCGGAATGGTCTGCCTAACCGAAGGCCAGGCGGGGGATTTTACCGCCCGGGCCAACGGCGAGCCCAAGGCGGTGCTGACCGTCAACCGGGCGTTCAAGGGTGTGTATCTTGACCAACCGGGTGCCTATCATCTGGAGTTTATCTACCGGCCGCGTCACTGGCGGCTGGCTTGCTCGCTGTTTTGGATTGCAGCGGGCGGTGCCATCCTGTTGGCTGTGTTAAGCATCATCCGCGCACGGTCCGCCGGAGCGGTGAAATAATCAATTAACCACGGATAATCAAAACTCGCATGGCCCACCCCTCAAGCGAAAGGTTGCTGGTCAAAGCCTGTCATCTCTGTGAGGGGACGAGGATTTACTACCTTTTTTCAACTTCCGGCTATCGGGTGGTGCAGTGCAGCGATTGTGGATTGGTTTTTCTCAACCCGCAGCCCAGCGATGAGGAACTGGCCCGGATTTACGGGGTGGACTATTTTCTCGGCAGCGACAGCGAAGCAGGTCGCAAAGCAGCCGGCAAAATCAAACAAGCCACGGCCGGACTGTATCTTTCGGAAATCCGCCGCTATCGAGGTCCGGAAAACGGCCAACTGCTTGAAATCGGGTGTGGCGACGGTGATTTGCTGGTCCTGGCGGAAGCCGACGGATGGCGGGTCACCGGGATTGAATATTCGCCGGCCGCCTGCGAAAAAGCGCGGCAACGCCTCAAGCACGGTGAAGTGCGGTGCGGCGAATTGTCGTCGGCGGGACTGGCGGCGGAACAATTCGATCTCTGCGTGATTTCCGACGTCCTGCAGCATGTCCGTTCACCCCTCGGCTTTCTCCGGGAAATTCATCGCGTACTCAAACCCAACGGCACGCTGTTCATTGCCACGCCTTCGATGGATTCGTGGTCGGCTCGATTTCTGCGGCAAAACTGGATGGAATTCAAGGCCGAGCACCTGACCTATTTTGACCGGCAGACGCTCCAGACCACGCTCGCCAAATCCGGCTTCCGCGACGTGATCGTCGAGGCCGGCTGGAAGATTTTAAGCCTCGATTATGTGAAGCTGCACTTCGAGCGTTTCCCGGTTCCCGTGGTGACGCCGGCCATAAAATTCATCGTCCGCAGCCTGCCCCGCCCGATGCAGCTCAAGCATCGCCGGATTGTCGCCAGCGGCATCATGACCTTCTCGCGAAAGGCGGAGCGGCGGCCATCGGAGATGCTTTCGGTGATTGTACCGGCGTTCAACGAGGCCCAAACCTTCGGCACGCTGATGGCCGCGCTCATGCAGAAGAAACTCCCGAACCTGCAGTTGGAAATCATCGTGGTGGAAAGCAACTCGACGGATGGGACCCGCGAGCTCGCCCTGAAATACCAGGGCCATCCGCGCGTCAAACTGATCTTTGAAGCGCAGCCGCGCGGCAAAGGCCACGCCGTGCGCGCCGGTTTGCAGGCCGCCGGCGGCGACTACGTGCTGATCCAGGATGCCGACCTCGAATACGACCTGGAGGATTACGACGCCTTGCTGGAGCCGCTCGTCGCCGGACGCAGCGCGTTCGTGCTCGGTTCCCGTCACGGCGGGCACAACGTCTGGAAGATGCGGCAGTTCACCGGGCAGCTGGGCCTGAGCCTGTTTGTCAACCTGGGCCATTGGTTTTTCACGACCCTCATCAATGTGCTGTTCGGGCAGCGGCTCCGCGACCCGTTCACCATGTACAAGGTTTTCCGCCGGGACTGCCTTTACGGGTTGGAATTCAAGTGCAACCGGTTCGACTTCGATTTCGAGCTGCTCATCAAACTGATTCGCAAGGGATTTCGTCCCGTGGAACTGCCGGTGAACTATCGTTCGCGCTCGTTCAAGGAAGGCAAAAAAGTGCGTTTGTTGCGCGACCCGCTCGCCTGGCTGGGGACGATCGTCTGGTTGCGGTTTGTGCGCATCCGCCCGCTGGAGGTCATCACGTCGGCGCACGTCGCGGAGGCAGCCGAAAAAACACCGGGTATCGCCGGGACCGTCCATCGCGAACCATGAACGCCTCCGCCAATTCCCGGGACCAGATTGACATTCGCTATCATCAGCATACCGGGAGCCGGTTGGCCCGGCGCATCTCGACCATCGCCCGGCGACGCGTGCATGATCTCTTCCTACAGGCCCTGCAACCCCGGCCCGGCGATCGCATCCTGGACATCGGGACCAGTGATGATACCGGGGCCGACTCAAATATGCTCGAACAGCTTTATCCCCACCGGGAACGGCTGACCTGCTGCAGCCTGACCGACGGCAAATCCATTCTGGCCGCCTACCCCGGCGTGCAGCATGTCCGAATCGCACCGGGAGAGCCGTTGCCCTTCGATCGCAACGCCTTTGACATTGTTTACAGCAACGCCGTGCTGGAGCACGTCGGTTCACCGGAACGGCAGAAAAAATTTATCGCCGAGTTGTGCCGGGTCGCTCCGCGCCGTTTTCTCGTGGTGCCCAACCGCGGCTTTCCCGTCGAACACCACACCGGCCTGCCCCTGCTTCACCATCTGCCCAAATCCTGGTTCCGCCGGCTGGTGCGCGGAACCCGCTACGATTTCTGGTCGCACGAGGAAAATTTGAACTACGTTTCCGCCGCCGACCTCCACGCCCTGTGGCCGGCCGAAGGTTCGCCAACGGTGCTTTACGCGGGCATTGGTTTTGGCCCCTGGAAGTCGAATCTGGTGGCTTATCAAAAGTAAGCCGACCGGCGGCGGTCATCACCCGGGAAAGTGCGCGGACCGACGCCTGGGCTACATGATCTTCAGTTTCGGCAGGTCCTGTGAATCCACCAGCCCCACCGGTGCGCGTTTCGCGTTCACCACGATCAGATCGTCAATGTTCCGTTCGTTGAACATCTTCAGCGCCTCGGCGGCCAGGGCGTCATCGCGGATGCTGATGGGATGGTGCGTCATCACCTTTTTCAGCGGTTGCAGGAGCAGATTTTGGTCACGGGCCATGTGCCGGCGGAAGTCGCCATCGGTGAACACGCCGACCAGTTTGCCGCGTTTGTTCACAATGCTCAGGCTGCCGGACTTGGCGCGCGTCATTACAAACAGCGCCTCCTTCACCGTGAGATTTTCATCGGCCACGGCATTGCGTTCACCGGCGCGCATGATGTCGCCGACCCGCAGGAGCAACGCCCGCCCGATGGCGCCGCTCGGATGATATTTGGCGAAATCAGCCTGCTTGAACCCGCGCGCCTGCAGCACCGCCATCGCCAGCGCGTCGCCCATGACGAGCATGGCTGTCGTGCTGGACGTCGGGGCCAGATTGAAAGGACAGGCTTCCTGCGGCACATGGACGTTGAGCACCAGATCGCTGTGGCGGCCGAGCGACGATTTCGGGTTGCCGCACAGGGAAATAATTTTGACGGAAAACCGTTTCAACACCGGCAGCAGATTGAGCAGTTCCTCCGACTCGCCGGAATAACTGAGCGCCAGAATCACGTCGCCGTCGTTGACGACGCCCACGTCGCCGTGCAGCGCGTCCACGCTGTTGAGCACCACGCTGGTGGAACCGGTGCTGGTGAGCGTGGCGGCAATTTTCTGGCCGACGTTGCCGGATTTGCCGATGCCCACGACGACAATTTTGCGGCGTTGCACCAGCATTTCGACGATGGTTTCGACGGCACGGGAAAAGGATTCATCGAGCTGCGCGCGAACGGACTTGAGCGCGGCGAGTTCGATGGCGAACGTTTCACGGGCTTTGGCGAGATGGCTCATCGTTCCGAGGATGCCGGCAAAGGCGGTTCATTTCAACCTGTAAGCAAGTTCCAGCCGGTGCTCGAAGCAAACCCGGCGCCTCACATGGCGCTGGCCTGGAACTGCTGGTTGACCCGGTCGAAGCGCTTGTTGTCGGCGCGAATCCGGGCGGCGAGGGTCCGGGCCGTGGCCTGCAGGAACGGAGTGGCCAGGGCGGGCGCTTCCCGGGTGAGGCGGTCAAAGGCAATGTCGGAAATTCTGAGCACGATGCTGTCCACATTGGCAATGACGTCCGCCGAACGCGGGCCATGATCGAACAGCGACATGTCGCCAAAAAAATCTCCGGGACCAAAGGTGGCCAGGAGCGTTTCCTTTTCGCCGACCATCACCCGTGCCCGCAATTCGCCCTGCAGGATGAGAAACATGCCGTTGCCGGCATCGCCTTGTTTCACGACCGCCGACCATTGGGGCACCTTGTGAAGTTCCAAAAATTCAGCCAGCCGATCCAACTGCGCGTCGTTCAACTGGGCCAGGATTTTGATGCGTCGGAGCGAGCCGGGCGCGATGCCGGCATTCGCAGCCGCGGTGGACTTCGGGGTGATTGCCTGACTGAAAAAAGACTGCAGTTCGGGAATTTTCGCAGCCTGTTGCCAGCTTCCGTCGCGACGCGCGAAGACCCAGGTGTCGGCCAGAACGCGCTCGTCCTTGATCCAGTCAATCAACACCGGCAGCTCCACCGGTCCATAAGGGGCATCGTCAATCCCCCAGATGAAGAAATTATTCGCGCTTTCCTGTAACTCCATGAAACCGTTTATAGCACCGGCTGTTGACCTTTGGGAAGCAAAAAATGCTCTGGAATTCCGCCTTTAACGGCCAGCCAGCCCGGCTTGAAATCAAGGCTATTTCGACTGGGCAAAGAGCATCAACACCCGCGGCCCACGGTCGGTCATCAACTGAAATTGCTCCTCCTGCGGGCCATGAGGAACGGCTAGGCCATCGCAGTACTTGTCGCGAACCGGCTGGCCGTCCACCAGCAGCATGTAATGATGCATCCGGGCGCATTGCAGGTTGTGCAACGTGACATGCCAGGCGTCCAACGCCCCGTCGCGCAGCAGCGGCACCTTCTGCCAGTTCGTAAACGTGCCGACCACCTCAACCGTGGCGGGTTCCTGCGTCTGGCCCTCCGGCAGACGCCACCGGAACACCTTGCTGTAAGACTGTCGCCGTTCCGCGGGCTTTTGCACCGGAGCCTTCAGGCCGGGAACCGTTGCAGGAAGGATGGGACCGGCTTTATGCGACGGCTTCCGGTTAAAGGCATTGCCAAAATTTTGAACCATACGTCTTGTTCTCTGATTTGAAGCTACACGACCTTCAGGCCCGGCTCAAGTTGCGGCGAGTTATTTCGGTTTGAAACTATTCCGTGTTCGGGTAGGAGCCGAGGACTTTGACGAAGTTGCAGTGTTCGCCCAGCAACTGGACGGCTTTGACGACCTTGCGGTCCTCCACATGGCCATCACAATCAATGAAGAAGAAATATTCCCATGCCTTCCGTTTGCTGGGGCGCGATTCAATCTTGGTCATGTTGATCTTGTGACGGCGGAAGGCGGCGATGGCCTGGTACAACGCACCGGCCTTGTCGGCGACGCTGACCAGCAGGCTCGTCCGGTCATTGCCCGTGGGCGGACTGCATTGGCGGCCGAGCACGAGAAAGCGCGTGGCGTTGGCGGCGTTGTCCTGAATGTCCTGTTCGAGCACGTCCAGGCCGTATTTTTCGGCGGCCAGAATGCCGGTGACGGCGGCGTTCCCTTTTCCCTTCGCGGCCAGCTCGGCGGAACGCGCGTTGGATGACGTCTCAAAAATTTCGACCTTGGGCAGGTGCAGTTGAATCCATTGCCGGCATTGCGCCAGCGCCTGCGGATGCACGTGCAAACGTTTGATGTCCTTCAACCGGCCTTTGCCCGCCAGGCAATACTGGATGGGCAAAACGATTTGCGAAACGATCTTCAAATCGCTGTCCACGAACATGTCGAGGGTGTGCGTGACCACGCCTTCGGTGGTGTTTTCAACCGGCACGACGCCGTAATCCGCGCGGTTTTTGCTGACCTCGGTGAACACGTCGGCGATGGTTTTTTGCGACACGTAGCGCAGGCTCGATCCGAAACGACGGATGGCGGCCTGGTGCGTGAACGTCGCCTCCGGGCCGAGATACGCAATGGACATCGTTTTTTCCAACGCGAGCGCGCTGGACATGATCTCCCGGTAAATTGCACGCAACTGGCCGTCGGTAATCGGCCCGCTGTTCGATTTGCAGACGCGCTCAAACACCGCCCGTTCGCGGTGCGGCGCGTAAATCTCCTCGCCGGCCTTGAGCTTGATGTCGCCGATGGCGAGCACGTGCCGCGTGCGCTCATTGAGCAGCCGCACAATGCTCGCATCCAGCTTGTCAATCGCCTTGCGATGTTCGGGAATGTTCACAACCAAGGCAGAATGCAGAATCAAGACTGAAGAATCAAATCAGTTTCGCGCGATAATCAGCCGGCAGGCGTTTCTAAACTGCCAGCGCTTTGATGAACAACCATCCTGCGACGCGGTTTAAACTGCTGGAAACCGATTTCTCGGCTTGTTCGCATCCTTGAGCACGGCTAAACACTATGCCGGCATGGAAGTTGAAACGCCCTCCTTCTTCGGAAGCCCGCGCCGGCGCCGGTGGCAGAGGTTGATCTGCCCAGTGCTGGCGGCGGCGTGGTTCATGGGCGTTACGGCGGCTTCGGGGGCACCGGTGGCGCCGGCGGAAAATCCTGGTGTGAAATGGACGAATGGTCCCTGGGCTGACTCCAACTTTTTCCCCATTGGCGTGTGGCTTCAGGATCCGGCCAAGGCGAACCAATATCACCAGGCCGGCATCAACCTTTACGTCGGCCTGTGGATGGGGCCGACCGAGGAACAACTGGCGGCGCTCAAAAAAGCCGGCATGTGGGTTGTCTGCGGACAGAATGAAACCAGCCTGCGACATCGCGATGATCCCATCATCATCGGCTGGATGCATGGCGATGAACCCGACAACGGACAGTCGTTGGGTGCCCGGTTTGGTTTCGGATCACCCATTTCACCGGAAACGATCATCGAAGATTACCTGCGGATGAAGGCCCTGGATGTTTCACGTCCGATTCTTCTGAATCTTGGCCAGGGCGCGGCTTGGGATGGCTGGTACGGCCGCGGCAACCGGAACCATCATCCGGAAGATTATCCCGAATACCTCAAGGGCTGTGACATTGCGTCGTTCGACATTTACCCGGTGAACAGTGAAAACGAAGCGGTGAGCGGGAAGCTTTGGTTCGTCGCAAGCGGCCTGGAACGGCTGGGCCAATGGAGCCGCGGCGAAAAGCCGGTCTGGAACTGCATTGAATGCACCGCGATCAGCAATCCCCAAAAAAAGCCCGCACCGGAACAGGTCCGTGCCGAAGCCTGGATGTCGCTCATTCATGGCTCGCGCGGCCTGATTTACTTCGTTCACCAATTCAAACCGAAATCCAATCCGGCGGCGCTGCTGGACGACCCGGAAATGCTCGCCGCGGTGACCCGGTTGAACCAACAAATCACGCGACTGGCGCCGGTGCTGAACAGCCCCGCCATCCACACCGCCGCAATGGTCCAATCGGAAAATGCAAACGTGCCGGTGGCCACGATGATAAAATATTCCGATGGCGCAATGTATCTGTTTGCCGTGGGCATGCGCGACGGCGCGACCAAGGTCACCTTCACGCTCACCGGGGTTGAAGGAAACAGCCTCGTGGAAGTGCTCGATGAAAACCGGACCCTGACCGCCACCAACGGTTCCTTCAGTGATCATTTCGATCCGTGGGCCGTCCATCTTTACCGGCTTCCGGCAACCAGCCGGCAGCCCCGCGCTGCCACCGACAAAAAATGACGTGAATACATTTTGACGCCTTCCACCGGATGCATTAGTTATGAACTGAAAAAGGAAAAGCAATGGACAACATGAACACAAATACTTCCAAAAACGTCCTGAACTCGGACGTGGAAATCAAAGGCAATGTCAAATTCTCCGGCGAGCTGACCTTTGACGGCAAGCTGGACGGCGACATCCACACGGACGGCGTATTGACCCTCGGTGATGGCGCGGTCATCAACGGCAACATCAACGCCCAGTCGGTCGTGGTGCGCGGCAAGGTCAACGGCAACATCAACGCCAAGGAGAAAATTGACATCAAGGCCAAGGCCGAGCTGTTCGGCGACATCCGCTCGGTCAAGCTGGTCATCGAGGAGGGCGTGACCTTTGTCGGCAAGACCGAGGTCAATCCAAACAAGGTTTCCCCCACACCGCCGCTGCCGCGTCCGGGTGAGACACCGAAGTTTCCCGAGCCGGCCAAACGCTGAACGCCGCGGATTTTCTTCGGCCCAGCGACTCTTGAATGCCGGCAACGAACCAGGACCGGGTCCTGCTGGCCTGTCCGCATTGCGGCCACCGGCAGGCGGAGCCGCGCTCGGCCTACTCCACCATCTGCAGAAAATGCGGACAGCATCTCCGCGTCCAGGAAGTTCTGAATCCGGCGCAGAAAGCGCCTGAACGCACACCGAAGCAGCGGCTCGTCACCTGCTTCGAGTGCGGCACCGAGCTGGAGGTGCCCGCCAGCGCCGAGTCCACCATGTGCAAACGGTGCAGCCGCTACGTGGATTTGCACGACTATCACATCACCACCGCCGTCGCCAAAAATTTCAAGACCAAGGGCCGGTTCACCGTTGAACTCAAGGGCTATGTCTTCAACACGGAATCCGTCGTGGGCGATGCCGTCATCCGGGGAAAATTTCACGGCAAACTGGCCGTCGAAAGGTCGCTCACGATTTACTCGACCGCCGACCTCAAAGGCAGCCTGACGGCCGCGCGCCTGATCATCCCGGCGGAGGAACATTTTCGCTGGGCGGAACCGATCCAGGTGGATTCGGCGGAAATCGCCGGCGAACTGGTCGCCAACCTGCGCGCCCAGGGCGCGGTCACGCTCCGGGCCACGGCGCGCCTGTTTGGCAACGTGGATGCCGGAAACCTGGCGGTTGAAGCCGGCGCGGTGGTCGTCGGGAAAATGCAGATCGGTCCCCGGAACCGCCATGAACAGTCCCGGCTTTTGTGAACAACAAGTCCTGACTTACGCAGCCGTCTGCGCGGCGGCCACGTCAATCTTCCGCTGGCGCAGACCCTTGAAAAATTCAAATCCTTCGCGCACGCGGCGGACCAGCACGTCCTTGTCCTCCAGCATGGTCTTGACGATGCGCAGGATCGGTTTCGGCCGGAAGTAATAGGTGCGATAGAAACGGTCCACTTCCTCAAAAATCATTTCCTTGCTCAGGCCGGGATATTCGATGGTGCTGCTCTGGTAGCCTTCCCCGCCCAGCAGATCGGTCTTTTCCTTCTTCGCGAACCAGCCGTTCTGCCGGGCTTGCTCGTAAAGTTCCGTGCCGGGATACGGTGCAGCCAGGCTCACCTGAATGCTGAACACATCAAGCTCCTTCGCGAAATCAATCGTCTGCTGGATGGTCTTTTTCGTTTCCACCGGCAACCCGAGAATGAACGTGCCGTGAATGATCACGCCCGCCTGGTTGCAGGCCTTGGTGAACCGGCGCATTTCGTCCGTGGTCACGCCTTTCTTGATGCGCGTGAGAATGTCGTCGTTCCCGCTTTCATAGCCGACCAGAAAAAGGCGCAGGCCGTTGTCCTTGAAACTCTTGATGGTGTCGTGATCGAGGTTCGCGCGGCTGTTGCACGACCAAGTGAGGCCGAGCGGCGCGATTTTTTTGGCAATCTCCCGCGCGCGCGGCAGGTTGGCCGTGAAGGTGTCGTCGTCGAAAAAATATTCCTTCACCTCGGGGAAAAGTTTTTTGAGATGGGCCATCTCGTCAGCGACATTTTGCGCGGAACGGACGCGGTATTTGTGCCCGCCGATGGTCTGCGGCCAGAGACAGAAGGTACACTGCGCCGGACAACCGCGCCCGGTGTAGAGGCTCATGTACGGGTGATTGAGATAGCCGTTGAAGTACTTCTGCACGTCCACGTCGCGGCGATAGATGTCCGCCACCCACGGGAGCGTGTCGAGATTCTCGATCAATTCGCGTTCGGGATTGTGTTTGATCTTGCCGTCCTTGTCCTTGTAGGAAAGCCCGGCGATCGTCGCGAGGTCGCGGTCCTCGGCCACCTCCTTGCAGGTGTAATCGAATTCCTTGCGGCCCACCCAGTCAATCGCGGGCGAGGCCTTCAGCGTCTCGGCTGGCAATACCATCGTATGTGCGCCGACGAAGCCGATCTTCGTGCCGGGCTTCTGCGCCTTGATGGCCTCGGCCACCCGGCAGTCATTCTTCAACGACGGCGTGCTGGTGTGGATGATGACATGGTCGAAGTCCCGGGCGATGCGGAGGCATTCCTCCTTGCCGATGTTGTGCGGCGGGCAGTCGAGCAGTTTGGAACCCGGCGTGAGCGCGGCCGGCAGAGCCAGCCAGGTCGGATACCAGTAGCTGGTGACTTCGCGCACAGTCTGGTAGCGCGCCCCGGCGCCACCGTCAAAACCGTCAAAGCTTGGAGGTGAGAGATAAAGTGTTTTGCCCATTTGAATTCCGAAATTTCCGTGATGAAACCGTTTATTCCGTCTTCTTCGCATCCTTGATCTTCGCGAGCAGATCATCGCGCTCGGACGTGTCGCTGGTGCCGCAGACAGAGCTGACGTGCGTCTCGTGATGATCCTCTTCCTTGCGGGAAAACGCACCGCGCGCGCCGGCCGCGGGGGAATTGATGGCCGCCTTCGCCTCGGCCAGATGGCCTTTGCCGATCGTGACGCCGTTGTAGGCGCGCTGGGCAAGTTCGGGCGAGGCCGGGTACGGCTTTGGTTTGGCCCCGAAATTATATTTGATGTTTTTCCAGTTGTCTCCGCTCTGGTAATTCGTGCCGAGCGCGCCGCTGGGGTCGTAACCGCAGTGGACCATGCAATTCTCGCAGCGCGGATCGCGCGCGATGCCGTCCACGACGCCGTATTTTTCCCAGTCCACCTTCGTCAACATTTCCTGGTAACCGTTGTAATGGCCGTCGGTCATCAGGTAGCATGGCGCTTTCCAGCCCTTGACGTTGTAGGTGGGAATCGCCCAAGGGGTGCAGGTCATCTCGCGTTTGCCCGCGAGAAATTCCTGATACGGGACCGTGCCGATAATCGTGAACGCCTTGCCCCAGTCGAGCATCTTCGAGAACTTCTGCCGGGTCATCTTGCGGGTGAGGAAAAAGTCCTCGGGCTGTTTGCCCAGCCGCGTGACCATGTCCTTCTTCGCCGCGTCGTATTCGTAACCGGGCGAAATCGTGTGGGCGTCCACTTCGAGCGATGAGAGGAACTTTAACACGTCCTCGATTTCCTGGATGTCGGTCTCCTTGTAAACCGTCGTGTTGGTGGCGACCTGGTAACCGAGAATCTTCGCCATCTTGATGGCTTCGACGCATTCCTTGAACACGCCTTCACGTTCGACAATCAGGTCGTGGGTGAATTCCAGCCCGTCCACATGCACGTTCCAGTACATCCATTTCGTCGGACGAATGACCACCTTGCTGCGCGCGGCGGCGTCGGACTTGCGGATCGTCTCGGCATCCTTGTCGGAAATTAATTTCCCGTCGAGCAGCTGTTTGATTTGCGGCTCCAGGGCCGGCGAATAGACCGCTGCCATGTAATCCTTCATCTTTTTCCGCATGAACATGGCGTTCGTGCAGATATAAATGACCCGGCCCTGCTCGCGCAGGCCGGCGACGAGTTCCTCGATCTTCGGATAAATCAGCGGCTCGCCGCCGCAGATGGAAACCATCGGCGCGTCGCACTCCACCGCGGCTTCCAGGCATTTCTCCAGCGGCACCATGTCCTTGAGCGACGTGGAGTATTCCCGGATGCGGCCGCAGCCGGTGCAGGTGAGGTTGCAGGTGTGCAGCGGTTCAAGCTGGAGCACCATCGCAAACTTGGGCGTCTTGCGCAGTTTGTGTTTGATGATGTGACTGGCAATTTTTTTTGTCAGCGCAAATGGGAATCGCATAGATTTATCGGGCTAGGGCGAGTTGTTGAACCGAAACCGTCACGGCCACCGGCGCATTGGTCGCCGCCGGGGAATCAGCCTTCATCAGCCCCGGCAGGAGGAACGTGGCGGGCGAAACCGACCCGCCGGTGTTGATGCCGGAACATCCCATGCCGGCCAGCAGCATGAACGCCAGCATTGCCAGACACGGAAATTTCCAATTTAATATCACTTGCCCAGTATAAATCAGCCCGAAGCGATGGCAACTTTTAATTCCAACGATGCCAATTGTTAATTCACTGAACCGGCGCACAGCCCCGGGCCGGCTGATCGCCGCTGCTTTTCTCACCGCCATCGTGGAAATCCTTTTCGCCGGCGAGTCGTTGCACCAAATTTTTGCCGATCGTGCCAGGACGGAATTTCATCGCACCCAAACGGCGTTTCAATCAAACCCCAACGATCCAACGGCCGCCTGGCAGTTTGCCTGCGCGTGCTTTGATTATGCCGACTTTGCCACCAACGAGACCGGCCGCGCCACCGTGGCCAATCTAGGCATCGCCGCCTGCCGGCATTTGCTGGCGCGTGAGTCCAATTCCGTTCCGGGCCACTATTATCTGGCCATGAACCTTGGCCATCTGGCGCAGGCGGAGGCCCCCTCCATCGCGGCCTACAAGCTCGTCCGGGAAATCGAACGCGAATTCAAAACCGCCGCGGAGCTCGACGTCAATTTTAATCATGCCGGCGCGGTGCGGAATCTGGGCCGGCTGTATCGGGATGCTCCGGACTGGCCCGTGAGCATTGGCAGCCGGCGCAGGGCGCGCGAAAACCTGGAACAGGCCGTCAAACTGGCTCCCGATTATCCGGAAAATCACCTGAGCCTGATTGAGTCACAACTCCAGTGGAACGACCGCCACGGGGCGGAAAACGAGCTGACAACGCTCGACGCACTCTGGCCGTCCGCGCAAACGAATTTCACTGGCGAAGCCTGGGCGCAGAGCTGGGATGACTGGTCAACCCGGCGCGAGGCCGCGCGCAAAAAGCTTGAAGGTCCGGCGGGTTCCGGAAAACCGCCCAAACCCAGCCATTGATTGTTTGAAATTTCTGTGGCTGTACTCGCACCGGTGATTTATTCTCCGATTCGAAAATAAATATTTCGCTCAAAAACCAAGCATTACGGCTGAATGGCTAAACGACTGCTAGCGACGTTGCAAGATTCAACCCTGTTCCTGCGCGAATGGCTCGCCAATCCGCAACGAACCGGCGCGGTCGCCCCCAGTTCCCCGAAGCTTGCCGCCGCCATGGCGCGCTGGCTCCCTTCCGACCCGGAAAGTTACGTGCTGGAGCTCGGCCCCGGCACCGGCGCGGTCACCGCGGCGCTCATCAAACGCGGCCTCCGCGAGGACCGGCTCATTGCCATCGAAAGGAATCCCAACATGGCGCGGCTGCTGCGCCAGCGCTTTCCCAGCGCCCATATCATCACCGGCGACGCATGGCAGATGGACGTTTTGCTGCGGGAACACCACGAACCGGTGGAAAGCGTCGGCGCCGTCATCTCCAGCCTGCCGCTGTTGAACTTCACGCCGGCCGAAGCCGAAACCTTGATCAACAAGATCCGCGCGATTCTGCACAGCGGCGGCAAATGGGTCCAATACAGTTATCACCTCGGTGGCCGACACCACAAAAGCGCCACGCACTTCCGCCGGTTGGCCTCCAAGATCGTCTGGCTGAACCTCCCTCCCGCCCGCGTGAACGTTTACCAGAAGTGACTTCCCAAATCCCCGCGAACGCGGGGGAGCGGGTGATTAATTTCGCTTTTTGGAAATTTTTAGCTGTTCAACCAGGGCGCGTATTTGCTCGCCATCCTTGCCATGGTCGGCGGCAATGTAGTTAATTTAGAATTATTCTAAATCTTGACAGCGTGGGGGTTCGTCCTTATTTTGCGGTTGCCATGAGCGTGGTCGAGAAAAAAATAAGCAGCGAGTTCAGTGAACGGCTGAACACGACCGGCTTTCGCCTCACGCCGCAGCGGCAGCAGGTTTATGACGTGCTGTTACAGAAGTGCGACCATCCGACCGCCGAGGAGGTCTTCATCCGCGCCAAGCGGCAGATGCCGGAGATTTCCCACGCGACGGTTTACAACTGCCTCGACGCGCTGGTAAAGTGCGGGCTGGCCCGGCAGGTGACGCTGGACCGCGGCGCGACCCGGTTCTGCCCGAACATGCACGAGCATTGCCATTTTTACTGCGATTCGTGCGACACGGTGTTCGACGTGGACATGACGGACAAGCCGGAATCCGGCGTGGTGTTGCCCAAGGGATTCAAGGCGGCCCATTATGAAATCGCCATTCACGGCATCTGTGCCGGATGCGCGAAGCGGAAATGATTTTGAAACGATGAGCACAGCAACCGAAACCATCGAAAGCCTGGTCAAACAGGAATATAAATACGGTTTTTACACCGATGTGGAGACCGACTCCGCGCCGCCGGGTCTGAGCGAGGACACCATCCGGCTGATTTCGCGCCGAAAAAAAGAGCCGGAATGGCTGACCGACTGGCGCCTCAAAGCGTACCGGCACTGGCTCACGATGGCGGAGCCGGACTGGGCCAAGGTTCATCACGAAAAAATCAATTACCAGGAAATCGTTTATTACTCCGCACCGGGGAAAAAGGGTGATGGGCCGAAAAGCCTCGAGGAAGTTGATCCGAAATTGCTGGAAACCTACGAGAAGCTCGGCATACCCCTGCGCGAACGCGAACGGCTCGCCGGCGTGGCCGTGGACGCGGTGTTTGACAGCGTTTCCGTCGGCACCACGTTCAAAAAGCAACTCGCCGAGAAGGGTGTCATCTTCTGCTCGTTCAGCGAGGCGGTTCAGGAACATCCGGAGCTGGTGCGCAAATATCTCGGCACGGTCGTGCCCTACACGGACAACTTTTTTGCCACGCTGAACTCCGCCGTGTTCACCGACGGTTCGTTTTGCTACATCCCCAAGGGCGTGCGCTGCCCGATGGAGCTTTCGACCTATTTCCGCATCAACGCGGCCAACACCGGCCAGTTCGAACGCACGCTCATCATCGCCGACGAAGGTGCGCACGTCAGCTACCTGGAAGGCTGCACGGCGCCGATGCGCGATGAAAACCAGCTCCACGCGGCGGTCGTCGAGCTCGTCGCGCTGGATCAGGGCGAGATCAAATACTCGACCGTGCAAAATTGGTATCCCGGCGACGAAAACGGCAAGGGCGGCATCTACAACTTTGTGACCAAGCGCGGACTGTGCAAGGGCCGGAACTCGAAGATTTCCTGGACGCAGGTGGAAACCGGATCGGCCATCACCTGGAAATATCCGAGCTGCATTTTGCAGGGCGACAACTCGGTCGGCGAGTTCTATTCCGTCGCCGTGACGAACAATTACCAGCAGGCCGACACCGGCACGAAGATGGTCCATATCGGTAAAAACACGCGCAGCACGATTGTATCCAAGGGCATCTCCGCCGGGCACGGCCAGAACAGCTATCGCGGCCAGGTCAAGATCCTGAAGAGCGCCGCCAACGCGCGCAATTTCTCGCAATGCGACTCGATGTTGATCGGGTCGAAGTGCGGCGCGCACACGTTCCCCTACATCGAGGTGAAAAACACGTCGGCGTCGGTCGAGCACGAGGCCTCGACCTCGAAGATCGGCGAGGACCAGATTTTTTACTGCAACCAGCGCGGGCTTTCGACACAGGACGCCGTGAACATGATCGTAAACGGCTTCTGCAAGGAGGTCTTCAAGGAACTGCCGATGGAATTCGCCGTGGAAGCCCAGAAGCTCCTGGGCGTGAGCCTGGAAGGCAGCGTCGGCTGATTGAAAGCCACAGACGGACACAGATTAACACAAATAAAAAGTTTTTTTGGAATCAGAATCTGTGTTTCATCTGTGCTGATCTGCGGTTAGAATGAATTTTTAAAATGAGCAAGCAACCTATTCTGGAAATCAAGAATCTCAGCGCGGGCGTTGAGGGCAAGCAAATCCTCAAGGGCGTCAGCCTGACCATCAATCCCGGCGAAGTCCACGCCGTCATGGGCCCGAACGGCAGTGGCAAGAGCACGCTGGCCGCGGTGCTGGCCGGCCGCGACGGTTATGACGTCACCGGCGGGGAAGTGCTTTATTATGGCAAGAACCTGCTCGACCTCGATCCCGAGGAGCGCGCGCGCGAAGGTTTGTTCCTCGCGTTCCAATACCCGGTCGAAATTCCCGGCGTGAACAGCACGTATTTTCTCAAGGCGGCGCTGAACGAGGTCCGCAAACACCGGGGCGAATCGGAACTCGACGCGATTGAATTTCTCGCGCTGGTGAAGGAGCGGATGAAGCTGCTGGAATTGAAGGATGACCTGCTCAAGCGCTCGGTGAACGAGGGTTTTTCCGGCGGCGAAAAAAAGCGCGCCGAAATTTTCCAGATGGCCGTGCTCGAACCCAAACTTGCCATCCTCGACGAAACTGATTCCGGCTTGGATATTGACGCGCTCAAAGTGGTCAGCAACGGCGTGAACAAACTCAAGCGCGCCGACAACGCCCAGCTCGTCATCACCCATTACCAGCGCCTGTTGAACTTCATCGTGCCCGATTTCGTCCACGTCCTGGTGGACGGTCACATCGTGAAAACCGGCGGCAAGGAGCTTGCATTCGAACTGGAAGAAAAGGGTTACGACTGGATTCTCAAGGAAAAGGCGGTTTTGGCCTAGCTCCGCGGCATCGCCCTCCTTGACCGTGTTGGTAAATCGTCGTCGGCCGGAAACGAATGCAACCTAAAGATTGCGGCGGCAAATTCCTGTTCCTACAATCGGGAAAATGAATCTGGACGAATCACAACGCCAAAAAGTCGCCGCCTGGATCGCCGACGGCGCAAAACTTTCCGACATCCAAAGCCGGCTCGCGTCGGAACTCGGCTTGAATCTCACCTACATGGAAGTGCGTTTCCTGGTGGACGATTTGAAATTGACGCCAAAGGACCCGGAGCCGCCGAAAGTCGTCGAGCCGCCGGTGGCAGCCAAACCGGCTCCCCCAGCCGCAACTTTGCCCGGTGCCGCAGTGCCGTTGCCGCCGGCAGGCAGCAAAGTTTCAGTCAGCGTGGATCAAATCACCAAGCCGGGCACCATCGTCAGCGGCAAGGTGGTTTTCAGCGACGGCCAGCAGGCTGACTGGTATCTCGACCAGACGGGCCGGCTCGGAGTCGCACCGAAACAGGTTGGTTACAAGCCGACCGCCACGGATGTGCAGCAGTTTCAAGTGGCGCTGGAAAAGGAAATCACGCGGCTGGGCCTGTAATTTGCACGCCTTCATCTTGCCGCGTGCGTCGTCACTTGGCACATTGACGGGACATGCGCGAAAAATTCCGGGTCTGGGCTGAAAACCTTGCAACCTTTTACCTCGAGGTCATTTTCGAGGAGCGCCATGATTTCAAGGCCCGGCTGACGCGCGGCATCCTCTTCGGCAGCTCGAAACTCTTTCAGGTGGGCGTCAAGATTCACCGCTGGCTGATCAACGTCCGCATTTTCCGCGACAAAACCCTGGGGGTGCAGGTCATCGCCATCGGCAACCTCACCTTCGGCGGCACGGGCAAGACCCCGGTCGTGGAAAAATTCGCGCGGGAACTCCAGAACGCCGGGCGCAAGGTGGCCATTCTTTCCCGCGGCTACCGTTCCAAACCCCTGCCGCTGTACGTCACCCTGTTGAACAAACTCCTGCTCCGCGAAGACCAGACGCCGCCGCGCATCGTTTCCGACGGCAAATCGCTGCTGCTCGATTCCGAGATGGCCGGCGACGAGCCTTACATGCTGGCGTCGAATTTGAAGGACGTCGTCGTGCTGGTGGACAAGGACCGCGTGAAGAGCGGACGTTACGCGATTGAAAAATTCGGCTGCGACACGTTGCTGCTCGACGACGGATTTCAATACTGGCGGTTGCGCGGGCGCCGGCATGACGTTGTGCTGATTGACCGTCAGCAGCCGTTCGGCAACGAGCACCTGCAGCCCCGCGGCACGTTGCGCGAACCGCCGTCGCATCTCGCCCGCGCCCACACGATTTTCATCACCAAGAGCGACGGTCAAACGGCCGAGCTGCGCGAGCGCATCAACAAATTAAATCCCGCCGCCCCGGTCATTGAATGCGTCCATCAGCCGCTGTATTTTGAAGACGTGTTCACCGGCGAGCGCAAGGGCCTCGAATTGCTCGCGGGCAAAAAGGTCGCCTCGTTGAGCGGCATCGCGCAGCCGGGAAGCTTCGAGCAAAGCCTCGTGAAACTCAGCGGCGAGCTGGTTTATTCCAAGCGTTACGCCGACCACCACCGGTTCACCCAGCAGGAAATCCTTAACGCCATCAACCGCGCGAAGAAGCGGCAGGCGGAGATCATCGTCACCACCCAGAAGGACGCCGTGCGCTTTCCCAAAATTGACCGGCGCGACCTGCCGTTTTATTTCATGCGCGTCGAGATCAAAATCGTCGCCGGCGCGAACGATTTTCAGGATTGTGTCAGCAAGATCTGCTTTCGATGAACGTACCCCGATTAAAAGCGAAAAATTGGCAGCGAAGGGTGAAATTCATTTCCACCCTTCGACATTTCGGCAAAAAATAAATGGACACGCTGATTTACTGGCTGGCACGCGCTCTGGTCGCCTTGATTCAATCGCTGCCGCTTGCCGTTGTGGCCCGTCTCGGCCGGATGGGCGGCGGGGTGGCCTGGTGGCTGGACGCACGACATCGCCGCGTGGCGCTGAAGAATCTGACGATGTGCTTCCGGCAGGAAAAATCGCCGGAGGAAATCCACGCGCTCGCCCGGGAAAATTTCCGGCGCATCGGGGAAAATTTTGCCAGCGCCATCAAGACCGCCGCCATGAGTTTCGACCAGTTGCGGCCCCATGTCGAATTTGCCGGCATCGAACGTCTGCAGCCGCCCCGGAAAGTGGTCGTGGCCATCGGCCACTTCGGGAACTTTGAGCTGTATGCGCGGTTTCATCAATGTTCACCCGGCTACCAGTGCGCCACCACGTATCGGGCGCTCAAACAACCGATGCTCAACCGGTTGATGCAGGACCTGCGCGAGCGTTCCGGCTGCCTGTTTTTTGAACGGCGCACCGACGGCCCGCTCCTGCGTGCAGCCATGAGCCAGCCGGGTATCATCCTCGGATTGCTGGCCGACCAAAGCACCACCGGCGCACGAGGCTTGTTCCTGGGCCATGAATGCCTCACCACGACCTCGCCGGCCGTTTTTGCGTTGCGTTACGATTGCGAACTTTACAGCGCCTTCTGCTTTCGTACCGGTCCGGCGAAGTGGCGCATTGAACTGGGCGAACCAGTCTTAACGCATGAAAATGGGCATCCGCGATCCGTTGAAGCCATTACGCATGATGTGAACCGGGCATTTGAAACCGCCATTCGTCGTGACCCGGCCAACTGGTTTTGGGTCCACAACCGCTGGAAGCCGGAGTCGTCGTCAAAAAAGAAGATTGATGCGGGAGGACAGCAGGTGGAACAAATGCCATGACCAGCCATCCGCCATCAACCTTCCGCAGCCCTTGCCGCATCCTGGTCCGCGGAACCAACTGGCTGGGCGACGCCGTGATGACCACGCCCGCGCTGCTGCGGCTGCGCGAAAAATTTCCCGACGTCCACATCTCGCTGCTCACGCCGGAAAAACTGGGTGATTTATGGCTGCACCACCCGGCGGTGAACGGGACCATTTCCTTCGCGCGAGAAGAAAGCATTTTTACCATCGCCAAGAAATTGCGGCGCCAGTGCGAGGCTCCCGACGAGCCAGCTCGCGGGGACGCTCGCCCCACCAGATTTGATTTCGCGCTCGTGCTGCCTAATTCACCACGGTCGGCGCTGGAACCCTGGCTGGCGGGAATTCCCTGTCGCATCGGATACGCCCGCCCCTGGCGAAACTGGTTTTTGACGCAGGCTGTCATACCGCGCACGAATGCAGTAAAAATGCGAAAGCGCTCCACGGCGGAAATTCAAAAACTCGTGGCTGCCAACGTGAGTCGGCGGCAAACTTCAGACGGCCATGGTCTCACGAACATCGCCACAACCGGTCATCAAATCTACGAGTATCTGCATCTCGCCGCCGCGCTGGGCGCCAACCCGGAGCCGCTCGCGCCGCAGTTGTTCGTCGCGCCGGACGAAATTGAGGCGGTGAAAGTAAAATTCGGCATGGAAAAGATCATCGCTCCAATTCTCGGCCTGAATCCCGGCGCGGAATACGGCCCGGCCAAACGCTGGCCGGTCGAAAAATTCATCACCGCCGCAAAGGAAATTCAACAACGAACCCATTGTGCCTGGCTAATCTTCGGGGGCAAAAGTGACGCTTCAACCGCCAACCAAATCGAATCCGCAATCCGCAATCCGCAATCCGCAATTATCAATCTGGCCGGAAAAACTTCGCTCCGCGAACTCATGACGCTGTTGAAACTCTGCCGCGTGCTGCTGACGAACGACACTGGCCCGATGCACGTGGCCGCCGCGCTCGGGACACCGGTCGTGGCGCCGTTCGGCAGCACGTCGCCGGAACTGACCGGGCCGGGGCTGCCGGGCGACCCACGGCACCACCTGCTGAAATCCGATGCGCCGTGTTCGCCATGTTTTCTGCGCGAATGCCCGATTGATTTCCGCTGCCTGAACGGCATCAGCGCCGAACGCGTGGTTGAGGCGGTGTTGGAGGCGTTGAAGGGTTAAAGAGCTGAGGCAGTTGAACCACAAAGTAACGAAGCAACACACAGAAAACGTTTCCCAGAGATATTTTTTAATCGCCGGGAACCGCTTTCTTCTGCGCGGACAAAATCTTTGTTTCTTTGTTCCTTTGTGGTAAATCTTTGGTCGTGGAAACGGTCACCCAGCTCACGAATGAACTCGTCGCGTCGTATGCGCGCGTCGGGGGCATCAACCATCTGGACGGCAAGAACCTGCCGTCCAAACGCGCCATTGCCGCCATCACGCAGGATTTGCTGCGGCTGCTGTTCCCCGGATATTTCGACGAGAAGCTCATCCATTCGTCGGAAATCAAGGTGGTGACGGCGGAGCTGCTCGATTCGGTGATGAGTACGCTGGAGGATGAAATCCGCAAAAGCCTGGAATATCATCCCCCGGCGCATCTGCCCAAAAAGGACATCACCCCGGCGGCGCACAGCCTGACGGTGGAATTTCTCGGCAGCCTGCCGCGCGTGCGCGAAATTTTGCAGACGGACATGGAGGCCGCCTACGACGGCGACCCGGCCGCGAAGAGCAAGGAGGAAGTGCTGGTCTCGTATCCGTTCATCGAGGCGATTGCCGTGCAGCGGCTGGCGCATGAGTTGTATCTGAAGGACGTCGCGCTCATCCCTCGCATCATGACCGAGTGGGCCCATACCCGTACGGGCATGGACCTGCATCCAGGCGCGCAGATCGGGTCGCACTTTTTCGTGGACCATGGCACCGGCACGGTCGTCGGCGAAACCGCCATTATCGGCGATCACGTGAAGATGTATCACGGCGTCACCCTCGGTGCCAAATCCACCGCCGCCGTGGAACAGTTGCGCGGCCAGAAACGGCATCCAACCATCGAGGACCGCGTTACGATTTATCCCGGCGCGACCATTCTCGGCGGCGAAACCGTCATCGGAGCCGGCAGCACGATTGGCGGCAACGTGTTCATCATGAACAGCGTCCTGCCGAACTCGCTGGTGATTTACGACGGCCTCGACATGCGCGTGTTGAACAAGGCCAACAAGACCGCCGTGCTGGATTTTCAGATTTGATGATGGCCCGGCTTGCAAGACGTTGAAAGCGCTCATTGAAACCAGCAGAAAGCGGCCCGAGCGGGTTTATCTCGTCGGCGTCGAATTGAAGTCCCGCACCCCGGCGGACACGCGCGATTCGCTGACCGAACTCGGCGAACTGGCCGAGACGGCGGGCGGGGAAGTCATCGGGGACGGCCTGCAAAAGGTGGAGACGCTCAATCCCGCCACGTTCATCGGCAAGGGCAAGGCCGGCGAGTTTGCCGATTACTGCCACCGCCGGGACGTGGACACCGTGATTTTCGACGACGATCTTTCGCCCGCGCAGAGCCGCAATCTGGAAAAAATCTTTGACTGCAAGATTCTCGACCGCACCTCCCTGATTCTCGACATCTTCGCGCAGCGCGCCCGCACGCGCGAAGGCAAGCTGCAGATTGAACTCGCGCAGTTGCAACATTTGCTGCCGCGCCTCACCAAATACTGGGGCCACTTGTCGCGGCAAAAAGGCGGCATCGGCATGCGCGGTGACGGTGAAACCCAGCTGGAAACCGATCGCCGCCGCGTCCTTGACCGCATCGCCCGGATTTCGCGCGAACTCGAGATTGTCCGGCAGCAGCGTTCCACCCAGCGCAACGGCCGCCAGCGCAACAACTGGCCGCTGGCCTCCATCGTCGGCTACACCAACGCGGGCAAATCCACGCTGCTCAACGCCCTCACCGGCGCGGACGTCCTGGTGAAGGACATCTTGTTCGCCACGCTTGATCCGACGACCCGGCGTTTGAAGCTGCCAACGAACCAGAACGTGTTGCTGACAGACACGGTTGGATTCATCCGCAAACTACCACACGGGCTGGTCGAGGCGTTCAAGGCGACACTTGAGGAAGTGGTGCAGGCGGATTTGTTGCTGCATGTCGTGGACATCAGCCATCCGCAGGCCGAGGAACAGATCGCCGCCGTAAACGCCGTGCTCGCCGAAATCGGCGCCGGCGAAAAATCAACGTTGATGGTGTTCAACAAAATTGACCGGCTCAACCTGGACGGCAACGGCGCCGGCGGCCTGCTGAACCGGCTGCGGGAAAAGCATCCCAACGCCGTCACAATTTCAGCCATAACCGGCGAAGGCGTTGCGTCATTGCTCGCGGAAATCGGGACGCAACTGCGGCCCAAGCGCGAATTTCTGGAACTGCGCGTGCCTCACGAACAGGCGGCGGTCATCGCACGGCTGCACCAGGTCGGCCAGGTGATTTCGCGCAATTATCGCGGCCCGGCGGCCCGGTTCAAGGCCCGGATTCCACCGCAGCATCACGATGAATTCGCGCCTTACATCGTGGGCGAGGCGCAGGCCGCATTGTAAATTTCAGCCGGTGTAAACCGCGGCTTGCCCTGATGGACTGGACAGGCGTATAATTTAAGTAATAATTCTTCATTATGTCACAAACCGGCCGCCAGTCACTGAACACCAGCGAAGTTCTCTGTGTCATCATGGGTGGCGGCCAGGGCACGCGGTTGTTTCCCCTGACCAAGGACCGCGCCAAGCCCGCCGTGCCGCTCGCCGGAAAGTACCGGCTGGTGGACATCCCCATCTCGAACTGCATCAATTCCGGCTTCCGGCGGATTTACGTTTTGACGCAGTTCAATTCCACCTCGCTGCACAGCCACATTTCGCGGACCTATAAATTCGACCAGTTCACGAGCGGCTTCGTCGAAATTCTCGCGGCGCAACAAACGCTCACCAACACCTCGTGGTATGAAGGCACCGCCGACGCCGTGCGTAAAAACCTGATTCATTTTCTCAATCACGATTTCGATTACCTGATCATTCTGAGCGGCGACCAGTTGTACCGGATGGATTTCCGCCCCATCATTGCCCAGCACGTCGAGACCAACGCCGACATCACCGTCGCCACCATCCCGGTGGGCCGGAAGGAGATGCCGGCGTTGGGCATCATACAAATGTCCGAAGACCATCGCATCACCCGGTTTGTGGAAAAGCCGAAAGATCCCGCGGTGCAGGACAGTTTGCGGCTGGAACCCAAGTGGTATCCGAAACTCGGCATTGCCGAGGGACGCGAATTATTTCTCGCGTCCATGGGCATTTATATTTTCAACCGCGAGATCATCCGCAGCCTGCTGGACAATCCCCTGTCCGATTTTGGCAAACACATCATTCCGCAGGCCATCAATTCGAGACGCGTTTATTCCTACGTTTTTCAAGGCTATTGGGAGGACATCGGAACCATCCGTTCATTTTTCGAGGCAAACCTGGACCTGGTTTCCGAACTTCCGCGGTTCAATTTCTTTGACATGAACTCGCCAATTTTCAGCCGCCCGCGCTTTCTGCCCGGCTCAAAAATCAACGGCGCGCAAATTGACCACGCGCTCGTCGCCGACGGTTGCATCATCAACCATGCGCGCATTGTCAACAGCATCATCGGCCTGCGCACCGTCGTCGGCGCCGGCACGGAATTGAACCGCGTCATCGGCCTGGGCAGCGACTTTTACGAATCAGAGGAATCAGTGGAGAAGCATGAACGCGAGGGCAAGCCGCGCATCGGCATCGGCTCCAATTGCAAAATTGAAAACGCCATCATTGATAAAAATGCGCGCATCGGCAACAACGTGAAAATTTCGCCCGCCGGCAAGCCCGACAACCTTGACCACGATCTCTGCTTCATCCGCGACGGCATCGTCGTCATTCCCAAGAGCGCCCTCATCCCGCACGGCACGGTGATTTGAGATTCGCTGCCATTTACTTTCCTTCGCGTCGCTGCTAAAAATCCCGCGTGCTCAACGCCGCCGCCATCTGGAAAGCTTTCAATTCGCCCAGCCGGCTGAGTCTCATCGCCGGGCCCTGCGCGATTGAAAACGAGAAGCTGTGCCTGCAGGTTGCCGCCTCGCTCAAAAAAATCTGCGCCGCACTCGGCGTCTTTTACGTTTTCAAGGCCAGCTTCGACAAGGCCAACCGCACCTCGGTCAAATCGTTTCGCGGCCCGGGCCTCGAACAAGGTTTGCGCGTCCTGGCCAAGGTCCGTGCCGAAATCGGTGTGCCGGTGCTGACCGACATTCACACCGAGGCGCAGGCCGCCGCGGTCGGCGAGATCGTGGATGTTCTGCAAATCCCCGCCTTCCTCTGCCGCCAGACCGATTTGATTGAAGCCGCCGTGGCCACCGGGAAAATCGTGAATTTGAAAAAAGGCCAGTTCCTGTCGCCGGCGGAAATGGGCCGGGTCGCCGAAAAGGCCCGGCTGGCCGGGGCCAAAAAAATCCTGCTGACCGAACGCGGCACGACCTTTGGCTACAACAATCTGGTTGCCGACATGCGCTCGATTCCCATCATGAAACGTTTCGGCTTTCCGGTGATTTTTGACGCGACGCATTCCGTGCAACTGCCCGGCGGCGGCGGCGACACGTCATCCGGTCAGCGCGAGTTTGCCCCGGTGCTTGCGCGTTGCGCGTTGGCGGCGGGCGCGAACGGACTATTCATCGAAACGCATCCGCGCCCGGAACGCGCGCTCAGCGACGGGCCGAACATGATTCCGCTGGCGGAAATGCCCGCGCTGCTCCGGAGCCTGCTTAAAATCTTCAACGCCGCCGCCGAATGAAAACGAGGATGGAGTATGGAGAATTGGCGATGGCGTTCGGAGGTTTGCGGCCATCTTCCATCTACCACACTCCATCTTCAATCGCAGTTTATTGAACATGGCCAACACCAAAACTCTTTCACTGCAAGCCAAACTTCGCCGGATAAAATTATTCCTGTGCGATGTGGATGGGGTGTTGACCGACGGCTCGATCTTCATTGGCGGCGCGCGCGAATTCAAGCAATTCAACATCCAGGACGGTCTGGGCCTGGTGTTGTTGCGGCGCGCTGGCCTGAAAATCGGCTGGGTTTCCGCCCGCCCGTCGGCGGCCACCAGGCTGCGGGCGCGGGAATTGAAAATCCATTTTCTCGTCCAGCAAATAGACCGCTGGAGCAAGGTGGCCGCCGTTGAAAGGTTGCTGGCGCGGGCCGGATCAAGCTGGGACGAGGTCTGTTTTGTCGGCGATGACATCGTGGATCTGGGTCCGCTGAAACGCGCGGGCGTGGCGGTGGCGGTGGCCAACGGAGTGTCTGAAGCAAAGGCGTCAGCGCATCTGGTCACACGCGCAGCGGGCGGTTACGGCGCGGTGCGCGAAGTCGTGGAATTGATTTTGAAGGCACAGGGCAAATGGGAACCGTTCGTGGCCCATTATTCAAAATGAGCATCCCGGCAAATATCACATGGATGATGGCTGCCGCAGGCGCAGGGTTATTGCTGACTTCCGCGCCCGGCCTTCGTGCCCAGCAGGATATCGTCAACCGCGCGAGCAATTTCACCACCATCGAATATTATGGCGGGACGAACCAGTTGCAGATGAAGTCACGCCTGTCCGGCGCGGAGGCGCTGCCGCAACCCGGCGGACTGCTCATCATCAAACAACTCAAGCTCGAAACGTTTTATCCCAACGGCGGGCCGGAAATTGTCGTGACGGCGCCGGAGTGTCTTTACGATCCGATGGGCGGCACGGCCAGTTCAGCCGGCCCCTTGCAAGTGCAGACGGGGGATGGAAAATTCCGCATTGAAGGCGAAGGTTTTTTGTGGCGGCAAACCAATTCCTTCCTCACCATCTCCAACCATGTGCAGAGCGCGGGTGAAAGCGGGGCAACCATCGGCACCAAGCCATGAAACATCTTAATCTCATTGTCATCGTCGCGTGGGTCAGCCTGGCGATTCAGGCGCAAACCAACGTAGCTCCATCACCAGGTTCCACCACCGGCGCGGCAACCAGTTTATCCACCACGCCAGCGGTGAGGCGCGCCCCGACACGAATTGATTCGGACAGTCTGGATTTTGACAAGACCGCGCACCAGATGGTTTATCGCGGCCATGTGATGGTGGACGATCCGCAGATGAAACTGACCTGCGCCCTGCTCACCACCGATTTGCCGGAGTCCGGCGGACGACCGTCCCGCATCGATGCCGAGACGAACGTAGTGATTGATTTCTTCGACGACAAAGGCCAGCCCAATCATGCGACCAGCGACCGGGCGATTTATGTTTTCAACGTGCAAAACGGCGTGACGAACGAAACGATCACGTTCACGGGCAACGCCCGGATTGAGAACGCGCAGGGCACACTCACCGGCGAACCGATTTATTGGGACCGGGCAAACAATCACTTGCACGCCGACAACGAGAATATGGTTTTCCGGCAAAATCTCACGAGTGTCATGGCCAACACCAATCCACCGGCGGCCGAGGCCACCAATCTGCCGCCGGGCACCAATGCCGTCATTGATCGAAACACCAACAGCCCCGCCGGCGCTGATTTTTAATGGAAAATCCCGCCTCATCAGCCAACAGCCTGTTGCTCACCACCGGCAATCTGGTGAAGGAGTATCGCGGCCGCCGCGTGGTGAACGAGGTGTCCATTTCCGTGAGCGCGGGAGAAATTGTCGGCCTGCTTGGCCCGAATGGCGCGGGCAAGACCACGACGTTCAACATGGTCGTCGGGCTGGTGAAACCGGACCAGGGCGCGGTGAAATTTCAGGACCGCGACATCACGCGCCTGCCGATGCACCGGCGCGCGCGGCTGGGCATCGGTTATCTGACGCAGGAGCCGTCGGTGTTCCGCAAGCTCACCGTCGCGGAAAACATCCTGGCGATCCTCGAAACGTGCCGGCTGTCGCGGGACGAACGCGCCGTGCGTTTGAAATACCTGCTGGAGGAACTGGATTTGACGCCCCTGGCCAAAAACAAGGCCTACACGCTCAGCGGCGGCGAAAAACGCCGGCTGGAAATCACCCGCGCCCTGGTGACGAGCCCCCGGTTGCTGCTGCTGGACGAACCGTTCAGCGGCATTGATCCGATTGCGGTTTATGAAGTGCAGAAAATTGTCCGCCGGTTGAAGGAGCGCGGACTGGGCATTTTGATCACCGACCACAACGTGCGCGAAACCTTGAAATTGATAGACCGGGGCTACATCATTCACAAGGGTCAGGTGCTCGTGGAAGGCAGCGCCGAATTTCTGGCGAACGACCCGAAGGCCCGCGAAATTTATCTCGGGCCGGAATTTAATTTGTAATCATGCAACGTCAGAACGTCACCGTTGAGCAATTTTTCAAGGACCACGGCCCCGAGCTGCAAATGCGGCTGCTGGCGGGGGCGCGCGGCCTGAAGCGGGTCATCCGCGAATCAACGGTGAACCGCCCGGGCCTCGTGTTGAGCGGTTTCACGCAATATTTTGCCTTTAAACGATTGCAGGTTTTCGGCAATGCGGAGGTGTATTATCTGCGGTCGCTCACCTCCGCCGAACGGGCGAAACGGTACGTCCATTTTTTCAGCTTCAAAATCCCGTGCATCATTTTCAGCCGCAGTTTCCGCCCGGACCGGGAGTTTGTTGCCGCCGCCGAAAAGGCGGGCGTGCCGGTCTTTCAATGCCCGATGGTCACGATGAAATTCATCAACGCCGCGACGCTGGCGCTCGAGACGATGTTTGCGCCGCGCGGTTCGGAGATGGGCAGCATGGTGGACATCCTGGGCGTGGGCGTGCTGATCCGCGGAGAGAGCGGCATCGGCAAGAGCGAGGCGGTGCTGGCGCTCATCGAACGCAGCTACAGCCTGGTATCCGATGACGTGACGAAAGTCATTGTGATGGACGGTCACAATGTCTTCGGCAGCTGCTCAGAATTGACGCGCGACCACATGGAAATCCGCGGCATCGGCATCATCAATGTCGCCGCCATGTTCGGCATCAAAAGCATCCGCCACAAAAAACGCATTGATCTCATCGTCTCCCTCAAGGCGTGGAACGATGTCACGGACGTGGATCGCGTGGGCATGGAACAGGAATTCATGAAAATCCTGGGCGTGGACATTCCGCACATCATCATCCCGGTCCGCCCCGGCCGCGATCTGGCGCGCCTGATTGAAGTCGCCGCCTTCCAGACCAAATTGAAAATGTCCGGCCACAACGCCGCGCAGGAATTGAATGACCGGCTCATCGCCCACATGAACCAGGGCACCCCGACCCCGGAAAAATAAAATTCAGTGGCGCTTCATTTCCGCATCGTTTAGTGTAAAATCAGCAAGTTGATGAGCGCAAAGAAACTGCCGGACAGCGAGTTCTTCACCAAGGAACTCACCATCTCGAACAAACTGGGCATCCATGCCCGGCCCGCCGCCATGTTTGTGAAGACCGCCAACCGGTTCGCCTGCGAAATCTTCGTCGAAAAGGACGGGGAAAAAATCAACGGCAAGAGCATCATGGGGTTGATGATGCTCGCCGCCGGTCCCGGCAGCAAACTGACCCTGCACGTCCGCGGCGCGGACGCCCAGGCCGCCATCGTCGAACTCGAAGCCCTCGTCAAACGGAAATTTGATGAGGAATGAGCGGACGGTTTCGCGTTTTCCCAAACTTTGAATCTTGAACTCTGCACGCCGGACTTTAGTCTTTCGGCATGTCAGTTCCTCAATTTGATGTCAAATACGTCGCGCATCTGGCGCGACTGCATCTCGCCCCGGACGAGGAAATCAAGCTCGGCGCGCAACTCGGCGGCATCCTCGGCTACATCGAGAAGTTAAAAGAACTCGATGTCGCCAACGTCGAACCGACCGCGCATGCCGTGCCGCTGGTCAATGTCACCCGCCCGGATGAAGTCCGTCCGTCGCTACCGCACGACGACGCCCTCCGCAACGCACCCGCGCAGGCCAACGGATTGTTCATGGTGCCCAAGATTGTCGAGTGAAATCCGGGAAACGCGCGGATAAAATGTTAAATCAACTCACCATTTCCGGACTCGCCGCCAAGCTCGCGAAACGCGAAGTCTCCGCGCGCGAAGCCATGCAGTCGTGTCTCGACCAGATCGCGCGCGTGGACGGGAAAATCCACGCCTTCATCAGCCACGACGACGGCGACGCGATGGCGCAGGCGGAGGCGGCGGACCGGGAGCTGGCCAAGGGCGGCCACAACGCCAGGCCCCTGCTGGGCATTCCGGTGGCGGTCAAGGACGTGCTCGCCGTCAAGGATCAGCCGTTGAATTGCGGCTCGAAAATCCTGGGCAAGTTCATTTCGCCCTACGACGCCACCGTCGTCGAAAAGCTGAAGGCGGCGGGCGCTATTGTCTTTGGCCGGCTGAACATGGATGAATTTGCCATGGGCAGCTCGACGGAAAATTCCGCCTTTGGTATCACGCGCAACCCGTGGGACACGACGCGCATTCCCGGCGGCTCGTCCGGCGGTTCGGCGGCGGCGGTCGCGGCGGATGAAGCCATCGCCACGCTCGGCTCGGACACCGGCGGTTCCATCCGCCAGCCGGCCGCCTTGTGCGGTTGTGTCGGCCTGAAACCCACCTACGGCCGTGTTTCGCGCTATGGACTCGTCGCCTTCGCCTCGTCCCTGGATCAAATCGGTCCGTTCACAAAGGACGTCCGCGATGCGGCGACGATGCTGGGTGTCATCAGCGGACACGATCCGCGCGATTCCACGAGCGTGCCGCAACCGGTGCCGGATTATGCCGCGAGCCTGACCGGCCATATCAAGGGTTTGAAGCTCGGGCTGCCGAAGGAATATCTGATCGGCGGGCTGGACCCCGAAGTGAAAGCCGCCGTGGACGCCGCCGTGAAACAATTTGAAAAGCTGGGCGCGGAAATCGTGGAAATTTCCCTGCCGCACACGGATTACGGCGTGTCGGTTTATTACATCATCGCCACGGCGGAAGCGTCGGCGAATCTCGCGAGGTTCGACGGCATCCGCTACGGAGCCCGGGTGGACGGGGCGGATCCGATTGAGTTGTACAGCCGGACACGTGGGGCGGGTTTCGGCGCGGAGGTGAAACGCCGCATCATCCTCGGCACCTATGTTCTGAGCAGCGGCTACTACGACGCCTATTACTTGCGCGCGCAAAAGGTCCGCACCCTCATCCGCAATGATTTTTTGAAGGCGTATGAAACCGTGGATGCCATCGTCACACCGACGACGCCAACCGCCGCGTTTAAAATCGGCGAAAAGTCCGACGACCCGCTGCAAATGTACCTGAGCGATATCTTCACGATTTCCTGCAACCTCGCGGGCATTTGCGGCGTCAGTATTCCGTGCGGGTTCACGAAAAACCCGAAGCTGCCCATCGGCCTGCAACTGCTGGGCAAGCCGTTCGGCGAGGAAGCGCTTTTGAAAATCGCCCATGCCTATGAACAAAGCACCTTGTGGCACAAGGACAAATCAGCTATGGTAGAGCAGTGATGAAGCTGACTCAGCGGACCAACAAAATACTTTTTTTTCTGGGGTTATCCCTGCCGTTGATTGCGCTGATGGCGATGAGCTGGCTGGTGCATCACACCAGCGGACAATTCAAGGATTCGTTTTATCAGGTGGCGCACACCTACAAGGTCCTGAATCTCGTCCAGCAAACCCAGTTCCATCTGCTGGATGCGGAAACCGAACGCCGCGGCTACCTGTTGACGGGCGGGGATGAATATCTCAGCTCTTACGGGAGAGCCATGACCTCCGTCCGCAATGACATTGACCAGCTAAAGACCCTCTCACAGGCCAGGGTCGGACAACAAACCAACATTTCAGAATTGCAGGACCTCATTATTGAACGGCTGGGCATTGACCCGGAAAAAATGACGGGCGGCAAAACCAGCTTGCACGACACGCTGGCCGTGGCGCTGACTGATCAGGGCAAGCAAACGATGGAACAAATTGGCCGCGTGCTGTTCCAGATGGGGCAGGACGAGGAATACACGCTGAACATGAATCAGCAACACGCGGAAGCCGACTCCCTTTCCAGCCAGATCACGTCGGTGGTGCTCATCGCAACTGTCGCGATGGTGCTGGCGTTCATTGTCATCATCCTGATGCGGCTTGAAAAACTGCAACAGGTGGTGACGGTCTGCGCCTGGACCGGCCAGGTAAAATACAACGGCCAGTGGATCCGCCTGGACGAATACCTGCAGCGCCGGTTCGGCCTTTCCGTTTCGCACGGTCTCTCCAAGGAAGCGGAGGAGAAAATGGCCGAGGAAATCAAGGGCTTCCACCGTCCGGACGACGCGGGACCAACGGGCTGACCCCCGCCGTTTGACCCAATTTTTGGGCTTGCGCCTCAAGTAACTTGATGGTTACTTGTTGCGCTCATGGCCAAGACGGCAAAACCCAGCAGCGGGGTGGCGGAGCGGAACCCCGAGCGCACCCAGGCCCGCATTTTGTTCGCGGCGCTGCAGGAATTCGCGGCGCACGGCTTTGCCGGCGCACGGGTGGATGCCATTGCCCACCGCGCCGCCATCAACAAGCGGATGCTCTACCACTATTTCGGCGACAAGGAAGGGCTGTTCCGCGCCGTGTTGCGCCGGAAAATCACCGAACGCCAGGCCTGGGCGGAAAACCTGTCGGGCGATCCCGCGGAAAGCCTGACATTCTGGTTTGAAGCCGCGTGCAAGGACGCCGACTGGGTCCGCATGCTGGAATGGGAGGCGTTGCAGGGCAGCGATCAAAAAATCGTTGACGATCAACAGCGGCGCGCGGCGGTGACCCGCGCGCTGAAACGGATCCGCCGGCAGCAGGCGCGCGGCCAGATCTCCGGCGAATTCGATCCGCGGCACGTGATGCTGGCCATGCGGTCGTTGACGATGTTCCCGGTGGCGTTTCCACAACTGACCAAGCTCATCATGGGCCGGCCGGTTTCGGATCCGCGATTTCAAACGGAGCGCGCGGCTTTTCTGAAACTATTTGCCCGCGCGTTCCAACCCGCGGCCGGCCGAAACATCGAAATCAAATCCACTGACTGAATCCGGCATGAAAAATTTTATTTTAATTCCAATCCTGACACTCGTGGCAGCGATGCTGGCCAACGGCTGCTCGCGCAACGCGAACAAGGGCATGGTTGCGGGGGCGCCGGTGCTCGTGGCGCAGGCGGTCGAGACCAATCTGCCGGTGCAGATTGATCCGCCGCCGGTCGGCCATGTGATGCCGTATTCGACGGTGACGATCCACTCGCAAATTCAAGGCATGATCAGCGAGGTGCATTTCCAGGAAGGGCAGGAGGTGAAGAAAGGCGACCTGTTGTTCACGATTGACCCGCGCCCGGCACAGGCGGCGCTGGACCAGGCGAGCGCAGCGCTGGAACGCGACTCGGCGCAGTTGGAATACGCAAAAATCAATTTTGCGCGCGAACAGAAACTGTTCGATGAAAAATTGATTTCCCAGGATGAACTGGACACCAACCGGGCCAACCAGGACGCCCTGGCCGGCACGGTGGCGGCGGACCGCGCCGCCATCACCAACGCACTGTTAAGTCTGGATTATTGCCTGATCCGCGCGCCGATTGACGGCCGGACCGGCAACCTGCAATCCTACGCAGGCAATGTCGTGAAGGCACCGGATGACATTCTGCTGACGATCAATCAAATTCATCCGATTTATGTCGCCTTCGCCGTGCCGGAGCAATATCTGCCGGTCATCAAAAAAGAGATGCAGGAAAAAACGCTGAAGGTGTCGGCGACGTTTCAAAACCAGGAAGGGCCTCCGCCGCAAGGCGATTTGACGTTCGTGGACAACAGCGTTGACATGACGACCGGCACCATCCAGCTCAAAGCAACGTTCCCGAACGAAACCAGCGAGTTGTGGCCCGGACAATTTGTGCAGGTGACCCTGACGCTGTCGGAGTTGACGGACGCCATCATCGTGCCGGCGCAGGCGGTGCAAACCGGACAGAACGGCCAGTTCGTTTACGTGGTGAAGCCGGATCAGACCGTCGAAGAGCGGCCGGTGACCGTCGGGATCACTTATCAAGGTGCAACCGTGGTGCAAAGCGGATTGAAAACCGGCGAGACGGTGGTGACAGACGGCCAGTTGCGCCTGGCACCCGGCGTGAAAGTGACCGTCAAGAGTTCGATCCAGCCGGCCGTGCCAGCTTCAGCCACCGCCGCCCCATGAGTGTTCCGGAACTTTTCATCCGCCGGCCCGTGATGACCACGCTGGTCATGTCGGCCATATTGTTGTTCGGCATCATCGGCTACACCCTTTTGCCGGTGAGCGATCTGCCCAGCGTGGACTATCCCACGATTCAAGTCTCGGTGAATCTGCCCGGTGCCAGTCCCGAAACCATGGCTTCGTCGGTTGCCACGCCATTGGAAAAGCAATTCTCCACCATTCCGGGCGTGGATTCCATGTCGTCCATCAGCGCGCAGGGCGTTTCCCAAATCACCATTCAATTTACCCTCGACCGCAACATTGACGCGGCGGCCCAGGACGTGCAGGCGGCCATCACGCTGGCCGCCAAGCAATTGCCGCCCAATCTGCCCACCCCGCCGACTTACCGGAAGGTCAATCCGGCGGACGCACCCATTCTTTACATCGCCATGTCATCGCCGACGTTGCTGCTTTCCGCAGTGGACAATTACGCCGAGAACATGCTGGCGCAACGCATTTCCATGGTGGACGGCGTCGCGCAGGTTTCAGTTTTCGGCTCGCAGCAATACGCCGTGCGCGTTCAGGTGGATCCGAACAAACTCGCCGCCTATGGACTCGGCATTGACCAGGTGGTGCAGGCGGTCCAACAGGGCAACGTGAACCAGCCGCTCGGCACGCTTTATGGCAAACACCAGGCCTTCACCGTGCAGGCCAACGGCCAGCTCAATGTTGCGGCGGATTTCCGTCCGATGATTGTCGCCTATCGCAACGGGAATCCCGTGCGCCTGCAACAGCTCGGCAACGTCCGGGACAGCGTGCAGAACGACAAGGTGGCGAGCTGGTACAACAACACGCGCGCCATTGTGCTGGCCGTGCAACGCCAGCCGGGCGCGAACACGGTCGAGGTCGCGGACAACATCCAGAAAATGCTGCCCCAGTTCCGCGAACAGATTCCCGCGTCGGTGAAACTGGAGGTGCTGTTCGACCGGTCCCAGTCCATTCGCGATTCGGTGGCGGACGTCAAGCACACGCTCTTTCTGGCCATCTGCCTCGTGGTCATGATCATTTTTGTCTTTCTGCGAAACTTGTCGGCGACGGTCATCCCGAGCCTGGCGCTGCCGATGTCCATCATCGGCACCTTTGCCGCGATGTCGTTGCTGGGTTACAGCCTCGACAATCTTTCGCTCATGGCGCTGACGCTGTGCGTCGGCTTCGTCGTGGACGACGCCATCGTCATGCTCGAAAACATCGTGCGCCACATGGAACTGGGCGAGCCGCCGATGGCCGCAGCCTTCAAAGGCTCGACGGAAATCGGCTTTACGATTGTTTCCATGACGCTGTCGCTTTCGGCGGTGTTCATTCCGATCCTGTTCATGAGCGGGCTGCTGGGGCGGTTGCTGCATGAATTTGCGATGACGATTGTGATCGCGGTGCTGGTGTCCGGCTTTGTTTCGTTGACGCTCACGCCGATGTTGTGCAGCCGGTTTGTGCATGCGGCCCACGAGCAAAAGCACGGGCGGCTTTACAATTTTTTCGAGCGTTTCTTCGATGGAATGCGGAACCAGTACGACCGCTCGCTGCAAATCATGATGCGCCGCCGGTTCACGACGCTCATGCTGTCGTTCGCCATTTTTGCCGCGACGCTGTTTTTATTTTATGTGATTCCCAAGGGATTTTTCCCCGATGAAGACACGGGCCAGATTTTTGCCATCACCGAGGCGTCGCAGGACATTTCCTTTGATGCCATGCGCGTACATCAGATGGCCGCGGCCAAAATCGTCGCCGCCGACCCGAACGTGGACGGCTTCATGTCCGCCATTGGGGCGAGCGGTTCATCCGCCGTGTTGAACCAGGGCCGCCTCTTCATGCGTTTGAAGCCGACGGCGGAGCGCAAATTGAACGCCAACCAGATCATCCAGGAACTGCGCCCGAAACTGGCGCAGATTCCGGGCATCAACGTCTATATGCAAGTCCCGCCGCTCATCCGCGTCGGCGGCACCCTGACCAAGTCGCTGTATCAATACGCCTTGCAGGACACCGACACCAAGGAGTTGTTTCATTGGGCGCCGATTTTGATGAAGAAGATGTCGCAAGAACCCGGTTTTCAGGACGTGACGAGTGACTTGCTGATCGCGAATCCGCAGGTCAACGTGAACATTGACCGGGACAAGGCCGCCGCGCTCGGCGTCACCGCGCAGCAGGTTGAAAACGCACTGTACGCTGCCTATGGCGAAGAACAGGCATCCACAATTTACAGCGACATCGCCGAATACTGGGTCGTGTTTGAAGTGGAACCGCAATTCCAGCTGGATCCCGCCTCGCTTTCCCAGCTCTACATCACCAGTTCGTTCACCGAAACCAACGGCACACCCAAGTTGATCCCCTTAAGCGCCGTGGCCAAACTGACGCGCGGGATCGGTCCGACCAGCATCTCGCATGTCGGCCAGTTGCCGTCGGTCACCATTTCCTTCAACCTTGCGCCCGGGGTTTCGCTCGGCACCGCCGTCGAGCGGGTGCAAAAAATCGAAGCCGATCTGCACCTGCCCGAAACCATCAGCGGCAGCTTTCAAGGGTCGGCCCAGGTGTACCAGTCGTCCGTCAAAGGACTTCTCCTTCTGCTCGTCGCGGCCATTCTCGTCATTTACATCATCCTCGGAATCCTTTACGAAAGCTTCATCCACCCGGTGACCATTTTGTCCGGCCTGCCGTCGGCGGGATTTGGCGCACTGGCCACGTTGATTATTTTCAGTTGGAACCTGAACACGCTTCATCAACTGGCACACCCCGAAAGCATCAGGGCCTTCTTCGGCGCGTTTATATCACAATCCGAACTGAACATTTACGGCTTCGTCGGCATCGTCATGCTCGTCGGCATCGTGAAGAAAAATGCGATCATGATGATTGATTTCGCCATCGAGGCGCAGCGCAGCGGCAAATCCCCGGCGGAAGCCATTCACGAGGGTTGCCTGTTGCGGTTCCGGCCGATCATGATGACCACCATGTGTGCGCTCATGGCCACGCTGCCCATTGCGCTGGGCATCGGCGCGGGCGGCGAATCCCGCAAGAGCCTCGGTCTCGCCGTCGTCGGCGGCCTGGTGGTGTCGCAATGCCTGACGCTCTACATCACGCCGGTGGTTTACCTCTACCTCGAAGGATTCCACCAGTGGTTTCTGCGCAAACGCGCGGCCCGGCTGGCTGCCCAGGGCATCAAGCCGGTGGCCGTTTGATTCCGGCTAGCAAGAAAATTGAGAACCACCAGCGCACCGTTGTCCTGTTCGTTTTTCATTTTAATTTCTGCCGGATTCACGCGGCGCACAAGCAAACGCCAGCAATGGCAGCCAAAATTGAAACTCACCAATGGACTATTGAAGAAATGCTTTCAGCAACAATCTAACGCACCACGTCCCAATTTTGGACACATGGAGTGATTTTAAAGGGTTTTCACAGGCGAAAAAAAATTGAAAATTTTTGAAGAATTAATTGAACCGTTTGCAGTTTCTAGCCGTCTATGTCAGTGTAGTAAGCGATGATTTCGCTGTTCGTTTAGGGTTGGCATAAAGGTTTTGCTCGTGGCGCGGCTCGGACAGCGACCCCAAGTTGGTCGCGCCACCCTTCTGAGCGCCTCGGTGAAGGCGTATAAACCTTGTCACCGCGGAGGCCGGACGCAAGTCCGGCCTTTCGCATTTATGGATTTCGCATTGATTGCAGCGTAAAAGGCGTATAATCTTGCCGAAGTATGAAACACCAGCTCGATTTCGAGAAGCCTATCATCGAACTGCAAAACAAGCTGGAGGAACTGCGTGCCCATCCGGAAAAACATTCCATGGACATCAGCTTTGAAGAGGAAATCCAGCTCATCGAAAAAAAGCTGGAGGAAACCCGACGGCAGATTTTCTCGAACCTCACGTCCTGGCAGCGGGTGCAACTGGCGCGCCACCCCAAGCGTCCTTACACACTGGATTACATCGGCAAGGCTTTCACCGACTTTCGTGAATTGCACGGCGACCGGCTGTTTGCCGAAGACCGCGCCATGGTCGGCGGTTTTGCAAAGTTGGGCGAACACCGTGTCATGGTCATCGGCACGCAAAAGGGCCGGGACACGAAGGAAAACATCCTGCGCAATTTCGGCTCGGCGCATCCCGAGGGTTACCGCAAGGCGCTACGCCTGATGCGGATTGCCAGCAAATTCGGCCTGCCCATCATTACACTCATTGACACCGCCGGCGCGTATCCCGGCATCGGCGCCGAGGAGCGGCACATCGCCGAGGCCATCGCCGTCAATCTTCGCGAGATGACGCTCTTTGAGGTCCCGATCATTGCCGCCGTCATCGGGGAAGGCGGTTCGGGCGGCGCGCTGGGCATCGGAGTGGCCGACCGCGTGTTGATTTTGGAAAACGCCTATTACTCGGTCATCAGCCCGGAAGGCTGCGCCGCGATTCTGTGGGAAGACCGCGCCGCCGCGCCGAAGGCCGCCGAGGCCCTCAAAATCACCGCCAATAATCTGCTCGAATTCGGTCTTGTGGACGGAATCATTCCCGAACCCTTGGGCGGCGCACATAACGATCTGATTGAAGCTGCGGCAAATTTGAAATCACATCTGCTCAAACATTTGGACGAGCTCGCCGCCATGCCGGTCGCCGAGCGGCTGAAAAAACGTTACGACAAATTCCGCGCGCACGGGCATTTCATCGAAAACACCGAGCCGGAAGTCAACGGGGTTCCCCAGGCATCCGCCGCATAATCCTCCGTGCTTTATCCGTTCACCTTTCATCCCATTTTCAAGGAGCGCGTCTGGGGCGGATGCGAAATTGAACGGCTCTACGGAAAAAAACTTCCGCCGGGCAGGCCCATCGGCGAATCGTGGGAAATCACCGACCGTCCCGGCGACACCAGCGTCATCGCCAATGGTCCGCTCGCCGGAAAAACTCTGCGCTGGTTGATGGAAAATCACCGAGCTGAATTGCTCGGTGCCGCGAAACCGGCGGCGGAAGACCGGTTTCCCCTGCTCTGCAAAATCCTCGATGCGCGCGAAAAACTTTCACTACAAGTCCATCCGCCGGCCAGCAAGGCCGCTGAACTCCAAGGCGAGCCCAAGACCGAAATGTGGTTCATTGCCGATGCCGCGCCGGGAGCGGAATTATACGCCGGCCTCAAACGCGGCGTCACCCACGCCGAATTTGAGACAAAAATAAAAACCGGCGGGGTTGCCGACTGTTTCCATCGCATTCCCGTCCACGCAGGCGATGCGATGTTTCTGCCCAGCGGTCGCGTCCACGCCATCGGCGCCGGCCTGGTGATTTTTGAAATCCAGCAGAACTCGGACACAACGTACCGCGTTTTCGACTGGGATCGGGTCGGCCTCGACGGCCAGCCGCGTGAACTGCACGTGGCACAGTCCCTGGCCAGCATTGACTTCAGCGACTTCGAGCCAGCCCTGGTTCAAAACCAATTTGCCGGCAGCGCCTCGATCCAACACCGCATATTGGTGGAAGACTCGCTGTTCAAGGTTGAAGCCTGGAAGCTCAATTCCGGCGGCCAAGGCCGGTTGCAGTCCGGTAAATTGCAGATTGTCGCAGTCACCCGGGGTGAAGCTGAAATCATCAGCGGCCCGGCTTCGGTGAATTTGTCCGCCGGGCAGTTCTGCCTGGTTCCAGCCAGCCTGGAACGGACGGAAATTCTGGCCAAATCAGACGCGGCTTTGTTGCGCGTCGAGGCGGATTGATCTTACCACAAAGTGGCGGCAGAAGGTTTGTGGCCCTCGATTTCTTTGCGATGTAAATATTCCTCCACCATCCGTTGGCGAATTTGAAGCTTTTGATGCGGATCTGCTTTAGCCAGTTCCGCAGCATATTTTTCCTCAACGGATTCCGACAAAACAGCCTTTTTACCTCGCAAAAACCGGCGGTAGCCATCCGCAACAATTTGATTTTTCATGCCTGAACGGTAGGCTTTGCGGCGATGCAACAGGCCAGCCGCGGCATTGAAGTGATGAGCAAGCTCCACGTTGACGGTTCGGGAACGACATCAATCGGATCTAGGCAGGCAACGTGACATCGCCGTTGACATCATCAAAGTCCACATCCACGGCTTCCGGCCCCTGCGAATCGGGAAAAGCGCCGACGGACACGGGGCCAAGCGGACTGAAAAGGTCAGTCATCGTGTCGCCAGCAGCCAATGAATTCCCGCCACTGTCCTGCCGCCTGCAGGCGGCAGGACAGTCCCATCTTTCCAAGTCATTACTCACAGACAAGGTTAGATGGAAAGGCAGATACAAGATGGCGTTGCCACCCTAACTGAACGCCGGCACAAAACGGGAATGTTGTTGAACGGGGCCGGACCGGGAGCACCGACGGGAGTTGCCGGGATGACCGATGCGCCAGGGCCAGCTCCGCCGGGATCCGCCGCGCTGGCGATCAGGTTGTTGGTGTTCGCAGCCGTGGCCAGCGTGATGGCGTTGCCGCCAACATTGCCGCCCGCGTTGACTGCGGCCTGACTCACTGTCCAGAGATTAAAGCCGTCCACCGCCGGGCTGCCGGCGGTAGTGGGTCAGTTTGAAATTTGGCGGTTACGGTGATGAGCATCGGCGACGAAACGGGATGGTTGGCGTTCGGGGCATCAAGTTCAGGGTGATTTTGGTTGTTCATTCGCTGATTCATTCGTTTTAACGTCGCGT
>Ga0182030_10001007_pt1 | contig 56557 bp, 38 predicted proteins | sample 812S3MmetaG_FD_121299 | JGI IMG/M metagenome (GOLD analysis project Ga0182030, IMG submission 121299) | Permafrost microbial communities from Stordalen Mire, Sweden - 812S3M metaG (Illumina Assembly) | ecosystem: Environmental > Terrestrial > Soil > Wetlands > Permafrost | place: Sweden... | reverse complement strand
CTCAAATCACCTGTTCTTCTTCGACACCACCCTGCGCGACGGCGAGCAATCGCCCGGCTGCAGCATGACCACGCAGGAAAAGCTCTCCATGGCGCATGCCCTCGAAGAATTGGGCGTCGACATCATCGAGGCCGGCTTCGCGATGGCCTCCGAGGGCGACTTCGCGGCCATCGCCACCATCACCCAGGCCATTCGCAAGCCCCGCATCGCTTCCCTTGCCCGCGCCAAGAAGGAAGATATTGAAATGGCCGCCCGCGCCGTGCAGTTTGCCGATCGCGCCCGCATCCATGTATTCCTCGCCTCCAGCGACCTGCACCTCGAATACAAGCTCAAGATCGGTCGTGCCGAGGCTCTCGATCTCACCGCCGAGTCCGTCCGCCTGGCCCGCTCGCTCGTCGACGATGTCGAATTCTCTCCGGAAGACGCCACCCGCTCCGACCGCGACTTCCTCGTCGAAATGGTCCGCGTAGCCGTCGAAGCCGGGGCCACCACCATCAACATGCCGGACACTGTCGGCTACTCCACCCCTGAGGAATACGGCCGCATGTTCGTCGAGGTCCGCGAGCGCATCCCGGCCATCGACGCTGAAGGCATCATCCTCTCTTCGCACTGCCACGACGACCTCGGCCTGGCCGTTGCCAACTCCCTCGCCGCCGTCCAGAACGGAGCCCGCCAGGTCGAGTGCACCATCAACGGCATTGGCGAGCGCGCCGGCAACGCGGCTCTGGAAGAGATCGCCGCCGCCCTCTATGTGCGCGGCGACCGCTACGGCATCTCCACCAGCATCAAGCTTGAGAATCTCTATCCCACAAGCCAGGTTCTAGGTCAGATCATCACCTTCAAGCCCTCGCCCAACAAGGCCGTCGTCGGCGACAACGCTTTCGCCCACGAGTCCGGCATTCATCAACACGGAATGCTCGCCAACCCACTCTGCTACGAAATCATGACGCCCGCATTGGTCGGCGTCGCCAAAACACATTTAGTCCTCGGCAAACACTCCGGCCGCGCCGCGTTGCGCCACAGATTGGAACAGCTCGGCTTCGCCCTCACCCGCGATGAATTGCAACACGTCTATTACCGCTTTGTGGCCTTAGCCGACCGCAAGAAAAACATTTATGACCAGGACCTGATCGGCCTGTTGCCCGACCAGATCCGCGAACGCCGCCACGAACCAGTCTCGGAACTCGATTGAACCTCCACAACGCTGTCATCCTGAGCGAAGCGCAGCGAAGTCGAAGGACCCGCTGTTGTCTTTCACATTTTGCCCAGAAACACTGCGAGACCACCCAGAGTAACTGCCAAGAACGGAACCTATGAATACGCGTCATTTGCTGATCCTCACATGCACTGGAATCGCATCTCCGCTGATTCTGCTTGTATTGCTTCTCGACAATGGCCCGACTCGGTTGGCTCGATGGTTTGCTTTTGGGCCCGGGCAATTTCGTGGCGCATCTATTCGTTCCGGACGCAGCTGCCGCACATCCTCCAGTGTGGTACTTTCAGGTTGCGTTTGGCCTGAACTTTCTCTTTTTATGGATCGATTTACTGGTCCTTGCATTCTTGCTTGAGAAACTCATCACCCGAAGGAAACACAACGCATGAAGCTGAAGATTCTCGTAACCGCCGGCGACGGCATCGGCCCCGAAGTCACCAACGAAGCAGTTGCGGTTTTGCAGGAGGTTGCGCAACTCGGCGGCCACACGCTCGCACTCGATAACAAGCGCATCGGCGGCATCGCCATCGTCACCGACGGCACGCCGCTCCCCGCCGACACCCTGGCCGCGGCGCTCGACTCCGATGCCGTTCTCCTCGGTGCAGTCGGCGGCAATGAATTCAACTCGCTCCCACCCGACAAGCGCCCCGAAGCCGGTCTGCTGGGCCTTCGCTCCGCACTTGGCGGCTTCGCCAATCTCCGCCCCGCGTTCGCCTTCAAGGAACTCGCCGTCAACAGCCCGCTTCGTCCCGAAATCATCGACGGCGCAGACATCCTTTTTGTTCGCGAGTTACTCGGCGGCCTTTACTTCGGCCAGCCCCGCGAGTGGAACAAGACTACCGGTGAAGCCTGGAACACCATGCGCTACACAAAGGATGAAGTTGCCCGCGTGGCCCGCATCGCATTTCAGTTAGCCGCCAAGCGTCGCAACAAACTAACCAGTGTCGACAAGGCCAATGTGCTTGAAGTTTCTCAACTCTGGCGCGCGACGGTTACCGAAGTTGCCACCGAATTCCCCAATGTCACCCTCGAACATCAGTACGTAGACGCCATGTCCATGCACCTGATGAACCAGCCCCGCAACTATGACGTGGTGCTCACCGAAAACCTCTTCGGCGACATTCTCTCCGACGAGTCCGCCGTCATCACCGGCTCGCTCGGCATGTTGCCCTCCGCCACCATCGGCGGCAAAGTCAATTTGTATGAACCAGTCCACGGCAGTGCTCCAGACATTGCAGGCAAGGGCCTCGCCAATCCACTCGGCGCAATCCTTACCGGCGCACTAATCTTGCGCCACTCCGGCGGCCTCGAAGCCGAAGCGGCAGCCATCGAGTCCAGCGTCCGCAAAGTCCTCGAGCAAGGCTTCCGCACGCCGGACCTCATGCGCGGCAATCAATCCTCCGCAGCGGAATTCACCGCTCTCTCAACAACCGAAATGGGCGCAAAAGTCCGCGAAACCGTAAAGACCATGCTCGTCAACGCTTAGATCGCCAAAAAACTGGGTGCCCCATCCTTCGCGCACTTTGCGAAGGGTGGGTGAGAACAAACCCCAATATCCGAACCCAGGGAGCATCATGACCACCACACCAAAAACATTATTCGAAAAAGTCTGGCAGCAGCACGTAGTCGTCGAGCCTGAAGGCGAGCCCACCCTGCTCTACATCGACTTGCACCTTCTCCACGAGGTCACCTCGCCGCAAGCCTTTGAAGGACTACGCCTCGCCGGCCGCACCGTCCACCGCCCCGATCGCTGCATCGCCACCGTCGACCACAACGTCCCCACCACCATCGCCGGCCGCCTCCACATCGTCGACCAGATCGCCGCCACGCAAATCGCCACTCTCCGCGCCAACTGCGCCGAATTCGGCATCGAGCTATACGACGTCGACTCGCGCGAGCAAGGAATCGTCCACGTCATCGGCCCCGAGCTCGGCATCACCAAGCCCGGCATGACCATCGTCTGCGGCGACTCGCACACCAGCACCCATGGTGCATTCGGCGCGTTGGCATTTGGCATCGGCACCAGCGAAGTTGAGCACGTTCTCGCCACACAAACGCTGCCACAATCCAAGCCAAAAACCTTCCGCATCTCGGTCGAAGGCGAGCTGCCCACGGGCGTCACTGCGAAGGACATCATCCTCGCCATCATCGGGCAGATCGGCACCGACGGAGCAACCGGCTGCGTTGTCGAATACGCCGGCTCCGCCATTCGCGCGCTTTCCATGGAAGGCCGCATGACCATTTGCAACATGAGCATCGAAGCCGGTGCCCGCGCCGGCATGATCGCCCCCGATGAGACCACCTTCGCATATCTCAAGGGCCGCCGCTTCAGCCCTCAAGGTGAAGCGTGGGACAAAGCAGTAGAAGAGTGGAGCAAGCTGCCCACCGACCAAGGCGCAACCTTCGATCGCGAGTTAGTCATCGACGCTGCAACGCTGGTTCCCTACGTCAGTTGGGGCACCAACCCAGGAATGGTTGCGCCCATCACCTCCACCGTGCCCAACCCTGCTGCCACAGCCAATGAGCAGGACCGCAAGAGCCTTGAGCGCGCTCTCGAATACATGGGCCTCACCGCCGGCACACCGCTTGAAGAAGTCGCAATCGACCGCGTCTTCATTGGCTCCTGCACCAACTCGCGCATTGAAGACCTGCGCGCCGCCGCCCGCATTGCCGCCGGTTACAAGGTCTCAGCCCACGTCAGCGCCATGGTTGTCCCAGGGTCACAAGCCGTAAAAGCGCAGGCCGAATCCGAAGGCCTCGACAAGGTATTTCGCGAAGCCGGCTTCGACTGGCGCGAACCCGGATGTTCGATGTGCCTCGGCATGAACCCCGACATCCTCGAGCCCGGAGAACGTTGCGCCTCCACCAGCAACCGCAACTTTGAAGGCCGCCAGGGCCGCGGTGGCCGCACGCATCTCGTAAGCCCAGAAATGGCCGCCGCAGCCGCCATCGCCGGCCACTTCGTCGACATCCGCAACTGGCACGTTCGTACTCCTGTAGGCCAACAGGTGAAGGCATAATATGGAACCCTTTCGCACTGTAACGTCAATCGCCGCGCCTCTCGACCGCACCAACGTCGACACCGACCAGATCATCCCCAAGCAGTTCCTGAAGCGCATTGAGCGGACCGGCTACGGCGAGTTTCTTTTCTTCGATTGGCGTCGCAAATCCAATGGCGATCCCAATCCCGAATTCGAGCTCAACGATCCGCGCTACAAGGGTGCTCAAATACTCATTGCCGGCAAAAACTTCGCCTGCGGATCGAGCCGCGAACACGCCGCCTGGGCGCTCAGCGACTATGGTTTTCGAGTTGTCATCGCCCCCACTTTCGCCGACATCTTCTTCTCCAACGCCGGCAAGAACGGAATCGTCCTCGTTCGCCTAAGTGAGCAGCAAGTCGCAGAGCTGCTCCAAAACGCAAAGGAACTTCCCAGTTATCAACTCACCGTATCGCTTGAAGCGCAAACAGTCACAGACGCGTTCGGTTTTCATGCCACCTTCGAAGTCGATCCCTTCCGCAAGTTCTGCCTGCTCGAAGGCCTCGACGACATCGGGCTGACCCTGCGCCACGAAGCAGCACTCGAAAGTTATGAAACCAAACACGACGAAGCGGGATGGTTGAAAGCAAAATGACCTGGGTGCCCCATCCGCACGGTGCCTTTGTTTTTGTCGCGAGAGTGGGAGAGCGCAGAATCCACAACGGAGAGAACCTCAACAGCAGCACCAACCAACTGACCACTGATCACTGACAACTGATCACTGGCGAACGAAGAGAGCAAATGACCATCGAAGGCAAGCGTCAAAGCATCCCGTTAACAGAAGGCCCCAGCAGGGCCGCCGCCCGCTCCTACCTCCGCGGGGCCGGATTCGAAAAGGAAGATCTGCACAAGCCCATCATCGGCATCGCCAACACCTGGACCGAAATCGGCACCTGCAACGTTCATCTGCGCGAAATCGCCAAGGCCCTGAAAGAAGGCATCCGCGAAGCCGGCGGGACCCCGATGGAGTTCAATACGATCACCATCCACGACGGCATCACCATGGGCACACAAGGCATGAAAGCCTCGCTCGTTAGTCGCGAAGTTATCGCCGACTCCATCGAGTTAGTCGCCCGCGGTAACTTGTTTGACGGCCTGGTTGGCATCGGCGGCTGCGACAAAAACATGCCCGGCATCATCATGGCCCTCTGTCGCCTCGACATACCCGGCATGATGCTCTACGGCGGCTCAATCGCTCCCGGCAAACTCGACGGCCCCAATGGCGAGAAGATTGACATCACCATTCAAGATGTTTTCGAAGGCATCGGCTCCCACGCCGCCGGCCGCATCGACGACGCCGGCCTTGAAGCTCTCGAAGCCAACGCCTGTCCCGGCGCAGGCGCGTGCGGCGGCCAGTTCACCGCCAACACCATGGCCATGTCCGGCGAAATCCTTGGCATCTCGCCCATCTATCTCTCCGGCGTCCCCGCCACCAGTCCAGACAAGCACGCCGCCACTCGCGAAGCCGGCCGCATTCTCATGGATGCCGTCCGCGCCAATCGCCGCCCCTCCCAAATCATCACCCGCAAGTCGATCGAGAACACCATCGCCAGCGTGGCTGCCAGCGGCGGTTCCACCAACGCAGTACTTCATCTGTTAGCCATCGCCAGCGAAATGGGCATCGACTTATCCATCGATGACTTCGATGTTATTTCCAAGCGAACCCCGTTTATTTGCGATCTAACTCCTGCGGGAAAATACGTAGCGTCCGACTATCAAGCTGCAGGCGGATCGCGGCTCCTCGCCAAGCGCCTCATTGAAGCCGGCCACGCCGACGGTAGCACGCTGACCATCAGCGGCCGCACTCTCGCCGAGGAAGCCGCACTCGCGCAAGAAACTCCCGGCCAGGTTGTCATCCACACATTCGAAAATCCCATCAAGCCCACCGGCGGCCTCGTCATTCTCAAAGGCAACCTGGCCCCCGAGGGCTGCGTGATGAAAATCGCCGCCGCCAATCGCGTCGAGCATCGCGGCCCCGCCCGCGTCTTCGATACGGAAGAAGCCTGCTTCGCCGCCGTACAGACCGGCCAGATCAAGCCCGGCGATGTGCTCGTCATTCGCTATGAAGGCCCCAAGGGCGGTCCCGGCATGAGAGAAATGCTGCAGGTCACCGCCGCGGTTTCTTCCAACGCCGAACTCAGCGCGCACGTTGCGCTTCTCACCGACGGCCGCTTCTCCGGCGCAACCCGCGGATTCACCGCCGGCCACGTTGCCCCTGAAGCCTTTGTGGGCGGCCCCATCGCCGCAGTCCGCGAAGGCGACATCATCCACTTTGACATTCCGAACCGCAAGCTCACTCTCGAAGTCAGCGAAGAAGAAATCGCATCGCGTCTCAAAGACTTCACGCCTCCTGCACTCCGCTGGCCACGCGGCGTCTTCCGCAAATATGTCGACCGCGTAAACTCCGCCTCCGAAGGCGCAACAACGTAAAACAAGCTCTTAGCTGTCAGCTATCAGCTTTTGGATCGAAACTAATTAGCAGCGCAAACACTGGGGATCACCAAGTAACAGGCTGATAGCTGATAGCTGAAGGCTGAAAGCTAAAAAGGAGCCCATCATGGGAACCATCGCAAACACACAAGCCGCCAACGCCCACCTCACCACACCCACCCGCCTCACCGGTGCTGAAATCGTGTGGGCCACCCTGGTGGGCGAGGGCGTAGAAACCGTCTTCGGCTATCCCGGCGGCGCAATCCTGCCGGTCTACGATGCGCTGCGCAAGTTTCCCATTCATCACGTCCTGGTCCGCCACGAGCAAGGCGCATCGCACATGGCCGACGGCTATGCGCGCGCCTCGGGCAAGGTCGGCGTCGCCATCGCCACCAGCGGCCCCGGCGCCACCAATCTGGTCACCGGCATCGCCACCGCCATGCTGGACTCCATCCCGATCGTCTGCATCACCGGAAATGTTTCGTCCAAGATTCTCGGCACCGACGCATTTCAGGAAGTCGACATCACCGGCATAACTCTCCCGGTCACCAAGCATAACTTCCTCATCAATCGTCCGGAGGATATTGCGCCGGCCATTCGCATCGCATTTCAAATCGCAAAGTCTGGCCGCCCCGGTCCGGTGCTCGTCGACATCACGAAAGACGCGCAGCAAGCGACTGCCATCTTCGACTTCGCCGCCGCCAAGCCGCGCCCCTATCGCCCCCATCCCATGCTCCGCGTTGAAGAGTCAGGCCTGGCGCAAGCCGCCGAGCTCATCCGAAATGCCAAGCGACCCATCATCCTCGCCGGCCATGGCGTCTCCGAATCAAGCGCCATGGAGCAGGTCCGTACCCTTGCTGAGCGCGCGCAAATTCCTGTCGCTCTCACCCTGCTCGGCCTCGGCAGCTTCCCTGCCTCGCATCCGCTCGACCTCGGCATGATGGGCATGCACGGCGAATCGTGGGTGAACCACGCCATTCAGGAGGCCGACCTGCTCATCGCCTGCGGCATGCGCTTCGACGACCGCGTCACTGGCTCTACATCCACCTACGCGCTCAAGGCCAAGAAGATTCATATCGAAGTCGACCCCGCGGAAATCAACAAGAACATCAAGGTCGACGTAGCCCTCGTCGGCGATCTGCGCGAAGTGCTCGAGCAGTTGCTCCCGCGCATAGGTGGCCGCGACGGTTCTGCCTGGATCAAGGCCATCGAAACCAGCAAAGGCGCAGTCGCTGTTCGCGACATCAAGAATCTTCCCGACCTCGGCCACCTCTACGCCGCCCATGTGATTCACGACATCTGGCGCATCACCGGTGGCAACGCCATCGTGGTTACGGACGTAGGTCAGCACCAGATGTGGGAGGCGCAGTACTTTCACCACGAACACCCGCGCACACTCATTACCTCAGGCGGCCTCGGAACCATGGGCTTTGCCTTACCCGCCGCCATCGGCGCAAAGTTCGCCTGCCCCGATAGAGAAGTCTGGGTTGTTGCCGGCGACGGTGGATTCCAGATGACCGCAGCCGAGCTCTCCACCATCGTCCAGGAAAAAATCAAGATCAACATCGCCATCATCAACAATGGTTTCCTCGGCATGGTGCGCCAGTGGCAGCAGTTCTTTTACGACAGCAACTACGAAGCCACGCCACTCATCAGTCCCGACTTTGTCAAACTCGCCGACGCCCACGGCATTCAAGGCCGCGCCGTCCGCACCCGCGCCGAAGTGGTCGATGCCGTAGCCGAAGCTCGCACCGCACCCGGCACCTTCCTGCTCAACTTCATGGTCGAGAAAGAAGAGTCGGTCTATCCGATGATTCCCGCCGGCTCAGCACTCCACGAAATGATCCGCCGTCCCGGCAAAGACCCGCTGCTGGAGACGCCGGAAGACAAATAGGAATGCGAGTGGACAGCTGACAGTGATCAGGTGTCCTCAACCATCCGCATATTGCTACCTCTTGCGTTTTTCGGCTGTTCACTGTCCACTGTTCACTGGAAAGGCCTTTATGCTGCACACATTCGTCGCATACGTAGAAGACTTGCCCGGCGTGCTCACACGCGTCGCGTCCCTCTTTCGCCGCCTCAACATCAACATCAACTCGCTCACCGTCGGCCGCAGCGAGCGCCCCGGCCTCTCCCGCCTCACGCTGGTCTGCGATGCCTCCGCCGAAGCTGGCCATCGCATCCGCGCCAGCCTCTTCAAGCTCGAAAATGTTGTCGACGTTGACGACATCGCCAAAGATCCAGCCGTCACGCGCGAGCTCGCGCTCATCAAGGTGGCCTCCACGCCCGCCAACCGATCGCAGATATTCGACCTCGTCGAAGTCTTCCGCGCCCGCATTGTCGATCTCACCTCGGAGTCGCTGATGATTGAGATGACCGGCGTCGAAAGCAAGATCGAAGGCCTCATCGAAGTGTTGCGCGAAGACGACGGCCGTATCCTCGAAATCTGCCGAAGCGGTAAAATGACCATGCGCCGCGGCTGCCACGTATCCAGCGTCCTGAAAGCAATGGGCGCGGGCCCCGATGAATCCGCGGAAACGGACACCGAGCCCGCTGAATCTCTGGAAGTAATCCCGAGCGAGCAGGGATAACAACAAAAATCTGTCATCCTGAGCGAAGCGCAGCGAAGTCGAAGGTCTGCGGTTGTTCTTCCGCCGCACTGAACAAGTACTATTAACCAAGCAAAGGAAAAAGAACAACAACATGGCAAAGACCTATTACGATCACGACGCCGACTTATCCCTCATCCAGGCCAAGAATGTAGCCATCATCGGCTACGGCTCTCAGGGCCACGCACACGCCCTCAGCCTCAAAGACTCTGGAGTGCATGTAAAAGTCGGCCTCCCTTCCACATCCAAATCCCGCGCCAAAGCCAAGAAGGCCGGCCTCGAAGTCACCACCCCTTCCAAGGCCGCCAAGTGGGCTGATGTGGTCATGATTCTCACCCCCGACCAGACCCAGGCCAAGCTCTACGCAGAGGAAATCGGCCCATACCTCAAGCCGGGCGCGCTGCTGCTCTTCGCTCACGGCTTCAACATCCACTTCAAGACCATCGTCCCCGCCAAGGATATCGACGTAGGCCTCGCCGCGCCCAAGGCTCCCGGCCATCGCGTGCGCGAAGTCTTCACCGAAGGCGGCGGCGTTCCCTGCCTCATCGCCGTCCACCAGGACGCGACCGGCAACGCTCACGCCCTCACCCTCAGTTACCTCAAGGGCATCGGCGGCACGCGCGCTGGAGTTCTCGAAACCACATTCAAGGAAGAGACCGAGACCGACCTCTTCGGCGAGCAGGCCGTACTCTGCGGCGGTGTCAGCGCCCTCGTCAAGGCTGGATTTGAGACGCTGGTCGAAGCCGGCTACCAGCCTGAGAGCGCCTACTTCGAATGCCTCCACGAGCTCAAGCTGATCGTCGATCTCATCTATCGCGGCGGCCTCGCTTACATGCGCTACTCCATCTCCGACACCGCCGAATGGGGCGACTACGTCAGCGGCCCGCGCGTCATCAACGAAGAAAGCCGCGCTGCCATGAAGCGGATCCTCACCGAAATTCAGAACGGCAAATTCGCCAAAACCTTCTTGAAGGACCAGAACTCCGGCCGCAAGAAGTTTGAGGCTTTCCGCAAGAAGGAAGCCAAGCACCCCATCGAAGTCATCGGCAAAACCCTCCGCGCGTCAATGCCCTTCCTCGACCCCGTCACCGTCGAAGAAGTCCGCAAAACGCGGTAGATAAAACAGCCTCCAGCTACTAGCTCTTAGCTTCTAGCTGGAGGCACATTTAATTGACTATCTAAGTTAAAATCAATGTCATCCTGAGCGAGCGTAGCGAGTCGAAGGACCTGCGGTTGCTCTTTTCGGCAGATGGCTCCAAATCGCATCACTACCACCGTATCCGCTCGAATATCCTCCGCAACCGCGCCCCTTTCGCGGGATTCACCATCTTCACAAAGCCAACCCGTCCATCCAGATGCATACGAAACGCCGGATTCCCCTCGCGGTTCTGGCTCTCCGCTCCATGCCTCACGCAATTCCTCAGAATCGCCTTGAGCTTATCGAAGTCAGCGCGCACCAAATTGATGTGCTCATGGGTCACGAGGCCCGCGAGAACTTTTCATACTGCTTCATAAATGCGTGTTTCCAGTATGCCCTGAAAACGCGATGCCCGTGTTCGATCTGATCGATCACTGTGGCCAGCCTTCCCTTTAACCTCTTGTCCAGCCGGACGGCGAAGATCTGGCTGATGGCGTAGAACCGCGACAGGTTGACCTGGGCCCGCTCCTTCTTTGAAAACTTCGGCCCCGGATACAGCCGATGCATATCGGCTGTATCCGCTGGTGGATGCAATCGCTCACGAGTACGAATTCGGCGAGGGTGAAGATCATACGGCCGCGTCGCGGTCTCCATTCGACTGGTTCATGTATCAGATTGGGATGCGCAGTTTCCGTGCCTTCGCGGGGGATAAGCCGACATGGATACTCAACTACTCGTGGGATGGGGCCCAGCATGTGCAACCTCGCGACGCGATGCTGAACCTCGCGATGTCAGAGCGCATGGCAGGCGCAAACGTCTGGGATGCACGGGGACATGTGATGTCCGGTTCGAATGACCTGCCGACGCGAACGGAGATCTATAGTTGCATTGGGGAGCACGAAGATATCTTTGGCGCTTTCCGAAGACCAGTAGGGGAAACGGGCGTATATTTCTCCGATGCGACACGGAACCTCTATCCTGTTGAATTTGTGAATTCATACCGCGGAGTCTTGCTCTTGCTGTTGCAAAACCACATACAGTTCCAGATAGTGACTCCCCGCACGCTCGCACAGTTTCACGGCAAAGTGTTGGTGCTGCCGAACGTGAAGGTGGTCAGCAGGGAAGAGGTCGCCGGCTTCCACAATTATGCCTCGCAAGGCGGAAAAGTCGTCGTGACCGGATCTGCCGATAAGCAGCTTGACTCGCTCCACGAGACCACTCGTCCGTCCGATAGCCGGGAGGTCAAGTATCTTAGCCGCGTGGAAAAGGATTTCTCCGCATCGGACCCGGCAAGCGAACCGGATTTGCTCAAGGCAATCGGCACCAACACTGGCGTTGAGGTCAAGGCGTCAAAAAACGTCGTTGTGCATGAAGCGCGAATTGGCGATCGCCTCTACTTGTTCTTCGCAAACTTTGACGGACTGCAGGCGGGGCTGAAGGCGACACCGGTGGTACAGCACGACATTGAAGTGACGGTGCCGCTGAAATTTGACGCGAAGTTGCACTGGCTCCCATTCATGGGCAGCGAAACCGTGCTGGATGGCCAATCTTCGCCGGAGGGTCTGCGATTCAGCATTCCGAATTTGGATCGCGGAGCTGTTGCCTGGTTTATGTCCACGTCAAAGTAGCACATGCTCCAGCGAGACGACGGGCACCTCGTTTTCCATCGACAAGAGGAACGGTCTCGTGGCCCGAAGGCAAGCAGCATCCAAGGGAATTTAGGCTCGGGAATCTTCAAGCCATCGACCTTCTGGTACGAATCTGTTCTTGTCAGTTGGCCAGACGAAGAAATGCGTGCACAAATGCGGGATCGCGGAAAGATTCCGTGCCGCCCTGGCGAAGAGTCGAGAGAGCAGCCGTACGATTTCCGAAAGCCGCACAGGCCTCCGGCGCTTCTCCACGGAGGTATGCGGCAAGGAACCCGGCATCGAAACTATCGCCGGCGCCAATGGTATCGACCGGGGTCACCAGTTGCGCGGGAACGAACCAGCGGCGACCTGCCTTCTCGACCAGGGAACCACGCTTGCCGCACTTGATCGCGACCAGCGGGACGCGCTTTGCAAGAGCATCGATAGCGCTCTCGGCATCCGATTTGCCGGTGATGCGGCAGGCTTCGTCCTCGTTGGGCAGGAAGATGTCAACGATGCCCAGGAGTTCATCCAGCGGAGCGCCCCAACCATCTTCGGGATCGTCATTGGTGTCGAGTGAGAGGGAGAGTCCAGATGACTTCAGTTGGCGCAAGATGCCGGGCAGGTCTGGATGCAACGCCTTGTGGAGGAAAAGCGATGAGAGATGGAAGTGGCGGGCGGAGGCGAGGTAAGCCAGATCAAGGTCAGCCGCGGCCATCTCAAACATAGTCCCAGGATAGGTAAGAATATGCCGCTTGCCTTCATGGGTCAGCAGGATGGTTACGCCAGTGGAAGTGCCACCGGAGACCCGTTTGACGCACGAGATGTCGACCCCCTTTTCCTCAAGCCGTTCGAGGGCGATGATGCCGAGCGGGTCGTCTCCTAGCCGCGTTACGAAACCGACGGAGACACCCAGCGCGGCCAGGTTGTGGGCCACAATTGCCGAGGAACTCCCTAACGTCATGCCGAAGCCGCTGGCCAGCAGTTCGCGCTCTGTCGACAGCACCTCAGGAAGCCCGTAGAGAATCAGGTCCATGTTGATTTCACCGGCAATTGTGACATCAAAGCGTTTTCTCATTTGTTTTCCTGCGTCTCCAAGGCACCTTGCGGATAAATCCTGACGCCGCTTACTACCCGGTTGATTACCCCGTCCGGGCTCGGGTTATCGGGGTTCAAACCGATGCGCAAACTCAAATGATAGCCGAGCAACTGCGGCCCCAGAATTTCGAACGGAGTACGCAACGCATCGTCCGTTTCCGGCGCCACGGCAGGGATAAGCTGATCGAACAGAACCAGGGATTCTTCGGGGTCCGCGATGCCCACCAGGTAACCGATTTTCTTGGCACGAAGTTCACGAATCAGATCCCGCTCATAGCTGCGGCGAGTCGGGTCGCTGGACAGGAGGCAGAGGACAAGAGTGTCGGGCGTGAGAAAGGACATGGGACCGTGGCGAAGGCCGAGATAGGTTTCCGAAACCAGCGGGAACCGGCCGGCTGTCATTTCCAGCGTCTTGAGCCCGGCCTCTCTTTGCCAGCCAAGAAGGGGAGACGAAGAAAGAACTACGATGCGATCGCGAATACGTGCGGCTGCGCGCTGGCACGCATCATCGATTTCCGGCAGCAGGGCGGCAGTGCGCGCGCTCAGTTCATGCACGACGGCCGCGACAGTCTCCGCTTGACCCAGCGCCAGGCTGGCTAGCCCCAGGCCCGCTACAACCAGATTGGAGAACGCGCTAGTCATTACCAGGCTCTGGTCATTCGTGCGTGGATCAAGCACAATAAGGCCGTCCAGGCTGGACCTTGACAGTGCGCCGTCTTCGTCGCAGACAATGGCGGACTGCTGAATGTCTGGCCGCAGAGCACGCACGTGCTCGACCACTGCCGCGCTCTCTGGACTGCTGCCTGAGCGCGCCAGCGAGATCACGGCATCGATGCCGGTCAGGTAACGCTCCGCATCGACCAGCAGGTCTGTTGTGGGCACTGCGATGGCCTGGGTCCAAGCAGTGGCCACGGCGCTGGCCGCATACGCCGATGTTCCCGCACCCGTCAGCAGCACACGCGCGCCCTTGAGTTTTTCGTCCAGCCGCATGCGCCGCGATGCTGCGCGGACCGTTTCAAGCGTCACCGGCCACAGAAGAGGCTGCTGAAGAATTTCCGGCAAAGTATACAGCGGTTCGGCATGAACGCCCGTTCCTGCCGCTACACTCTGATGTTGTGACATGTAGGTTTCGCTCCCTGTTGCACAAAATAAGCGATTATTCGTTGCATTGTCGAAAATCGACATCAAACGTAATCTCTCGAAAGATTATACCCTCGTTTCGCAATCGTCAATGCCCTTAGCCCGAGAATAACCGAACCATTACGTAAGGATGGTTGATTGGACAAAAGGTCAATAGACCACTAGTCCCACTGCGGTTGCCCGGCGCGTATTCCAATTAGGCTGAACAAAGGGCGAATACCACGATTTAAGAAAATAGCTGAAACCAGCGCAAGCGTTCAGGCTTTTCCATCTTTCCTCGGGAGCACCTTCAAAGCGTCTGTGCCAACGGTAATAGCGGCCGCGAAATCCAAAGTAAGTTAAAGCTGGTTGATTCAAAAGCGTTTATGAGCGCGAATTCAGCTCTTCCCGATCGATTCATCAGATAAAGCTCCCAGGAAGCCGGCCTTGGTCTGGTCGATTCCAAATAATGATCTCGACTTTTCTATTGACATTAAATGAATTAATTCGTAATAATTCGAAACACAATGTACTACTAAGTGATGGTACAGCGAAACATGGTCCGTAATTCTTCGCAATCAATCGAGAGATTCTCTCCGCTGCTTGTTCCATGCATTCATTTCCAAACCGGCAAATGTGGAAGCCAGGCACCCGCGCTGAATCATCTTCCAACTGCACCATTGAGATCAAAAGGGAGGCTTCGGTATGTTTAAGGGATTTCTCAGCGTATGTACACTTTGTATAGGCCTGCTGCTGATGGCCAGCTACCCTCTCGCAGCGCAACGGGATACTGCCACGCTGGAGGGCCGTGTCGTTGACGCCACCGGAGCTACAGTCCCCAACGCCTCTGTAACGGTAATGAATACCTCAACGAATTACAGCTATCACGCGCAAGGCGATGCTTCCGGAGCGTGGATTATCAGCCCTGTACGTATTGGCACCTATCAGATCACCATATCCGTGCCCGGTTTCAAGCAGACCATTGCCGGCCCGATCACGTTGGATGTACAGCAGCGTCAACGGGTAGACACCACGCTCCAACTCGGTGCGATCAGCGAGCACGTTGAAGTCACCGACGCTGCGCCTTTGTTGGAGACGGATTCCTCAGAGACCGGCCAAGTCATCGATAGCGAGTCCATGGTGGGCTTTCCACTCAATGGACGCAATGCCGTGCAACTTGCCCAGCTTACCGTCGGCGTGACCACCAGCGAGCCCGGGGCCCGCGACTCAGGCGGATACGGCTTCAGCGCCAGCGGTTCGCGTTCTCTCGACAACAACTTCCTTCTCGACGGTGTCGACAACAACTCGAATTTGCCCGATCTTCTGAACGAAGCGAACTACGTCGTGATGCCGGCGCCCGACGCGCTCGAGGAGTTCAAGATCGAGACGGGCAACTACGATGCCGAGTTCGGTCGCGCCACCGGGGCGATCGTAAACGCCACCACAAAGGGTGGAAGCAACAAGTTCCATGGCTCGGCCTACGAATTCCTGCGCAATCAAAGCTTCGATGCAGAGAACTATTTCGACACCGCCCGCCAACCCTACCACCAGAATCAATACGGCGCAACATTCGGCGGAAAGATCATCAAGGACAAGCTGCTCTTTTTCGTCGATTACCAGGGCTTACGTCTCAGTCAGGCACAGGTGGCCACGTCCGTGGTTCCCACCGCGGCGCAACTGGGCGGTGACTTCACCGGCCAATTGGACACGACCACCCCGACGGGCGTAAACGACTGCAACGGCGTGCCGACCTATAACGGAGAAATCTTCGATACCACCAAAACCCAATCCGTCGGGGTTGTTGACGGAACCAACGTATATTGCGGCGTTCCCTTTGGCTACGTCAGCGGCGTGCCGAGCAACATCATTCCAGTCGCCAGCACCGACGCGCTAGGCCTCAAGCTGATTCAACTCTATCCAGCTTCGAACGCCAATGGAGTCGGCTATAATTACCTCTCCGACCCCATCACTACGCAAACCGAAAACCAGGGAGATGTCCGCATCGACCAGGTAATCACCACCAAAGATACAGCGTTCTATCGTTTCAGCATGAGCAACAGTCCTGAGACCATCGGTTCACCTTTCCCAGGAAAAGCCGATGGAGGTGGGTTCTTCGACGGTATTCAACAAATCACCGCATACGCCGGCGCAGCCAGCGAAGCTCACGTCTTCTCTGTTCATAAGGTGAACGAGCTGCGCTTCGGCGCCAACAAGCTCAGGACGAGCAGGTTTCAGTCCAACTACGGCGAGAACGTTGCCGCCACGGTCGGTTTCCCCGGCGTGCCCTACGCTCCTGGGAGCAACAACGGCGGCTTGCCGCAGATCTCCTTCAGTGACGCGTCCAACCTGGGAAGCCCAACCTATCTGCCGGCCATCGAAAGACAGACGATGTTTATGCTGTCTGACACTTTTACCCTGATTTCCGGCAACGATACATGGAAGTTTGGCGGAGAGATTCGCCCCGAGCGCTTTTCAATCTACGAGCCCGCATACCCGCGCGGCTTCCTCGATTTCACGCACCAGTACACCGACAATGCAGGCAGTCCAGGGACCGGCGGAAACAGCCTTGCCGATCTGCTCACAGGCCAACCGAGCGGTGGCTTCATCAACAATCTGAACAATATCGACTACTCCCGTCACACTTACGCTCTCTTCCTTCAGAACGACTGGCGCGTCATGCCCAAGCTCACCCTCAATATGGGCATCCGCTGGGAGTATTTTTCTCCCGTGTTTTCAAAGGGAGCCGCCCAGGCGAATTTTAATCCCATCACAGGCAAACTCGATATCCCGAAGAGTAACAATGCCACTCTGACGCCTCTCCTGTCCCAGACTCTTCCGGTAAACCACAACGCATCGGATGCTCTGATTTCAGCCGACCACAAGGACTTTTCGCCGCGCGTAGGCTTGGCCTATAACGCGACCAAACGTCTTGTCGTACAGAGCGCATTCGGGGTTTTCTTCAACGGGGACGAGGCAGGTCCGTACAGCAATCCGAGCCCTGGATTCAATCCTCCATTCTTCATCACGCAGACTTTTTCTGCCCCTTGCAGCTTGCCTTCGTATAACGCTGTCGAAAACTGCGGAGTGCCCGGAATCAGTACGCTCTCTCAGGGATTTCCAGCCAGCGCACTCGTCGATCCAAACACTCCTACCCTCTTCGCCTTGCAGCCGAACCTGCGCATGCCCTATGTCATGCAATGGCACCTCACAACCCAGTACCAGTTGAACGAAAAGACGATGATTGAAACGGGCTTTATCGGCTCAAAGAGCGACCGTTCCTACATCTATCTCAACGGCAACCAGGCGCAACCAACAGCCGATGGATCCGCCGCTTCAGCCCCGCGCCGCCCGTTTCCATATGTTGACGCTCCCATCGGCTATCTCCGATCGTCCGGTTCATCGAACTACAACAGCCTGCAGACTTCGCTGACGCAACGCTTGAGCCACGGCCTTGAGTACATCGTCAACTACACCTACAGCAAGGCGCTTGGAAACGCCAGCAGCGCCGATCTCGGCTCCCAGAATAACGACGGTTTCCGCAACAGCCTGTACCCGAATAAGGAATACGGGCCCTTGGACTTCGACGTGCGCAACCGCTTCGTGGCTAGCTATCTGTATGATCTGCCCTTCGGCAAGGGCCAGCTCTTGGCGACTGGGAATCGGGTAATCGACGCTGTGATTGGTGATTGGAATTGGTCAGGCATCCTCACTCTTTCCTCAGGCACCTGGTTCACCGTGACGGATGGAAATGCCAACTTTGCCAACTCGGATGGACAGCAGCGGCCCGATTTTGTTCCCGGCGTCAAAGCCACTTCGAAGCCCTGCATCCCCAGCACATTCTTCAATACCTGCGCCTTCCAGAATCCGGCTGCCGGATCTACAGGCAACGTAAGCATCAACAGCCTTGAAGGTCCTGGACAGAAAAATGTCGATTTTTCGCTCGTAAAGAAAATTCCTCTAGGCGAGTCCAGACACCTCGAAATCAGGGCCGAAACTTTCAATGCTTTCAATCATCCGAACTTCCAATTCGCGGCGCCGGGGCCTCAGAACTCCATCAACTCAACCATCATGGGAACTCCGAGTTTCGGCTATACGACGGGCGCACTGGCCCCAAGGCTCGTACAGCTTGCCGCCAAACTGTACTACTGAGAACCGCACACATCACATAGCCCCCGTGGCCCGATCCTTGCGATTTTGTTCTATCGCAGGGGTGGGAAACCTCAGCCCCCCACCAGCCCGGTTTGCGGAGCAGACCGGGCCGTTCCATGTACAGATTGCAAAGTGTCAACATAGGGCAAAGGAGTTGCCGTGAAACGATCGATCAGCTTGAGTATCTGTGCACTTTTGTTGGTGAGCATGGGAGTGCTGGCGAGCCGGGCAAATGCGAGTGGGCAGGCACGACAGGATGCGCCCGATGGAGCACAGACACTCGGTTCGATTCGAGGGAACTCGCTCACGGTCAGCATCAATTCCGATGGCTCCTACTCCATCGCCAGCGCCGGCATTCCTGGTACGGTCCTGCGATCCAATGTCGAAGCAGAAGTAAGTAATGAAGCGCTGCAATCGTCCGCATACCCTCAACACAAGATTGCGCAGTCGGAGTTTCAGGACGAATTCGGCGCGGGGTCGAAGCTCACAATAACGCACACCGGATTGCCGGGCAAGCCAGACCTTGTATGCACCATTCGGTTGTACCAGGATCAATCGTGGGGCGACATTGCCGTCGAGGTGCTAAACACGACGGCGAAAGCCATCACAGTGCAGGCCATTCGCAACATTCAGATAACGAACACTCCGGAAATAAATCTCAACGGCCCCCAATCGGCCGACCGCATCCTGTCCGACAGTTATAGCGAAGACCGCCCGCAGCTTGCGATCCACGATCTCGCCGACGCGCCCAATGGAATGCTTCGAGCAGTGGGAACCCACTTGATCTATAACCGCAAGAGCGGCGAGAGTCTCTTCCTTGGCGCACTCACCAGCGACCGCCTGTTAACGATTTTTCATCTCAAGGAACAAGGTGCGGGCGCAAACGCGAAGATTGTCTCCTACGAAGCAGCGTCCACGGGGACGACGGAAATCATGAAGGAGGAATCGCTCCACGATTCTCCTCCCGCTGAACAGGTAGTCCTGAGCCTTCCAGTCGAAGCCGGTGCGGGCCTCTCCTCTGAGCGCTTGATGTTTGCCGTTGGGAGGGACTATCACGCGCAACTTGAGCAGTACGGGCACGCGATCAAGTTGCTGCACAAGGCCCGCGTCGATACACCGACTCCGATCGGATGGTGGAGCTGGACCGCTTACTATTTTGGACTCAACCAGGGAACCGCAATCACCAATGCGAACTGGCTCGCGGAGAATCTCAAGAACAGCGGATACAAGTATTTTCAAATCGACGAAGGATATCAATACGCGCGTGGCGAATACACGACTCCCGATGCGAATCTGTTTCCCAGCGGCCTGGGCTACGTTGCGGATGAGGTGCGCGGCAACGGACTGACGTTTGGAGTGTGGACATCGCCATTTCAAGTATCGGAGCGGGCATGGGTTTATCAGAATCACAAAGACTGGCTGCTGCATAACGCAGCGGGTCAGCTCATTCATACCGGCGAAGTGACCGAACATAAAGACCCGCTCTATGTGCTCGACACAACCAATCCCGGCGCGCAGGAGTATCTCAAACAGACCTACAGCACGCTTCATAATTGGGGCGTCCGCTTCATCAAAATGGATTTCATGGATGACGCGGCCGTCGAGGGCTCCTACTATCGCGCCAATACGACAGCGCTTGAGGCACAGCGCATTGGCCTGGAGATCATCCGCAAGACCATGGGCGAAGACACGGTGCTCGACAAAGACGGCAGTGTCATGCTCAATCCCGTCGGCTATGTGGATGCCGGACGCATCTCTCAGGACACGGGACACACCTTCGAAGCCACTCGCGATGCGGCTTCGGGAATCGCCGCGCGATACTACATGAATCGCAATTTTTTTATCGCCGATCCCGACGCATTCACTGTTTCCACTCAGACCGTCGACGACCAATCATGGCACAACGGACCAAGGCCGCTGAGCATTGAAGAAGCTAAGGTATCGATTGCTCTATCAGCAGTCTCAGGCGGCATGTTCGAGCTCGGAGACGATCTTCCCACCCTGGGCGCCACGCTGGACCGGTTGGCGCTTGTAAAAAACACTGACCTGCTTGACATGGCGCGTCTGGGTCATGCGTCCATCCCTGTCGATCTGATGACGTATACGGCCGGCGATGCGCAACCGAGCATCTTTCTGCTCAAAGAGAATAATCGCCAGTCGATTCTCACCGTCTTCAATTGGACCGAGGGAGAACTGAAGCGCAACCTCCGCTTCGTCGACCTCGGCTTGAAGGATCCAGGAAAATATCAGATCGCCGAAGTGTTCGGTGAAGAGAGTTGCTGCAGTTCTTCGGGCGATGCAGTCAATTTTGTCCAGCCAGCCCGCTCCGTGCGCATGTTCAAGCTGATTGAAAGCGATGTGCAGCCCTCTCCGCCGGCATTCGAAGTTCACTCGGCAAAGGAAGCAAAAGCAGGCGAGACCATAACCTTCATTGCCGACAACGTGTCTGACGGCGAGCCCGTGTACTCGTGCCATTGGGAATTCGGCGACGGATCAACGCAGGATGGGCTGAAGGTCCAACACGCTTACACTCAATCGGGCGACTACAAAGTAAGGGCCACTGCAACAGGCCTTGCGGCAAGCACGAGTTCAAAGACCTCGACAGTGAAGATCGCCGGCAACATCGCGACGCGATTTGTTCCGGCTGACAAGAAACGGCCCGAGTAAAGCGCTAGAGCGTCTGTCCTGAGACTTGTTGGGAAGGCCCAACCCAGAGACACCCCGACAAGAGAGGATCTCCCCGGCATGGACGCCACGGCAGAAATGGACACGGCCGCACCAGGCCTTCGCCGCACACTGAAGCTTCACCACCTGATCCTTTACGGCATCATCATCATTCAGCCTACGGCGCCTATGAGCATCTATGGCGTGGTCAGTAACGCTGCCCGCGGACACGTAGTCACCACCATCCTCATCGCCATGGTCGCCATGCTGTTTACAGCGGTGAGCTATGGCCGCATGGCGCGCGTGTATCCCAGCGCGGGCTCGGCCTACACCTATGTGGGCAAGGAGATTCATCCTTTCGCCGGATACATCGTTGGCTGGTCCATGCTCATGGACTACATGCTGAATCCCATCATCTGCGCCATCTGGTGCAGCGTCGCTGCGCAGAACGTTATTCCCCAGATTCCGTACGCCGCATGGGCCGTGGCGTTTGTGCTGGTATTCACCGGCCTCAATCTGCGCGGCGTCCAAACCTCCAGCCGCGTAAACGCCCTCCTTGCGCTGTTCATGAGCATTGTCGTGGTTGTTTTCATCGCCGAGTCCATTCGTTACATCGCGCTCGTAGCGCGTCCAGTGGGCGGCCAGTGGCTGCTGCCGTTCTACGACCCCGCGACCTTCGCTCCCGGCCGCATGTTCCACGGCGCATCCATCGCGGTACTCACGTACATCGGCTTCGATGGGATTTCGACCATGTCTGAAGAAGTTGAGAACCCGCGCCGCAACATTCTGCTGGCCACAGTCCTCACCTGCTTTGCCATTGGCGTGCTGTCGGCCATCGAGGTGTATCTCGCGCAACTCGTCTGGCCCGGCCGCGTTCCGTTTCCACTTTCGATGGTCGACACTGCTTTTGTTGAAGTCGCACATCGTGTCGGCGGAAACTTCCTCTTTCAACTGCTCAATGCCACGCTGCTGATCGCCAACATGGGTTCCGGCATTGCGGCGCAGTTTGGCGCGGCGCGCCTGCTCTACGGAATGGGCCGCGCAGACGCCCTGCCAAAGCGTTTTTTCGGTATGGTTAGCCCAACGACGAGAATCCCGCGCAACAACGTGCTGCTGCTGGGCGCGGTAACTCTGCTGGGAGCATTTCTAATGAGCTTCGAACAGGGCGCTGAACTGCTCAACTTCGGGGCATTCATCGCATTCATCGGCGTGAATGCGGCCGCCCTTGTCCACTACAGGTTTCGCTCGCAGGAGAAGGTAGCGTTCGCAGCTCTCTCTCCATTATGTGGAATTCTGGTCTGCACGTTCATTTGGTTCAATCTCAATTTGAACGCGAAACTTCTTGGGGCCGCATGGATCGCCGTCGGACTAATCCTCTACGTGATCATGCGGAAGACGACCAACAATCCAGCCCCAGAGCTTCCAATCTAGTTCTCTGTCCCTGAAGTTTGAATCAGAACAACCCTGTCATCCTGAGCGAAGCGTACTTCAGCGGAGTCGAAGGACCTGCTTCTCGGCAACCTGGGCCTCAACGCACTGCAGGTGCATCCTAGTTTCCGCAAGCTGCTGCGTAAGGCCGCAGCACTCCACGGATGCGGTGGATGACGAGAGAATGCGCATCGGGTTTCAATGTGCCAGTGCGCACTGCTCGATATTCATCCGGAAGAAAACAACTCAGCAATGTTTCCGGAATTGAATTGCTTCCCAGGTTTGCCATCAGCACATCGACTGCTTCTTTCACGCGCTGCTCGTGCCAGTAGTAGCGCACGCGGTCGCTATAACTGTAGCGCCGCAGCATATGCGCGGCCTGCTCATTGCCTGCATAGTGGTGTTGCCAGTTCGCAGGCTTGTCTAGCATCATTCGCTCCAACACATCCACCAGATGCGAACACCGCCAATGCGGGACAAGCTCACCTTCGATCTGCGAGAGAGCGGTCAGAGTTTCTCGCATGGCAAATGTCAACGCGGGGCCGACCTTGAGAATGGCAAAGCCATCCCGCACCAACTGGCGATATGCCTCGGGGCGCTGATAGTCGGTCGAGTGCGCCTCGTAGACCAGACCCTCTTCTTCGTCGAGCAGTGCAGTCAGATGCCCTGCTTGCGAAGAATCGTAATCGACCACGCTGTCATGATTGAATTCAACCCCGGGTTGAACAACCAGTGCGATCACCCGTCGCCAAACATCCGCCAGCCCAGCCTGTTTGAATACTCTGCGGTGAGTGGCCAGCGTTTCGGCGGCGGCCTCTCGGCTAGTCACGGCGAGTTCGTTCAGACTCTCAGTCGCCCCGCCGGGTGTGGGCACCTCGGTGCCGATGACATACACGGGCTTCTGCTCGCCGGAGGCTCGCTCGGCAACTGCGCAGAGAGTCGCAGCGCGAGCCGCGACCGTCTCTCCGGAGAGCGGTTCCGGATCGCCACCGCAAGCCATGCTGGCATCGAGGTGAATCTTCTGGAAGCCCGCTTTGACGTAGGCCTCGACAGTGCGCTCGGCTTGCTGCATGGCCGCCGTCGCGTTTTCCTTCTGCCAGGGATTAGGCCCCAGGTGATCTCCGCCCAGAATCAGCCGCGACTCATTGAAGCCCTTGCTTGCTGCGATCTCCAGAACACGCCGCCGAAAGTCTTCAGGCAGCATGCCAGTATAGCCGCCAACATGGTTGACCTGGTTGGACGTGGCTTCAATCAGTAAATCGGACCCATCTTCGACTGCCTGGTCGAATGCTGCTTCAAGCACCCAGGGATGGGCGGAGCAGATAGCATAGATTCCACGCGGTTGAAACTGGCGCCGCGCAATGGCTAATTGTTGCAAAACTTTAGACACTGTTGTTCCTCCATAGGGCATCAATAACCATTGATCGGAATGAAGGCTGTTTTTCAGCGGTTTTAGCCTTCACTTCCAATCGAAACGCGCCATTAGAGACAATTCTATATTAAGTGAAAATAATCGAAACAAGAAAAGTCAGAAAAAAGAACCAAAACCGAGTATGGGGCTAACGAATCGTTAAAGGGTCAGAAAATCATTGATTGTGAACTATAACCTCGACACCGGGCTCTTTTCGATGTAAATCGCAACCGAGGAATCCGCGATTCCGATTTTCTTCGCATCGCAGCGTTTCTCCAGCTAAACTGTTAATTGCCATAAAATAGGCAACAAAAACGAGGGTCTGAATGGCGAAAGACACTGCAATCCCTGAACCCGTCAACGGTGCTATGGCACGTGAGGCTGCCGGTAGCTCTTCTGCGACGGACGCTCCTATCGAGGGACTGATGGCGGAGGAGCGGCGGACGCAGATCTTGCAGATCGTGCGGACTGCGGGGCGTGCGAAGGTCAATGAACTCACCCACCTCTTCAACACCTCCGCGGTCACCATCCGCAACGATCTGAATGAATTGCATCAGCGCGGCCTGGTGGTCCGTTCGCATGGGGGCGCAATGCTGTCGGACGGCATTCTGCGCGAACCGCCCGTGCTCGAACGTCTGAAGGAGCATTCAGATGAAAAACAGCGCATCGGCGCCCGCGCCGCGGCCCTCATCAACGACGGCGAGACGATCATTCTCGATTCCGGCACCACCACGCTGGAGATTGCACGCCACCTTAAAAAGAAGCAGGGATTGCACGTCATCACCAACGGGGTCAACATTGCGGTCGAGTTGCTTGATGCCCGAGACGTTCAAACTTTCATCATCGGGGGAACAGTGCGGGGAGAATCGGCCTCCATCAGTGGACGTTTCAGCGAAGAGATGTTCAATCAGTTCTCGGCTGACAAGCTGTTTCTGAGCGGAGCTGGATGCGATCTGGAATTTGGAGTCAGCGGAGCAAATCTTGAGGAGACGATGGTGAACCGGGCCATGCTTCAGATCTCACGCGAGATCATTCTCGTCGCTGACGCCAGCAAGTTCTCCAAGCGCAGTATGACCCGCATTGCTCCTTTTTCCGAGATCGATACCGTAATCAGCGATACCGGGCTGGCCGAAGAGATTCAGGCTAAGTTGACCGCCCTTGGCTGCAATCTGATTCTGGTGTAGCGAATTGCGCCCGCGAAGATCCCCGGGGCGGTATTTGAGGACAATTCGGTCCCGCAATTCTGGGGTGCGGGAGAGTGCATTCTCGTTCAGGCCATTGTGCAAATAACGAGATTCAGTGGGAGGCATTGGGGGTTTGGATCAGCTGGGCCGAAACCGGCAGGCCGTCAGAGCCGATCATGCCGGCCCCCGGCAACTGTGGGATTATTGGCAATCTTGGCAACGTGTAGTCTGTAACTTACAAGCGGTTAAGGGTGTCGAAACGTTCGATCCCCACTCGCTTCTGGCTTGGCTCTGTAGCCTCATTCACTGGGAGAATGCAGTCCCTGCGCTGGCCACTCGCAACAACATCCTGCTCGATGTTACCAACGACAAGATGCTGAGTTGGATGCGGCAGGCTCCCGGCGCTCCTGTCGTGATCTTCCCATTGAAATTCACCGCAGAATCGCAGACGGCAGCCCTGACCGTTCCTGGCGTCACAGTGCCGGTTTTGGTGCCGGTTTGTACTGTGATTTGGTGCATTTTGGTGCCAGTAACTTGCTTCTTCGCGCTCCATAGCTTCCACGCCTTCAGCCACCTGGCGCATTCGTGGCCGGCTCCTCATCGGTGCCAGCACTCTGAACAACAGCCCGAGGGTCAAGGCCAGCTCCTCAGGAATGTTGTACCCCTGCACCGGACGCTCCACCTGTTTCCGCGAAGGAAGCGGGCGAAGTGAGGATATGCGGAGTCCGGCACGCTGCATCTGCCGGAAGACGCGGTGCTCGACCAGCTCCAGCGCCTCTCCGCGCAACCCGGCTAGGCGCGTGGGTGTGGTTAGTTGTGGCGTGGCAGGCGACGGCATGCGCCAAACTTCGATCTCTGTGTCCCGGAGCCCGTGGTGGCGGATGCGCACTTCATATTGAGGAACCGACTTGGGCGTCTCGATCAGGCGAAGCCGGGGAATCCTGGCTGTGTTGCTCATGGCTAGGCCTCTGCTGATGCGGGAACGTAAGCCGTTCCCATGGATTGCTGGGTGAGCCTCTCGGTCAGTTTATCTGTTGCGTCTCACTCCAGCGAAAGCCCGCTGGCGAAGGTAAGTGTGGCTGGTTGCCTTCTTCCCAGAGGTGGCCCACAGTTCGCGCAAGGAGCCGGAGCATCCCACGTACACGCTGAAAGTTGGCCAGCGTGGCCATCTTACCTGTGAGAGTATCGAGGACCTTTGGATGGAAGGGATAGGAGCGGCGAAACGAATCGACGATCTCCGGCTTGAGCGCCTCGCCAGGAATCGAATCTCGTTGAGAGGACCACAAGGCCCGGTATGCGTCTACTACTACATGAACGAGGCTGGCACTGCGACAAAAACCTCGAAGGCTGGCGGCGACGGCATCACCGTCCAGTTGTCCATCCTGGGCGGCCTGGTCATCAAAGATCACTTGGATTTTCGGAAGAAGTTTGGCAGTGAAACGACCGGCGGCCTGTACGATCGCATGACGTTTGCAACAGCTCCGACCACCTGGGAATTCACCGTGACGCAATTGCTCAACCAGGTTCAGGTTCTCCCGGATATCGACGCTGGATCAGCACCCGGAGAGCCAGTTGCACCACCTTCGGCAGATGGCCAGCCAGCGTGGCTATACCACCGTCAACGAGTACACTGATCGGATCAGCGGCGCCAAAGCTAAGCGGCCGGGCCTCGATCAGATGATGACCGATGCGCGCCGTGGAAAGTTCGACGTGGTCCTGGTCTGGGCGTCGGACAGGTTTGCGAGGTCAGTCAAACACTTCCTCGATGTCCTCGACGAGCTCAACCGCCTCAACATCGAAAACGTCAGCTTCAGAGAGAACATCGACACTGCCGGTCCGTTGGGACGGGCTATCGTTGTCATCGTCGGCGCCGTCGCCGAACTCGAACGCAACCTTATAGTGGAACGCGTGCGCGCCGGAATGCGGCGCGCACGCCTCGAAGGCCAGCACATCGGCCGCAACCCACTGGTACTCGATGACGCAGCTATCCAAAAAGACCTTCAGGATGGCAAGAGCTTGCGCCAGATCGCAAAAGGGCACAGAGTCTCGACGGCCACCATCCAGCGCGTTCCTTCGAAAGCATCCAGTGCAAGCCCAGGTCCACATCCTCGATAAAACAGCCTGAACCAACCCCCTTTTGCCCGGTGACAAAAGGGGTCCGAAAACCCACCCGCTAACCCCCAAAAAACAGTAAGCCGGATCTGACTGATCTGGCCGTATCAAAAGGTGTGGGTTATGGCACAGCCACTGCAGGCTTTTGCTGGATTGCAGCATACCTCTGAGGAGTTCGAGGGGCAAGGTCTGCCTTGTTTCCGCTCTCAATTGAACGGCGGGATGGAAGCCCCGAACGAAAGGGCTGTGGACTAAAGTAATCAATTCCGCCAGCTCGGCCGCGGCTTTTTACCTTGCACGTCCTTGGCTCTTCTTGCTGTCTAGAGCGAGTTGGCTTACGAGCAAACTGGCTCTCTGATTGGTCATTCGGGATTGGCGGGGAGTACTCCAGCTTCGGAAAGCGGCCTGGAACACGTCGCACGAGTGGATGAATGCGGCGAATCTGACGATAAGGAGCATATGAACCGCACGGCTGTAGCCATTTTCCTCATCTTCGCCTTTTCATCTCTCCGGCACGGAACAAGCCTTCCGGCGTTCGGCCAGACCGTTGTTGACGACCGGCAGGTCCTTTCGCTTAGCGAGTGCCTGCACCTTGCAATGGAGAGGAATCATAGCCGTCCGGCGAGCCAGTTTGCCGTGGCCATTGCCGAAGCTCAACATCGTCAGGCACTGGCTGCCTTCTGGCCGCAGGTGGATGCGAAAGGCGGCATCGACGAGATGAGTTCCTCGCCCAACTTTGTGTATCCGGCAAGTGCCATGGTTATCCCCGCGCAGTCGGTCACGATTCCAGGAGGGACAGCCGTTGTCACCATTCCAGCCAATGCATTCGGTCCCGGCTTTCCGCCGGTTGCCGTGCAAATGCCGGTGTCCTTTCCAGGCCAGACAGTCAATACCAGCGCTCAGATGTTTCCCATACCGGAGCAGGACGTCAAGCTGATGAATCCAACGACGGAGTCGGTCTCTGGCGAATTCAAGTGGCTGCTGGAGGATGGAGGAATGCGGCGAGGGTATAACAAGCAAGCGCTTAGCGCGCTCGATATTGCCCATGCAGAGGTTCGCCGCACCGATCTGGAGATCGCGGAAAATGTGATTCGCCTCTACTACGGCGCAGTCCTGGCCCGCCAGCTTCACAAACTTGGGCAGGACACTCTGGAGCGGATGGAGGCAACGCAAACGATGACAAAGTCGCTCTACGAGGACGGCACGGGCACCGTGAACAAGACCGATTACCTCGACAACAAGGTGATCACGGAAACCGTACGTTCCATGGTTGCGCCTCTTGAGGCCAACGAGGCATCTGCTGAGGCGGCACTGGCCTACACCATTGGCTTGTCATGGAAATCCAGTGTGATCCCGAAAGACGAGGATGTGCCCTACCGCCCCTATGACGGGGATCTGAACGCGCTAGTCTCGACGGCTTACGAATTCAATCCCGACTGGACGGAGATCGATGCGGGCCTCAAGGCACTCGATGGGGAGCGGATCACCGCGGCCAGTGGCTACTACCCCAGGATTGGTCTCAAGGGCGAACTGCATCGGAGGTGGAACAGCTACGACGGCGGACTTTCCACACCGAATAACCGGGATGGCTGGTCGGTTGATCTCGGGGTCGAGATACCGATATTCAACGGATTTCTGACTCAGGCTAGGGTGGCTGAGGCCCGTGCCCGGATCAACCAGCTAAAGGAGAAGAAGATTCTCCTGTCCGAAGGCATCGGGCTTGAGCTGCGCAGCATGTTCATTGAAATGGGAGCCAGCGAAAAGGTGGTTCAGGCAACGAAGGATGCGGCGCTCTCGGCCAAGGATGATACGGAACTAACCCTCAGAGGCTATCAGAGCGGATTGGTCGCGACGGAAAAGGTCATTCGGGCCCAATTGCAGGAGGCTCTAGTAACTGCCGCACACGACAAAGCAGTCTATGACCATCTGGCCCTGCAGGCAAGGATCGACGTAGTGGTGGGCAAGAGTGTTCAGGCTGAGTTCAGTCCGAGTCATTGAGCAGGGTGAAAAGGTGAGACCTCACTGGCCGTACTTCGCGCTTTGGGTCAAGGGTTTCGACTTGTTTTTTAGGATTGCACAGCAATCAAGGGCCCGGGGTGGAAAGAGTATTCAATGAAATGTCTAGAGGGGAAACTCACGCGGCGTCAAACCCTGGCTCTCATGGCTGGAACGGTTGTCTCGATGCTGGCTCCTGGACTTTGCCGGGCCCAGACCCAATTGGTTCTATTGCGCATGGCGCTCAGCATCGACACGCTTGGGGAAATCAATATTGACGACGCACGGGCTGCATACATGGCCTTGATCAACGAATACAACTCGGGGCACGGAGGAAGGGTTTCCGCTGAGGTTGTTCCGGGTGTCTTTGTCCCTTCCGGAGAACTGCTCCGGGATTTTCGCCAGGACACCATCCAGTGTTTTGGCGCTACCGCATTGGAGTACGCGAAACTCCTTGAATTCGTAGACCCTGAATTCCTGGTGCTACAGGACTATCTGGCCGACGGGATGGAATATGTTTTGCTTGTGCACAGCAGCAGTTCGTTCGAGACAATTGCCAGCCTGAGGGACGCGCAGATATTGACACATCTTCATCGCGACATGGCTCTGTTGCCAGCGTGGCTGGGGACCTTGTTGGCTGCGAATAACCTGCCCCAACCAGAACGCTTCTTCGGGGCCATGACTTCGTCCGCCAAGATAAACCAGGTTGTGCTGCCGGTCTTCTTCCGCCGCGCAGGCGGTGCCTGTCTGGCACGCCGGAGTTGGGAGACGGCGGTGGAACTCAATCCCCAGCTCGGCCGCGATCTTCGCGTCCTCGCGGTGTCGCCCAGAATCATCCCGATTGCCATCGGCTTCCGCCGCAACTGCAATGCGATGGGCCGTAAACTTCTTTTGGATTCAATGCTCAACGTCACAAGCACTGCCTCTGGACGGCAAATGGCCGCTCTCTATCAGGCCAACAGATTCCTTCAGCGTCCAGCCTCGGTCATGAAAGGCACGTTGGAGATGATACGCCAGTATGAACGGGTATCCGCTCAGATGGCAGGACCACGGAACGGAAAACCCTGAGAAGACGTTCAGGGAGCAGATTGGAAATCGGAAGTGATGAAAGGCTCAGACAAGCGATTGACTAGGCGGCAGTGTACGTCCATGCTGGCGACAGCTTTAGCCGCCTCGTTAGGTCCCCGATTTTGCCGGGCCGCCAGCGACAAACCTCTGCGCGTAGCCATCAGTGCCGATACGCTTGCCGGGGCCAACGTAAACGATGCCCGCGCCGCCTACAGGGTTTGGCTCGACCAGGTTGCCCGTCAATATATACACCAAACCGCGGAGCCGGTACCGGAGATTTTTCTTCCCTCTGAAGAGATAATTCGCGATGTTCGTCAAGGTACAGTCGACTGTTATGGCGTTACCGCACTGGAGCTTGCCAAGCTGCTGGACTTGACCGATCCCAACTCCCTGGTGCTGCAGGACTACCTGGCGGATGGGATGGAATATATTCTGCTCGTCCATAACAGCAGCCAATTCAAGAATGTCGCCGACCTCAAGAATGCGCGGATTGTATCCCATCTTCATCGCGACATGGTTCTGCGGCCGGCGTGGCTCAGCACGATGCTGGCGGCCAACAACCTACCTCAGCCAGACTCCTTCTTTGCCAGCCAGAAGCTCAGCGACAAGGTAAACCAGGTGGTGCTGCCGGTCTTCTTCCACCGCGTAGACGCAGCCTGCCTGGCACGCCGCGATTGGGAAACGGCAGTGGAACTGAATCCTCAGCTTGGCCGCGACCTTCGTCTGCTGGCAGTGTCGCCCAAGGTCATCCCGATCGCATTTGCCTTTCGCCGAAACACCAGTGCCGACGCCCGCAAGGCACTCATCGATGCGATTCAGGGCATCAACAAGATGACCGCCGGGCAGCAGATTGTCGAGTTGTATCAGTCTCGCGCATTTGTGCAGAGGCCGATCTCGGTGATGAAACCAACTTTTGAAATGGTTCGCCAATTTGAACGATTGGCCGGTCAACCGGCTGGCCCGCGGAAAGGATGAATTTGATACGCATGGTTGTCGCCACTGGAATCGCCCGCCGCACCGTGGTTCTTGCATGGACCATCACGCTCGTCACGTTGGGCATCTTTGTGGCTGTCGTGATTCCGGAACAGAAGCGCGATCTGCGTACTGAATTGGAATCGAAGGCAAGCGGCGTCGCAGTTGCGCTGCAGGGTGAAGTGGCGGAGGCTGCCATCTCCGAGGACTATTCATCCGTGGTTGAACACGCCCTGGAGGTTCTGAAAGGCGACAGCGCGGTGAACTTTCTGGTCATCACAAAGAACGATGGCTTTGCGATAGTTGTCGACCGCAAGGGATGGCACATGGAGCCAAAGACAGATCGCTATTGGTATCCGGAACACCGGAGTCCCTCGAGCGAAATCGGCGTCGTGCCCATGTTCAACCGGCGAGTATTCCATTATGCGGTCCCATTCGATTACAGCAGCATTCAGTGGGGATGGATTCACGTGGGATTGTCGATGGATTCCTACGACGAGAGCGCGCGGCAAGTGAATTTGCGTACGGGCCTGCTGGCGATTGTCTGTGTGCTCATCAGCCTGATTGCCTCTACCGTTTACGCGGGGCGTTTTGTCAGACCCATTCTGCAACTGCAATCCGTGGTTGAGCGTGTGGCGACCGGCGACTTGACGGCCCGTGCGAATATCACGAGCCGCGATGAAATCGAGCAACTGGCCCACGCGTTCAACGGCATGGCGGACATGATTCTGCACCGCGATCGGGAGTTGTCCGAGGGCAAGCGCAACCTCGAACTCCGCGTGGCTGAGCGCACCCAGGAACTGAGCGAGCAGATCGTCGCCAGGGACGCAGCGCTGGCCGAACTGGCGCAAGCACAGAACCGGCTGATCGAACTATCCCGCCTCTCTGGAATGGCCGAAATAGCGACGGGCGTTCTCCATAATGTGGGCAACGTACTCAATAGCGTAAATGTGTCCGCTACGATCGTGGCAGATCGATTGCGTGAGTCGCGAGTCGGCAAAATTGGCGAACTTGTTGAGACCCTGCAGAACCATCAGGGCGATCTGGGCGACTTCCTCAGCAATGATCCCCGTGGGCAGAGAATGCTTCCGTATATGAGCAATCTCTCCCACCACCTGGAACTGGAACATGAGCAACTCGGCAAGGAAGTTGCGAGCCTGGCGCAACATGTGAGTCACATCAAGGAAATCGTAGCGATGCAGCAGACTTACGCGCGTACCTCGGGTTGCTACGAGAAGCTTTCGCCGGCGGAGTTGCTTGAAGATGTGCTGGGCATCGTGCGGCCCGGGCTGAAACGCCATAACATCGCGCTCGATATTGACAGGGAGGAACTGCCTCCCATCACCACCGACCGCCACAAGGTGTTGCAGATCTTGATGAATCTGCTGCGCAATGCCAAGGACGCTCTAACCATGTCCGGCAATCCTCACCGCCAGATCGCCATCGGCATGAAGCGGGCGGGTGAGGACCGCATTGCTATCCGCGTGGCGGATAACGGCGTCGGCATCCCTCCGGCCAATCTGTTGCGCATCTTCTCTCATGGATTTACAACCAAGAAGGACGGGCACGGGTTTGGATTGCATTCCAGTGCCCTGGCTGCAAAACAACTTCGAGGTTCGCTGACGGTTGAAAGCGTAGGCGCCAATGCAGGCGCGGTCTTCACGCTCGAGCTCCCCTTTCGGATTGACGTCGTTGCCGAAGAGGAGATTGCGACATGACGATTCCAACCAGCCCCTACCGCCTGCTCATCGTGGATGACAACGAGTCGATTCACGACGATCTGAAAAAGATTCTCCTGCCCCGGACCTTTGACTCCGGCATGGCCGCAGACGAAGCGCTTCTGTTCGGGACAACGGCCGAAACCGGAGTGGTGTTTGAAATCTCTTCCGCTCTGCAAGGACAAGAGGGACTTGAATGCGTGGTGCGTGCCAAGGCTTCAGGACAACCCTTTGCTCTGGCCTTTGTGGACGTACGCATGCCTCCTGGATGGGATGGCATCGAGACGATCAGCCACTTGTGGACGGTTGACCCCGATCTGCAAATCGTCATTTGCACCGCGCATTCCGACTACAACTGGAAAGACATCTCCGAGCGTTTGGGCGTCTCGGCCAATTTCGTCATTCTCAAGAAGCCTTTCGATATTATCGAGGTCACCCAGCTTGCGCACGCCATGACCACGAAATGGACCTCGATGCACCAGGCCCGCCTGCGCATGGAAGAGCTCGACAGGCTGGTCGAGGAACGAACCGCCAAACTCTCCGCGGCGAATGCTCAACTCAAGTTGCTGGAGGCCGCGTTGGAGGCCACGGCGAGTTCCATTACCATTACCGATGACAAAGGTATTGTCGTCTGGACCAATCCCGCATTTTCGGCGCTTTCCGGATATTCCGCCGAAGAGGTGATCGGGACAAATCGAAGCACGCTGAAGTCGGGCATGCACAACGAAGAATTCTATAAAGAGATGTGGTCCGCCATTTCATCGGGTAGGGTTTGGCGCGGAGAGGTCGTCAATCGCCGCAAAGACGGGAGCCTTAGCCCTGAAGAGATGACCATCACGCCGGTCGTTTCGAAACTCGGCAGTCTCACCCACTTCATCGCAATCAACCAGGACATCACTGAACGAAAGCGGGCAGAGGCGGCACTTCGCGAGGCCGAAGAAAAGTATCGCGCCATCTTCGAAGACGCCGTGGTTGGAATCTTTCAGGGCACCCCGGACGGCCGGCTTCTGAACGTCAACCGTGCCTTTGCGACCATGCATGGCTACGAGTCTCCGGAAGAGGTTCTTGCCAAGGTCTCCGGGAAAGGTGGCCTGCCCTTTATCCATCCCGCGCAATTGAAAGAGTGGACCCGTTTACTGGAGGAACATGGCGTCGTCCGCAGCACCGAAATCGAGGTGACCTGCAAAGACGGTTCGCACAAGTGGGTGCTGGTGAATATTCGCGCTGTGCGCAACGCCGATGGCCAGGTGGTCCTCCACGACGGAACCATTGAGGACGTCACCGAGCGCAAACTCGCCCAACAGCAGGTCAATTACCTGGCCTACTACGACGCCCTCACTGGTCTGCCTAACCGCATGCTCCTGCACGACCGCTTGAACAACGCGCTCGCAGCGGCTGTTCGGCGTGGAACCAGCGCTGCGCTTTTGTTCCTCGATCTCGATCGCTTCAAGATCATCAACGATTCACTCGGGCACTCGTTTGGCGATCTGCTCCTGCAACAGCTTGCCAACCGGCTTAAGGACGAGATACGCCAGAATGACACCGTCGCCCGGGTGGGGGGCGACGAATTCCTGATCGTCCTGGCCTCCGTGGAGAGCATGGCGGAAGTGGAGGCCATCGCCACGCGCATCGTGAATTCGGTGACGGGCCAATTCGTCATTGAGGGACACTCCCTCACCGTCACTTGCAGCCTGGGCATCAGCATGTTTCCCACACATGGCAAAGACGGAGAAACGCTCATCAAGAACGCCGATGCCGCGATGTATGCCGCGAAAGAACAAGGGTGCAATACCCACTGCTTCTTTACCGACGAGATGAATACGCTGGTTACGGAGCGATTGACTCTCGAAAACAGCCTGCGATTGTCCATTGAGAGAAATGAACTGTTCCTCGTGTATCAGCCGCAGGTCAATATAGCCAGCGGAAGAGTCATAGGATTGGAAGCACTCGTGCGCTGGCAACATCCTGAGTGGGGACTCGTCATGCCCGACAGATTTATTCGAGTCGCCGAAAACTGCGGACTGATCACGGCTATCGGCGAATGGGTTCTCAGGACTGCCTGCTATCAAACAAAGAGCTGGCAGAATGAAGGAATCATCGTGGTGCCGGTGGCCGTAAACGTCTCGGCTGCGCAGTTTCGACAGGAGGGCTTTCGAGAACTTATAAAACAAGTATTGCGAGAGACAGGCCTTGACCCGCAATACCTGGAACTGGAACTGACTGAGAGCCTGCTTTTGACAAATGCGGACGTGATGTTCGATGTGCTTCAGGAACTGACAGAGATGGGATTGAGGCTGGTCATCGATGACTTTGGAACAGGCTATTCGAGCCTGAGTTATCTGAGGCATTTTCCAGTCACCAAACTCAAGATCGATCGTTCGTTCATCCGCGATGTCGCGGTCAACCCGGACGACGCGGCAATTACAACCGCAATCATCAATATGTCAAAGAGCCTAAATCTGAAAGTCATCGCCGAAGGCGTGGAAAACGAAGCTCAACTGTCGTTTCTGAGAGAACATCAGTGCGACGAATTTCAAGGCTACTACTTCAGCCGCCCGTTGAAAAGCTTCGATGTCGCGGCCAAGTTGTGGAAGCGCGAGATGTCAAATCAGGAAGAAACTGAGGCCACTTTCGGGGTGGAAAGGCACTGTGCCATAACCCACACCTCTTGATGCGGCCAGATCCGGCCTGCTGTTTTTGCTGGGGTCAGCGGGCGGGTTTTCGGACCCCTCTTGTCACAGAGTTCAGGGTCCAGGTTCAGGCTGTTCTATCCAGTACCTGGATCTGAGCCGGCACTGGATGCTTTCGAAGCACACGCTGCACAGTGGCCGTCGAGACCCGGTGCCCTTTTGCAATCTGGCGCAAGCCCTGGCCATCCTGACGGTCTTGTTGGATACCTGAGACCGCCCCCCCTGGGTTTGCACCCGATGTTTTACTGGCAAAGGTGTTGCACGGAAGCTTGTCCTTTGTGCTGTCAACGCCTGCGCTTCCTGGTAAGGACAGCGATAACCGCGGCGGTCACGTCCAGTCCAACCGGTGCCAGGGTCTTCCAACTTTCAGTTTTGGCTCAACAAGTCCGATGGACATTACCAGTTCCTCGGCCGGGACGGCCACATGCTGTTAGAGGCGCAATCGGACCCTCCACCGATTCAGGAGGGCGGAAACAGCCAGAATGAACGCTGTGAACACAGCGCATCGAGCAGCTCCCGGCAGGCCCACGGTGAAGTGCGTGTCGAAATAGCGAATGCCTGCTGCGGCAAGGATGTAGTACCAGAAGTCCGGAAGCAGATAGGTCGTTAAGGTATTGGCTCCAGCAGGACGAGCAAAGAAGGCCCATCCGGTGTTTTTCTTGACGTCGCAGATCCAATAGAGCGCGGTGAATAGGAGAACGGCAACGCCAATGCTGTAGAGACTCCAAGTGGGCGTCGCCCTGATCTTGGAGATGCCCAGCGGCGTAAGAAACCATCCCGCAATCAGTGCGGTGACGCCGAACAATAGTCCGAGAAATGTCTTCTGGCTGAGCGTTTGCCAGCGATGCGCTCCAAGAAAGATGACGGACGTGACGATGCCGGCAAACATGATCCCGGCCATGGCTCCGTTGCTGAGCGGCCAGAACCAATACGGCAGACGGTCGGTGACCGTAATCCATTTTGCGGCATTCAGGGCATTGAACGCCATCATCGCAATGAACCACGCGAGAGGAGCCCAGATCCAGCGGCGCGTCGGAATGTAGAGGATGGAAACTGCGAGATACGTATAGCCAATGAGGCCGAGAATCTCCGGGTAAGAAAAGTCGATCCAGGAACCGTGTCCAGGGTTCGGGGCGTGGCGGAAGATCGCGAACATGGCGCCGACGAGCGCCAGCCCGGCAAGGCGGAGCCAGCGGATGAGAGAGGCATAACGCTCCGATTGTCCATACTCGTTCAGGAAAAGGGCGGCACCGGTGAGAGCCACGATGGCCCACACCGCAGGTTTGAGAAACATTCTCGATCCGTCGCCGTCATCGGCGTTCGCGAGAATAAGGCCAAGCGTCATCAGGCTGGCGGTTCGAAGCGCGACATGCATCCATAATGCGGGCGGCGATGGATTCCGCTTGAGCCGGTGGCGCACAGCAAGCGGCAAGGACAGGCCGACGATAAACAGAAAGAAGGGGAAGACCATATCGACATAGGTCATGGCGTCGATCTCGGCCTTCATGTGGTAATTCCACCAGGGCAGCCCCTTGACTCCGGCGAGTTCGTTGACGAAGATCATCAGCGTCATGGTGAGGCCGCGCAGGATATCGATGGAGGCCAGCCGAGCGGCCCCGGACTTGCCAGCGATAGATTCCGGATGAGTCGTGGAGTTCATTTGCTCCCGCCTTGCGTAGGACACCTGCGCGCCAAGTGTATCAGCCGCGAGCCGGTTCGGATTCTTCCGAAGAACCTGCGGCTCGGGCGACTCCTCTGGCAATGAAAAGGTTCTCGCAGATTTTCTCTCAATCCGAAATGCTCCACCGATCCAAGTGAAGGAACCACGCGAAGGAACCGCCGGTTCCACGAAAAAACACCAATTGGCGAAGTCGAGGGTTATATTGTCAGGTAACTTGTTTTTTGATCTGCGGATTGAATCCAGTCTCCAAAGGAAGCGTCCGCGCGAATTCGATAACCGGATTTGAGACGGCCTAAAAAAGGGCCGCGAACCACGAGAAACCGCGTAATCGTTTTCTTTGGACTTGGAGGATATGTGATGAGAGGCTTCTTTTCCCGCCATGAGCAGAAGTGCCTGCTGCCAACCTGTTGCATCCTACTGGTGGTAGCATGCCTGCTGGCAATGCCGGCTGGATCGTTTGGTCAAAGCTATTTCGGAACTGTAACCGGCGTTTTGACCGATCCGAGTGGAGCCGTCATTCCCGGCGCAAAGGTGACCCTGACCGATCAGGACAAGGGCTACGCGTTCAACGCGACCTCGGACGGGTCAGGCCGCTATCTCTTTCGGACCATCCCGCCGGGCGTGTATTCGGTGACCGCGGAGATGACGGGCTTCGAGAAGAGCGTGCGCACCGGCATTCGCGTAGACATTAACATCAATGCGACAGCCAACCTGAGTCTCAAGATCTCCAGTACCACTCAGACCGTCGAGGTCAGCGCACAGAACCAGGCGCTCGATGTGCAGGACGCTACCACCGGGTTGGTCATCGACCGAAAGTTCATCAACGACCTGCCGCTGATCGACCGCTATGTGATGGATTTGACCATGCTGACGCCGGGCGTCACCGAGACGGACGACCAGTGCAACATCGGCTGCACAGGAACCAATTTTGTTTCCAACGGCAGCCGCAACTCTACGGCAGATGTTCTGCTGGATGGGGCGACGATCTCGAACCCATGGCCGGGCATCACGCAAACGGTATACACGCCTTCTCCGGAGGCAGTGGACGAATTCCGCGTGGAGCAGTCGAACTTCAGCGCGGAGTACGGTTTTTCCGGCGCGTCGGTGGTCAACATGATCACCCGTTCCGGATCGAACACCTTCCACGGCGAGGCCTACGATTTCGAGCGCAATACCATCACCGACGCCAATAGCTGGTTCGCCAACCTGAACGGATTACCGCTTCCGCCGGTACACCGGCACAACTTTGGCGGCACGGTGAGCGGGCCCATCTTCAAGAACAAAACGTTCTTCTTCTTCGATTACGACGCCACGCGGCAAACCTTCGCCAGCGCTCCCCAGGCCGGAGTTCCCAGCGACGCCGAACGCAACAACGGAGATTTTGGCGAAGTGTGCGCGGCGCAGGGAGGCTCGTTCGATTCAACGGGCATGTGCTCGGTAGCCCAGGGACAGATCTGGGATCCGTACTCCGGCGTCTATCAACCGGCCGCGCCCGATGGGTCGACAGCAGCGGGTGCTTATCGCCAGACGTTTATTCCGTACAACAACATTGGCGCCTACGCCAGCCCCGGCAACCCGAATCTAGCGGGAACGCCCTACCAGTTATCGGGCGCGGCCGGCGATTTGATCGATCCGGTCGCCCAGCGGATGATGCAACTGTTCCCGGAACCGAACCCGAATATGGCGAATCCAACCATTTACGACAACTGGAGCGCCTCGGGGGCGACCACCGCCCCCAACAACCAATTCGACATCAAGATCGACCACCGCTTCAACCAGAAGAACCTTTTGAGCGTCAAGTACTCGCATCAGTGGAGCGATACCTACGCCCTTAACTGCTTCCACAACTTCGTCGATCCCTGCTCCAACGGTCCCAACGAGAACACGGAGAACTTGTTTACCATCAACGACACGCATACACTCTCCTCAACGCTCTTGCTTTCGGCCACGCTGGGTTTCACGCGGAGCCAGCTGCGCATCTCCAATTACGCGGGCGCCGGCCAAGTCCCCAATCCGCTCAGCAAGCTGGGCTTTCCGTCGTATTTAGACTCGAACGGTTTCATGGGCGTTCCCTCGATCTTCATCGGGTCCTCCTACTACTCCGCCGGCTATACCAGCATCGGCGGTGATCCCTATGGCGATTACAAACAGGGGCAGGACGCGGGACAGTTGAGCGTGTCGGTCAACAAAGTGCACAACGGCCATGAAATGAAGTTCGGCTTCGAGGGGCGGCAGCACATGCAGAACTACATTCAGACCAGTTCCGCCAATGGCAATTTCAATTTCGATAGTTTCGGCACCTCGGCGTGTCCAAATGCTTTCTCCGATTGCGGCGGAGACGGGATGGCCTCCTTCATGATGGGCAACCCCGATGGGGGTGCCTACTACCAGATCCAGGACCAGCCGGCAACGGAGGATCGTCAGTATGGGTGGTTTGCCCAGGACAACTGGAAAGTCAACTCCAAATTGACGCTGAACATCGGCTTGCGCTACGACGTATCGATGCCCGGAACGGATCGTCACAACCGGCAGGAGTGGTTCGATCCCACCGCGACATCGCCGCTTCAGGTTACGGGATACCAGGCCCTTCATGGCGGAGAGGTCTTTGCCAGCTCCAAGGAGCGCACCATCATGAACGACGACTGGAAAGACATCCAGCCGCGCTTTGGTTTCGCTTATCTGCTCGACCCGCTGACCGTGGTTCGCGGGGGGTATGGAATCTATTACTCGCAGCCCCGCTCAGGCGGTGCCGGCGGCGCGCCCTATGGCTCGCAGGGCTTCAATCAGGGCACCAGCGCCATCACCACATATCAGAACGACGGAGCGACGCCTTACCTGCACCTGAGCAATCCGTTTCCCAATGGATTGATCCAGCCCCCTGGAAGCTCGCTCGGCTTGATGAACGATGTGGGATATGGCGGGGTAGGTCCGCTGCGCAACGTGACCAACAACCCCTATGAGCAGAGTTGGAGCTTCGGAATCGAACGGCAACTGCCTTACAACATTCTCTACAACATGATGTACGTCGGGAAAAAAGGCACCCATCTGTTCTTTTCCGGCGACAACCAAATCAACCACCTGGGGCCTGAGGCGGACAATTACACCGCGGACCAGATCAATGGACTCACCACCCTGGTGAACAACCCCTTCTATGGAACGGTCACCGATCCCAACAGTGTTCTTGCGTATCCACAGATCGCGTCTTACCTGGTAAACAATCTCCCGTACCCGCAGTTCCCCGGAGGCGTGACGACGGAGGTGCAGCCAATCGCCAACTCGGAATATCACGCGATGCAGCTGACTGCGGAGAAGCGCTACTCCAACGGCTTGCAGTTCCTGGCCAGCTTCGTGTGGTCCAAGTCGATGGACGATTCTTCGCTTCAAGACGACAACACCTCCTATTTGGGCAGCTTTACCAGCCTCGTGGACCCCAATAGACCTTGGCTGGAGCGGAGCCTTTCCACCTTCGACATTCCCTACGTCTACCAGTTCACCTATACCTACGACCTGCCGGTCGGCCATGGCAAGGCATTGCTCGGCCACATGCCGGCCGTGCTGGATGCGGTGATTGGCGGATGGAAGACCAACGGCGTCTGGCGCATTTCGTTTGGCCGGCCCATAGCTTTCTCCACCTATAACGGAGGAAACCCGCTGCCCACCTTTGGAGGACAGCGGCCCAATCTCACTGGCCGTCCCAAGCGTAGCAAGGGGTCCGATTCCTATTGGATCAACAACTTCTTCGCCAACCCGGACGTCGTTCAATTGCCAGCCCCTTTCCTATTCGGCAATGCTCCACGCGTCACGGGAGCGATCAGGACGCCAACCGCCTTCAACACCAGCATGTCGGTGAACAAGGTGTTTTCTCTGGCGAAACTGCATGAAGGGATGAATTTCGAGCTTCGGCTGGAGGCCGAAAACGCGCTGAATCACCCGGTGTTCGGCACTCCGGACACCTCGGTCGGCGACCCGAACTTCGGCGTGATTAGCTACACGTCCAACAGCCCCCGCCAGGTTCAGCTCGGAGGGAAGATTACTTTCTGATCCCATCGAGAAGTGTGGATTGCCTGCCCAGCCGCTACCGCGAAAAGGGCCGGCAACCCACGGCGATCGGGCCATGAAGCACCGCTGCGTCTCTTGTCATTGAATCGTCATAACTGGATCATTTTGGTGGAGTGAATATGCGCCATTTTTTTGTGCGAATTCTTCGAATCTCCGAATTCTTTGTCTATTGTGCAATGATCTCGAACCTTCCCGCGATAACAGCACAAACCATACACGTGGATGTAAGCGCAGGGAAGGCGATTGCGTTCGATCCGGACAAGGCTATGGGGACTTCGATGGACATCCTTGTGGCCAGGGACTTGGACGCCGTGTACTCCGAGCCGGTGGTGAAAGCTGGACTGGCGGCTGGCTGGGGACCTATTACATACCGGCAGAACACCGAGCTTACCTACAACGCATGGCATTGGAATCCGAGCGGCAAGTGGAGCGACGAGAAGCACAAGAGCGGATATTTTGTGGGAGATGCGGAACCGAACGGATTTCTGCGAGAGTCGTATGGATACCGGTTGCCGCATCGCGGAACAACGCGTAGCGACTCTGGTCAGGCTGAATACTCGCGGATGACGGACGGAGATCCGGCGAGTTACTGGAAGAGCAATCCGTATCTGACCAGCAAATTCACGGGCGAGCCGGACTCCGCAAATCCGCAATGGGTAGTCATTGAGTTCGCTGCTCCGCAGGACATTGATGCCATCCAGATTGCATGGGCCAACCCCTACGCCACAAAGTACGAGGTGCAGTATTGGACAGCAAAAGAGGGCGCGCTTGACAGGCCCATGGCAGGCTCCTGGATGAAGTTCCCCCAGGGTGAAGTAACTGGAGGTGCAGGCGGGAGTAAAGTGCAGCGATTGGCCGACCATCCAATCTCAACGCGGTTTCTACGGATATGGATGACAGAATCATCGGATACCTGCGATACGCACGGAAGCGGCGACCCGCGCAATTGCGTGGGCTATGCGATCTCCGAAATATCCGCGGGGAATTTCAATTCGCTTGGGGACTTTGTCGATCTTGTGAAGCACTCACCGGATCAGTCGCAGACCGTTACGCAGATTTCATCGGTCGATCCGTGGCATACCGACAAGGATATTGTTTCGGGCCGAATCCAGACAGGATTCGATCTGTTTTTCAAAAGCGGTTATACAAATCACCTACCGGCGATGATTCCGGTTGCGATGTTTTACTCGACGCCTGAAGATAGCGCGGCGCAGTTGGCTTACATCGAGAAGCGGGGCTATGCGGTCGGGTATGTGGAGATGAGCGAAGAGCCGGATGGGAACAATATGTTGCCGGAGGATTATGCGGCGCTCTATCTGCAATGGGCGACGGCGCTGCATAAGGTGGATCCGAAGCTGAAGCTCGGCGGCCCCGTGTTTACCGGCGAAAACGAGGATATCAAGGTGTGGCCGGATGCGCAGGGGCGAACATCGTGGCTGGGCCGGTTTATCGATTATCTGAAGGCGCACGGCAGGATGGCCGATCTGGCGTTTGTGTCGTTCGAGCATTATCCCTATGAGCCTTGCCAGGTGACATGGTCGGATTTGTATCGCGAGCCGCAACTGGTGGAAGGAACCCTAAAGGCTTGGCGAGACGACGGGGTGCCCACGGATGTGCCGCTGATGAACACGGAGAGCAACATGTCATGGTCCCTCACGGACCCGATGCAGGATGTTTTTTCCGGGCTGTGGCTGGCGGATAGCGTTGGGGCGTTTCTAACCCACGCGGGACCAGGAGCTGCTTACTATCACTCGCCTGTACAACCGGAAGCGTTGCGGGCTGGATGCCAGGCCTGGGGCACGTATGGAAACTTCGTCGCAAACGAGAAGCTGGAGATAAGCCAGTACACAGCGCAGTTTTTCGCCAGCCAGCTATTGAATCTGGATTGGGTGAAACATGGCGGCGGAACGCACCAGTTATATCCGGCTGCGGGGGATTTGCGAGATGAGGCAAACCACGACCTCATAACAGCGTACGCGGTGAAGCGGCCGGATGGAGAGTGGTCCCTGCTGATTATCAACAAGGATCCGAGCAATGCGCATGAGGTAAAGATTGCCTTTGAGGACAACGGGCAAGAGACCGCGGCGCAGTTTTCAGGGCCGGTCAAGGTGGTCACATTTGGAGCGGCAGAGTATGTGTGGCACTCTTCCGGCGCTACAAGTCATGCTGACCCTGACGGCCCGGCAAAGCGCAGCATTGTGGAGTGGCAGGCTGGGAAAAGGGTGATGCTCCCAAAGGCTTCAGTGACGGTGCTGACAGGCCGAATGGGAGGAGCTTAGCGCCGAATGGCGTCATCTCAACTCCCCACTTCTGTTTCGCCTTCCTGCGAGAGCGGCTCGCGTGCTCTTGCTACCGAACACCCGACCTGTCCGAACTCCCGGCTGAAGGGCGTAAGCAATAAATTCAGATGCGGCTGTACCCAGATTCTTGCGCACTTTCTTCTTGCCTGAGAATGAGGCATTTTGCTTCCAGTTTTGGGCTGCAATTCCCAGCTCGCTTATTGCTACACAATATCCCACCGGCTGAAATGCCGTTGGCCTATGATGGAAGTGGGTGGAAGTCTATGGCAACTCCAGTTCGAGCGGTTTGTACCTCTGAAGATACTCGGCCCCGCACATCTGGCGGACTGTATTCCGTATCCCGCCAGCCGATCCTGGATCTGCGCGGCCGCATACATGCTTATGAACTCCTTTTTCGGGACGGAACGGGGTTGGACAGGAACGGCGAGCCGGCCTCTAGCGCCATGGCAGATACGGCGGCGTTCTTTGGTCTGCAGAAGCCCAGCGAGTTGAAGAAATTAACGGGTAAAATGACCGCCTTTGTGGGCTGTCCCGTGGAGGCGCTGAGCGATCGGCTTGCGCAGACGCTGCCCGCGACCCTCACGGTTCTGGAGTTACCTGCGAGCCTGGAAATCTCACCTGACCTGATCGCCCAATGCCAGCAACTCAAAGCTCTGGGTTTCCGATTCGCGCTGGACGATTTCAGGGATCAGCCGGAACTCAAGCCGCTGGTGGAATTGGCAGATTACGTCAAGGTGGACTTTGGCCGGACACAACCAGGGGAACGACGGGAAATGCTTGAGCATATGCATGGCAAGACGGCTTCCATGCTGGCCAAGAGCGTTGACACCCAGATGGACTACCGCCAGGCGCGCGAAGAGGGGTTTGGGCTCTTTGAGGGCTACTACTTCTGCCAGCCGGTGGCGATGAGGAACCGCAGGCCGCCTGTCAACCAGATCCTACGGATCGATATTCTGAAAGCCTTGCAACAGCATCCCTTGGATCTGCGCAAGTTGAGCCAATTGGTAAAGCGCGACGGTCCACTCACCTACCAATTGTTACGGTTGGTCAATTCGCCGGTTTGGGCAATGCGCCAAGTGGTGGACTCTATCGAGGTGGCGCTGCTGGCGGTGGGTGACGATGCCTTCCGCCGCATTGCCACGATGGCAATCGCGAGCGAGTTCAATGGCTCTCAGCCTCCCGAACTCTTGTGTATGGCGATGGTCCGTGGACGATTCTGCGAAGTGGCCGGACTCAAGCGCAACCTGGATCCATTCAAACAATACTTGCTTGGACTGCTGAGCCTGCTGCCAGCGATGCAGGGCCAGCCGATGAGCGACGTGGCGCCGGCGCTGCCGCTCGACGACGAAATTCGCGAGGCACTTCTGGGAACAAAAAACCCGGAGCGGGTGCTGCTGGGGTGGCTTGAGAACTGCGAGCGCGGCGACTGGGCCGGATGCGATGCCGCGGCCCAAACCGATAGCCTGAACCAGCAAGAGCTGGCGAAGGTCTATGTGGATGCCGTTGCGTGGACAGAGTCGGCATTGCATTCGTCCGCCTAGCACTGTTTCGGATTGCCCTACGGCTGGAGAGCAGCGGTTCCGGAGTACAGCAAGTGCGGAACCGCTGTAGCCACGATGGCCGGCCATGCGCTACATATTGCCCCATCGCCTATAGCTGGAAACTCACCGGCCAGGTCTTCCAGATATCGGCACAATAATCCCGGATCGAGCGGTCGGAGGAGAATTTGCCAATCCGTGCAACGTTCAGGATGGACATGCGGGTCCACTCTTTCTGGTTCGTATAAGCCAGGCTCACCGTGTCCTGACAATCGATATAGGACTGGTAATCGGCCAGAAGCATATAGTCATCGTTCGTCAGCAAGGAGTTGACCAAGGGCTGGAACAGGTTTCTGTCGCCGTGGGAAAACTCGCCACCGGCCAATGAATCGAGCACTTCACGCAAATTCGCGTTCGACTCGTAAAGTTCGCGTGGGTTGTAGCCCGCCAATTTTCTCTGCTCGACCTCTGAGACGGTAAGTCCGAACAGGAAGAAATTGTCCGCGCCTACTTCTTCGCGGATCTCGACATTCGCGCCGTCCAGCGTTCCAATCGTGATCGCGCCGTTCATGGCAAACTTCATGTTTCCCGTTCCGGAAGCTTCCTTGCCGGCCAGAGAAATCTGCTCGGAAAGATCGGCCGCCGGATACACCCTCTGGCCCAGTTTTACGCTGTAGTCAGGCAGAAAAACCACCTTCAGCCTTCCCCTGACCAGCGGGTCCGAGTTGATAGCTTCCCCAACAGAGTGGATCAGCTTGATGATCAGCTTGGCCATGCGATATCCGGGAGCAGCCTTGCCGCCGAAGATGAAGGTCCGCGGTACCTGCACGGCGCTCGGATCGCGCTGGATGCGCTTTAAGAGTGTCAGAATGTGAAGAACCTGCAAGTGCTGACGCTTGTACTCATGCATTCGCTTGACCAGCACATCGAAGATCGAGTCCGGGTCGGTCGCAATCCCCAATCGGTCCTGGATGTATTCGGAAAGCTGCCCCTTGTTGTCCCGCTTGATCGCTCTCCACTCCTGGCAGAAATCCGCATCCTCGATCATGGGCTCCAGCCGCCGCAACTTCTCAATGTCGCGTATCCACGCCGCGCCAAGCCGTGCCGTGAGCAGTTCCGCCAGGCGGGGATTGCTCAACACCATCCAGCGGCGCGGTGTCACCCCGTTGGTCTTGTTCGAGAACTTCTCCGGACTGAGCGCATAAAAATCGCTGAGCACATTCGTCTTCAATAGTTCGGTGTGCAGCGCCGCCACCCCATTGATCGCATGACTTCCGAGCGATGCCAAATGCGCCATGCGCACGGATTTCTCGCCGTTGCTTCCGTATTCATTGATCAGCGAAAGCCGCTGTACGCGCCCCTCGTCGCCGGGAAACTTCTTGCGAACATCGATCAGGTGGCGGCGGTTGATCTCTTCGACGATCTCCAGGTGGCGCGGTAGCAACGAGCCGAACAAGCTGCGAGACCACTGCTCCAGCGCCTCAGGCAGAAGGGTATGGTTCGTATAAGACAAGGCGTGCTGCGTCACATACCATGCCGCATCCCACTCCATGAAATGATCGTCGACCAGAAGCCGCATCATCTCCGCCACCGCGATTGCGGGGTGCGTGTCGTTCATCTGAATGGCGAAGTTGCGATGCAACTCTGCCAATGGACGATTTTGCGAAGTCTGAATGCGCAGGATGTGCTGCAGGCTACACGAGACGAAGAAGAATTGCTGCGCCAGCCGCAATTCCTTGCCCTGAACATCTTCGTCATTCGGGTAGAGAATCTTTGAGATGTTTTCCGACGACACCTTGTCAGCGACCGCGCCGATGTAATCCCCTTGATTGAAAGTCTCAAAGTCGAAGCTCACAACGGCCTGCGCCGCCCATAAGCGCATGGTGTTCACGGTGTTGGTCCGGTAGCCCAGAATCGGTGTATCGTAAGGAACCCCGCGCACCACCTTGTTGGGAATCCACTTCACCCGCGACCGCCCCTCGGCATCGGTGTGGGTCTCGGTGCGTCCGCCCAGCTTTACTTCAAATCCGTCCTCGGGTCGCTCCAGCGCCCAGGGATTGCCAAGGCGCAACCAGTTGTCGGTAGACTCCACCTGCCATCCGTCGCGAATCTGCTGATCGAAGATTCCGTATTCGTAGCGGATGCCATAGCCGATTGCGGGAATATCGAGAGTGGCCAGAGAGTCCATAAAGCAGGAGGCAAGCCGGCCGAGTCCGCCGTTGCCCAACCCAGGCTCTTCTTCCTGTTCGATCAGAACTTTCAGGTCAATACCCAGTTGTCGCATTGCCTGCTCGGTCTCGTCGTAAATTCCGAGATTGATCAGGTTGTTCGCGAGATGCGGCCCGGTCAGAAATTCAGCCGACAAGTAACAGACCACGCGCACATCCTGCGCCTGAAAGTTCTTCAGGGTCGATATCCACCGCTCCAGTATTCGGTCGCGCACCGTGTGTGCGAGCGCCAGATAGAGATCGTTCACTGTTGCCCGCTCGACAGACCTGCCCTGCACAAAAAACAAATTATCCAGAAACGATTGAGCAAGGGCATCGGCGCCAAGCGCCGTTCGCTGACCCTTTTGCGATCCAGACTGCGGCAGCATTGCACTCATTCCTTCTGACATCGTCGTCCTCGCTTCCCGCTGAACTCGGTGGTTGATGTATCGGAGCGGTGCTTCCAGAATAGCCTGTAAGGACCACAGGGGTTTGCGCACCGGTTGCGCGGATCGGAAAAGTGAATCTCCACCAGTTCCCGGCGGAGATGGAATTGCCCAACAGCACCAGATCGAAATCCCCTACGCTGCAATGATCGACCGCCTCTCTTATCGAACCGACGGACTGAACAGTTTATCCTGCGGATTTCCATTCCGGGCTCTTTGTTGCCAATAGCGACCGCTCCAGTCCGACGGCGAGGACGACAGTCAGGCGCACAAACTCCTCCCGATCCGGCGAAAGCTGCCATGATGCTGACAGATAAGTGCTATGAACGCCCAATATCACACGAAGTTACAATCATATCTGTTTGTTGGTTCGCCGCTGTTCCTTTTTGCACACCGGCCTCGGAGTTCGACGCCTTCAGAACGAATAGCAGGGACCTCTTGATCCATGCTGGCCCCTCCTGTTCCCAGTCCTGGGTCGCTGGGGGAGCCTTCCGGGCCCCCATGAGCTTTATTTCGCACCACGGTCAATCGCCGACTGACCGCTTACCGGCACGGATGGTGAGCAATTGGGCACGCGATAGAGCAGGAGCGAACGGCGAAGCCAACGAAGGCGCGTCCGGTTCATCGATAGTGAGATGCAGCACTCAGATGTCCAAAAGAGCACAGCCTTTGCTCTCACAACAAAGGAGACTTGAATTTAAGTCACTGGAATGAGTTCTCGAGGGCCATCATGCCGGAAGTTAATCCCTTCCCTTCCATCCCGACAAGCATCCTTTTGCCCATCGACTTCAGTCCGTCCTCTCAAGCGGCTTTGGACGCAGCCAGCGATTTAGCTGAACATTTTCAGGCCAGCCTTGTCCTGGTCAACATCCTTCCCTGCCCCTCGTCTTTGGCTCGATCGCCGGGAAGGTCGTGAAGCTTGTGCGATGCCCACTTTTGCTTCCCCACTCAGCCAATCCTGAGACGCATTTAAAGAGCCCTTCACACCGCTCAATGGAATGGTGGTAGCGAGATCAACGGTACAGGTGGCCAGCATTGAGTTCGACTAGCATTGCCTCTCCGGCATCGAACAGGCAGGTCGAAGAACCGGCTCACGATAGCGCCCCAGTTGGCCTCTCAAACGAAGAAGCGCGCGCCCGTCTTGAAAAAGACGGCCCCAATGCAATGCCGGACACATCTGCTCATCCACTGCGCAATGCATTGGCTAAATTCTGGGCGCCTGTACCATGGCTGCTTGAAGCATCCATCGTGCTTGAGACCGTCCTGCATAAGTATTACGAAGCAGCTGTCATTGCAGCTCTGCTCCTTTTCAACGCGGCTCTCGCTTACTTCCAGGAAAGCCGCGCCCAGGCAACTCTTGCCGCGCTCAAATCCCGTCTGGCGCTCAACGCCTCGGTCCAGCGAGACGGCGAATGGAAGACTGTACCCGCGGCGGAACTGGTGTGCGGCGACTTAGTGAAACTCTCCCTTGGCGGCGTGGTCGCCGCGGACGTGCATCTGGTGGGTGGGTCGGTTGAACTCGACCAGTCGATGCTTACGGGCGAGTCCCTACCCATTGACGCAGGCGCCGGCACAGACACGTTTGCAGGGGCTCTGGTGCGGCGCGGCGAGGCCACCGCTATCGTAACGGCTACGGGCATCCGCACCAAATTCGGCCGCACGGCGGAACTCGTTCGGTCCGCACACGTGGTGAGTACGCAGCAGAAGGCCGTCCTCAGGATTATCCGCAACCTGGCGGTCTTCAATTGCCTCATCATCGTTGCGATGGGCGCCTACGCCTATCACCGTGCGATGCCCTCGATCGAGATGATTCCGTTGTTGCTGACCTCGGTCCTTGCCATCATCCCCGTCGCATTACCGGCAACATTCACCCTCGCTGCTGCGATTGGAGCTCGTGCTCTCGCAAAGCTGGGCGTGTTGCCAACACGGCTTTCCGCCGTGGACGAAGCCGCCTCGATCGATGTGTTGTGCTCGGACAAGACCGGAACTCTGACCCGCAATGAATTAACCGTCACAAGCGTTCGCCCCCTGCCTGGATTCGACGAAGCGCACGTTCTCGGGATGGCGGCGCTGGCGAGTTCCGAAGGGGGCCAGGACCCTGTCGATGCGGCCATTCGACTTGCCGCGTCGCAGAAGACAGCCACCGGCTTGCCAAAGCTGACCGTTTTTGTTCCGTTCGATCCGGTGAAGAAAACCTCGGAAGCAACCGCGACAGATGCGAAAGGTAGTTCCGAGCGAATTATCAAGGGCGCGTTCACCGCGGTTGTCGCCCTCACTGCGCCTTCTCCCGCCGCAGCCTCTATCGCCGACGAACTCGAGAAGCAAGGCTTTCGAGTTTTGGCAGTTGCCGCGAGACCGGCGGCAACCAACCAGATCATTGGATTGATTGCCCTCAGCGATCCGCCGCGGACGGACTCGATCTCTCTCATCTCGGAGTTGAATGGTCTCGGCGTGCGCACTGTCATGGTTACAGGAGATGCTCCCGCCACAGCCGCAATCGTCGCTCACGCGGTTGGATTGCGGGGAGCAGTCTGTCCGCCCGGCAAGCTGCCAGACGGCATTAAACCGGAAGACTTCTCGGTCTTTGCGGGTGTTCTTCCGGAAGGCAAGTTTGACCTCGTTAAAGCGTTCCAGAAGAGCGGGCATACAGTTGGGATGTGCGGCGACGGCGCCAATGACGCGCCCGCGCTGCGCCAGGCACAGATAGGCATTGCGGTCTCGACCGCAACCGACGTAGCCAAATCTGCCGCCGGCGTTGTTCTAACCGAGGCTGGGCTGGGCGGTATTGTGGCTGCTGTAAAAGAAGGCAGAGTCACTTTTCAACGCATTCTCACCTACACGCTCAACTCGGTTCAGAAGAAGGTATTTCAGGCGCTCTTGCTGGCGGTTGGCCTGGTTATGACGGGACACGCGGTGCTGACTCCAATGCTGATGGTCATCGTAATGATCACCGGCGACTTCCTTGCCATGTCGCTGACCACTGATCGAGTTCGGCCATCCAAGATGCCAAACTCCTGGCAGATCGGCCAAATCACCAGTGTAGGAGTAATGCTCGGACTCTGCTTCCTTGCGTTCTCCACGGCAATCCTGGCAGTGGGCAAATTTCAGTTGCATCTCGACATCGAGGCACTTCAAACACTGACTGTGGTCAGTATTGTGTTTGGCAGCCAGGCCACGACCTATGTCATTCGCGGACGCCAGCATCTCTGGGGTCTGCGCCCCAGCATTTGGCTCGTACTTTCTTCAGTAGCCGATGTTCTTATCATTTCAACTCTCGCAACCATTGGAATTGCAATGGCGCCGTTGCCCATCGCGATCATAGCCGCCGAGTTTGGCGCTGCTGTTGTATTCGGGGCGATCCTGGACGTAGTCAAGATTCCGGTCTTTGCTCGCCTCCGTATTTCCTGAACAACCGAGGTGCATCGAGCATCTACCGGGATTTGGCAAACAGAGTTGAAGGGATAAACATGAAGATCGCATTTCTACATACCGAGAATTTCTTTACATCGGAGCTTATGCAAGAGCTTCGTACTGCGCTGGCGCAGCATGAAGTGATTGAGTGGATCGGCGGCAAGGATGCTCCGGCCTTCGATTTCGATGTGCTTCTCGCCATGGGCAATGTCGGCCGCGCGATGCTTCTCGACCAGCCCAAGCTCGAGCTCATTCAGACGGCCAGCGACGGGTATGAAGAGGTCGACATCGATGCCGCCAGCGAACTCGGCATTTGGGTTTCGTATGCCCCCGCCGACCTTACCGGGAATGCCACTTCAGTTGCGGAGTGCGCGGTGTTACTTCTGCTCGGTGCAGCAAGGCATCTTGGGGAGGCCTTGACATCGATTCAAGGAGGACCCATCAGGCCGCCTACGGTCAATTTGTCATTGAGCGGGAAGACGGTGTGCATCGTTGGGCTGGGGACCATCGGACTACAACTCGTAGATCGTTTGCGTCCTTTTGGCGTGAAGATGGTAGCAACAGATGAACACCCGGAGAATGCCCCTGCCGATGTTACTGCCTATCCTGCCGATCAACTGAACACCGCAGTCGCTCATGCGGATTTTGTAGTCATCTGTGTTCGAGCCAGTAAGGAAAACGAGAACCTGATCAACGCGCTGTACTTGCCGCAATGCAGCGCGGGGCCATCTTGGTCAACATCGCTCGCGGCATGCTCATCGACGAGGCTGCACTTGTCGATGCGGTTACACACGGGCAGATTTCAGCTGCTGGGCTCGACGTTTTGAAGAATGAACCGCCCGATCGCAGCGATCCTTTGCTTCAACTTCCTCAGGTGCTGGTCACTCCCCATATTGCAGGTCTAACCGATCTCATGCTGGACGGAACGGTGCACTACATAAGCCACGTCATCGAAGAATTCGCCGCAGGCAAGAAACCCAAATCGATTCTGAACTCGCCCGCGAGGCCTCGGCACTTGCTCAAACAATGAACTTTACGCTTCACCGTTGTGAAGCATTAGCCATTGCTCAGGCGGGAACAACCGAGGCACTGCTAATGTCTTTTTTCGCGATCCCCTCGATCTCCAGCTCGGTGAGTGCGGAGAGATCCGCCGTCTCGGTGGCGATAATTCGCTTGAATATCGCAGGATGATGGGTCTTCAAATACTCACTCAGGAAAATGACCGCGCTGCTCTCAGCCGCGAGCCGTTCGCCGCCTTTCAGCACCAGATGGACTTCTAACCCTGTAGCGATGAAAACGATGCGCGAACGATAGCCACGGAGCATCCGGCTCGACGAGCTACCGACTCCGCTACGCTGCCCAGTAAGAAGTCATGAATGCTCCTTTGCCCATGCGAACCGACTGCTATCAGATCGGCACGCCATTCGGCTGCTTTGTCGACTATTGTGTCGGCTACGTCTCCAATCCGTACACCGGTTTGTGCCGCGAATCCAGTTCTGCGCAATTCGGCCGCAATCCGTTCAACCAATGCACGAGCCGGCTGCTTCTCATCTTCCAACTCAGGAGCATAACCCTGAGCCATCTCAGGCGGAGGCACAGTGTCAACCGGTTGCAGCACGTGTAAAACCAGGACCTCAGTATTTTCATGCCGGATTCCGATCACCACAGCATGAAGTAGATCTTCAGCAAACCCCGAATCGTCAACTGCCATTAGGACTCTCATGACTCCTCTTCCTTCACCCGCAATGGCTGCACGGCCATGTGCCAGTACACGACATTTGCAATATCTCTTGCCGAATCGTCGGTCGATGTGACGCCCCTTCAGGCCAAAGCAAATGCTCTCGCAAAGCGTCGCAAGTATCGAACGGCCCAGTTCAGGAATGCAGGTCACAATTGCTCAAGAGAGCGACCCTTTCCCGCAGCGCCGGAATTCAGGATGCCGGCCCGCGCGAGACATCCCAGCCTTTCGGCCGGAACTGTGCAAGAGAGCACAGTCTTTGCCTTTGTTAGGGAGAACAATGAGCACTTGCCGTAACTATCCCAGTGCAGGGTTGCACACGAATGACCAGCTTCATGTCTTCAATCCGACGAAGCTTTCAGTTTTCGATCTTACGCGGATTTTCCCGACCTTAACCCTTCTCATCGATCAGAGGCTTGCTCACTGGAGTTTGATGTCTTGAATTGAGGCTACTGTGGCAGTCGGATTTCAAAATGAAGCGGATTCTCTGAATTTTGGGTCGATCGTCTCGGTGCGCGGCGGCGTTGTCGACGTGAGATTTGATCGCCGCCTGCCTCCGATCTTCTCCGTTTTACACGCCGGAACAGAAGGCAAGATCATCGTCGAAGTCATGGCCCAGCTCGACGCTTCTCGGGTTCGGGGCATCGCGCTAACGCCGACTGAGGGCCTCGCCCGCGGAATGCAAGTTGAAGATTCAGGCAAGCCGCTCGAGGTGCCGGTTGGCCACGAGATCATGTCGCGGATGTTCGACGTATTCGGCTCTGCCATCGACCGCAAACCGGAGCCGCAGAATGTCCAATGGCGGACAATCCATCGATCTCCACCGCCGCTGTCGGAGCGTTCGACAAAGTCCGAAATATTCGAGACGGGCATCAAAGCGATCGACGTACTTGTACCGCTGGAACGCGGTGGCAAAGCTGGATTGTTCGGTGGCGCGGGTGTGGGCAAGACGGTGCTACTCACCGAGATGATCCACAACATGATCGGCCATCAGCAGGGTATGAGCATTTTCTGTGGAATCGGCGAGCGTTGCCGTGAAGGCGAAGAACTCTACCGCGGCATGAAGGATGCCGGCGTTCTGGACAACATGGTGATGGTTTACGGGCAGATGAACGAGCCCCCGGGCAGCCGGTTTCGTGTCGGCGCAGCGGCCCTGACCATGGCCGAGTATTTTCGCGACGATGAGCATCGCGACGTTCTTCTGCTCATCGACAACATCTTCCGCTTTATTCAAGCCGGCATGGAAGTCTCCGGCCTTCTGGGCGAGATGCCTTCAAGGCTTGGCTACCAGTCAACCATGGGCACCGATCTGTCGGGACTCGAGGAGCGAATTGCCAATACCCATGCCGGAGCCATCACTTCGATCCAGGCGGTCTACGTGCCGGCGGACGATCTGACCGACCCTGCCGCGGTGCACGTCTTCTCTCACCTTTCTGCGTCAATCGTCCTATCGCGCAAACGGGCGAGCGAAGGACTCTATCCCGCGATCGATCTCCTCCAGTCCAGTTCGAAGATGGCCACGCCCGGCATTGTTGGCGACCAGCATTACAACCTTGCCCAGGAAATCCGTCGCACTCTAGCGCAGTACGAATCCCTCAAGGACATTGTGGCCATGCTTGGCATGGAACAGCTTTCCCTGGAAGATCGGAACGCAGTTGCACGAGCTCGGCGGCTGGAACGCTTCCTTACGCAACCGTTCTTCACAACGGAACAATTCAGCGGGATGAAGGGCAAGCTTGTGAGCCTGAAAGACTCACTGGATGGCTGCGAACGCATTCTCCGCGACGAGTTCAAGGACTACCCGGAGAGCGCACTCTATATGATCGGCGCGATTGGGGAGGCCAAGAAACCGGAGGCAAAGCAGCCCGAGACAAAGAAACCGAACGAAAACAAGCCGGAAGATCACAAGACCGATCCACAACCAAAGGCTCCGACTGCGAGTACCCATGAATCTTAGAATCCTGCTCCCCTTTGGGGTCTTCGCCGAAAAAGCCGATGTGTTGCGCGTTGTCGCGGACACGACCGACGGATCGTACGGTCTGCTGCCCCACCGGCTCGACTGCGTTGCCGCCCTTGTTCCCGGGATTCTCACTTACGAATCGAAAGATGGTGGCACGGTCTATGTCGGAATTGATCAAGGTGTGCTGGTGAAGGCGGGCGCTCAGGTCACTGTATCGGTGCGTCGCGCCATTGGAGGATCGGATTTGGGACAGCTCAATAACGCAGTCGAGCGCGACTTCCTGAAACTGGACGAACAGGAGCGCAACGTTCGCACCGCGGTCGCGAAGATGGAGAGTGGTTTGATGGGGCGTCTGGCGGAGTTTGAACATGACCGATGAGAGAGCGAATCAAACCTATCCCGCAGACAAAGACTTTGTCCGGCAAGTCAGCGCAAAGGCTGCCCGCAAACTCCGCGTGCAGAAGCACGGTGACCAGACCGTATGGTTTGGCCTTGGCATGTCAGGGCTGATCGGTTGGTCGGTAGCAGTGCCAACGGTCGTAGGCGCCATGGCGGGCCTGTGGTGGGACAACCATCATCCTGGAGCCCATTCATGGACGCTGATGTTGCTGACCATCGGCCTTTGCGTTGGTTGCGCAAATGCCTGGCATTGGGTGGATCAGGAGAACAAAGCGATGCAAGACGGGCAGGAGGACAAGCATGAATGAGCCGCTGATTCTGGCCGCGAGTCTGCTCGCCGGGATTCTGCTTGGGACATTCTTCTTTGGCGGACTCTGGTGGACGATTCAGATGCGTTCCCCATCGCAATGGTCCGGCTTGTTGTTCGCCGGGAGCCTTCTGCTCCGAATGGCCGTCGCAGTTACCGGCTTCTATCTTGTGTCTCATGGCGACTGGCGGAAACTGGTGGCCTGCCTGGTTGGATTTCTGCTTGCGCGCATCGCCGTAACGCGGCTCATAGGTCTCCCGTCCGCCAAATGCACCCGCATCCTGCAGGAAGGTGGACAATGATCGTCCCCGCAGTGCACCTCACGTCCGACCAGCAGATCTTCTGGCAGCATGGCTTTATCAAGCTCAACGGAACCATCGTGACGACCTGGGCCATGATGATCGCGATGACATTGGGCTCCATGCTGGTGACCCGAAAGCTTGCCAGCGAGCGAACCATCTCGCGCTGGCAAAGCGCGCTTGAGATGATTGTGACCGGCATCGAGGGACAAATCAAAGAGGTAGGTCTCAGCGAGCCAAGAAAGTATCTCGCATTCCTGGGCACTCTGTTTCTGTTCATTGGAACCTGCAGCGTGTGCATCGTCATTCCAGGTTTCACGCCTCCAACAGGTTCGCTCTCAACCACGGCGGCCCTAGCGCTTTGCGTGTTCATTGCTGTTCCGCTGTTCGGCATTCGGGAGCAGGGCATTTCCGGCTATCTCAAGACCTACATCAAGCCAACCGTGATCATGCTGCCATTCAATATCATCAGTGAGCTCTCGCGGACACTGGCCTTGGCCATTCGTCTCTTCGGCAACATGATGAGCGGTGTCATGATTGTCGGGATT
>Ga0182030_10001006_pt1 | contig 56594 bp, 73 predicted proteins | sample 812S3MmetaG_FD_121299 | JGI IMG/M metagenome (GOLD analysis project Ga0182030, IMG submission 121299) | Permafrost microbial communities from Stordalen Mire, Sweden - 812S3M metaG (Illumina Assembly) | ecosystem: Environmental > Terrestrial > Soil > Wetlands > Permafrost | place: Sweden... | reverse complement strand
AGCGAGCCACTGATCGTCGCACCCCATGATCCATATGCCCACCAGCCACCCCTAATGGTGAAGACTTGCCCACTATATCCGACTGCAGCGGCTGCAGCTCTCGAACCAAACCCTCTTGCAGGATTCAAACATGCTCCGGTATTGTACCCGAACGCCATTCCTAGGACGGTCACCACGAGACCAACGATTAAGGCATGCATACCGGCTCCAGGAGGTGCATTCGAATCATCTCCCAACGCTAAGATAGCACATGAGAGGATAGCCGTTGCAACAAATTCATTAGCGAACCCCACTCCAGCTCCGACAAATGATTGTGGCTCAGTATAGAACGCTTTACCAGTTCCCCCTGAGACGAGGTCAACAGCTTGTACACTCCCTCCACCAACACCTTTCTGTCCACCAGCAGCATCATAAGCTTTGATGGCATCTTTATACACGCCGTATGCAATTAGTCCTGCCAGGAAAGCTCCCACGAGCTGAGCAGTGATATACATGAGAGCCTTGCGGAAGGGAAATCCGCGGTAAATCCAAAGCATGAGCGAAATTGCGGGGTTGAGATGACCTCCCGAAATTCCTCCGGCAATATATACGCCAATCATCACCCCTAGGCCCCATGCCCAGTTTGTGGACTGATAATCCCCGGATGTGTTGTTGGAGGTTTGGACAGCGAGATTGGCTGCTATACCTATGAGTACTGCTACCATTGTCTGAGTTGGTGTCAGTGAACGTGACTAAGAGTGGGAGAAGACTTACTGCTAAACATTCTGCTAAGGGTTCACGAAACTTGGCTCGTATGGATGCCCACCTGTTGAAGGTATCTCGTTCTTCCTGGATATAGTGCTCTGCTTCATCCTTTTCCAATGACCAATCGTCGATGTTCTCTCCAGCTTCAAGATCCAAGTCATAATCATCATTCGTTGGACTGGCGAAGTCGAAAGCAACGGTGCTCGTACTTACAAGTCGTCTGCTTGGCGTCTTATTATCCTCGAAAGGGTTGGTGTTGCTCGACTGAGAGGGTAAGGTAGCCCCTAGCTCATCTATGGGGTCGCTTTTCTCGTCCTTTGGGGTTCCCATTCGTTCTGTAATGCTAACAGCTGATGCAACTCTTCGCGCTGTATCCCTACTTTGAACTTGTCCTCTTCCATAACGGCTCCCCCTTCTATAGCTCGTTTGCCTTCGCATTTCTTCTCTCTGATGTCCATAACCTCTATTCTCGCTCGCCTCATCATCAATCCTCTCCATCCCAGCCTCCGCCCTCTGATCACCAACCATTCCCACCTGAGGAATAGGCTCGGAACCTCCAGGCTCTTCCCTTTCCGCGTTTTTGTCTTCCACCACCTCCTCTCCCTGCTGTCTCCCTTTCCTCATGCCCGGTCTGACAACTCTGGGTAATGGCTTCGCGAGCCCCCATACTGGTTCAGTCTCCCCTTTCCTATATCGTGGGTTTAATTCGTAGTATTTGGGGTCTACATAGCTCGGTGAATGAGTTTGTGAGGCAGTGTTTCCTGCGAGGGAATAATGAGGTCGACGGAGAGGGTTTTTGGAATGTGCGTTGTGGGGAAGTGCATTTCCCAGAGTCGAATGATTCTGTCGAGAAAGTCCAGGGTGTTCTTTTGATGAAGCTTGCCTGAATGATTGAGAAGCCCGAGTCGTAGTTTCGGGTCGTTGAGATGTGTTGCTTGACCCTGTGTCCATGTTTCTGTTCTTTCCTTCGCCTTTTGAGTTGCTCGATTGTCGATATCTGTCATCAGTTTCTGCCATTGCGTCTTCCTCTGTGCAATGTCCCTATTAATTAATTGAGAGATACGAAGGCTAGAGAGCCTTCATATGTTGAGTTTAGAGACTCCTACCTGCATCCTACCTAGAAGAATTTCCCTGCTGAAGATCCACGCAGATAGCATGACAGCCGTCATGAGAGAAATGTTTCTCTTTAGTGGAGCTTACGAGGTACATTTTGCGTCAATTCTAGAGTCATTGTGGGTCTGTCAAGAAAATATCGGGGACAGTAGATTGTAATTGTGGCTCATTGTGGATTCGGGAGTGCGGATTTGCAATGACACATGTTGCTAAATACCGGAGTGAGGTCCGGGACAGGAGCCAAGCTTTCGCACCCACGTGATCGTGACCCTCGACCCCTCTCTTCTCCTCTTAGTCGAAGATACAGAGATGTCAGACTTGGCAGTTGTAGCTATTCGTCGATTAATCTACCCCTCTTTCCCCTAGCGATTTGTAGTAATGAAGCTCTATCTAAAAGGAATCTGCTTCAAGTTCAAAAGTGGAAGGAATGGATCTAATTCAAAAAGTGGTGAAAATATATTTATAGCGAAGGTATTTGTACGTTCCCCCCCGTATACATTCCAAGTTTTACAAAGGATCTATTAGATAATAGACCAATCTAGTCTGCACTCCGGACATGGTACTAGATGAATGTCGAAGACAACCTTTCCCCTTCCCCAAATTCTGTCAGAAGAGAGCATGAAAAGCCCTGATTGGAGCATTCTTCCACGTCTTCTTGACTTCCACATAATCGTCATCGAGCTCGATCGAACGTCTGCCCGAGGTTATGTCCATCTCCGCTGCTCGAATATACCAACTCCAGTTGCGGCTATAGATCTTCCATAACAGATAGAGCGCAATCACGACTGGTGCCGCGAGATAATACGAGAAGAAGTCCTGGGCGAGAATATTTCCATCTGGCCTTGGTCCAATGGGCTGGATTTATCATACAACGTTAGCTTGTGTCATGTATAAAATAAGAAAGGAATGAATTCAGATGAAACTTACTGCAACTGCAACATAAAATGTTGCAATCAAGCACAGACAATTGAGGAAGAATCCATAGTAAGAACCGCCAACACCAAACATAGCTTGATATGGGAGTTCTCCTTTAACGTGTCCTTGGATCTTCCAAGCGTGACGGAAACGAATATGGCAGAGGCAGATCGAGCCCCAAACAAAGAAGTTCGAAAGTCCAGTTAAAGCGAGCAACCAGTTGAAGACTGTACTTTCTTGGCTAGATTCTCCAATAAATGCCAAAAGACCAAATCCGAGCTGAAGTGCAATTCCGAAAAGAGGTCGACCTTTCGGATCAACATAAGCTAGAAGTTTTGGAGCCATTCCACGCTCGGCGAGTGCTTGCATTGTCCTAGTTGATCCATATGTACAAGAATTTGCGACACTGATAACGGAGACAGTGATGATGACATTGAAAATCGATGGAAGGACCTTGATTCCTGCGAGTGTCATGGCAATGATGAATGGCGAGAATTTGCTGTTGGAACCAGTTGAATTCAATAGATTGGTGTTGTCATAAGGGACTATCAAGCCCAGAATGAAGAGGGAAACGACATAAAAGAAGGTGATACGCCAGAAGACTTGTTTCGTGGCTGCTGGGAGTGATTTGCGGGGATTGGCAGCTTCCGCAGCCTAGAAAGATCAGCAATCTGTCTCATTGAGGATCGATATGAAATTTGCATACCGCCAGACCGACCAGCTCTGTGCCCCCGAAAGCGAAAGCTGCTACCACAAACACAGAGCAGAAGCCTTTGAATCCGTTATTGAATGCTCCAGGATTGTGCCAGTATTTGGCTCCAAGATATCCCTGGTTTCCAGTTCCACCGCAGTCGATGACTATGCCCAAGATGATGAAGCCTATACATCCCATAATTTTGATGCTGCTGAGAATGAATTCAACTATTGAGGGTCAGTATATCATCCTCCCGAATCGCGTCTCTCTACGGACCTTCTCCATATCCGCGAACGCCGAATACTTGGATTATGAAGAGAAGCGTTAGAAAAGTAGCAATCCATATGCCAATATTGAGATCATCGCGCCAGTATTTAATAGTGATACCAGCGGCAGTGATCTCGAATGGCAAAACGACAAGCCAACCGAGTGCATAGTCCCATCCAACAGCGAAGCCCCTACAAAAGAGTCAAAGTATACCAACCAGGCTGGCAGAGGCTACTCACAATGATGGATCCACGAATCGAACGACGTAGGTATAGAAAGCTCCATTCACTTTTAAAATGAACCGAGTTAGTGCCGTTTTGATGGTAGTGAGTATCGTCGGTCGGGGTGGGAGGAAATACATACCTGGGAACAAGACAGCCAATTCACCGAGTGCGTTAACAGTGCATAACAGCATGGAACCAACAATGATATAACCCAGGACCTAAATATCAATTTAGTCAGCTAGAAACAATCATCAGATAGAAGTTCATACCAAACTCGCAGGTCCACCAGTCGACAGCGCACTCCCAGATCCGACGAATAGACCTGCACCAATAGCACCACCTACATTGAGAATAATCAGCACATTCATAATGTCCGTAGAAGTAGATGATACCAATAGCAATCATCTGCATGTGGCGGCCTTTCAGCTCGCGAGCAAGAGGACTTGCCCGATTGATGATACCCTTATCACCAGCATCGCGTTCAACATCATGAATTGGACTATCTGGAGAGGGAGTATAGTCCTTAGATTCCGTAGCCAATTCTTTATCCGTCGTGGACGCCATTGTTATCGAAAGATGAGATGCGCAAAAATATGCTAAGAAGTAAGCTACGGCTGGTCCCAGTATTTAAGCAAGAGTCTAACGGGCTTCTATGCAGAGCCATTTGAACTTGCTATGCGGGGGCAGATAAGAAACCTAGTCCCAGCATGGGGGGCGCAAGGATCCCTGTTATAGCTGTGCAACACGGCGTTACTCAGTACACCTGGATTCCCTGCACGACCCGACGAACTGAATCAAGCCAAATCATCAATGGCTGGCTACAAAAACCCGGGAAGACTGATGGCAATAACGGATTTATTGATGAGAATGAGGAAGGTCCGTTGATAAGAAAGGCAGGTCAGGGTGGCCATCGCAAAGGATGAAATTGATGAACAGGGAATTATAACCAACCGAATGCCACTCATCGCAGCCACCAACAGATTGCAGGCAGAAATTCCCTTATCAATTAGGATGGTGTGACATTCAGATCAGGCGGCTTCACCACCAGGTGAGGTAGGAGGAGAATCTCGGGGTTCAGCGGATTGCCTATCGGCATCTAACAGTTCACTCGTCCATTGAACCGGATTCTGTCGTGGCGCAAACCCACAAGCCGCTTATCAGATAGTATCGTTCAATATTGTGACTTTTACAAATCGTACGACTTCATTCCGCTGCAAATGATAGCTCGCTTGAATCAGCTTACTGATTACGAGCGAGCCAGTTTTCGTTTGGTAGGTAAAGTCACAGCATGCATTGAACGCAAGCGGCGCGAGAGGCAATCTTGGGTCGTGATGAACAACTTCATTCCCTTTTCAATGAGAAGATCTGCAACGAAATTGTCGCATTCCAAGATTCCAAGACACGGAAACAAGAACATTCATGCAAGGGACAAAAGAGAGGAGCAAAGAAAGAGATTTTAGAGATACCAGATATGATACAAAGGTACTGAGCGAAGCAGATTCTAGACTGCTAGAATGATCAACCATTCTGATTTTATAAGGTCATAGACTGACGGTGAAGGAGAGACGTCAATTTTAGGTCTGAGTCGACGATTCATTTGCGTGCTTACGGTCGGTACGGCGTTGAGCGGGACTCGCTTCTTACATGAATAGCTCCGCGCCAGCTAGGTTGATTACTCAGTACTTCACGGTGCTTGGCGTTTCTTAGCCTAAGATATAAGAGATATCACGAAAAACAAGCGTTGGAAGGAATTGCAACGTCGAATATGGTGAAGCCAACCTGAGGCTGTGTAGTAAGAAGATGGTCCTCGCGACGCCGAACTCTGCTGCGGAAGCCAAGCACGACCTCGACCTCGATTCGCGACCCCGCGGTTGAACTATGACCGTCAGAGCAGACCAAATATTATGGCAACTGACCAGTTCAACAGCAGATAGCAGGCCAACTTAAAATTGGTCAATGTGAATGGTGAGCTGAGTATCCTGTTAAATAAGGATCTATAGAATCACCTGGCATGGGTATTACGCCGTCGCTTTATATTTTATGGTAAGATCAGACACGAGCTCTCGCGAGGTCACTTCTCAAGCATATTCTATGCACGATCTCTCAATACATTTTCTGTGTATCGGACTCGATGTGGCAGAAGGCCAGTCTCCTTTTGACGTTGGTGCTAAATATGGACTGCTAGCTATTCTGGTATTGTTGTAGCGATGCAAATTATCGTTGATCCAGTTGCGCCTTACCTACACCTCCTCAAAAGCACCTGCAACGCGATCACCCAAAATCTTCCAGTCACTTATCAGCCCTATCTAGTTTTTTACTTTTCGAACGCTTCCGATCCGAAATATCAATAAATAAAATCGTCTCCGGCCTTCCTGTCCTTCGTATTTTCGCTGAACAGCAGTATTACACAAAACGTGACAATCAATGTCCCCATTTTCTCTGCTAAATCTCACCCTCAATTCGCCTTTAGTCAGCACTCCAGCCCAGTATTTCCCATGCATCTCGTTCGATTATGGGGAAAGTAATAGCGAATACACTCTTGGAAAATCTTTCCAGCAAGCAGCGGTTCTGGGAGTCGATCGGGGAGCGGATGGAAATGGTACATGGTTTCTTGCGCAAGTGCCAGGCCCAAACACTCCTAGCCAGTCAATCGTGCAGGAAATGGGAGTAAATGATAGGTCTGTCGTGCCTTCAACGAATGTTTTTGGTATCTCCTATTTTATCGTCTATTTCAGAAAATTGCAGTAATCGCGCTCTTGAAACATATCTTGAGAGCTGTTCTAGTAGAATATCTCTCAGCACCTTAGATATTGAGAGCTCAGCTCCTCTGCTCCTAGAACCTCTTTCAAAGGTTATACTAAGTTACAAACAGGACAGAAATGTGGAAGGGATCATGAACGCCAATCCCCATCTCTGCTTCTGGAGCTCCTGCCTCAACGACCAAGTTTGCCGCAAAGAAAAACGGACTCTCCATGGGTACAAGTGTCAAGATTGTAATCAACACTGTCATCGCTGGGCTCATAATACTTGGCATAAGCCTGATATGGCGATGAAAGAGAAGAGTGCCAAGGGCCGTGGAAGAACAAAAACATCAAATGCTTAAAGGGCCAAGCGACTTAAAGGAATCAGAAAGCGACCCTACGAAGTAGAAGCATCACAGAAACTTCCCTACGAGGCGGAAACATTACAGAAGCGTCCCAAATAATTACATGATGAGGCCAGGAGGTCAGAGCTCTATAGCGAGGGCGAGAGAGCGCAGGCGGAGCTGCCGGGTTGATCTTATGTGAACATTATCGCAACTTTTACCGAACATCTAGAGGCGATTTAATCGAGTGGACGATCATGCACATCTCAAGAAATTGTACAATTATAATTGAACACGTTTTCCACGTTTTCATTCTTCATGGGGATTAGAGTCTATTATCTCTGAAAAGCTCGATTGCTTTGGTGTGTCTATCACGTATGGGTTTCACGTGTGGTTTGTACGTAGTCGGAGCGAAGATCCCCCTGATTTAGAGGGAGGCGTTCATTTTAAAATTTGGGGGACTCCCTCCCTGAATTTGATTGGATTGGTGTGTTCGTTTAAGCTTCAGGGGAACTAAAAGTGGCGTTGCGACCTCTAAGCTTGGGCTAAGAGTGGCCTGGCGCGATCAGCTGGCTGTGCGACGGGAATGCAGGTCTCTGACCAAATTTAAGAATTCAATCTTTATCCCGATATGTGCAAGAAGTTTCTCGTACTGAGCTCTATATATTCTCCTTTGTACGACTCGTTTATCCTCGCTCTCATGTCTTTTCCAAATTTCTAGTCACTCTTTATAATATGCATTCCTTTCCTCTGATCCCCTTTCTTCTTGGCGCAACCACTTTTGTTGCAGCGGACCCCATTGTCCCTATAATTCCATTCGTTGAATCCGTCGTTTCTTCAGCAACCTCTGCATTCGCTCCTGCGGTGCAATATGCCGGGCCGACAGGAACGGCAGCTTCTGTTTTGGCAACTTCTTCAACAATAAAAGTCGCCGCGACAGTAACTCCAGCTTCTTACTGGCTTGAGGGAATCAAACACCAAGGCGTAGCAGCTTTCAATCCTTCTCCTGCTACCTATCAAATATTCCGGAATGTGAAAGACTTCGGAGCAAAAGGTATGTCACGTATCGTTACAGTTGGTATATTCTTCTGATAAAATTAGGTGATGGGATAACGGATGATACTGCTGCTATCAACAATGCCACAAGCTGGGGTGGCAGATGTGCACCAGGAAGCTGCAATTCTACCACTACATCCCCTGCGATTGTGTACTTCCCAGCTGGAACCTACTTAATCTCGTCTTCAATCATTGATTACTACTACACCCAGATCGTCGGCAACCCAAATAGTATGCCGGTGCTCAAGGCCGCGGCGAACTTCACTGGTTTTGGACTCATCGACGGGGATCGTTACGGAAGCAATGGGCAGTTGCAATTCGGTTCTACAAATACTTTCTATCGTCAGATCCGTAACCTAATTTTTGATATGACTACCATTCCTTCCAGCAGTTCGGCAACTGGGGTTCATTGGCCGACTGCTCAGGCAACAAGCCTCCAGAATTGTGTTTTCAGAATGAGCGATGCTGCAGGAACTCAACATCAGGGAATATTCATTGAAAGTGGTAAGTGTCTCCAGCTAAGACCTCAGCGGTAGTGCAAGGTTCGCTATTTGCGAATATGTCCGGAGTTGTGGGGCAATGAACTGCGCTCGGGAATGCTCAAGTTCCAAAATATTCCACTGTACCAAAATTTTGGAAGAATCATAAGGGTCAGATTGGCTAATCCTTTCTAGGTTCCGGTGGGTTCATGAATGATCTAGTGTTTTATGGTGGAGCGAACGGTGTTGTTTTTGGTAACCAGCAGTTCACGATGCGTAACTTGACCTTCTATAACGCAAAAACCGCGATTAATCAGATCTGGAATTGGGGATGGACATATAGTGGGATTACAGTCAACAACTGCAGCACAGGCCTCAATATGACTTCGGGTGGAGCGGGAGGTCAGACTGTAGGATCGGTCACTTTCATTGATAGTAGTTTCACAAACACTAATGTTGCTATCGCCACCTCACACAATACTACGTCTCAGCCACCCACAGCAGGGAGTCTCATTTTGGAAAATGTCTCATTAACCAATACCCCTATCGCGATCCAGGGACCACAGGGTACTGTCCTCTCCGGAGGAACAATCACCATCAGTGGATGGGGCCAAGGTCATGAATACATTTCAGACGGACCAACCAACTTTGAGGGATCGATTACACCGTTTTCTCGCCCACAATCACTCACAGTCAATGGGAAATATTACTCTCGTTCCAAGCCTCAGTATCAAAACACACCCCTTACACAATTCGTGAGCGTCCGATCTGCAGGAGCCAAGGGAGATGGAAAGACTGATGATACCGCCGCAATCAATACGGTCTTACAATCCGCAGCTACTCATAAGCAGATCGTCTTCTTTGATGCCGGTACATATAAAGTCAGTTCAACCATCTATGTTCCCGCAGGGTCAAAGATCGTTGGTGAGACATATCCGGTCATCATGGGCGCTGGATCTTTCTTCTCGTCAATCACCACCCCCCAGCCGGTGGTTTTAGTTGGTAAAGCGAACGAAGCTGGAGTCGTCGAGTGGTCTGATATGATCGTTTCCACACAGTACGTACTATTTCCCCCTTAATTCCACAACATTCCGAGAGCCAAGCGCTTGACACATGTCTTAAGAGCCCATCGGCGCCTCAGCTGCCCAACATCTCTGAAAACCCCGTACTGATTGAATTATAGAGGAGCTACTGCCGGTGCAGTCCTCATCAAATGGAATCTCGCGTCCCCACAAAACTCCCCTTCGGGAATGTGGGATGTTCACACGCGCATTGGAGGTTTTGCAGGCTCAGACTTGCAGCTTTCGAATTGCCCTAAAACGCCTACTCAAAAGGATGTCGTTAACAGAAATTGTATCGCGGCGTTCATGAGTATGCACTTCTCTGACTCCTCCACCGGAGTCTACCTCGAAAACAACTGGTTCTGGACCGCAGACCATGACATCGAAGACCCAGACGAGACACAAATCACCATTTATACAGGTCGCGGTCTCTATTCCTCGTCGACAAATGGTGCGATCTGGCTCGTGGGTACAGCTGTCGAGCATCACGCTCTCTACCAATACCAATTTGCAAGCACCCAGAACGTCTTCGCGGGTCAGATCCAAACCGAGACTGCATACTACCAACCTAATCCCAATGCTACCGTCCCCTTTCCCATGGTCGCGGGCTGGAATGATCCCGATTTCGTAGCTAGCTGTAAGGGTGTGGCCGGTAATTGTGCAAATGGCTGGGGCCTGCGGGTCATCAACAGCTCGTCGATTTTGGTTTATGGAGCTGGATTGTACAGCTTCTTTAATAATTACAATACTTGTGAGTACTTCAGTAGTTCCTCTCGGGTAAATACTGATATGTCTCAGCATGCTCGGACGCAGGAAATGGCGAAACGTGCCAGTCGAGGATCTTCAGCATTGAGGGGACTGGCAATAAGAATATCGATGTATACAATCTCAATACGATTGGGGCCACGAGCATGATCACCGTTGATGGTATTAGCGGCGCGAGTTATTCTAATAATATTAATGTATTCCCGGATAATATTGCTCTATTCAAGAGTAAATAAAGGAGGTTGCAGAAGTAATGAAACAGGAGTTCAACATCAATTTGTAATTAAGTCCTTCCATTCGATCCTCCAGAATAAAATGCCGAGAACAGGTTCTAGGACAGGCTTTTTTTTTAATACCCCATCATTCTCAGTATATTCGGCGCAGTCTTTAAGGGTCGTTCTCTTCCGCGTAGAAGTCTTTGGAAGTGATCTGAATGACCCTTCTTGCGCGGCCTTCTCCTTGGAAACAAAGCCTCACGGGAAGGTACGACGGGGATTATCTTGACGTAAGGATATCCCCAAACTATAATGTTGGAAATAATAGGACACATAAAAGCATCTGCCGCACCTTCCGCAACTACCACCCGGATCAGAAATTCCCAACGCCTCGTAGGTATGTTCCGCCAAAATTTAGGAACTCAGCTTCGTTTGGCACATTCAGGGGCCCTTCTACACTTTTCAGGAAAGTATTCACTATTTAGTGACATAGGTATTCACGTTCGCATGTATTCAGGAAGGAGATTTGCTTGAAAATTGATCATATTAAAAGTATTGAACATTCACGCTCATACTGAACGCCCAGTGGCATGTTGACTCCTGTGAGCTAGCCCAAGTGGGATAACTCATGTAAGAATAAAACTGAACCCCCAGTGGGATGTAAATTCCTATGAGGTAGCCTAGTGGCACATATCTCCTGTGAGAATAATAAAAATACCCAAGTGGGACAACTTATGCGAGATAAAACAAAATACTTCATGTGAAGTTTCAACACACTACAACCGTAGCGGCCACCTATGTGGTCTTGATGAGCCAGTGCTCAGGTCTCCTTCTTTTCTCATTCTTTTCTCTTATCGACGTTGGCCCCTAGTCTCTTGCCAGGAGCCTCGAAAGCCGTGGATTCTTCTTTGATGAGTCTCTCCAACGCTGCGTCGTAAGACTTCTTCGCGCCTGGCTTTGCCGGATTTGCCTTCGTCGTTGGCTCGAGAGACCGGTATAGCGGTGGCGATGGAAATCGACGTTGCTTTGCCATTGTTATGCGGTCCTCCGCTCTACCCGAGGCGACATTGGCTTGTCTAGCGTCAATCTTCCTTCTTTTCTCATTCTCATCACGCCCTCTTTGGCGAGTATCGCCGCGGGAGTCTTCTCGTTGGCTAAGATAAGGTTGGTGGGCCCCTCGCTGGTTGTTCATCCCAAGCTTATTGCCGGCAGCCACATTCTGACCCACGCCAGACCCACCAAGTTTGGCTGCTGGGTGCGGTGGGCGCTGTATATCACCGGCTCTGTTGCTGGCAGATCCACGTTGCTGGATTGGCGCTATTCGACTGTAGTTGGTGCCAATAACGGGAGTCGACGATGTCCCGGAGCGATTGCTAGTACTTTGCGCCGTCCGCGACGAAGAACCTAAATTCTGCTCAGGCCTATCGCTATTAGTAGGCCTAAAAATTCTATTTTCTCGGGAGGACACAGTGATCTGTCCACTTTCTATTCTCATTCCGATCCACGCAGGATCGACGGTGGGATCTTTTCCCTCAAATGGGCCAGGAAATAGACCCTTAATATCCTTTCTAACTATATCAGTAGTAATCAGTCAATGAACCAAGGTTTAGATAACCAATACAAAATAGCTACCGTAGTACTAAAATATTCTACGCTCCTGGCCATATTGGACCACCCATTCTCCCAATTCTTGGTCATCTTCACGGGCCCATTTGAGCATGGTCTCCGCTACATTGTTGAACCCCTCTTCAGCGAGTCCTCCTTGTTTCACCACCCGATATCTCAGAAGAGACATCTGTGATTCATACTTGTACTGATGCAAGGGTTTTGGTGGCGCCATTGTTGTGGTTGGTGGTGCTGGTGGTGGTTTGAGATAGAGAGACAAAGCAATTTTTGATAACCATCTTTGGCGAATTCACCTGGGTACTCGCTAGGAAACCACATAGAAACTCAATACTGTAGTTATTGGAATAAAAGATATCATTTTCTTAAATTATATGAGACAGTCTATACAAGAAAAAAAAGCCCTCTCTAGTCAATTTTTGAGTCTAATATATCAATAGACTATATGGTTGATTGCAAATAGAATTTCGGAGAAAGTTCAAATGCTCTCCAAACTGTAAGTCAATTGCATATGGTTAATTTCTATGGTAAATTCGTTTGAATTTGATAACAAACAACTCGATTTTGATAATCAGACGTCCTTCCATCAGAGCAATCCTGACGCAGAACATGTTCCGCCATACTTGTCCCTACGCCTTAACATTGAGTCCGCCTCTACACAACCTACCTCCCAACAACCCACCCGTCCTTCCTCCCCCTCTCCCCATCACCCTGCAAACTCCTACCCCGCTCAATCCACCTCTCCCTGTCCCTCCCTCCTGGCCCCAGTTCAGCTTCCCAAATTCCCACTCTCCCTCGCCACTTTCTCGGGCTCCTCCTCAATTTAAACCTCACATTCCCGCCAATCCTACCATTTCTCTCTCCGTCCTCCATCTCAAACCCCAATCTCTTCCTCCGCAAATAGTTTTTCCTGATATAGCATCCCAAGAAGAACAGGAGGGCGAGGGTTATGAGGAGGATGAAGATGTTGAGTGCCAGGGCCAGTTTCCAGGACACGGAGAAGCCATTGTGGAAGGTCCAGGGGGTGTCATTGTCGGGGTTGGGGGAGTTTGTGGGGGTGGCAGGGAAGGTGCTGGTGTGGATGCGGATTGGAGGAGTGGAAGGTGGGCTGGAAATGTTAGCTGGGTTGCAGTGATAACGCGCGTTGGTAAACCTACGGTAATGTTGCATCGGTTTTGATTGCAAGGGAAACGGCGCCTGAGATGAATGCGCCGAACGCGAGGGGGATGCTAAGATATACTGGCCGAGGCATGATGTAGTGATAGATGTGGGGATCGGAGTTGACCTCGAGGTGGGATTAAAGACTGAGCAAGAATAGAATCAATGAAATCGACGTTTGAGACGTTGCAATGGCGAATGAATATAAAAGATGCGTGGGTCTCTCCCTTGACTGCGGGAAGGTGAAACAAACAGATCAAGAATGCAGCGCGATAAGGTGGCTGAATGCGCAAGATTTGTTCATAAAATAGTCGTGCCTGACTTGACTACAATTAACAAATTGCAGACTGAGTGCATCCATCCCATTTTCAATTGCTCGACACAATTTCGTACAACCACATCGTGGAGCAGAGACTTATGATATACAGATATTTACTCATAACTGAGCGGACAAACCAAGCAAGTTCAACCATCATCCAAGATCTTCCTCCGTAATTGGCTTCGGTTCCTTCCAGATTCTTCCACCCTTTGTTCTCTTCTCCGGCATCCTATACTTCGTCTGGCTCCTATCCTGTACAATGCTTTCCAAACCATCCTCTCCCATGATGAGGTCAAACTTATTCTTCTTAGGCTTCTTGCCACCTTTGCCCATTCTCCCATCCCTTATGCCTTTCATCGGATACTTGCCTGGTCTTTCATCACTTGGTCTCCCAAGCCTTGGAGTTCGAAGAACTCTTGTCTTAGCTCCTAACGCCCAAAGATCCCCCCATCGTGCCTTTCTTGCATCTCGATGGGCTTGTCTACTGAAACTTCTGGGAACGGTCCAACGTTCGAGCTTGCCGGATGGAGTGCAAAGGTCAAGTGTAACGTGGTGGCGTCGTTTAAGAGGTTGGAGAATATTTCGAGGAAGCGACAATGGGTGGAACTTGACGTCGCTGGCCCCCGAATCTGAAAGATCGGACTCTTCATAGCCTTCAAATGCCCGATCCGTGGCTTCATCACCTTGAACCACGGGGTTCTCACCCTTTCGAGCATCAATACCCCGACGAACCGCAACATAACTGTACTTGACATCTTCATGATTGCGTTGCGCTGCCCCAAGGACCTTTTGTAAGAAATGTGGGCGAATATAACGCTGTTTGAAATGGCAGAAATCTTTTCTACTATGGGTGAGCCCGGGTGTAGGGTACATGGGGCAGGCCTTGTGGTTTGTGCACGGTGCAATGATCATCCCCTCTTCCTTAACTGTGAATCGTCTACCTGATGAAGGGGCTTGGAGTTCATTTTCAATCTCAGTCTCGCCAGGTGAAGATATGTGTGATTCGAGAAGGTGTGATCGAGCCCCAGCGATAGCCTCAAACCCCCAGGGTATTCCCTTCTCTAGGAGAACCAGAACACCGCCATTTGGGTCAAGAAGTGACCAAAGATTCTGAACCTTGTTCTTCCGTCGCCAGTCTTCTTTTAGGGGAAACAAAGTATGGGCAGCGAGGATAATATCGTATGACTTGCGACCTTGAGCGGGAGCACCGTCAAGGTGTCCTTCGGAATTGGCAGCATGTATATAATCTGGAAGTCGGGGCAGGAAGGTGGTATCGTCAAGAAACCGTGATATGCGGTGTCGTAATGTATTCGCACCAGTTAAAACAGTACTCTTGCCATGTGGTGCCTTGTCCCCTGTTACCAGGCCTTCTTCCTTCATGATATCCCATTCCGCTTGGAGCATATCACGCCAAGCAATGATTCCGCCTCCTCCTGCTCCAGCATCCAATACCCTCGGAGCCTCCCCATCTCGCCTAAGCAGCATCTCCCGAATCCACCCACTTCCGAGGCGCTTCCTGACTTCCACCAATGTACTCATCACTGATGCGTATGTCCCAGGCACCACAGCAGTCAAAAATGCGTCCGCCTCAATTTCACTCATTTTGTGCTGAGTAGCATCCAATCCAATATGTTTCTGGCCAAGGACCTTCTTCGAAGCCGGTGTAGATGCTGAAAATGGTAAGCCTTTGCCCCCGAAAGCGTTCTCACTAGCCTCGGTGAGATGTCTCAAAGACGTTCTGGCCAGTAGCTCCGATATTGGTTCGACAAAGCGCTCTTGAGGTAAGGATAGAGTGCTAGGTTGTGTACCGAATCGTCCAGTCATTGTGTGAGGATGGGTGCGAATATCATCAGAACCCCGGTACTGATTTTCGAAGGGATCTTCTTCTTCTTCTCCCTCTTCTTCAAATGTCTCCTCTTCCTCCTCGAATTCTTCGTCGATGTCGTCCTCTTCTTCAACTGGTTGGGCCATTGCAGTATCCATATCCTTTTGTAAACGCTTGATAGCGTCGATTTCCCTTTGATTCTTTGCTTGGATGTGAACCGTATCTTCCACGGCAAGATCCATGGTACTGCCATCCACAACCTCTATATCTTCCGTTGCCATACTATTCAGTTCTTCTTCCAGGCGTTCCAACTCGGCCTCAGACAATTCAGACGATGGATTCGCTTCTGGATCGTTGGACGAATCGATTGCTGCCTCCACCAATTCGGCCACAGCATCCGGATCTTCAACGGGATTCTCAACGACAGAAAATCCCAGCTCAGAATCAAATTCCACTTCTTCGAATTCGCCATCTGGGCCTTCCTTTAACAACGTATTGCGAGGTTGATCAAGATTCTCCTCAGCATCTGGCAGATACTCGAGATCCTCAGGTCTTGTTTCTCGCAGTGGAGGTCCATACAATCGCTCATATAAAGCATATTCCTCAGTCGACAAATAATCCTTAGGAAGCGTTTCCCCAAAAGTCTGCCTTGCCTGTCTCACCACCGACTCTACCTCTACAGCTGTCGCCCCTTTGACATTTTGTGTATCTGCCTGAACTTCTTCTGCTTGTATTCTAGTTGTCGTAAATCTTCGCCGCGGTATAGATCGCTCATATTGGTATGTACGAGGGCGAAGGCGTGAGGTGGTATCTCGTAATATTGAAGCATTCGTGGCGGAGCCGGCAAAACCGTATTCAAACAATGATAGAAGCTGTATCCGGCATGATTGACATGCTCGGGGTATTTTTCGAGCTGTCAGCATCCTTGAGAGTTGGAGAGGAGCTCACAGAATTGGGTGAAGAAAATGATGTTTGGAAATCCGGGGCCTGAGGCACTCAACAACTGGGGGAGCCGGGTGTCAAGGATAGCTGCTGGGGGCGTTTGAGTTGGCATAGGATCCACCATTAGTCGCATTCTATCCGACGACTTCACTCCACCGACCGTAGCTGAAGGTTTTAGCACAGAGATACTATACTTAGGCTTACGTATATCCACTTTTCTGATCTAATCTAATTTAGTAATTTTCTATTTTTATAATATTCTTATTATATTTAATATTATATAACTTATTTAGTTAAATAGAGTTAAAAGACTTAGAATTTGTTAGAGATTTGGAAAATAGTAAAAGTCTTCTAAAAAGAGATTTTAGTATAAGATAGGTATATATCTAGTATATACTTAGAAAAAGTATATACTAGATATATACTCTTTTAAATAAATTAGTATTTAAAAGAAAATATATTTATGATTTTTTCAATACTAAAAAATAAGTATATCCAAGCCTAAGTATAGTATAATTGTATGTATATCTTATTGTAGCTACCAAGGTAATTGCTGCGGCGAAATAGAGTTCCCGCTCCGGGTGTTTGAGTACCCCCTCGGGGTGGTTTGCATAGATCAAAACCCGCCTCATATCTGTCTCGTTGTTATACTGTAATGACACTGTGAGGCTAACGTTTTCATTGATGTGAACGTGGGATTGCTGCCGGCTGACCTTGCCCAGATGGGTCTTGTACTTCCTCCATGGCGAAAGCCGAATCGTAGAAAAGGGGTCTTCCGTCAGTGTCAAGAAGCTGAGGAGAAGTATGGAAGATTAGTCCGTGTGGTTCTTAGCAGGTGCGTTGTCCCAGGTGAATGAAGATTTTTGAAGATTAAATAAATCGGCTTTTCTGGATCTCGCGTTGCACTTCTCGACGCTCGTCAATACAACATCACGTATCGGAAATACTTAAATTTTCACTGAACAAATTTTACAGAGTAAGTATGATCTAAGCCTTTAAAAACATTGCTAATGCATGTATTAGAATCGAGAAGATGCCGGCAAAATTACTAAACGTTGAGCTTGCCCTGGTAGTATTGAAGACAACATTCCGTTGTACCGAAAACTCTCTGACAGCGTGGTGCGCATGGCCTACCTCCATTAGTACGACCGAAAAAAATTGGGTCGCAACTTTGGTTTGGATTTCGACAATGCTGGTAACATCCGCAAGGACCGAGTAAATGCAGGCACTCCTGCACTCGACGAAAAGGGTACCGTCGGTGTAATTGGATGCAGAGGTGTTAGGGTCAAGTTGGGGGTCTGGGAAGAATAAAGCTCTCAGGGCTTCATTGTAAGATGCTCTTCCTATGTTGTATGATTCAGTGGAAGCAATCATATTGTGTGTCGCATTCTAGCACTTTCAGGACTGAAGGGAAGAGGCCTGCCTTCTTCCTTGGCGCCCATACACCCACTATTCACTTGAATACACCCTCAACTGGATGTTTAGTTCCGCTTAGCAGGCCATTCCTCAAGATGGCCTATAGTGAACTTTAATTAGGTGGGCTTTGCTGGCTGAACCTGTACCTGGAATTGTAAGTAGACCCTCTTCCCTCTCACACCCTACTGCGACCATAGTGCAGCTAAGAACAATCAGTCAGTGGTGAAAAGAGGCTTCAAGATCTCGAACTCGATGACGATTGCCTATTCTGGAAATTCCCCTTTCGGCGAAGCGAGGTTTTTGCGTGCAGTCAACCAAACTTCAACGAGAATGTCGAGACTAATACCCTTGGTAGTTAGGGATGGAGCGTTCAAGATAGCCAAGGGAATCAATCATTGGATTGTTCAAAGGTTCTCGAGGATTGCCCTTGAGTGATCGAAGGTACACCTTTACAGAGGACAATGTCCAAGGTTCCCCAATCTCCACCGTCAATGGTTCAAAGAGTAACCATCAGGGCGAACTTTCAGAACATGGTTTACTACCCTGTTTGGAAAGAATAAATCAAAAACGCGGCAAGCACGCCATTGGCGATGGAAGAGAAAAACCATTTGTTGGATTCAATGACGATGAGGCATCGACCCTGTCTGTTGTTGGGCCGGACGGAGCCTTGTACGGTGGCAGATTCGGGAAGCTTCAGCTGCTAGATTCCATAAAAATATAGCCAACTAATAAAGAAGGTCTGAATTGCAGATGTTCAATGCTCGGTATAATATGACACAATTGCTTTACAGCCATAGACATTGAGGCATATATTCACAGGACGATAGACAATTTAAACAAATACTTGTGCCCGCATCAACATTCTCGATTATAGTAGCCTTCTCCCCCTTTAGCACGAAGTACTAAAGCAATGTCAGTGATACTCATTATCAAAAGGGGATAAAATTTGTGACTTTTTTAATAGTATTTGATACTCTCGCGAGTAATTCATATTGGTCCTTAATCTTCGGATGAGTAACGAAATGGATACCGATTTTCGTCGGATCAATGTTGTGTACTTGCGAGCCCACCAAGACGTGTTCACCGTCGATTACACTATCGAGAAATACAAAATCCTATCCCCCTTCCAGTGCCTGCCTACCTTCTTGCGGACTGTGTAGAGTTTCGTGGCCTCAGCCTGGCTTACCCACTGCCTCCACTTCGGCACCTCCTAGTCCCATCCCCTGACCTCGATCGAATCGATTCAGAACCTTGTCAGCCTCAGCGACTCTCAGTAATCCATTAAGATCTGAAAATTGTCGGCAAGGACTGTACCTATCAAACTAACACATCCTTCGGTAGCATGAGTCTTCAATACTTTAAATGCGGTATTATCTGTATCCTTGGCTACTTCTGGAGATTCGCAAAGGAGAAGGTTCTGTAGTCGACAGTCAACACTTGGTCTCTTGTCTCGAACCACATCGCAGTTTCAAATGTTCTCTTATTGTGAACTGTGTTTGTTGTGCCAAACCCTGTTAGAAATTCAAATACCTCTTCATTACAGATGGCCACAACATCACATTCATTCTCTCAACCCATTTTACATATTCAACGTTTCTTCATGAAAGTCATAAGTTATGTGCTGAATCATAACTCAGCCCCCAAAAGTCAAGTGAATGAAGCTATGAGTGCAAAATCCATGAGAAACTTCCCTGTTCGTGGTCTGCATGTATCAACTACTAGAGCGGTTCATCGTAATATCATTCTGAAAACAGAGCGACCTCGCATTTCCGCAGCAAAGTCGGAAAATCAACTTATCAAGGTGAGCGGAAGAGATTTTACGATAGCAATCGTCTGATAAAATTAATTTGCTACCATGGAACTATAGGCACGTGGTGTGACTTATTGTCGGATTGTTAGTGAACGTCGGGTTCATGATTTAGAGGAGCCCATTCATTTTTCGTCTACCTAGAACTCAATGCTGAACTAATATCAAGAGGCCTCCATAAGTGACCTCTCAAGGTCCCGTCGATATGAGCTGCATGTAGCCACAAAGTACAGCTGACAAAGGACCGCAGAATGTCTGAAATCCAATAGATTATCACAGCAATGATAGTTCAGCAGATGTAAGAAGGGCATAATCACTGACCGATTGTGGAAGCTTCTAGGGGGACGAACACTTTGAGAGGTTCCCCTTATGCACTCTGCATTGTGAGTCAAACGGGTGACTCAAGTCAGCAACGGAAGGCCATTGAACTCCAATAGAAGCAATTCATCCCTGAATTTTGTTGCACGTCGCAGTTCTCGAGGCTACCAAGAGGCTGAATTATCTTTCGCATCTAATATGCTCTCAGAGATTGCCAAAGGAATTGTAATGGAAGGTATGGAAGTCTCGGTATCACGTGATCCATGAACAAAGTTCTTGAGACAGTAGCGGAGCGGATGCTAGGGACCACTGAGTCCCAATTGTGCCAACACTGATGAGGTAAGGAAGCCTCAGAACAAACTGAGACAATGAAATCTCAATACAAACTCGAACTGGGTTTGAGAGAAGCAAGAGTAGCCCCGGGCTCGAGATACCTTAGGGGAAAGCACCACAAACCATGACCCGCTCTGACTTTAGGACCATCTTCCAGAATCTCCATCAAAAGAAATCAAGCTTTCAAAAGGCAAAACATCGGGAAATGAAAAGGACGAAAAAGAGATCCTTGAAACAAACACTCAAAACGCATGAATGATTTTCCAAGCCACCACGTGATCTCCGGATCTGCGTCCTTTCATCCCAACTCACCTCTCTCCACAATAGACATCGAAAAGGACTTTGAACCTTGAAACATGCTCTCATCCCATCACTGACCGTGCAAGATGCCTCCATACCGCGTAAAGTGGTTTTGGAGCACAGGCCGTGATGAGGCGACTCTGACGCACCCTCGGTTTGAGCTTGGCGGGTGTGTTACCGCGCGCGGTACTTTGTGGCCGGAGGAGGCACCACCACCAAAGCAGTGATCAGAACGACGGCGGTTTGATGTGACTGAGAGATGAAGTGAACGCTGATTGTGTTTCTAATTTGGTCGATCTCAGGGCCATCTTTTATTTTCTGAGAAGATTTCGTAAGAGAGGTTAAGTTGGGTCCTGCAGGGAGGTGGGAAGGCATAGGCTTAACAATTGACGATGTTAAGGGTTGAATGGTAGATGCTGGGCAGGAGTATGAGGTCCAAAGGATGAGGTGATGTCGGCACCAGAATAGGATGAACTTGATGCTTTGGATAGATTGAACACAGTCATCTATCTTATCAAGCCGAGACTCCACGCGGTTGATGTCTCGAAAGACCAATGGTAGGGCTGCATGACAGAAAAAGCTTGCCGCTCTAGAGGGGACTAACTCGACCACTTCATCTCGCCTGGCCATGCCCATTTTTGGAGGAATTAATCAGCTACCGCTTAATACTCCTGTGAAATTGCACAGAAATTGCACACGACAGAGCGAAGATGTGACGAGATGTTGGTTGTTCGCGGGAAAAGGTGACTAACGCACACGTGTATGTCATTGGGGGGTTCGAAACAACGAGGACCCTATTTTGACTTGTTCTTCACATCACCAGAGCACAATACTGCATAAATCCTTCTCGTCGTCACGGACACCCCTCGTCCTTCATGCTCTCTCGATAGCAAGCATCTCGATAATGTTTATCGATACTCCACACAGCTCCCGATTGCTCCCCATCTCTAAATTTTCATTTTTCCATCCCATGTCCGTGGTCCATCCAAAATGCTGGGCTCTCAGGAACCAGGCACCGTTTCTCTTAGATAAGTTAGATCAATAAAAGTTCCGGCAACTAAGGACGCTCTCCCTGTTAGAGGCCTATCAAAACGTACATCGTCTCATCTCATCCCTGGCGCATCCATGCTCGAACCTGGCCAGATGACGGGGATAATCTGCCGTAGCGCAGAAATTAAAATTAAATGGTACAACAAACAAGAGGCGCAGACGCGGGTCGCGCACAGAGGAGGGAATTTCAGGGCAATGGGAGTATTTTGGGACCGCTGGAGAGCCCGAGGAAAACTGCCTAGAGAGTGCCCGGACAGTGTGGAATCCTCTGAAGCCCCCCTGAAAGTGGTGCTGCGAGATGCTGGAATGTGAGATGGAAGAGACTAGAGAATAATGCTCTGGAGGACCTCCAAGCTGATGAGGTACTTTGGAGACAGAGACCTTTTTTTTTATTTGAATACCAAGACAATTAAAAGTCATAGATCTCTCACCTCATCTACATGTGTGTTTAAAAGAATAGAGTCTTCAGTTTCCTCTCTATCCCGTGGTGGAGGGGCCAACATCGTCGCCAATCTCCATCCTCAGCAGCAACCTTCTCACCCAGAATTGGCCCGCAGCTCTGCCCACCCACGCTTCCCAATCGCTTCACTTCCATTCCTTCTTCTCCACACTTCTACTCTTTCACCATCCTACAAACATCTGCTCTCTCCCGAAGAGACTTCGTTGGCAAAGTCTCCTATTGTCTTTGAAAGATATCAATAGAACACACGCAAGATCGTTGTGTTCCTCACATTCATTGAGACGCCCTCAATATCAACAATACCACTGTCGCAATAGACAAAGCACAATACCGCTTGAAACAATACGCACAAACACTCATTGTCCAGGTCTCTCACGCTCTGACGAACATCTCGATCGATCTTATCAGAATCTAGATCACCATCTACAGATCTTCTGGCCATATCTTCGTCAAATACCCACCGCATTTCATGCAAAGCCATTTCTTCTGCGAACGATAACATACATTTACGATGCACCTACCAACAATTACCTCTCTCGTCCTCCTACCTCTGCTTGCCGTTGCGCAGCAATCCTCCTCCACCACTACCACCACTATTACGTCGACCGCAACATTGACCAAAACTATGACCATTTCCCAAGTTGTCGCATCTGTCACCTCCACCTACGCTGCATACAATAGCACCTCCAGCGCAGGACCTACAGTGGCTGGAACCACCTCAGCTAAGATCTCTTCTGTTCCTACCAGCGTCAAGCCGAGTACTTCTTCGCCGGTCTCCACGATACCCTCGAACTTCATGGGCGCCGCATCCTCACTCAACTCAGTGTACGCAGGAGGCGCTAGTGTGATGGTCATGATTGCAGCCGCGTTGTTGTAAATCATCCAATGGATCAATTGGAGGAGGAGCTTGTTGACTATTGACATTCTTTTGCGCCGGTCTGGGGTAGAGGAATGTGGACTGGCACGACAACCTTTCTCCAACGTTCAAGCGATTGCGATTAACGAAATCTCCGATGCGACATCATTTCTTCCGACCTCTTCGATGCGACATCAATTCACACTCTTTCTACCGAAACCTTCGATGCGACATCCTCCAAATTCTTTTACGGGTCTATCTCCACCTCGGGGATAGACATTTACGGCTTGACGATCTTGAATACGTACTTTGCATGTGAACTTTACGATATACTCTTGTTACTGCAAGCCTCCCTTATTCGATTCGCCTATACCCCGTTGTTACTTTTTCTGTGTGTATGGTTGCTATGATGCCTCGGAGCGGGGATGTGGTATCAATTGGGTGTGAGGTCTCCTGGGGTTTGGTATTTTCGCATACAACTTTTGGTGGGGTAATCTTGGTTGAGGAGATCTTTGGGGTGGTTGTATCCTGTGGATGCTGACGCGCTTTCGAACGTTGTTTCTGCGTGGAGAATGTGGATAGCCTGGAGCCCTTTTGTGTTATGCTCACCGCTGATCGGTTTGAGATATCGAGGGATGGAATCTTTGTTTGCTTTTTTCGGGGGTCCTAAGTTTTTGTGAATAGTTAGCGGTTGTGGCAGAAGGAAGCTAAATAAAATCAGTTAAAAGATATCCCTACTGGGAATTTGCCGTCGGTGATAGTGTACTCATTTTGTGTCCAGGGTAAGAATGCGTCCACCTCCATGCTTTTGAAATAAACTTATCTTTCAATCCTTGTTTTGAATGGTTTTGTTAAAAAGAACTCTTTCATCTCAGTAAGACTGGAACTTCAATCTCGGACAGGATTGTTAGATGTTTGGAGGACATATTTCTATCAGCACGTGAGGGCGAAGCATTCCACTTTTGTTGAAACCTACATATCCAATGGCGGCCAGACATAAACCAGCAGTGGGCAGTGTGATTTCATGGCCCACTCTCAAAATAGAGATTAGAGATTAGGATCCCAAGCTTCCTCTCAGAATTTGTTAGATATCTGAATGGGCAAGGCCTTACATATAATCTTACTACGGAGTAGTATCTTCGCCTTTGCAGCGGAATAATCTCTTGTTTCGTTTGATTGAGCCAACAATAGCAGTGTATATTCACAGCCCATGCTCAAGGTAGTTTTTAGGACTCAGGTTCCTGCTGGGAGTCTTTATTGGGCTTGCTTCCCGTCTCAAGCCAGGTGGCAGCATTGTGAAGCTCAATCTACGGAAGCAGTCTCTTTTGCGGGCTTCTACGTTGCCTCATCCAGAGTACACATCTTTCAATCTTCCTTTCTCACTGATATCCACATCACAATACTTCTGTCGACTTGGATTGGGGTTGTCTTCTATTTGCAAATACTCTATGGCTTTTCTTGCTTCAGCCCTAGGTCTACGTTGGTCGTCCGTCTCCAACTCAATAATTATATCTTCGATACCGTACTTGCCAGTCATGTATTGGCTCGCGATACGCCACTTCGTTTTCTAGTAAGTGCAGATAACGCATGAAACATGCTTTAACGACTGCTCAGATCATCATTCCAAAAGACGAGGTGGCGCAAAACCTGGTCGAAAAGTCTTCGGTATAATGTCTCCTGATAGGCAGGGAGATGCGGTAGTTCTTAAGAAGCTTAAAAGTGGGTTGAGAAATACATATATTTCATTAAATCGTGGCAGCTGCTGTTCAGTAGGAATTTTTATCGATGCCCAGGGCTTCATGAATGGGAAACCTCCGATGAAGGCCCAAATGGACTGCTGGGTAGCGAAACCGTCAATCTCTTCTGTAACTCGAGCTGGAAGGGTTTCCAAGACCGGAGCGCCATTTCCAAGGATCGGAAAGGAATTCCAAAGAAAGACAAACAGGGGCACCCGATAAAGCTCCATGATGACCTTCTCCATAGAAGGCACCATGGAAAAATCATCAATGGACAACAAAAATTCTCATGTTGGGTTAGGGAGGTTCAGAGACCCGCTGACAAGGACAAATACATATATGACAAGAGGTTCCCGGAAATCCACCAACCGAATGCGAACAAGAGGACGCCAAAAGAAGCAGACTTGGCTCTCACACTGATTATAACACTGTAATAAACTTAGCGGTAACACTTTGTCCGAGTCTTATTCAAGAATGATGAAGCAAAACTAGAGACAGGTATAGTGGCCCTGGTGGACCAAACACCAAAAGTCTTGACAGCTATAGAAGACCCGGTCAACATCTGTTTGAGGCGATCTTTGACCTAGTAGAAGGGCCAATCCGTACCGTTGAACATACCGGTAAGTCCATCTCCTTTCATCCAGTCAGAACAATCTCGTCTCCGGCTTTTCCTCTTTCCAATCTTTATGGAGATCCCTTAACGTATAATAGAAATGGCAACTGATTTCTTTTATATGAGTAAGGCAGACGATAGAAATTTGCGAGACAAGGTATGGACAACTCCGCAATGTTTCTCGTATTTCGCGCGTGCTTATAGGCTATCGAGTATCGACCGGAACATGGAGCCCAATGGTAGGCCAGAGTTCTATGACTACTATACAACACAAGCTGCAAAGCGGAACTTGAAACTTGATTGATATTGGATTCAGATGAGATGTCGACGCTATGTTTGCTGCTTCGCCATTTGAGGCTGCAGTCAAGAACATCTTCAGACATATCCGAGGTTTTACTTCCCCTTCATTTTTCACGATACATTTACATATTCATATCATCTTTCAAGTATTATCAAGCCATATTTCCACTTCTCGCTCTGTTCCTATCCCAATAAATCACATATTGAATGGGTTGAGAATGCCACCACTCCTGGTTCGTATCTTCAACTCCCGGTTTGTACGTATTTCATGAGCATATGCTGAACTTATTAGGTAGATAATATTCATAAATCTGTCATTGCCTCTTTGCCAAAGGCAACGCCTAAGAAGGCATTGACCCAGCTTCCATCCCTCTCCACCCTCAGCGGGATTATTACCCCTCCTTTCAACCTAGCATCCACTATTTCCCAATATCGCGCTTTCTACCCATTATCACCATCCCCTTTCGCCTATCTCACGACAAACCCGTCCGCGCAATCTTCTGTCTAACAGGGATATACGATGCTCTGAACAAGAAGAAGGAAGCAACGTGTAAAACATGGCGCGTATCTTTTACCAAACTCGAAACCGAGGGAATAACACACCCGCTATCTGCCCCAGCAGCATCCTCTGATCCTACAAATTCAAATTTCAGTTCACGATCAGAAGCGGCTCCAATATTCGCCAATAGACAAAATGATTGCGATGATATGGTACAGCTATATTAAAAATCACAGGGGCTTTCAAGCGAAAGGGCCAAGCTCGCTACTTGACCAGTGCTTACCTGTCAGCACCCTGCAGCCTTACATCAAGGATAACTGTACATTTCCAAAAATGCCCGAGCTACTTTACCTCTCTCCAAAAGGATGCTGTCTCCGATGAAATCTCTTGAAAGCTCAAGTCTGGTTCATGATCGACACCAAGTGGCAAGGAGTTAAGTTGTTAGGGGTTCTAAACTCCGACTTTGACGTCAGGGCGGGTGTGGTGAGTTTCCCCACGCTTTGAACCTCCAGCTCCATTCGAGGTATATAGGCGCTTCCTGCTCATCTTTTGGTCTAAGTCTTTCAATCTGATCATCTAAATCTTGCTCTTCTATTTCCAAACACATCAATCTCATACTTCAAAATGATGAAATATACCAACCTTGGCCAATCCGGCCTCAGAGTCTCCCGCATCTGCGTCGGCTGCATGTCCTTTGGTGGCCGCCGCAGCCGCTTTAAATAGTGCATTAAAGAGAAAGACGCGCTTCCCATTCTCGAGGCTTGCTACAACGTAGGCATCAACTTCTACGATACCGCTAACGGTTACTCCAACGGCGTCTCCGAAGAAATCCTCGGCAAAGCAATCCGCAAATACAACTGGCGCCGCGAAAACGTCGTCATAGCCACTAAACTCTGGGCTCCGGTTGGTCATCGCGAGAATGGTGTTTTCGAAGACCCGTTGAGTATGAAACCGGATGAGAGGGATGCCAAGGGATATATCAATGCCTATGGGTTGAGTCGGAAACATATTTTTGACTCGGTGGATGCGAGTTTGAAGAGGTCGCAGCTGGATTATATCGATTTATTGCAGATCCATCGGTTCGATCCCCGTACGCCGGTTAAGGAGACGATGAAGGCGTTACATGACGTGGTGGAGAGTGGGAAAGTGAGGTACATTGGTGCGTCTTCAATGTTTGCGCATCAATTGTTAGAATATCAATACGAAGCCCGCATGAATGGCTGGACCGAATTGTATCGATGCAAAATTTGCATAATGCGACGTATAGGGAGGAAGAGATTGAGATGATTCCTTCCCTGCAAAAATTCGGTATGGGAATGATTCCATGGTCGCCTGTTGCGATGGGGTATCTTACTCGTCCTCATGATGCTGTCATGAAGAGTGAACGAGGAGAGGCTATGGGTGGGAAGTTCTTGGGAAATGAATGGACGGCTGCGGATGAGAAGATCAATAGGAAGGTCGAGGAGATCGCGAATAAGAGGGGTGTTAGTATGGCGATTGTGGCTATGGCCTGGAGTTTGAGTAAGCCATTTATGACTTCGCCGATTGTGGGGATGAGTAAGATTGAGAGAGTGGATGAGGCTGTTAAGGCGGTCAATTTTGAGTTGACCAAAGAGGAGGTTGACAGTATTGATAACTTGTATGTCCCGAAGAAGATTATGGGAATCAATGTGGGTTGTTGATTGATGACGAGGAAATGAAAACTCGCGGAGATATCAAAGTCTGGATGAATATAGACCAAAAACCCAAAATACAAACTGTCAACGATACTTTTGATTCTAATGAAATATCTATGTATTCAATGAAGAAGATACCTGTTGAATGGCATGATATGTAGAGGTAATATCTCAATCTCGCTTTGTAGGAAGTAGCTTCCTCTAGCTTCGATTTCTGAGGAGTCTCGATTCCTCGACGATTCCGCCGAGGCTGCTCTAAGCTTTCGCCACAAGGCAATCACTTGAGAGTAGCTTCCCCCGCACGGCTCCGCTAACCTCTTCTTTCCTCACCTACGAAGCTCTGATCACGTAAAATCATGTGCGTCGAGCCGTTCCAAAACATCCAATGTCGTGCGACTGTGCCTTACCTGGTCTCTACGAGCGTCACCCGGGTTTAACAGAACCCAAAGTTCCACGCAATGGTCATGGCGCTTAAAGACGCTTGTATTCAAGAAGCAAGAAGCTGGAAGGTGGAAGCTGGGGCTAGCTAACGGTGGCACAGCCTAGATGGCGGGAGTTAATGTAAAGCTCAATTTGTCAGTCTGCCAATCACCAGAAGTTCTGGGGAATATCATGAGCCGGGCCTTGCAATAGCTTATTACTGCCCGGGTCCGGCTTCCTCTTGTCTCTTGAACGTTACTCAGAAAGAGATCGAGGTGCCTATTATGGGAACAAGATGGCAGCCTTTTAGGGCCCGGTCTGACGGTCTGGGTCGGGAGGATTCAAGTACTAGATGCCACGATCTCTTAAAGTCCCTTGAGTGAAGCTTAGAGTTGGAATACTCATGCACAATCTTTCCATCATGATGAATTGCTGTAGAGATATGTTCTTCTTTGCTTTCGCTGTAATGGCTCACGCTGCCACCAACTTCCCTAATTCAACGATTATGCCTACATCCACGGCATTGCTCCCGTCGTTCGTAGGGACATTGTCTGTAACAACGATGGTCCCGAGCAGAACAGAATCTGTAGACTCGACGGATTTGGTTGCCTGCACAGGAAATGATGGTGGCAGGGCTTGTTCTCGATCAGGCCATCCTGCATATAGCTACGAAGACTTCGCTTTTCAGAACCCTTACGGACACACGGATTATTACGACCCTAATTATAACAGTGCTTGTGGGGCAATATGGCAGAGTTCTTTAAACACATGGTTTTTGACGGCTCCTGTCTCAACAGGAGGATATGTTCCTGGAAGCATAGTGTACGAAACTCAACCAGCAGGGACCTATAGCGAACCTGAAGAGACAGTCTCGCCGGTTGACAAGGATGGCTCCATCTCGTCGTATGTGACAACCACCTACGAGGAGTACATAACTATGACAGCCACTACTGAAGCAGAGTTTACTGTCCCGGGATACACAACACAAGTCTACGTGTCAGACTTTTCTTTCGAAGCTTCGCCGCCTTGCTGTAGTACATGTACAATATCTGGAGGAAACGTCCAAGTCTGTATGTATCCCAATGAAAGTGGGCCAGTGACTTCAACCTCAGCACTTTCAAGACCAGTTCGCCTATAACGAGTGCTGACTTCCCAGTCTATTGGCCCACTCCAACTCCATCACCGGCAGTATCTACACTAGTCGATTCTGCTGGGTTTACTTTGTAGGTTTGTCGGAATGTGTACCGTATTCTCCTGCTAAAATTTCGATTTAGCACCTCGCCCTCTATTTATGTTGCATTTCGGTCTCTTTTTGTAACCGATCTTTGTAGCCAGGGTCCGGCATATAATGCAACTACAATAGGATTCCCCAATGACGCATTATCGACGGGGACTGGATGGCAATATGATACTTCGCTGTATTATAGACGTACGCCAGTTTTCTCCGACACTGCATTTACTCGTGCAACCTTTGCAAATGAGTAAGCGAAGACCTTTCCTTCTATATCTATGGCTGAACTTCTGAAACCAGAAAGGACTGTCGAAATATAACGACCTCTTTCTATCAGCTTAATCAAGGACCCCCTGATACAACTATGTATTCAAACCTTGCCGAAATATCCTCGTTGTATCCTGGAGCCACAGGAGACCTTGCAAGCGATTACTCACTTTATACAGTGGTGAGTGTTCTCCGAAGCAAACCACTGAATATCATTGTCTTTGGAGCTTTTCGGAGCTGCCACCACATATGCAACAGCCACTGACTATCTTATCCTTCTTAGAGCTACAACCCTTGCAGCCCTACGCTGTCGGCACCAACTCAGATCTTCACGGTCAACCCACAATGGTCCACTTGTGACCGTGGAATTCGAGGACTCTTCGATCCTCCAGTTGTGCTGGTTCAAGGAAATGGTCTCGCGGCATTTTCAACAACAGCATCCGGTGACGGTGCTTCCGCCCCAAGGACAAGTGTCCCTGTTGCAGGTTCCACACCTTCTCCTGTCACCGCAACGCTGACTGCCATGCCTACAACGCCTACTTCAAGTCCAGTAAGCACCCCAAGTAGCGAGGCTTCCGTGCAAACATCTTCAACCGCTTCAAGTGAGAAATCCTCTCCATCTCCGTTGCCAGCATCGAGCAGTGATCAACAATCACAAACACCAACCTCAAATAATGAACCAACCCAGCTTTCTAGCAGTAACACGCCTGCTAAGTCAACCACAAGCGTTGCAAGCAACATTCCTGTCCAGTCTCAACCAGATCAATCGCCAGCCTCAATGCCGAGCGATTCTCCAGCCAAGTCTCAGCCTACAGATGCAAGCAGTGTTCCTGCTCAACCTTCTGTTCTTGTCGCGAGCACTTCCCCGGTTCTATCACTCGCAGAATCACTCACATCCAACGGCAACCCTCTAGTCTTGCTAACTATGACTCCCGTCTCAGTCCCTACTCCCGTGGTAGTAACCATCGGCAGCTTATCCTACACGGCAATTTAGCATCCGGTTTCGTAATCGACTCACAAACCCTAACCCCTGGAGGTCAGATCACCCAATCATCAATAACCTTATCTCTAGCTTCGAACGGTGATACCGTGGTCGTAGATGGATCAAGTCAAACACCAGTAACCCAGCTAGTGACAATACGCCCTGCACAGTATCTCGTGGGGTCTCAAACCTTATCAGCAGGAGGCCCAGCAATCACTGTCTCCCGGAACAGTAGTGAGCCTCCAATCTGACGGCTCCAGCGCTGTTATAGGAGGTTCAACGCAACCCATAAGTGCTTTCCTAGCGCCAACTCCAGAGGTGGTGATAGCTTCACAAACAGTCGCTGCAGGTGCGTCTGCGATAACTGTCTTAAAGACGGCGTTAAGTCTTCAGGCTGGAGGCTCGAGCATCGTGATCGGTGGAAGTACCCGACCCGTAACTGCTGTGACTGGAGCGAGAACGACGGTTGGCTCAGAGTTGGGTGGTATTATTGCTACTATTGGAGGATTTGGATCAACTGGGATCAGTACTAGTACGACTTCGTATGCTCAATATGCTGGTCCAGTACAATCTGGAGGGGGATATAATGGGACAATGGTGACTGGTGGTGTGGCGAGACGAGAAAGGAGTATTTGGATATCTGGACTTGTGGCTGGAATATGCGTCATGGTCCTATGTTGGCTGTAATGTATAAATGAAGTTAATGTATGTAGGTATATGTTGGTAAATAAGAAGCTATGATGGAATATAATGATAGAACTACCATCATATGAAATCAGCATCAACTCCTTGTTGAAGGGTCATCTCGGAATACGCGGTTCATTGTGGAAAGAAGGCAAGATAGAACATTTGATACTTCATAGAATAATATATCTCCCAACCTAACGCCTAAGCCCCTTCCATCATCCCTAACTACCACCCGTGATATCAGCAATAGTTCCCAATTTCTTCCCCGTCTGTGTCGAAGCCCCTGGCCTCCCAGCAGCCGTCTTAACTTGCGGTGGCGGCGGCACTCTATTCACATTGAACGGCGAATTCTCCGCAGCACCATACGCATCAAACGAGAACAACGAATACAAATATAATCCCAAGAACGCAATCACAGCATCCAAGAAACCCTTCACATTCCAAGGTCTTGACAGGCTCTGCCCACCACGAGCAGGAGTTCCGCCTAGGGTCCGGCCAACGGAGGAATAGGCTGGAGGGGCGGCTCCCGCGAGCTTCACGGCATTTTCGATCGCGCTGGTGAGTTTGCGGGGGTCGGCACCTTGAATTATTTCGATGACGGAGCCGGAGCGGAAGATGAGGAATGTGGGCATACTGGAAACATCTTATTAATATCTACATTTTGTCAAGGAAATTGCAATGAGGAACATACGCTCGAACTCCATATTGCTGAGAAATCGCCTGTTGATTATCGACATTGACTTTCGTGAAGGTAACGCGTTTGGGCTTTGAATGTTTCGTAGATAGAGATTCGTAGGTAGGTGCTATGGCTTTGCATGGCCCACACCAATCTGCGTAGACTGAGGGGTGTTAGCTATGCTGATGAATCAAGGGATGGGAAGCGTACAGTCTGTGATGACGATGGTTGAGGAGCTGAGAGTTTTGCTGAACTCTGCAGAGGAGCCGATATTTATTGTTGGAGACATGTTGAGTACTTGAATATGTGAAGGACAGCGCTTGTTGTTTGTGAAGGAAGGTGGTGGGAAGCTCAATGACAAGCTGGTCTTATCGCCGAGCCGACAAGGATCAGTGATTCTCAAAAGCGGCAGAACACTTTGACCGCCTAAGAATTTCTGGAAATTTCAACTACAATTCTACAAGATGGGAAGAGGTGAAACAAATGCAAAGGTATTATTCCAGAACCCTCAAAAGGTATTCTCATATTAAATAAACAAAATCAGAAACGGAAACGCCAATCCGAGGTCAAGGTCATTCCCAATGACACCTCGAATAGTGCATCGAATGGCACCCCCGCCATAGATACTTCCAGACCAACAGCAGTCTTTCAACTCACCAAAGGAAGAGAATGGACTGTCAGCGTTGCCTTGCCAGGCAGTATAATCTCCAAGTACACTTGAAATCCTCTTAGTTCCTCTGTAAATTCGCAGTTAACAATATCAGTGCACAATCCCATGACCTACGAACCTCAATGGCCGGGCACATCGCTCGAGCCCTTTCCGTATTTTGCGTCGACGAGGTAGTCATATTCTCTGACGGAAATGCCCATCCTCCAGCAAAACGGCATCACCATCGTACCCATTCTTATGCTCATCAACCAGATACCTCGGAAGACGACTACACAGGTCATTCCGACCCCGACCACTTCCTCGTCCACCTCCTGAGCTATCTCGAGACTCCTCCTCATTTACGAAAATGGCTGTTCCCTCTGCATTCAAATTTAAGAACGGCAGGTACCCTTCCGAGTCTCGATTTGCCGCATCATTTAAAGCCGGATGAGTGGTGTCCATACCGTGAGGGTGTTACGTTACCCGGTGCGAATGAACACGGCACGTTTGTGGAAGCAGGATTGAGGATACCCGTAACGGTAGAAGAGCAAATACCGGAAAATACAAGGGTTACTTTGAAGTTCATACAGGGTGCGGAAGACGCAGCACAAAGTTCGAAAGCAACGGAGATTAAAGCTGAGCCTGTGAGTCCTGATGAGCCACGAGAAGAGGGTGGCTATTATTGGGGTTTCAGTGTCCGGAGAGCCGGAAGCCTGAGTGAAGTTTTCACCGAATGTGGATATGGTGGTGGCTATGATTTTACGATTGGGACTTCAGAGCGAGGTGTAGATGTTGAACAACTGTACTCTGAGGATGAGCAAAAAGTGGAGCAGTTCCGTCACCTGTTGATTGTGTTTGGAGGTGTGGCTGGGTTGGAGATTGCTGTGAAGAACGATTCAGAATTACAGAAATTGGGAGTTGTGGAGGCGAAGGATATGTTTGATCGGTGGGTCAACGTTTGTCCTGGACAAGGTAGTCGGACTATCAGAACAGAAGAGGCCATTTGGATTGGGCTTATGGGTACAAGAAGATTAGTTGTTAACAATGATAGATGAATGGAGTAAACTCAACCCAAAATTTGGAAGGCCTTATTCGTTATGGTATGGCTCCCCTTTTAGTCTCGCTTATTCTCATCATATACAGGAGCCTTTGGCCGCTACATCAATTTTGTTCCTTCCAACTTGATGACTAGTTCGACTCGTCTATGCTATACCCCTGTTCATAATGCGACTCTCGAATCTCTAAACTTTCCATTCGCAACATGGAACCAATCAATCTTTGAAATCACATGATATTTGAGAAGATGGATGGAACCTAAATTAAACGAGGTTTCTACGCCGGATGACGTTTAATCCTCATCCTTACAACATCCGATGTACAAGGCTGAGGTAAAATCTTAGACTGCGAAATCACTTTCGTTGTTTTATTTTGTTTATTTAATAATAAAAGAGCGAAAAGGTCTGAAGAAACACATAATTCTCGAGTCGCCATCACACTGGGTCGACGACACAGAGCTCGCCACTCTAAAGGCAAGGGCCAACAGGGCAAGAACTGGCAGAACAAGATGGGTCAAGAAAATTCGCACGAGCAACTCGATCCCAACACTCCTCCTCGTACTCTTTCTTCCAGATCTCTTGATGCTGTAGCAGATTATATGAGAGATGAAGGTGGCCGTCCAAAACGAGTTGTCGTCATGACCGGAGCAGGGATATCCACATCTTCGGGCATTCCAGACTTCAGATCACCTGAGACCGGTCTTTACGCAAATCTTACACGTCTGAATCTTCCATATGCTGAGGCAGTCTTCGATATAAATTATTTCCGGAAAAATCCTAATCCATTCTATGTACTGGCAAAAGAGTTATATCCCGGCCAGTTCTATCCAACGATCGCCCATGCTTTCATTGCGTTGCTGGAAGAGAAATACATGCTTCAGATGTTGTTTACTCAAAACATTGACTGTTTGGAACGCCAGGCGGGTGTTCCTGCCGAGAAAATCGTCGAAGCTCATGGTATGTAATCTCTTATTCCAATTCCAGAAGCAGCCTCCTTTCCAAAGTTCCACATAGGTGTCAGCTGCGTGATGTGACAGCTCAGACTTGGAATTATAATCTTCATCGACCGCAGCTAACTCCGTTTAGGTAGTTTCGCGACTCAAAGATGCATTGAGTGCAAGACCGTTTACCCAGACGACCTTATGAAGAAAGCAATAGAAAGCGCCGACGTTCCCCACTGTATTGTACCTCAATGCAATGGTCTCGTCAAGCCAGATATTGTATTCTTCGGAGAACAGCTTCCCGAGGCATTCTTTCAAAATCGGCACCTGCCCGCCATGGCTGACTTAGTCATTGTGATGGGGACAAGTCTAACGGTACAACCATTTGCAAGCTTGCCATCACTCGCTCGTGAGGGAGTGCCTAGACTGCTCTTGAATTTAGAACAAGTGGGCGACCTTGGAAGCCGACCGGATGACGTGATTATCTTAGGTGATTGCGATTCAGGAGTACGAAAGCTCGCTGAATGTCTGGGATGGGAAGACGAATTAGAAGCGCTATGGTTGGAAGTTGGTGGAAAAGTCAAGGAAAAAGAGGCTGCGAGGTTACGGGAAGAGAGACAGAAGATGTCGAAGGACGAGATACTGGAGGCGGAGATCGAGAAACTCACAGGCGAGGTGGACACCGCATTGAAATTATCGAAGGATCATACGGACCGGGTCAACGATTCATTCGACAGAGATTCGAATAAGGCTCAAGCTTCCTCGACCCCTTCTGTCGTGGAACCCGATACCCCGAGGCCGGGTTCAAAGGAGCCCACGTCCACGCCAGCGGTCAATGGCAAACCCCCTATCAATACGGAAAGAGTGACAATAGAAGTGTCAGCGGAACCTACCACAGTTGAGCCCGGAGGGATCCTAGACGTCACCTTACCCCAGAATAAGCCGAATTCAGAGAATCACAATTCAAAATCGCGTATTTGATTTGAGATGTTAGGTCAGATGCTTTTGGTTTGGGCAGACTTTTGCATGGGATGGTATTAGAGGAAGTAGATGTGGTCCAAAATTCATTGGTTTCAAGTATGCCTTACACGTAGAGATACCCTGGAGATGATGATCGATCCAAAAATGAGGTCGAATCATACGTAGCTAGCTGCTAGAAATTCATGCAAGAGTGCTAGGCCCTTGGTCACAGCTCTCCCTGGTTTAAGATCGTACAGCTAATTAACACATACCATTATATCTAATGTAGTTTTTCGATTTTTTATGGCTCAAACATGAACTCAGCATAAGGGCCCGTTTCTCTCCGAACCCATTTTCAAATGTACCAAAACTATGCTACGTAATCCTCGTGCTTTACTGCGCTCTGGAAAATGGCGCATCATATGGATTTCCATTTGAGCGAGATGACACAAGATAGTTCATAGGTACTTTATCTCATGTTTCACAAAGGCCAGGTAGGTATGCACCATACAAGTAAAAGGGACAAGAAGACCACCCTAGGCGTTGAATCCCCCCATTAGTCAATACTCAGGGTTTGGCTTCATCCTTCCACTATTTCTTGGGTTCACTATTGAGTAAGTCATTGTCCACTGTAATAGTCGTCATGAGGGAAGTTGACTTTATCCTTCCCTTTACGTCTTTATCTACCCCATCATTTAGACTCTCCCGCATCCTCGCCCTCATGTCTCCGCTTATCGGCGCCCAATTACATAGCACCTGAAAGTTGCATCACAGACATCTACAAATCCTCCCCTCCCACATCATCCTCATTACCAACAACCGCCTCAATCACTTTCCATGACCTCACTCTCCTCCTCAACCACCTATGACTTGAAAACTGTCAATCACGGACTATCTCGAATCATAGCCCAGGATCTCGCATTCTACTGCTTAATTCTGACGGAGACAGAACCCGCTGTTTCCGCGCCGGAGGGTGTACATGAGTGGGGAGCTCTCGGTATTTAATTGGGCGCAGCCTGGCATTCCATTTGTGAGGATGTGTGTTTGTATGTGGGAATGGGGTCTCGAGTTTCCGGTCGCCATCTGCGGTAGCTGTGGTGATCATCTGTGTGTTATGCGTGAGTGCGGCTATGTCGATTTAAAGGACGAATTTGCCCGTTAAAGAGTGCGTAGTGAGAGCCGTGGTAGGCAACAGAATGGATCAGGGGACTGAGCAAGTAGGTAATGGGGTTAAAAATTAGACGCTGACAGGAGAAAGTTTCATATAAAAACATGGTAACAAGATATGAGGGAGGAAGACCAGCGGATGTCATATCTTTCGAAGCACTAGTATTTCGGTGTGTGACTTTGCCTGGACAATGAGAAGAAAACTCATATGGTGCATAAGCATGGACCAATGACAGCGTCCGAGCATTTTGAAAGTCCAGAGTGGACATGTGAAAAGGCAGTATATATTAGAAGAGAAACACACCTGGAAATCTTGACAAGGTATTTTAGAGTAAATAAAACCCGACGAACAAAAAAAGGTATCGCATGATTGAGCATTTCTTTCGCCGCCTTGAAATAAATGGTAGCTTCAATATTGCCCACTTTCTAGAATCTATAGTTGATCGTGAAATTGACCGCAGTAATACCTAAGCCAAACTCTCGAACCTTTCCTTTGCCTTGTCTTTCGTCTTGCTTAAGAATTCAGCATAACTTCCTTTGGTTTGTCGCTGGCCCTCCTCTATAGCGTCGCCCAACTTCCCTCCCTCAGCCCCAAGACCAACACCTTGAGAGTACAACTCTGTTGTGATCGCATCGGTCCTTCCTGTTCCTTGGGCACCTAATCCTTCCCCGGCTGTCCATCCCATTTTACCTAATAATGCAGCACCTTTGGAGGGAGCGGGGGCTTGTTCAACTTCTTTTGCCGACGACTTGGCCTGGGCTTCTTCTTTGGAAGGTCGGGCATGCTGTGCAGCGGGTTGCTTCGGTTGATTGAAAGCTTGACGACGTTCCTTGGCCCTGTCTCGATAAGCAGAATCGACACCCGTATCCGCTGACTTATTGAGTTTGGCAAGTGCTTTTGCCACGAGATCTTCATTTCTCATATTATCGCGATGGAGTTGACTCATACGCTCGTGTTTGTTTACTTCCGCTTCCGTCTTGAACTGTCGTGAACAGAGAAAGCAGCATTTGCGCTCCAAGTCCGCAAATGTCTGGGTTGGAGGAGCTTCCGGGTCGACTGACATTTTCTTCGAATTTCCTTGAGCTGGGGTACTGTTTGGCAAAGAGTCCAAGGAGGTACTTTTATCGTCTTTTGGCTCAAGGCCATGTAGCTCGGCGTGTCTGTTGGTCCAAAATTGGAGATGAGGCGCAACAACCTTTTTATTGGTAATGGCGGCATCCTTCTCGATTTTTCTTTTCTTTGCTTTCGGTTCCCCTTCTCTAATCCCCGTGACTAGACCCTCATGCGCAGCGGCGGCGGCGAGTTTAGCGTGCTCACTTTCCTTGCTCTTAAGAGCAGATGGTTCTCGTATCGGTGTGGTTATTAGTTCGCTTGCGTATGCTGCCTCGTCCCAATACATCAATTTGACAGATGGGTTCGATAAGGGGCTGAACGTAAAACTAGCAGACTCCGTATCTATTTGATGTAAAACAGGAACAAAGACCCCGGCATGGATGTAAGATATAAAAACGGGTTTGGACGAAATGGTCCAACGATCCGAGGCTTTGTATTTGGCCATAGCGCCCTGCGCGTCGTCAACCGTAGTAAATTCGGCGAAGCCATATCTCCAAGAATCATTGGTCTTTCTATCTCGAATCAGTAATACCCGACGGAGCGAGCCTTCTTTGGCGCCGAGGCTAGCATCATCGGATGTGGAAGCCATCTTCTTCTTCGTGGCTTGAGAATCGGCCGGATTCTTGCTCGCTTTTGTTTTATAAAGCTTGCACACCCCCTTTGCCAACAGTTCTTCGTTGACTCCTGGCTCAAGACCACGAAGCAAGATGAATTGTGATGCTATACCGTCAGGTGATGCATCACTATCACCAGTCGTAGCAAACCCTGAGAAGGATGACATGTTCGTCTGGGCAACAACAATGCCATGCGCCGTAGCACCTTTCATCATTAGCAACCATTGCAAATATCAATAAATAATAACACCTACGAGTCCTGGGTGCGTTGCACCGAAAGCAAAGAGACCGGTGTGAATAGTTCGCTAGGTAGCACTGAAACACTTTAGTATGAGTTTGTAATGTAGAATGTTTCCAGGCCTACCACTTCACACTTCCAATCATCTTCACTCTTGCCAGGCTTATCTCTATCATCCTTGTCGCGACTGTATGCTATTCGGACTTTCGTGGGTTCGGCGTCTGAGGCTTGGTTCGGATCGTATGCGCCGTACAGTGGAACGGTAGGATAGTATCGCTCGAGAAAGCGTCTTGCTTCAGGTATGCCAGCAAATTGAGCAAAAGCAAATTGGCGAGATTGTCCTGTGAAACTTTGAGCACACATCGTCATGAAGGGTAAGACAAGCCTTACCAGTTCGTTTGTCTTTGATTAATCTGATTTCCTCGATGCCCTCTACTTGGAGGTTGTTTCGGAGCTCATTTAAAATCTGTAAATCCGAACGAACAGCCAGATGGCCGATCCTATGCTTAGCCAGAATTCCAAGACTTTTCGACAAACACTTAGGGATAAAGTGGATTTGCTGTCAATATCGGTAAGATATGAATGGGGCGGCCAACGTCTTCCTGTGTCATATCCACCGTGAGCCCCTCGAGGATAACATTGCGGTTCGCACTTCCACCAAAATATGGTGAGCGACTTCGACTTCTTTCGCGCGGGGATTGATATCCTTCTCGATCGCGGTCGGCATAGCGGCCTCGTCCTTCCCTTCGCGGCGACCTAGAGCGCTCGTATTGACGCTCGGGGCGGTCTCTATACCGTTCATCTCGTTGACTCATTTCAGGGTACGTCGAGTCGTACATTCTAGGTCCTCGCGGGGGCGTTCGATGATAATCTTGAGACATCGAATATCAGCACAGATTCAAGGTACATTCCTTATCCAAACTATCGATTACCCTTCCGGAGATCCTGGTAGCCTTGCGAGCCTCTTTGGGAAGCTTCTGATGTAGGATGATCGTCGTACATTGTGAATTCGGGGCCAGAGGAAGGCCTTTCAGAGTAATTACGATTCATGCGGTGCGTTTATAAATACGCGATATTGAAGAAGCTTACTTTGTTAACTATGTAGAAGTATATGCGACGGGTCAAGCTTAGAATGAAAGAGTTGAGGTTAAAACGGGAACCGAATCGTATTGGTCATGTGATAGTACGATCGAGCCTAGGTAGGTAAGCTGGAGGTATTTTGTAAAGACTTACAGACTTACAACAGTCATCATTGCATCATGGCGAAAGAATTACAAGAGGAAGACTGTTACGTAGCATTGACCCAAGACCATCTCGATGCAAAGATTATGATAGATCGAGTTCGAAGCCCCAAAGCTGGGGCAATAGTTCTATTTGCAGGTGATTAGGGGCCTTCTTATATTCTCTTCGGGCACTCCTTATACTAAATTTAATACTTTTAGGCACTACAAGAGATAATTTCGGGGGGAAACCGGTGAAAGAGCTTCAGTATACTTCTTACGAGCCTCGTGCCTTGCAAAGTATGCTCACAATTTGCAAGACGATGCGCAAGAAACACTCTTTAACATCTATCGCAATGATACATCGGCTGGGTGTCGTACCAATCGGAGAAGAAAGTATCTTGATTGCAGTATCATCACCTCATCGCCAAGCAGCTTGGAAAGCAGGCGAAGAAGCTCTTGAGGAATGTAAGGAAAAAGTCGAGGTATGGAAGAAAGAAGAGTTTGGTGGTGAGGAAGGCGGTGTTTGGAGAGCAAATCGCGACGGTGCGGCCGGTGTCAGGATTACTGAGGACGACGTCCCGAAATGCGGGCCCCACGGACCTATCATTCGACCCAGAGCACTAGGGGAGCGTGGCCATGGGCCCGTCATCCATCCTAAAGCCTCTGAAACTGGCCTCTGATCTGCTTTCACCTGATTTTCAAGTCTCAGCGGAATCTCTTGAAGGTGCTCATGGAATGATGCAGAAGATGCTCGATTAATCAAGCATCATACCAATTCCTTGGCTTGAGCTTTGTCATGATGCATAGCTATAAAGCTATATGATACAAGCAGCCTAATATTTTGCGACCTGAGTGGAGCCCAAGCCGGTCGTCGATCTCAGATCAATGGCACGGGATGTTGACACGCTAGAGTTGATCATACGGCATAAGGAATCGTTACATTTCAGACAAACATACTCTTGGGATTGCTATTGAACATTCTTTCGTCTTGTACCTACGTCTCGAATTCGATAAAGGATTGCCAGACTCGGCAAACCTTCCGAAGCTGACGAGCACCTCTACACGTTTCTTTCCGGCGTGGGTCTCGTTGACAAAAAACCAGACACGATAGATCACCGTACATGCACGCATGAATTGGAGGGAGAAAGTCTCTAGTTCAAAATAGTCGAAGTTCCTTGAGTGTTGATACCTCGAGTATTGATAGAATGAATACAAGGCAAATCTATCAGGCACAAATGAATATCCATGCCTTCACGATCGTTGAGAAGCATCTTTGGAATTGGCCCTTGAATTCAAGATCTTAAATAATGACTAAGAATCATCCAAATCCAAACATTCCTATGCCTATGTCATTGGCCGCCTGCAACGTCTCTCCAAACCTTCCCCGTCAACTTCTCGAAAGCCTCTCTGTACTTTGATGCAGTCTCAAGGACTACGTCTTCCGGTATTTCTACGCCTTGTTTACCCTTCAGTCCCTCCCTTGTCAACCAATCCCTCAGAAACTGCTTATCATAGCTCTGCTGCTCCCGACCCACCTCATACTTGTCTGCGGGCCAGAAACGGCTCGAATCGGGTGTTAAAACTTCATCCACAAGCACCACCTCATCGGTCTCTTCATCCAACCCGAACTCAAACTTTGTATCTGCAATAATAATGCCTCGTTTAGCAGCATAATCTCTCGCTGTGGTGTAGAGCTTAAGGGCTAATTCTTCAATCCGGCGAGCATACTTCTCCCCTCCTTCTCCGATGATGGCTGGTACCTCTGAAGGATTAATATTCTCATCATTTTCCCCTGCCTCTGCCTTGGTCGAGGGAGTGTAGATTGCCCCTTGTGGAAAAGCTTGTGATTCTTTCAGACCAAGTGGCATTGGGATCTTATGTACGGTTGAAGACCCTTGATACTCTTTCCACGCCGATCCAGTGATGTATCCCCTCACAATAGCCTCAATTTTGAAAATCTTGAGTTTCCGAACTTGCATTGAACGGTATTGAAGAACGGATCTCTGACTGGCGGGAATGATGGAGGGAAGTTCGAGGGTGAGGAAATGGGTTCGTAGATTAGGAATTAGGGTTGGGAGAATAGAGAACCAATGCGCAGAGAGGAGGGTCAGTAGGAGACCCTTGGATGGAATACCCTTTGGAATATTAGCTTTAGCTGCGGTTTTAGGAAGAGAACAATTACATTGTCCATAATCACATCGTAGGCTGAAATGCGATCCGAAGCGACAAAGAGGAGAGTCTTCTCGTCCACTTCATAAAGGTCTCGGACTTTACCCTTTGCAATATGAGGAAGAACATCGAGAGTGGGCTCAGTAAGAACTTCTTCTGTTGTCCCGGCCATTGTGAAGTTTTATGTTGTACAAGTGAAGAGGCGGAACCCCCAAAACAAAAATGCCCACGATGCTGATGGATGCGAATTATTTTTTCTTGGTATCGCAGCTTTGCATAGGGTGGGGCAATGATCAACCCCTCGGTTTAGCGTCCCTCTAGAGTTCCCTGGTCAACGGATAATTCTGAATTTTTAGTGGCCACTGCCCTATAACTCCCTGTAATTTCCAGCGGGCTTATAGGGCACATTGTCGGTCGATCAGGGAACTTGAGTATATGTACTAGGGTAGGGAACGGAGACGAACTCTGCCTTCAAATCAGCCTCTGAAAAAGAAAAGCATCGTCTGCCACAACGGAATGTCTCCCATCCCCCTCACCTCGCGGAAGAAGGTGCGGCGGCAAGCTATACTCATTTCTCTCTTCACTAACCAAGAAGCAATTGACACTTTACTCCACAGATATATGTACCCCGTGCGATTATCCTTTGACACACTTATTTCAACCCTCACGATGTCGTTTCTTCGAACCGTTGCTCGTCGAACAACGACGATTGTCCGATCGCGTATGGCCATCCCTAGGTGTAGGAGCTTTATGACGCTACCGTTGTTCTCTCTCGAAGGCAAGACTTGTGTAGTAACAGGAAGTGCCCGCGGTCTAGGGAAGGTAACACATCATCCCTCTCCTAACTAATCTTTGTTCCTCATGATTAATGGGATTTCGCGGTAAGGAATTCCTCACTGCGTTCGCACTCAGCGGAGCTCGTGGAGCATGCGTCGACTTGTCCTTGCAAGGCGGCAAAGACTCGATTAAGCACATCACCGAACACATTGCCGCTCAGGACATTCCATCCTCATATATTCCCGAGTTACTGCCATATGCCTGCGACGTCACTTCCGAGTCGCAAGTTCAGAATACCTGGCGATCGATTGTTAAGGACTTTGGCAAGGTTGACGTAGTGGTCACTGCGGCTGGGATTGTGGAGAATTTCGAGGCGGAGAACTATGACTTCAATCGATGGAAGAAGATGATAGATATAAATTTGAATGGAAGCTTCCTTTTTGCACGAGAGGCAGGGAAATACTGGATAGATCATAAATTGAAAGGGAATCTTATATTGGTGTCTAGTATGAGCGCAATCATTTGTGTTCGACCACAAAAGCAAGCGGCTTACAACGCGGTAAGTGAATTGCGCATAAAGACCTCTTACTGCTCTGGCATTGCCATGGACTGATTGAGAGTGTTGGGAAGTCCAAAGCTGCAGTTTCCTTGCTGTCCAAAAGTCTTGCAACTGAGGTAAGGCCTCAATTCCCTGATATTCTATCACAAACGAACTAAAGATGTTCTTTAGTGGGGGTCGAAAGGAATCCGTGTCAATAGTTTGTGCCCAGGTTATATGAAAACAGACTTGATCATTGGCCTCTTGGACAAAGAAGGCAAGCACATCGAGGAAACATGGGTTGAGGATATCCCGATGGGTAGGCTGGGTCATCCCAGCGAGTTGCAAGGCACCATCGTATGGATGGCTAGTGATGCTTCTAGCTATCTTAATGGGAGCGATATTGTAAGCATCTAGTATTCCCATGGCTTTTGTTCCTCGAATTTTGAGAGGGTATTAGAGCTAATACTGATCTAGGTGGTGGATGGTGGGTATTGTTGCTACTGATATTTTCTTGAAAGCTTCGAAATGCTGGAAGATGTGTGCAGCTTTTGATTCGAACGATTCTTTACTTGAATATCATATGGTCATTTTCTGCTGATTTGCGTGGATATTGGCGATTCTGTTGTATGTATTTGGCTATCAAGGCTTCCCTCTTCTGACGCACAGATCTGTTCTGATGACCCATTTCTCACCCTCGGTCACCTCTCTTCCCTCGTGCTAAGGACTTGATTAGACAACCGTGCCAGAATTTCACTACGGACTGGATTTAATCGTGAAGAAAACATACTAGTAAGCAATCATTACCGTGCTTGTGTAGCAGCAACATCCCAGTTTCAAGTTCCACCACAAGTGGCTTATCGATCGAAGACTTCTTTCTGGGCAGGTCGTCAGGGTAAAAAACAGTTTCCCCTCCGTAACATCCCGTTGCTGGAGATGTGAGGTAGAGAAGCAGAGTCCATGTGGTCTTGGCTAGGGTTGGGGCTGGTTTTGTCGCAAGGGTAAGAACATTTGATTCATCATCTACATGTGAAGTTAGCTCGAGAAGCAGACAGAAGGATTACCCATTACAATGACAGTCGAAAAATTGCCCTTTTGTATACCGATAAATACGTATAGATGGATTCAATCCAACGACTTCTCCTCCCCTGAAATATATCAATCCATGCCACGGTCCTATATATGAGAAGACATACCAAAAGTCTTTCCGCTGCTCGCCATCCATCAAATCTTCCCCGTCCGCCTCACCTTGCGTCCCACAGATTAAATCTCTCAATCCAGTCTCAATCCATAACCTGTGAGCAAATAAGGGATCGTTAACCTGAAATCGATCGTTGAACCTCAAGGCATCTCCTTTTTTCGGTTTGCCCGGGGTAGTAGACAATGGCAGCCCTTTTAGAAAAGCGATGTAATTCTTGCACAGAGTTCCAGTCCAGAATTTTTTCACGACTATGACCTGTGAATCCAGCAAAGTCGACAGGGAGAGATCTAAAGTTGGGAGAAGAGGTTGGAAGGCCGGCCAATTGGGGGGGATGTTGTCTTGTGACTTTGGAGTAGGTTTCGCACTGGAATGCTTTTTTGAAGGCGCCATAACTTGAAATGTTCGAGCAATTCGTGCTTCAATTTTAGGGTTTAAATGTAATTGATTTCGCTTTTGAATGTCGATATTTGGTATCGTTGTCCGCGCGACTGGCAGAAGCTGGTAGTTGAGTGGCCTCGAAAATACAGCGACGGGCAAAGCTCCAAAGCGCAAATACAATTGTATCAAATTTTCCTCAGACAGAAGCATCCCTTCAGAGGTGACTCTCAGGAAAGGCTGCTCTTAAGGGTCGCCGCTCATATTCCACGACCAAGGAACCGCGCTTTGAAGTCAGGCAAGGAAGTTTATATCTGTGGAGCGCGTGGGAATACCGTAGGAAAGTTTGATACATAATCCCGCCTTTTTTCGTTTCAATTCCTCTCTTGCCTTATCTCATCTATACATATACATTCATGGTGATCTAGCTTTTCAACCAACTTTTCCGCCTTCTCTACGCTTTTCATTCTCATCTTGACGTTGTGCGTACAACAGCCGGCGGCGTTCCGGAATCGTCATGAGCTTGGTCTCTTACTATGTCGCTATACAGGAATCACTTGCGACGCTCCTACATACACATGTCTTTGCTTCTACTGAGATGAGAGTGGAATTTAGCGGTATTTACAAGATAATAAGTATACATAGCTCTACGAGCAAAGTGAAATACCATCCCTGCTCGTTCCCTCAAGATGCCCTCAAGGGTGGTTACGATGAACCTCTGCTAAACCAGAACAATTGCACACAATCAGGCGTCCGGACGTGGCATTGCGATACTTTAATAATCTTGGTGGAAGTACAACCACTTAATTTGGACATATTCGACGGGTTTGGAGTACAAAATCCCTGTCTGAGCCTGGCATGCTCTCGGAGGCAAGCATGGTGGATTTTCTGGCTGTGATTCTAAATTGAATGACTGGCCTCTTGTATAGCAAATCAGTGTTTCATTAACAGCAAGATATTTACATTATGATGGCCGAAGGTCCGTTTACCCCAAATAAGCATCACTGTTCAAAAATTTCTCGATATTTGGCCGGCTGGAAACAGCATCTACCAATTCCACCAACCTAGGATAGCCCTGGAGAGCTTTCCGTCCATCCTGAATGAGGTTTTCATCGTGCAAGAGTTGGAATAGCGCAAGATCCGTATAGGTAATCTCGTTACCAATGACAAAGGGGCCTTTCCGAGAGAGATCGGATCCTTTTAGATGTGTCTCAATAGCCTCGAGATATCTGACACGGTTTCCTTGTTGGTGATTGGGGTAATCTTCCTTCTGGTTATCTGAGAAGAAGGCAGAAATGAAGAGTGTTCGCCCTGTTTTAAACATCAGTATGCTTCAATTAAGCATTCAGAGATATACGAACAGTCGATGACAATATCACAAATTGCATCAGCCCAATATTTCTCATCCTCAGTCTTGCCATCATATGCACCCAATTGCCGTGCCTAGTGTCGAATAATAGCGTAACTCTGAGTGAGAATCTTGCCGTCGGGCATCTCAATAATGGGAATATTTCCAGTAGGGTTCAACTCGGCCACTTTGCCTGTCCGTTTGTGCTCAGGCCATTCGTCAAAAGAATATCGGATATCTTGATAAGCCGCGCCAGCATCCTAACGATTGTAAACTTCACCCTCTAATGATAAACTGGATACAAAACTCACAATAAGCAGGAGGCGAACAACTTGTCCACGACCTCGAGATTGAAAGTCAAAGTAGTGGATCACAGGGACACCACCGATTGCTTTGTTGGCCGCACTCTCAGTGCCATAGGTTAAAGTGTGAGGCATCTTGGACTTGGGAATCTCTTCAGCCGAAAAATCAAGAAAATTCTGAACATATCGCTGGGTAAAGGGATAAAGAAATGTATATATAGCCCGACTGCGGGAACATCTACTTAGTATTGTCAGTATGACGTTGAGGACATTAGTGCCTGTACCAGTGGTTTCGGGCAACTGGAACATCTTGCAACAGCTTCCTGCTAGCAGTAGGCTTAATCTCAGGCACCTATAAGAATGCGGTTTCAGAAAGGACATACAACAGGGACATCGTTGAATGTCGCCTGCATCGCAGTCAGTTGTTCTGAATATCACATCCGAGACTGTCCTTCGAGCTCAGCGCTCAAAAAGTTGGATTGTAATTTTGAAGTCACTGCAACGCGCCTCAAATCAAGAAACGGCGCTTCACACTTGTGGAATGGCGGTTACTCGGCTAGCTGCATAGGCAAAAGTGTGCGTTACGTGCTTGTACAGAGTGGAAATGATATATTGGGGTTGCACCTTGCTTGGCACGCTTGGCTGGGGTGGCCAAAGATTTGGCTACTAGTAGATTTGAACACCGTTGTGTTATCTCTTTGCATCCTCTCCACGCCAATTTTTTCTTATTTTTCGGATGACTGTTTTTCTTTTTAATCAGCATACAAGCTTTCTAAGCATTCCACTTGTTTGTCACTTGTTTTCTCATTTTTGCTTTTCTGAGGTTGCATACAAGCAGTCACTCGTCAACAAGGCTTTTTTTTCTTGCATAATTCTCTCATATTTGACATCTAGTATATCACTTCTCAACCTGGTTCTCGGGATAAGGTCAAACCTCTTGCAACCTTATCATCCTCTTGTCAAAGCAGACTAGTCTAGAGCATGGCGGTTGTAGTAGATACATTCTTAATTGCATCCCTGCGTGACTTTTAGAATCTGTAGCTTTCTTTATACCGCCCGCACCCTACCTCACAGAAGAACAAATCTCGAAGTCACGATTCTCCAATTAGTCGATTTCTACATTCCGAAGTCTACCAAATAGCAAAATTCTATCTTCTAAATGAGTTCTTTAAGTGCTATTCTCGGTGTTCTTGTAAATATCGTTGGTCCACGGCCTGGTAAAGGGACACCTTTGCAACCACTCACTCGCACCAGGGAGGAGATTAAAGCTTGTCTAGACGAATGTCTGGACCCTGGAGAAATGATAAGATGGCATACTGAGAAGAGAGAATGGGTGCGGGTAGAGGGAAACTGCGATGAATTGGCCAAGCTCTGCGATGAAGTCGCGGCCAAAGTGTTTCCGGCGACTTTGAAAGCTGCACAACTAAAGCAGTATGCGGCAGGCGGCGGTTACTTCCAGAAGATATCGACTGCGATCGCCAGTTGCTAAACGACGCTTTGAGGAATCTTATTTCAGCACTCGAAAAATTTAGAGTTGTCGCCCAGACACCTGTGCTTCGTGTCAAGCGCAACATGGACATGGTCCTGGAGTATCTTAGAATGGCATTCGAGATTGCTGTGGTGCTTGGACCAGTTGCGTATCCTCCTAATCATCTCGAAGAAACCTTTGGATATTGGACTGAACATTTGGACATGACTGGCTTGAGAGAATTTCGATTCGACGAGGGCGATGATTATCATACTATCGATGATCGGACCCTTTGTGGAGTACTAGGGCCTTTAGAAGCTACGCCACAGAATTACCTCCCCTCGAATCCAACACCTCCAGTCGTCTATCTTAATCCAGGAATATACGGGGCTCCCATTCTCCGAAACGCCTTACACTTTGACGTTGAACTGGATGTTGAGGATCTTGGTCAGGAGTATCAGGTCAGCCGCATCAGTATCCCACCGGTAACGCAAAGCTCGTAACTAACAAGCAGCAGAATTAGGAGGACAATCATGACCGTACTGTTGAGTCCAGTACTGACTGATAGGAAGCAAAATGGATGGGTCAGCATTGGAGACTGCCGTCGAAAGCAAGTCAGTGATGGCCGGTTTCGAATTTCGTATAGAACTTGTTGTCTTTATTCACTTATTAGATAAATGAAGGAATTCGTATCCTGTTATGAAACACTTTTTTATTACCCCGCCCTTAATTGTGCCCCTGAATACTAGCCATCCTGCAGCACGAAGCGAGAGCGGAACGCGAGCTCCAAATTTAATCGCGAGCTTCCAACTCAATAAAGATCACCACGTCCCAGTACAGTACACTCTCCCACGAACTCCAATAAATCGGTGAACGACGATCCTGAAGTCATCAATTATTGCTGTATGGCTTTTGCATACCCAGGAATTATGGCCAGCACTCAATCAGAATCGGCTGCGTCGGTACCTTCCAAACCTCCCGAACCACAATCATTATTTTTCTCACAACGATCACGACGTCAATTGGGCCTCTTCTTTGCAGGCGCAGGATTCTTTGCAATCTCATCGCTCGTTACCCGACGCTCAATTGTTCGACGCTACAAAGCAACAGTACCAAAATTCTATCAACCGAACAATCGACCCAACTTTGAGGTCAATGGAGCTATGGAAGCTTTCGACGCTTTGAATATAGCCACGATAAACGTGTTCAGTCTTGGTATGATGCTCAGTGGAGGTCTCTTGTATGCGTTCGATATAGCATCCGTGGATGATATAAGGAGGAATGTTCGGAAAAACCTTGGGGTAGATGGCGTTCGGACAGATCAGGATGTCGAGGAGGAGATAGAAGAATGGTTCGCAACGGTCCTCGACAGGAAGGATTTGAAAGAAAAGCTGAGAGAAGAGCGTGCGAAGGGACTCAGAAATAAGGGAGAAAACCGTGGAGGAGATGATAAGAACAAGGTTGAGAAGTCATGATCTTCGAGATAAAGATATATTTCTCGAGAATCCAAACGAGCAATCATAAGCCTAGAGTAAGGTGGACAAACACCAAGCGGTAAGCCTGTATCAAAGAGAAGATCTTGGTTTGCGCCAAATACAGTTGTTAGATCTTACAGCGCACCAAGCTCAAATCACTACTCAGATATCACTATCCTATTATTAGTCACTTTACACTGTGTCTGAGACCTTGCCTCATGTTCTTGGAAACAGAAAGTCGCGCAATTTCTATCACTTTTTGCTTTTTTTTTTTTTTTTCGAAGAACTCTCCATCGTACAAAAGTTGGGTGCTGAAACATTGTCTTACAGTCTTATTGAATAGACAACAATCTTAATCACTCTATTTCATCTTTCTAAAAGGGCAAACCAGACTACTAAAACCCCCACAGCTTTTATTTTATCTTTTTATCATATTTTAATCCAGCTATTTATCTAATGTGATTTTACTCGAGGTTTATCTGTGTTCTATGTTTTACACCCTTTCTTCAGAGTATCCCGTGTTTTTTGAATCATGGCCTCGATGCTGGTCGGAGGAATTAACTGTAGAGTCGAAGTCCGGAAATACGTTTTGGTCTCACAGCCAACAAGATGGAATCAACGAGGCGATCGGGTTGTGGTTCAGTCTCCTATCACGAAAATTTCGCGCACTGTGTCGAATGTTCCCGTCAAACGGGTCAATAGAGGTGAAGAAGATAATGCTGTGTGCTTTATCCCGGTAAAGGACATCGAGAAGGACTCCAGTGTCATCTACAATAAAGCGCAAGTCAGCAAACTCCCGTCATGGATAAACGCGCATGGGGTTGCGGTCCGCGATAGTTCGGTGAGCGGTGCCTTCAAATACAAATATGGAGATACTTTCTGGATCTATATCGGAGCCAAGGCGGAAGAGCATCAAACAACTGTATCTGTGATCAATCTGAGAACACTCAAGGAGGGCGTCATTGACGTCGGTTCTGTCTGCTGGTATCCAATAATTCAGGCTCCTAACAACGAATTATGGACACTCGGCGGAGAAATTCGACAACTTAAGCATGGCGGACCGAAGAACTTCTCCTCGTTTTCTTGGGCGATATGCCAGAAATTAGACGGAACGGTACCAACGACTAGGAATGTTAAAATTCCAACCAAGTGCTCCACCATCCCAGACACCTTCCAACTTTCAAGTATAGAACGACGATCGTTGTTTAGGGAAAGGTATCTTAGCATGCCAAGGGAGTCTGCTTTGATTGCCTCAACACCAGGTAAGGCCCAGACAACGCCGATGACCCCTCCATTAAGTCCCGAACTAGACAACGTTGAATCACGGCCAGTCACGGCCGTAAGTGCACAACTCTCACAGAACATTGGTTCTAAGTACACGGACGTGTGGCCAGGGATTAAGGAACTAGCTAAGGCCTCAAGGGGGGTACTAGGGCCACTTGGAGGAAGCCCCATCCATCCTCGAAACCCTCCCTCACTCTCTGCCGGCCAAGATCCTCGGCATTGTCCAAGTCTTCTGCGCCATTCCATATGCTCGGAGGGGTGCAGGCAAAAGGGCCTCAATGAAGAAGGGTCACACTCTTCAAGGGCCTCCTGCTACTCTGGACCCAAGATTAGGTCACCAAGAAGTGAGCCACCCTTTAACCTCGAGCTTGTTCACCTGAATAGTCCTGACCTTGTAGGTACAAACCCCTTCGAGATCTAATGAGATCTTCGGCGGACATTGACGAGCCTTATAACCTGAGGGATGAGCCCCTATTTTCAATTACAGATCCAGCTTTCCTCAACGGCTCCATCACAATATGCTCGCCTACATCCGAGCATGCATATACGAAAAATCAGTGCGATCGAGACGATCTCAGTTGTCCGTACTCTAGCCAATTCAATTTTAAGCACTATCACTCTCCTGAAATGAAGTGCACCCTTCCAGGCGCAATACATGGGGGGTATCATGAACATTGTATCTCACGCCTGCGAGCACTTCCAAGCAAGGCAGGAGAATGCATATTGTCTACATTGCCATCACGAGACCATGAATGCTGCTATTGGAACCATGCGGATTGTGCGGACTGGCCACCAATAGTGCAGAAGAGATGCAGGACTGGTCATGCGAGGAAGAGAAGCGGGAAAATGCATGACTTGAGACCGCGCGTCAAGGCGATGGCTGCTCCAAAGTTACCTATTGAGGACAAGGACATTGGTATCTGTGGTTTGAATGACGAAGGCTCTTGGATGTATGAGGAGGATTTGAGAGATGGTTTGCTGAATAAGAGTTTATGATACCCCAGGATATATATTCTGGCAAGTTTTGTCTCCTTCCTCGCATGGATCATTTTACGAAATCCTCCTCATAGGCCCTGCTGGGCCTAACCAATACCATATAAGAAAAAAAAGTGTGCAAGATATCTCAGTATCATACCCTTAAAAATGATCAGTAGCTGGCATGAGGTTGTCTCGCATCAGTGTTATCCATGTCGCTTCATATACGAAGTTACCCCTACCATTGCTCCTCGGCCAAATGGGGAATGAAATCCTTTTCTTATCGATAAGCTTCTTGACGAGATGGGCTCTTCGGCAATGATGACTGCTGCAACATAATGCCCGACATCAAGGCTATAGATGTTCAACGTCAAAATCTTCTTCATGCCTTCTTAAATCTCTCCTTCCTGGCTCGAGTGCCAGAATCGATCCCCCATGTCTGCAGAACTCCCTCGAACAGATAATCGACCCTCTGAGGATGCGCCTGCGAGCCCCTCATCCAGCTCGAAATCCCTCCGAATGCGAACAAATACAGCCGAAATAGACAGCACAATCATACACCCTGGTTCCGTAAAAATCAATGTTAAGGGAGCCTTTATTGTGGATCAAGGCTCAGGTTCACCAAACGGGTCTGGACTCAATGGCGGAAGTCACGAAACCAAAGATATTCGATTGCCGAATCACACAGCTGTGGTCAGCCATATCGCTATTGACGTATATTCTCTATTCATTCTTCGCGATAAATCAAGGTGCTAACTGTGTTGGTAGATTGGGGGCTCTCTAGCTAAGCTGGTATACTTCTCTCGTGAACCCCATTCGCGTGAACCGGGTGGACGTTTGAACTTCATAAATTTCGAGACAGATCGTATAGATGATTGCGTTGAATTTATGAAGCAGCTGAAGATCAAGCAACAGAAACTGAATGGTTCGAGACCGGGAGAGCTATGTGTAATGGCCACCGGCGGCGGTGCATATAAGTTCTATGACAAGATAAAGGATGTTCTAGGCGTCGATGTTCTAAGAGAGGATGAGATGGAATGTTTAATTATTGGTGGGTTGCGTCTCATTCCTTTGAACAGATCAATACAGCAATACTAAACAATGACTTAACAGGTCTTGACTTCTTCATCACTGAAATTCCTCGCGAGGTATTCACGTATAGTGAAACAGATCCTATGCATTTTGAAGATCCTCGATCCGATATCTACCCTTATCTGCTGGTCAACATTGGCTCGGGCGTCAGTATGATCAAAGTCTCTGGCCCACGGGCCTATCAAAGAGTAGGAGGTACATCTCTCGGCGGTGGAACGCTCTGGGGCTTGCTCTCTCTCTTGACCGGCGCCCGAACTTTTGACGACATGCTCGGGATGGCGGAACGGGGTGATAATACAAAAGTAGACATGCTTGTAGGCGACATATATGGGACCGACTATGGCAAGATAGGGCTGAAGAACAGTACAATTGCCAGTTCATTTGGAAAAGTATTCAAGATGAAGAGAGAGGCCGAGCGCGAAGCAGAAGATAGCGGGGGTCTCGTCAATGGAGACGCAGATTCTCAATCGGCCTCTCAACCCTCGAGCCTTGCGTCTCTTGATGGAGCTCCCCCATCTTCTAGATCCAGCATGTCTTCTTTCTCTGGGGCGGACGTCTCCCGATCCCTGCTGTATGCAATTTCGAATAACATTGGCCAGATCGCATACCTACAGTCAGAAAAACATTCGCTTTCTACCATATATTTTGGAGGCAGCTTTATCAGGGGTCACAGGCAGACGATGAATACGCTTAGTTATGCCATCAAATTCTGGAGTAACGGAGAGAAAAGAGCCTATTTCTTGAGGCACGAGGGCTACCTTGGCGCTGTAGGTGCATTTTTGAAGCGGCAACCAAGGAATTGGGGTAGAAGGGGAAGTTTTGAGGAAGGCGTAGGACTTGGCACAGAGGCGAGAGCGAATATGAAAGACAAGAGCAGTAATATCACTTGATGGCTTTCATGAATTACACATTTATCAACGTGAACCACGAGCGCACTTGGCCAACAAAGAGGGCCCGCATATCTATGTTTTCGGCCTATCCGGTGGAGTGAATTCTTCATATCTATGAGCAACGAAGGTTTCTAGATCAGTCATCTGATACCAACGTTGTACTGAGCCAATCCCGTTGCCCTGATGTAATGAGCGGCTTCGCATCTTGCTGCATTCGGCCATACAGGTTGAAAAGCTTAAAAATCTCTTGCTCTAGGTACTCTCGAACTCTGCTGGAAGTGTTCCTAAATTGCGCGAAGCTACTTTCTAGTAGTCGTGGATCTCGTAGTCTAATTTCTATAGGTATTCACTTCCGAGTCACGCTTTAGAAGTTTCATATCACCCTAAGTCCCAAACTAACCGTTTCAATGTCATCTCTCAGGTGCGGATCCCAAGTTGAAAATCGATAGCCATATTACAGGCTTCAATGAGTTTTGGAGGAAAGCCACCCTCTCTTTCAGCTAACACGAGTTGGGATAGTTTCCTGGTAGATATGTGCTTATTCTCGATAGCGTAACATAGAAGGTCAACAAGTTCTTCATCATCGCCCACTGGGTTTAAGAATTCTAGTTTCTCGAGGTTTGGTGGTAATCCAACCGAATGAAGCCGAGGGGAACCAGAAGACTGCCCAAATAATTGATAGTCTCGGATCTCGAGGCTTTTTAGCGATTGGAATTCTCTCAACTTCAGTGGGTTCTCTGCTCCCAAGCTAGGAAAATCAATCGAGATAGTCTCCAAAGAATTCTGAGCCGGATGCATCGCAAGAATGTAGTCCTCGACATCATCGGGGCTCTCCTCGAGTGGCGGCGAGGGCGTTTCAGACTGGAAAATGGAGATTTCTGTCAATGATCCGGGAATAAGAAGTAATTCTGACAATCCGTCGTCATTTATATCGCATTCTATTAAGTATAATGCCTTCAATGGGGTCTCGGAAGGCTGTTCAAGACTCTCAAAGCCACGTTCGTCGAGTTTCGCTCTCCTAATGGTAAGACTTTCAAGAGTAGGATGGCCAAATATATGGATGTTTTCTTGGAGGTCCCAAAACCCATCATCCTCACACTGGTAAAATAAGGAACCTGGCAGTGATATTAGTAAAGAGAACTGGTTATTTATCCTTGTCAAATCAACTAGAAAACTGCTCACATGATTTCAGAGACGCGAGGTCAAAAGGACCATTGAACAAAGTCCCAATACCTCGACACAGTGATTCAGGGACCGAGATGACGAGATTTTCAAGATTTGACATGGTTGATATAGCATAGGAGAAGTCATCAATTCGGTTCATGTTGGCTCCGCTAGCCAGAATCTCGGACAACCTAAATGATTCTCAGTCAGTAAAACTTGACCAGAGTTTGAGGGGTTTCGAATTGGAAGAAGGATTGGGGGTTGCGGTACATACTGCGAGCCTGGATAATCAAGCCGGACGTTCTGGATCAAAGACCCCCGCCTTGGTCTAGTAGCGAGAGATGCAGAGAAAGACACGTGGTGTTTTGGCTGATTGAAGAAAATAGACTTATGGAGGATAGAGTCCGTTACAGCGTTAATCCGGCGACTAACAAGGCACATTGCCCATAGATCTTGCTGAGTAGGAAGGTGATGGAGTATTTGAATGAGAAGCTCATCTGGTAAGTTCCCGAGCGTGGGGGTAGGAATGCCATTGGTACTCATGGCTAGGTAAGTACCATAAGCCCGTATTCGGAGAGCGAGAGCCTGGATTTCCAAAGAAAGGCAAGTAGAAGGCGACCCACTGCTTAGGTAGCATACAAACTCCTTTGTGGACTGAGATGTCGCGCCGTGACTAAGTTTGGCGAGGTACCTAACTTCGGCAAATCACGTGGTGCAATAATAAATGTGCTAAGGTAGTCTGTAATCATAAGTATATTGGAAATCCGATGTATGTTCGCAGGCGCGCATGAAAAAAAAAACACCTTAGAGACTTATTATTATTTCAATCTTGTTCTATACTACATAAAAGATAAAAGCAAGGCAGCCGATGAACAATAATATTTTTAAGCTTTGTTCTGAGTATATATCAATGCTCTTATCCAGGATCTGGACATCGACAATAGAAGCACATTTTACAGTACCCTGCACGTTGCCAATTTGAAAATAAAAAATTGAATGTTTCAGTAGCAATGATCAGTTGTTGGTCATAGAGGGGACGACGGAGGGTTTCTACATTTCCACGTAGATTAAGCGCCAGGTGCCCAAAGCGCAGGCTCGCGTAGACTATCTTATAGGCTATAGAAATCGGATTATAACTAGTTTTTAATCTAGTTTTAATTAATTCAAAAAATATATTCCTTTTCTAGAGGACTTCTACTGTTCTCTAGACCTCTAGCAAACCCTAACTTACTCTAATTACTAATTCTAATCGTCACTGCTGTAACAGCTTATATAAATATACAAAATTAAATTAGAATTGATTAAAAACTGATTATAATCCGGTTGCTATAGGCTATGCGAGTCTGTACTTTGGGTATCTGACGCTTCATCTACGTAGAAATGTAGAAACTCATTAAAGGAGTCTTTTTTTTTTTTTTTTTTTTTGGTTTCTTTTTTTTTTTTTTTTTTTTTTAAACTTTTTT